>Ga0335078_10008661_pt1 | contig 15115 bp, 14 predicted proteins | sample Lox_Sample_32_FD_206711 | JGI IMG/M metagenome (GOLD analysis project Ga0335078, IMG submission 206711) | Soil microbial communities from Loxahatchee National Wildlife Refuge, Florida, United States - Lox_Sample_3.2 | ecosystem: Environmental > Terrestrial > Soil > Wetlands | place: USA...
GCTCGGCATCACCGCCAACACGGTCGCGCCCGGCCTGACCGACACGCCGGCGGTGCGCGGCGACCTCACCGACGCGCAGCTGGAAGCCGCGCGCCGCGCCATCCCGGTCGGCCGGCTGGGCAAGCCGGAAGACATCGCCGACATCATCGCCTTCCTCGCCTCGCCGCGCGCCGGCTACGTCACCGGCGCGGTAATCGAAGCGCACGGCGGCCGCCAGCCGCCGTGATCTAGGATTTGATGGGGCAATGCCATTCGGCGAACAGGATAAAGAGATCGTCGGGCATCTCGGCGGCGCGCGGCGTGATCAAATGCCCTTCCAGATAAATGCCGCCTTTCATATCGGGATGGACCACGTAGCGCTTCGGCATGAAAATCCAGGCCATGCCGACATAATTGTCTCCGGTCCAGTTCGGCGCGTAGTCGAGCGGATGAGCACTCTTGAGCACGCGCACCGTGTTGTCCTTCGGCGCACAGCCGCCACCTTTGACGATCTGTCCCATCGTCGGATGATCTTTCGGCGTCGCATAAATGAAGCGGTCATCGGCCTGCGCGACGCCGGCGGCGAGCAAAGCGAAAGAAAGGACGGCTAGACGTTTGCTCATGGCGTGACTCTGGTCCTGGACCGCCGCCAATGCGGATTTGCGGAAGGCAAGGAAACTGAAGGCGCGGTGAACAAGACCGTCGCATGCCCGCTTCGCGGGGCGCATGAAATCGTTATTTCTTTTTCGTCTGCTTCAACAGCGCCTCGCGCTCTGCGATGAGCCGGTCGAGTTCGGCCTGCTGGTCGGCGAGCCGATCGGCGTTGCGCGACTCGTCGCCGGCGCCCGATTGCGCCGTCGCCTGCTCGATCAATTGCCGGATGTTGTCGCGCACAATGGCAATGCGGTCGTCGAGCTCCTGCAGCGAAAACGGCGTGCCGTTGCTCATAGGGTTTCTCCCGGGCTCGCAGCGATGGTAGCGCGGAATATGCCTTTGCGTAAACGCCGCCGCGCAGCCGATTGAATATGGACGGTGGCTGCGTCCCGCCGTAATGAATGCGCGGGGAGCAAGAGCGCGTGACCAGGAATAACTCAACCGATGACCGCGTGATCATTGCCGGGGGCGGCATCGGCGGGCTGGCGGCCGCGCTCACGCTGCATCAGATCGGCGTGCCGTGCATCGTCTTCGAAGCGGTCCGCGAGATGCGCCCGCTCGGCGTCGGCATCAATCTGCAACCCAACGCCGTGCGCGAGCTTTACGACCTGGGCATTACCGAGGCTGACCTCGACCGCGTCGGCCTTCCGGCCAAGGAATGGGCGCTGGTCGGATTAAACGGCAACGACATTTATTCCGAACCGCGCGGCAAGCTCGCCGGCTACAACTGGCCGCAATATGCCGTGCATCGCGGGCTGTTTCACGTGCTGCTGCACGAGGCGGCCGTGGAGCGGATGGGACCGCAGGCGGTGCAGCTCGGCAGCAGAGTCGCCGGCTATCAAAAGCTTGCCGACGGCAGCGTCAGCGCGCTGGTCGAGCATTCCGACGGCTCGACGTCGGAGCCGCGCGGCGCGCTCTTGATCGGCGCCGACGGCATTCACTCCGCGGTACGCGCGCAAATGCATCCCGGCCAGCCGCCGATCCATTGGGGCGGCGCGGTGATGTGGCGCAGCACCACCTGGGGCAAGCCGATCCGCACCGGCTCGTCCTTCGTCGGGCTGGGCACGCACCGCCATCGCATGGTGTTTTATCCGATCTCGCATCCCGACCCGCAAACCGGCCTCTCGATGATCAACTGGATCGCCGAGCTCGCCATTGACAACAGTGAGGGCTGGAAACAAAGCGGCTGGTTCCGGCAGGTGCCGAACTCCGATTTCGCCCATCACTTCGACGGCTGGATCTGGGATTGGCTCGACGTACCGGCCCTACTCCGCGGCGCCGATATCGTGTTTGAAAATCCGATGATCGACCGCGATCCGGTTGAGACCTGGCGCGACGGCCCGGTGCTGCTGATCGGCGACGCCGCGCACCCGATGTACCCGACCGGCTCCAACGGCGGCAGCCAGGCGATCGTCGACAGCCGCATCCTCGGCGCCTGTCTGGTCGAGCACGGCGTCAACGAAGCGGCGTTTGCAGCGTTCGACGCAAAGCTGTGCGCGCCGATTTCCCAGGTGGTGCTGCGCAACCGCGGCGCCGGACCGTTCGGACTGCTCAACATGGTCGACGAGCGTTGCGGCGGCACCTTCGACAACATCGACGACGTTATTCCGCCGGCCGAGCGCACCGCCTTTATGGCCGGCTACAAGGCCGCTGCCGGCTTCGCCGTCGAAACTCTCAATAAGGCACCGCCGACGCTGGCCGCCGGCGCGCGCGTGCGCGCCGCCGCAACGGTATAAAAATCGCTTCCCCTCACCTACCGCGCCGCGGCTGCTTCACCTCGGCGTGGATCGCTTCGCAATGACGGACCAGGTTGCCATGCGCCGCGACGAACCGCTTCAGCGGCGTGTCGATATCGAAGAACCAGATGTTGGCAATGAAGCCGTAGATGCCGGCGTCAATACTGGTTGGCCGCGGGCCGTGAACGTAGCCGCTCGCCGGCACGAGCCGCGCCAGCACGCCGAGATCGGCGAGGCCGCGCGCGTAAGCCGCCTCCGGCGTGTAACGGCCGATACCGGCATAAAAGTAGCGCTGGAAGTTGAACTCTTGCGCCTTGCGCAAACCCTCGACGGTGAGCTGCGGATGCTCGCGGAGCAGCGCATCGCGGAACGCCGGAAAGAAGCGCTCGTCCTTCCAGCGCGAGTAGGACATGACCCAGTAAAGGTCGTCGAGCAGCCGGGTGACCAGGAGATCGCGATCGCGCTCCGCCGCGCTTAACCCCGCATCGATCGCAAGCGCATATTTGTGGTTGAGGTGCGCGATGATGGTTTCGCTGTCGCCGATGGTCTCGCCGTCATCGACAATGTAGGGCAACTGACCGCGCGGCGCCGCCGACGCATCGAAAATGTGCTCGTGGACAAACGGCACGCCGGCAAGCCGCATGAAGGCGAACACCTTCAAGCCATAGCCGTTATTGTCGGCGACACCGAACAGCTCGGGATAAGAAAAGAGCGTGATCATCAGCGGCAATCTACCAGAAACAAAAATTCGCCTCTCCCCTCGGCCCCTCGGCCCCTCGGGGGAGAGTTGAGTATCAATGATAACTCGATGCTGTCACACCGGACCGCGGTCAGTTTGCCTAAAAAGTTCGTTGCCGCAATCCTCGGCCGGCTATATGACCGGCCCGGGCACACGCTGGAAAGCATGAAATGTCAAAGCAATCGATGCGCGACGAGACCGAACGTTTGGTCAAAGAGGCGTTGGAGCGCAAAGCCCTCACCATCAAGCAGGGCCAGACTCGCATAGAGACCAAATGCCGAAAGTGCGGCGCGCCCAATCGCGTCTTGGCAGATCAAGGTCAGGTTCGGGTGCCGTACACCTGCAAGGAATGCGGCGAAAAGCAAAGAACATTCTGACGATACCGGTCACCGAGCTTGCCGCCGGGCCGGCCACTTCGGGCATAGCGCGTCCCGCGTAAACGCGCGCTGGCCCGCTAGTTCCCGGCCCCTCGCCGTCCGGGAGAGGTGTTAATGTCACGGGCAGCCTGAATGAGCCCGTGACGCGTATGCGAAGCGAAAGGTTCTGGCGGATAGCGCCGTTCATTGCGCTCGTGGTGGGTCTCGGCGTGACGGCGTGGCTCGTCGCGGCGGCGAGCCTGCCGGCCGTCCTCGAAGGTTTTGTCAAGGTCGGTTGGGGTGCGCTCGCCGTTATCGCCGTGCGCGCGACGACGATTGCGATCAACGGCGTCGCCTGGGCGCTGCTGCTGTGGCGGCTGTGCAAAGTGCCGACCGCCGTTTTCGTGCTGCTGCGCTGGGTGCGCGACGCCATCGATGTGCTTTTGCCGGTCGCCGGCATCGGCGGCGCGCTGATCGCCGCGCGCGAGCTGACGTTTTGGCGCGTCGGCGGTGCGCTCGCCTTGGCCAGCGTCCTTGCCGACGTGCTGCTGCAAGCGATCGCGCAGGTCGTGTTCGCGCTTACCGGCGCCGTGCTCCTTGCCGGGCTCGTGGGGCCAAATGTCCTGTTGTTCGGCGTCGCGGCGGGGCTGGCGCTGACGGCGGCGGGGCTCATCGGCTTTTACGCTTTGCAAAGTCACAGCGGCGCTGCCGTACGGCTTGTCAGCCGCGCGTTTGCGGTGTTGTCGCCGCCGCTTGCCGCCCGCGCGCAACGTGCCGGCCCGCGCTTCGATGCTGCCGTCGAGCAGATTTGGCGCGGCCGCCGCGGCAAGCTTGTTGCCGTTTGGCTGCTGCACATGCTGGCCTGGGGCTTCGGCACGCTTGAAGTCTTTATCACCCTGCGCTTCCTCGGTGCGCCGGTGACGTGGGCGCAGGCGGTGGTGATCGAGGGCCTGGGCACCAGCATCAGCATTGCGGCGATGTTCATTCCCGGCAGTTGGGGCGCGCAGGAGGGCGGCTACATCCTGCTCGGCCAGCTTTTCGGCGTGCCGGTGACCAATGCGCTGACGCTGTCGCTGGTCAAACGCATTCCGGATCTTGTGCTTGGTCTGCCCGGGCTACTTGCCTGGTATGTGCTGGAAACGCGCCGCCTGGTCTCCCGCCGCACGCCGAAGGGGTGATTTGTGCGCAAAAAAACCAAATTCGCCTCTGCAAAAATTCGCCTCTCCCCAACTGAAGTCGGACGTTTCCGGCTTTGGCAACATCACCGGGAGGGGCGACACATTGAGCGTTTTCGGGAAATAGGCAGCAGGCCGTCCGGGGGAGTATGATCCCCGCCGGCAAGGCCGATTCGCATTCTTTCCAGCTTTGAGGAGCCACACGCATGCGCACCTTTTCCGCCTTTCGTGCAAGCCTGATCGGAATGCTGGCCTTGGCCGGCGCGGTATTGTCGTCCGCCGCCTGCGCCGACGAAGGCAGCATCAGCTTCAGCGTGGTCAAAGCGGGCTTCATCATCGGTGGCTCGGGCGGCTCGGGCGTGCTGATCTTCCACGGCCAACGTTACCCGATCGGTATCGGCGGCTTGAGCTACGGCTTCACCTTCGGCGCGTCAGAGACGCGCTTTCACGGCACGGTGAGCCATATCCGCCGGCCCTCGGATGTCAACGGCGTCTATGCCGCTGGCAATGTCGGCGCCGCGGTGGGCGTGGGCGGGCAGGCGATTGTGCTCACCAACCAGAACGGCGCGGTGCTGACGCTCGCTGGCCGTTCGGTCGGCGCCATTGTCAGCGCCGATCTCAACGGCCTGGTGCTCTCGCTGAGGTAGGCGGCGCTGAAACATCCTGCCCCGCGAAGCGGGGAACAACCTCCCAGCTTGAACACATTTCCCGCGAGCGTAAATTGAGGCTCGGGCTGGAAAAGGCGTGCGCCATGAAAATAAAGGTGGTTGTTCACGAGGCGGAGGAAGGCGGCTTCTGGGCGGAAGTCCCGGCCATTCCCGGCTGCGCCAGCCAAGGCGAGACGATGGATGAGCTGCTGTCCAACATTCAGGAGGCGATCGAAGACTGCCTTTCGGTGGATGTGGCCGAACCGCAGAAGGAGAGCAGCGATCGCGTTCTTGAAATCGCGGTATGAAAGCAGTTTCCGCATCAAGCAAACATTTGCCTCTCCCCAATGGGGAGAGGTGACGCAGAAGCCAAAAACGCTTTCCTCAGTTCGTCATTGCCGGACTTGATCCGGCAATCCATGCGGCACCGACGATTCACCATGGACCACCGGGTCATAGGCGAGCGAAGCGACGCCGTTCTGCGAACGGCTATGCCCGGTGGTGACGAAGGAAAATAAGCGGGCTACGCGCCGCCGAACATTCCCGCTAGATTGGCAGATCGTCCGCATCTCTAGAGGGAATTCGTCCGTGCCAAACGAGCTTCAGGGAAAAATTGCCATCGTCACCGGCGCCAGCAACGGCATCGGCCGCGGGCTTGCCGAAGCGTTCGCCGCCGCCGGCGCCAAGACCGTGCTGGCGGCCCGGCGCGCCGCGCTGCTCGATGAAGTCGTTGCCGGCATCCAGGCGGCGGGCGGACAAGCGCTGGCGGTGCCGAGCGACCTCACGAGAGAAGACGCGGTGCTCGCGCTGTTCGCAGAAGTGAAGAAAACGTACGGCCGCCTCGACGTGCTGGTGAACAACGCCGGCGTCACCGCGCACAAAAATACCGAGGACATCTCGCTCGATTACTGGCGCGACGCGATTGCCATCAATCTCACCGCGCCGTTTCTGTGCAGCCGCGAAGCCATCCGCGTGATGAAGGAGCAGACGCCGAAGGGCGGGCGCATCATCAATATCGGCAGCATCTCCGCCAAGACGCCGCGGGCGGATTCGCTGCCCTACACCGTCAGCAAATTCGGCCTTCAAGGCATGACCCATCAGCTCACCATGGATGGGCGCAAGCACAACATCGTCGCCTCGATCATTCATCCGGGCTCGACGCTGTCGTCGTTCATCACCCGCACCGGCGTCACCAAGGCCGGCCCCGGCGACAAGCCGGAAGATTATGTGATGGAAGCCGCCGACGTCGCGAAAGTCGCGGTGCTGATGGCCTCGCTGCCGCCGGAGGTGAATCTCTACGAGGCGACGATTTTGCCGAACCACGCCCGCTCGTTCATCAGCCGGGGGTGAGGCGATTTGTAGGATGGGTTGAGCCAACGGGCGATCGCGCGTTCACGCGCGGGGCGCGCTATTGCCCGAAGTGGCCGGCCCGATGACAAGCTCCGCGAAACCCATCGCGCTATGTTGCGGTTTGAATGATGGGTTTCGCAATGCTCAACCCATCCTACGGCCCTACGGCCCTCTGTCGTGCGGAGAAGCCAAAGGTGCGCTCTCGTTTGCGATCCACAATGTCAAACAGCGACAGCAAACATTCGCCTCTCCCCTGGGGGGAGAGGCCGCGGAGCGCGCCAGCGCGACGCGGGTGAGGGGGTGCCCACCGCGCAGTTCTGATCCCCCTCACCCGGCTCGCACCTAATGTGCTCGCCGACCTCTCCCCACCGGGGAGAGGTAAAAACAATCCCGTTCTCGCGGCGCACCTTTTGCGCCCGAGTTTTGCCAACACTCCTCGTCACCGCCGGACTTGATCCGGCGGTCCATGCTGAATTGCGGTTCTGAAAAGCCCATCGGGACATCCGAGTAAGCTTTCCTTCCGCATGGATTGCCGGGTCTCGTTACGTCAGACGGCGTTTGCACGCCTTTTGCTCGGCAATGACGAAAAAAAGAAGCGGACGAAGCGCCTCTGCGAGGCCATTTGCCAAAGCCCGATCTAAATGGCGGGCTTCCGGCAAAAAATAAGGAGCGGAACGCCGGCAGACGCACTGTGTTGATGCCCGCACACAAGCGGCGTGCGGGACGCGCCACGGAGTAAGGCGGCTTGCGCCGCCCTCCGCTTGCGGGCGCGCTCGCCTGCCGGCATTCCACTTGCGGTTCTCACCGGCGGGACTTTCGTCCCGAAGGCTCAGCGTCGGGCCAGGCTTCCCCGAAGACGGCGCGAAAGCTGCGGCGTGCCGCACGCTTCGTCCTCGGTCACAGCGATGCACCTCGCGCGCCGGTCGTAATGCCGGCAGGCATGATGCCCGAGCCGCCCGGGTGCGGAGCGTATCTTTCCGCCCGCGGGCACCGCACTCGCTCCGCGTTCAGGGAGTACCCTCCTTGAAAGCGTCCTTAGAGAGCGAGACGGTCGCCGTTATCGTCATCGCGGCGGCGAAGTCAAAGGCGTTGGAATTTCTATCGATGAATCAAAACAATTTGGTGCGCGGATTTCTTGGCAAATTCGCGGCACTCCGATGATTCGTATCCGGCGAACTAAAAATTCGCCTCTCCCCATTGGGGAGAGGCCGCGGAGCGCGGCAGCGCGACGCGGGTGAGGGGGTGCCCTCCTTGCAGTTCTGATCCCCCTCACCCGGATCGCTGAGTTCATCATCGGGCCGGCCACTTCGGGCCGGACCCGTTGGCGATCCGACCTCTCCCCACCGGGGAGAGGTGGAAATGAAAATCCGTTCTCGCGATGCGTCTGCATCCGAGTTTTGCCAAGCCACCCAAGCCAAGCAGCGCATGATCCCGAAAAGTGGTGTCCGGTTTTCGGACCAAGTGCGCCACGAAAAAGGGAAAGCGGAGCGCCGAAAGGCGCATTGTCCAACCAATGTCCGCATCGCAGACAAGTTTACGCGGTCTGCGCAACTCATCTGCTCGCGCGGCTGCGCGCTGCTCGTTTTGAGCGCGCCCGCCTTTCGGCGCTCACGCTTGCGGCACTCGCCACCGGTTCCACCCGATGGCTCAGCTCCAGAACCGGGTTTCCCGCGGCGGTGGCTGACGGGAGTTTTGCCCGCTTCGCGCAAACGCTGCCGCGGTTAAGCACGCTCCGTGCGGACCGGTCTTTGTGCCGGTCGACCGGGGACCCGAAGCCGCCCGGGTGCGGGAGTGACAAGCCCCCGCGCGCGGGCACCGCATCTCACCCTCATCAAGTCGGCGTCAACCGGTTTGACGTCCCTTCGACGGGCGAGACGGCGGCCGTTATCGTCATCGCCGCGGCAAAGTCAAAGGCCTTCGAATTTCACTCGATGAATCAAACCGTTTTGCCGCGCCGGTTTTCTTTCAGTTCCGCGGCACTCCAATGATTCGCATCGAAAATTCGCGATTGCCGGGCTTGATCCGAAAATTTTACAAGGCGGCGAGTCGCCTAGCAACCTCGGTCGATTATCGCTCCTATCGTTCATATCCCGGCGCGCGATGTCGAGTGCGACTCTTAGGATCGCGCAGATGGATTTTGTCGTGGCAGTCCTTGCAAATGATTTGAACGTCTTCGGTTTTTTCGTTTCCCAAACGTTCATAAGTTAGATGGTGCACATCTAATTCGACCTCAGATCCGTTCTTTGGACATCGCTCGCAGCAGTTTCGCCCTAGTCGCCGGCGCTGTTCGGCGAAAACGAGACGGCGAAACGACCGCCAGTGAGGCGTTTCGAGGTACTTATCGTATTCCTCAAACTTGAAGCCGAGCGCATGCAGCCGCCTGCGGCGCCATAGCCGCTCTTGCCAAGACTTCGAGCCTCCCGTTGCAGCGGTCATAGAAGTGCCAGCAGTTTTTGCCAACTTAGTCCTGTGAAGATGGCGCTGATTGCTCCGGCCCAAAGCAAAATCGCGGTCTTGCTCCGCAGAGAAAAGCGAACCGCTACCCAGTGAAAGAAGAGGCAGTAGTCGGGCAGCTCTTCACTAGTCATCGCAGACCTCCGAATCGACGAGAAGGGTCGAGCCCCCAAGAATCACGTTTTCGGAAAACGGCAACGCACCGCCACGAGTCTTTACGCTTGGGCGCAGGAAATTCTATCTATCTCAATGAGATACTAAACTAGGGGACTCAACGAGGCCGTGGGAATTGTCCTTTTATTGCCGAACTTGATTCGGCAATCCATGATCTACCGCGGGCTAGCGGGTTTGGTGAGGGCGCAGTGAGCTGGCTTCAATTCATTGCAAGTATGACGTCGTCACTCGCGTGGCCGGTGGCGGTTGTCGTTATTGTTTTTCTTTTGCGTAGGCAGATTGTCCGGCTCCTGCAGCGCATCGCCGAAGTGACATTGCCGGGTGGGTACAAAGTCGTTTTTCACAAAGCCCTCGAGGACGGTCGGGCCGCCATCGAAGAGATCGGAGAAATTAAAGACAAACCCAAAGAACTGGTCCGCCATCGGGCCCGCGATCACGCCTACCTAGAATATCGCGCCACTATTGTCGAAGGCGCGGATATCGTGAGCCAAATGCTCACCGCGTATGAACAGGTCGAGGAACATCTAACCGAATTGGCAGCCGCACACAGTTTGACAGGTTCATATTGGGCAGTATGGCAAGCATTGGAGAGTAAAGGCGTCGTATCTTCGAGCGCCGCCGAAGCGATACAGAATCTGCGAAAGGCGAGGAACGCGCTCGTGCACATTCCAGAGCGGCAGGTCACACCGGCCGAAGCCATCGAGTTCGTTGCACAAGCACAAGAGTTGAGTGAGTACTTAAAGCGGCTTATTGAAAAAGCTCCAAACAAGCGCAGCTAAGAATGTAAGTCGCTTGCCTTAGTTCAAATCATTACCAGCCTAGAGCTTTGTGCAATAAAGGCGCAAATTCATTCATCTGAAGTTGCCCATCTTGTTGTTGTGCGACTGATTGGGAAATGCTCGGAGAAGAAAGGCTTCAAGGTTGTGACGCATTCTGGCTGATGGGACCTCGTAAGCGCTTAAGAAAGTGGCAACGGTCTTATATTTTGGATGACTCTTCTTCGAAACCTCCGGTCCGGTTCTTACTGGGAAATTCATTTTTCTTTGTAAAGCTTGTGACACCTCTTGTTGAAGATTTTTTGCTTGGCCGACGTAAATAACGCTGCCGGATGAGTCATAGAGGCAGTAGACGCCCGGCTTCGTTGTGAGGTGTCTACGCTGATCGATTTGTTGGACTTCAAGAATGGGCTTTACTTCCCACTCAAACGCGTGCCGCATTGCTGACCGCAAAAACCTAACGCCAGGAACCGAGTTTCCAGTATAGTAAGTGTGAACATTGGAGACCTGCTTACCTACCCGTTTAGCAAACAGCGGATAGCTTTGATCGCATTCTAAAATCTCCGCCAGCAGACGGAAAAACTCGACGCGCCTATCCCGGCGTCCTTTCGCCATGACCTAACAACGCCCTATCGTCGTTCTTGCGTCGTTCGCTCGCTAATAACGTAAGGCTGAATTCAGAGCGCGTTATTGCTTTCCTTCACCTTCTCAGCGTCAACATACACATTCGCCCCCAGGTCCAAGAACTTCTTGGACATCTGCGCCATTCCGGCCTTCGCTAAAGCTTCGGCGGACAAGCCCCCTTCGGCCGACAAATCCCCGCGCGCGTTATCGCCCAGCGTCGCCGCGTAGTCGCGGACGTCCTGGGTGATCTTCATGGAGCAGAATTTCGGCCCGCACATCGAGCAGAAATGCGCCACCTTGTGCGCCTCTTTCGGCAGCGTCTCGTCGTGGTAGTCGCGCGCGGTGTCGGGGTCGAGCGACAGGTTGAACTGGTCGTTCCATCGGAATTCAAATCGTGCGCGCGACAGCGCATCGTCGCGCAGTTGCGCCGCCGGATGGCCCTTGGCAAGGTCGGCGGCGTGCGCGGCGATCTTGTACGCAATGACGCCTTCCTTGACGTCGTCGCGGTCGGGGAGCCCGAGATGCTCCTTCGGCGTGACGTAGCAGAGCATGGCGGTGCCGAACCAGCCGATCATGGCGGCGCCGATCGCCGAGGTGAGGTGGTCGTAGGCCGGCGCGATATCGGTGACCAGCGGCCCGAGCGTATAGAACGGCGCCTCGCCGCACTCCTTGAGCTGCTTGTCGACATTGATCTTGATCTTGTGCAGCGGCACGTGGCCGGGGCCTTCGATCATCACCTGGCAGCCTTTCGCCCAGGCGATCTTGGTCAGCTCGCCCAGCGTTTCCAGCTCGGCGAACTGGGCGCGGTCGTTGGCGTCGCGGATCGAGCCGGGGCGCAAGCCGTCGCCGAGCGAGAACGAGACGTCGTATTTGCGCATCAGGTCGCAAATCTCGCCGAAGCGCTCGTAGAGGAAGCTTTCCTTGTGGTGCGCCAGGCACCACTTGGCCATGATCGAACCGCCGCGCGAGACAATGCCGGTGACGCGATTGGCAGTGAGCGGCACGTAAGCAAGCCGCACGCCGGCATGGATGGTGAAATAATCGACGCCCTGCTCGCACTGCTCGATCAGCGTGTCCTTGTAGACCTCCCAGTCGAGCTTGACGGGGTCGCCGTTGACCTTCTCCAGCGCCTGATAGATCGGCACGGTGCCGATCGGCACCGGCGAGTTGCGCAGAATCCATTCGCGGGTGTTGTGGATGTTCCGCCCGGTGGAGAGATCCATCACCGTGTCGGCGCCCCAGCGGATCGCCCACACCATCTTCTCCACTTCCTCCTCGACCGAGGACGTGACGGCGGAGTTGCCGATGTTGGCGTTGATCTTGGTGAGAAAATTCCGCCCGATGATCATCGGCTCGAGTTCGCCGTGATTGATGTTGGAGGGGATGATGGCGCGGCCACGCGCCACTTCATCGCGCACGAATTCCGGCGTGACGAACAACGGCACCGACGCGCCAAAGCTCTCGCCGTCGTCGTGCGCTTCCTGCGCGGCGTCGAGCATTGTCTTCCTTCCGAGATTTTCGCGCGCGGCGATGTAGATCATCTCCTTGGTGATCGCGCCCGCCCGCGCCCATTCGAGCTGGGTAACGGAAGACGGAGGACGGAGGACGGAGGACGGATTCTCCTCCATCTGTCGTCCGTCGTCTGTCGTCTGTCCTCCGATGCCCCGCATCGGGCGCGGCGTATTGGGAAAACTGCGGGCGAGGTGCTTGCCGGTGACATTGCCGTTGTCGACCGGCTTGATGTCGCGGCCCTGGTACTCTTCGACGCCACCGCGCGCCTTGACCCATTCCGTCCGGGCGCGGAGAAGTCCGCGCTCGACGTCGATCACGGCATCCGGATCGGTGTAGGGGCCGGACGGATCGTAGACCGGGACCGGCTGCTCGCCGGAAGAAGGATCGAGCGCGATCTCGCGCAGCGGCACTTTCAGCTCGGGCGCCGCGTCGGGCCGCGCGTAAATCTTGCGCGAGCCGGCGATCGGGCCGGTCGTGACTTTCGGCGTGGCGAGTTCGGCTTCAGGAATATGCTTGTTCATCGACGCACCTGTTTTATTGGCCGCACCTATCAACGGGAGAGACGGCCGTTGCGTTTCGCACGGTCATGCGCTGTGCCGGCGATACCCTTCGAAGCTCAAATAGCCGCCAATGATCAGCACGATCACGCCGGCGACCGCCATCGCGCCCGGGCCGGAGTAGACCGTGGTCGCCACGTTTGCGATCAGGCGCGGCAGCACAATGCGCAGAACACCGCCAATCACCAGGAGCCAGCCGATAATGGTGACAACGACGCGCCAGTCGGCGGTCCAGGCATGATGGCCATGGAGGATCGCGATGCCGGCGGCAAGGCTCATCGCGCCGAAAAGATAAACGAGCGTCGGAATGGTGGTCGCCTGCCCGACCATGTCGGTATAGAGCGTCAAATTGCACAGGATGCCGATGCCGAGCGTGGCAAACACGGGGCCGACGAGACGGGCGATCAAAATAGCGGGCGGCATGGGCACTCCCTTTATCGGCGCGCAAGGGTTCGCGGCGAGCGCTCGCCGGCGCGCATTATGGGTCCGATCGCGGGACTTGCTGGCAGCGGGTATATTCCTGTCCCTTCGCCGGCATGACCCGGATCAGGTTCAAAGGGTTTTCCGCCCTTGTTGCGGTCTCAGCTCCTGCCGGAGCTCCCCTCGGAACTGGATTAATGTAGGCCGCCTAGGGGCCGAGTCAACGCGGCGGTGCCCGCCTCTCCCCGCAAGGGGGAGTATGGACTTGACTGAACAGATTTCGTGTGGTAATCTCGAAACATAGGGGATTACCATGACTTGTGACCTGACCAATCCAGCCTTTACCGACGAGACTAAAGCCCGGGAGTTACTAGAGGCTTCCCGCTGGCCAGATGGCCCAGTCTGCCCATTCTGCGGCCAGATGGATATGGTCAAGGCGCTTGGCGGTAAATCCATGGGGCCGGGCTGGTATTTCTGCACCGATTGCCGCGACAAGTTCACCGTGCGCGTCGGCACGCTTTACGAGCGGTCCCATATTCCGCTGCACAAGTGGCTACTCGCCACGCATTTGATGGTATCCAGCAAGAAGGGCATGAGTTCCTTGCAACTCTCACGGATGCTCGGGATTACTTACAAAAGTGCGTGGTTCATGACTATGCGCATCCGCGAGCAGATGGCACCGAAGAAGCGCAGCCCGATTGGTGGCGAAGGCAAGACCGTTGAAGCCGACGAGAGCTATCTAGGCGGCAAAGAAAAAAACAAACACGTTGGCAAACGGAATAAACAAAACATCGGCGGGAAAGGCAAACAGCCGGTGTTTGCGCTGGTCGAGCGCGACGGCATGTCCCACTCGTTTCGAGTTGCAAAGATCAGCGGCAAAGATTTGCGTCCGCTCATTGTCGAGAACGTGAGCCGCAAATCATCTCTGATGACGGATGAGGGTGGCCAATATTATCACGTTGGCAAAGAATTTGCCCGTCATGAGACGGTCAATCATAGCGAAGATGAATACGTACGCGGCGATGCCTATACCAACACCGCAGAGTGCCGTTTCAGTCTTATGAAGCGGGCCGTTTACGGCACGCATCATTCGATAAGTGAGGCCCATTTGCCGCGTTATTTGTCCGAGTGGGACTTCAAGTGGAACACCCGCAAACTAAAAGACGGGGAACGCGCGGCGATTGCACTTAAGGGTATTGAAGGCAAGCGCCTAACGTACCGAAGAATTAACGAAACCACGTACGCTTAAACAGCGAACACGGAGTTTTCTGCAATGGCGAAAACGGCACGCGGGCAAGCGGCACGACGATCTTCAATCCTAAAAATCAAGAATGGCTGGAAGCAATCATTCCGGCCGGGCGATACCCTAATCTTGAAGCGCAAGGGAAAGCGTGTCCCTATGAGGGTAATTTCAGTTCACCCTTATCGCATATCGCCACGTTGACGTTACCGCCAGTTTCCGCGTTTGCGAGGATACAGAGCATTATTTGTTCTTCACTTATTGCAATGAGATGGTGAGAGAGTAAGTCGCTTATCTTTTGTGCGCGCTGTAATAGATCAGAGACGTCCACAGGTTTGGCGGGAGACGCCGACGCGGCCAGTAAGGTTTTGAGACTTCCTCGGTGTAAATATCGGTGGGTGTCGCCGTAAAGTGCCAAAAGGTCGGCTTTCGCGAGTGGAGAAGGATCGACTGCGGTTATTTGGTAGTGGCGTTTATGTAGCGGAGCTCCTGGATTTAACCATTCCCGCGTAATCGGAATTGGGAAGAAATGAGCGCGCAGTCTGCTCATTCGTTCAAGGATGTCATCTGCCGAATAGGAACGTCCCAGCTTGTGAGGTTGAAGAACGGAAATGTCACCATGAGCTACCAAACAGCTTAGGGCGACGACTTCGCAAATCATTCGCACTTGCAAATAAATAAATTCGCGATTGACTAGTGGTGGAAATCCAGTTCGCCCTTGG
>Ga0335078_10008662_pt1 | contig 15110 bp, 10 predicted proteins | sample Lox_Sample_32_FD_206711 | JGI IMG/M metagenome (GOLD analysis project Ga0335078, IMG submission 206711) | Soil microbial communities from Loxahatchee National Wildlife Refuge, Florida, United States - Lox_Sample_3.2 | ecosystem: Environmental > Terrestrial > Soil > Wetlands | place: USA...
GTGTGCGAGCGTATCAGCTTTACGGTAGGCTCGACCCTCTCGTGATGTCAGCGGCGTTTACCTTAGTTGTGCTTCTCTTCGACGTGGCCCTAATAGGCCATGCCACCAGACAAGGAGAGCGCGTCTCTGATCAGTAAGGCCGATGCCTCAACGCAACGGGCGTTAGTGCCTCGGGATTTCGCACTTGCGCAGGTGAATGGGCAAGGATGGAGCGCACCCACCCTCCTCAATTGTCCAAGTGTCAAACGGCAACTGCCTCAAGCTGAGTGCTGAATGCTCAATAGAACAAATACTTCCGCCACTTATCATCCGAGCGGCCCATCAGCCGCATGATGTGACGGCTGGTGTGCAGATTGAAGGCCCGCGGCTCGCGCATCAGCTTCATGCCGGCCTCGGTGGCCAGCTGATTGCCCTTGCGCCGGTTGCAGTGGTGGCAGCAGGCCACCAGGTTCTCCCAGCTCGAAAGTCCCCCGCGCGAGCGCGGCACCACGTGGTCGAGCGTCAGATCGCTCGAAGCCAGAACATCGCCGCAGTACTGGCAGGTATTGCGGTCGCGCAGCAGAATGTTCTTCCGCGACAAGGCCCGGGTCTGGTGCGGAATCCGCCGGTACTCCAGCAGCCGGATCACCGAAGGCACACGAATCGCCAGCCGTGCCGCGTGCAGAAAGTGCCCGTTCTCCTCCTCCGTCATGGCCACACCCTTGAGCACCAGCACGATGGCGCGCCGCGCCGCGCACACGTTGATGGGCTCATACGAAGCGTTGAGCACCAGCACCGGCGCGTGCAGCGCATGCCCATTGGTCGCCCCCTCGGCCGGAGCAACCAGCACCTGCGCGGTTACCGAATTGTGCCGCAGCGACATTCCTTTCAGCTTCCCCAGCCGCACTCTACGCCGCGGCCGCCATCCTCACCACATTCTGATCTTGCCCGCTGACACTGGTCTTCAGCGTCCGCGCCACCGTGGCCACCCATACCTTGGATGCGCCCGCCCGCCGCAGCACCCGCGCGCACTCAGAAGCCGTAGTCCCGGTGGTCAACACATCGTCCACCAGCAGAACCGGCCGGCCCGCAATCAACTCCGGCCGGGAGACCGCAAACGCGCCCCGCAGGTTCGCCCGCCGCTGGTGACGCGTCAGCCCGATCTGCGACTCGGTCGGCCGTTCGCGTTTCAGAACGTCGGCCTCCAGCGCGAAGCCTCCGCCTACGAGCTTGAGTGCGGCCCTCGCCGCCAGTTCCGCCTGGTTGAAGCCCCGCTGCCGCAGCTTCTCGCGATGCAAGGGCACGGGCACAACCGCCACCGTCTCATCCTCGAAGACCGGCATCAAAGCCGCCATCGCCGCTGCCAGCCGCTTTCCCAGCGCCCCGGCCGCCGGCTGCACCCCGTCATATTTCAACAGATGGATAAGCCCGCGCAGCGCACCTTCGTAACTTCCATAAGCCACCGCCCGCGCAAACACCGGCCGCGCGCGGCGGCAAAGCCCGCAAAGCCGCTCCGCAAATTCAGGAACGCTAAACCCGGCGGCTAGTCCCTCGCCGCACAGTACGCAGGTCTCACATCCCATGGGCTGAATGGATTGCAGGCACTCCAGGCACACCGGCAGGCGCGAAATGTTCGTCAGCGGCGATCCGCAAAGGCGGCAATCGGCGGGAAACAGCGTGGCAAAAAGACTCTCGGCAGCGCCTCGCGCCCACGAAAACCGGCCCGGCGCTTTCCCAGGCCCGCTCTCGAAACTCCGAATTTGGTCTCCACTACTGCTGAAGACGAGCCTCCCTCACCCGATTGCGACTGAGGGCTCCCTAACCGGATGAGATATCAACAAGTATAGCGGCAGCCGAACACCCGCGCAACGAAAGCAAGCCAGGGGTTTCCTTCGTGTCCTTCGTGGTTAATTTCGACCTTCAAGGTTTCCTTCGTGATCCTTCGTGTCCTTCCTAGTTAATTTCCGCCTTCAAGGTTTCCTTCGTGATCCTTCGTGTCCTTCGTGGTTAATTGCTTTTCCTTGGAGCTTTCCTCGCGGTTAATCTACGCCGCGCTCTTCTCATCGTGGGCGGGATTGGAAACCTTCACCGATCTCGGCCGGTAGGTCCGCCGGAAGCATTGACCGCAGCGCACCGTCTGCATAGACACCAGCGGCAGGCAGAACTTCTCGAAGAGATTGCGGGGCCGGGAGCGGTATCCTTCCGTGCTGCCGCAACGCAAACAGCGGAACGGTTTCGATTGCTCAGTCACGAGGCGGGCTGGATCACCCTTCTGCAGGAAGCGGGCCGCTGCCTATGGCTTCGAGATCAACGCTAAGGTCGCAGACGAAAGGCGGACAAGCACTATTATACGCGCTCGCCCGTCTGGGTCAGATACTCCTACGCGCCGCTGGCAGCCGCGCCCAGTGAGGCGAGAACGTGCCAGGATCTCGGCAAGCCAACCGACGCGCTTGCAACCAACAGTCTCAGTTCAATCTACGGCTTCGACATCAAATCCGCCTTGCCGCTCTCGATATCCACCGGAAACGATACATGCTCCTGCACGATCAGCCACTTGCCCCCGATCTTGCGATACACGTCGGTCACCCGCACCGCCACGTCCGTCCGGGCGCCGTCTTTGCTCGTGAAATAGCCCGTCTGGATGTTATGCCCATAGGCCACCGGCCCCACCACGGTGATGCTCTGCTCCGAGATCGCATTCGAGAGCGGCCCCGGATACGCCGCGAACAATCCCTCCCAGTCCTTGCGGTAGGCTTCGGCGCTCGGATACTCCCGCGGCGGCACCGCATCAAACACGAATAACTGCGCCCCCGGCGCATATACCGACATGATGGCATCCACGTTCCGGGCGTTGAATGCCTCCACATAGCGTTTCTCCAGGGCCTCGATCGCCGCCTTGTCGCCCTTCATTCCGCCCTTGCTCTGCGCCAGCGCTCCCAGGGACCCAGCCAGCAGCAAAGCACTCACCACCACCGCCAGTTTTCGCATGTGTGAGCCTCCTCACCGGCCGACATTCTCATCCCCGGCCAAAGAATCGTCAAGCGAACCGGCAGGGCGGACATCGGTCTGCCGCTGCCCCAGGGCCTGCCCTGAGCAATGTCGAAGGTTCGCGCCCCGGTTTTGGGCGCTGACCTGGGTAGAGAAATATTCTCGGCCCACCCCGTTGATCCTCTGTTCCCGTCCCTCGCAGTCCATTCCGATTCAATCCCCGCTTCGCGCCGCGACTGCTGCCGCGCCTTCGCAATAAAAGCGGCCGCCGCCTTCGAGACTTATATTTTGTAGGAAAAGCTGGGCTGCCTGCATTCTTGAGGAAGCAATAAGAAATTCGGGAGGGAATAAGAATATGCTCCAGGCCGGCCCCGGTCCCCGGCCGCAGCCGGGAACCGGAGTGCAGCCCGGGGCCTCAATCAGAAGCTGTACTTCACTCCTAGTTGCACAATGCGGCTGCCGCTCTTGGTGTTCACCTGTCCCCAGTTGCTGGGCAGCGAGTTGGGCGCCCATCCTGAAGCGGTTTGCGTCAGCGAGAGGCTCAGCAGGTTGTTGCCGCTGAACGCCCACAGCGGGTGATTGAACAGGTTGAAGGCCGAGAAGCGGAACTCGAGCTTTTGCCGCTCGCTGATGGCAAAGCCCTTGTGCACCGCCAGGTCCTGGTCAAAGTACGATGGGCCGCTCACGTAAGGCAGCTGCCGGTTGCCGTACGCTCCGATCGCCGGCGCGCTCAGGCAAGAGAGGTTGATCTTCTCATTACCGGAGAGCCCGCTGCCCGGATTGCAGGTATAAATCGGCAGAATTTCCCCTACGTTGGTGCCGTAATACGTCTTGGTGCTCAGGCTGTTGCCATCCAGATCCTGCAGAGCCAGGTACAGGTTCTGCTGGGTCAGCGCTTGCAGATTGGCCCCCGCCTGCCACGTGGTTGTGCCCGAAACCGTCCAGCCATTGAGCGCTCGCTCCACCACCCCATTGCCGTGATAGCGCTCGCCGATGTTGTAGGAGTACGTCGTATTGATCACCTGCGGGCGGTCAATATTCAGCACTCCGTAGTTCCCGTGCACCGAGAACGGGTCCACGGTGGAATTGACGATTCCCAGCGATTTCGACCAGGTATAGTTCAGGTCAAAACTGAGCGGTCCGCTCTGTTTGACCCACGCCGCCTGCAGGCCGTTGTAATTGGAGTAGCCAACATGCTCGCCCACCATGACCTGGTTGGTGCCGTAACCCTGCCAGTAAGGGAAGTAGTGCTGGAAAGCCCAATTGCCGCTGCTGCCGGTGAATTCCAGGTCGGCCGGACGCGCTGCTCCGGTCACCGGGTCATCGCCGAACAGGCCGCCGCGTGCGATCTTGTTGAGGTTGATGAAGTCACTGCCGCCGATGCCAGCCGCGCCACTCTGGCCGCCCATCAGCAGATTGGAAGTCTGGTTGCCGACGTAACCCACCTCAATCAGCGAATGCAGCGGCATCTGCTGTGAGATGGTGAAATTGTAGCTATAGGTCACCGGCACCTTGTGGTCGGTGGGATCGGCCGCATAGATGCTGCCCGAACCCGCAACGCTCGAGAAGTTCAGCAGACTGGGACCTAATTGGCTGAGCAGAAGCGAGCGTCCCGACGAGACGTTGAACGTTTGCAGCCCCTGCGCGGTCGAGAGGTCGCCTGAATAATCGTTGTACTGGTCATTCCAGCGATAAGCTCCCCAGCCTCCCCGAAGCACCGTCTTGCCGGTTCCCAATACGTCATAGGCGAAGCCCAGACGCGGCGAAATAAACAGATCGGTGGCCTGCGATCCGCTGAGCGGTATGCCGGGATCAATTCCGTGCCACCGCACCCCCGGATTCAGAATGCCCGCGGCCACGTCATTGGCGTAGAGGTCTGGCAGCCATACCGCCATGCCCGTCCCGGTGCGCTCATACCAGCGCCCGAGATGGTCAAAGCGGAAGCCGGCATTCACCGTCAGCCGGCGGCTTACCTTCCAGTCGTCCATGGCGTAAAACGCGTAAGTGCGATATGCCATGTCGAAGACATCGGTCTGGCTGTTTTCCTGGTAGGCCGTGCTTCCGTTCCCCGGGTTGCTGCCATAGGCAACGCCCATCAGAAAGTCCGCCACCGGGTTCTTCGAGCCATAGAAGTTCCCGTCAATCAGGTTGGTGATGTCGGTGTTCCCGATGCTGTCGAACGACAGCACACCGTTCGGCCGCACAAAGTTCACCTGGTAGTTGCCCACCATGCTGTAGAAGAACCCACCCTTGAAGGTGTGGTTCCGATACACCTTGGTCAGGTTGTCCTGCAAGGTCGGCGTGGCTTTGGTCAGGCCGAATTGTCCGTTGTGCTGGAAGACGTCGCCTTGCGACATTTCTCCGAAAGTGCGATCGCCCGCCGAGTACACGTTGGGCACCATCAGGTCATTCTGGCCGTTGCCGAACACCGTGGGATAGTTCCAGCCCACCGTCGCCCGGTATGCCGCCTGCAAATTATTCGGCGTGTACGGGCTGGTGAGGTGGTTCCAGGTGGCGATGATTTCATTCGTCATCGTGGGGCTGAACACATGCAGGAAATTTGCCGACAGGCTCTTGCTGGCCGTCGGATTGTTGATGCCGCCGCCCGGGAATGGAACCGAGTTGCCCGGATTCCACCAGATGTGCGCCGGCTGGAACGAGCTGTTGCTGCCGTACTGATAGGAAACATAGAACTTGGTGTTCTGGGTGATGTTGTAGTCTACCCGCGCCCGGAATACGTACCCGTTCTGCTGCGAGCTGATCGGCAGGTACCAGTTGTACCCGCTCGACGGGTCCGCGTTCGGCTCCGGGAAATACGCCTTCATCAGGTTCACCATGTTCTGGTCTATGGCCCCCGCCGGAATCTGCGTCCCGGTCAGCAGCGCTCCATTGGGAAGCACCGTGCCTGAAAGGTCATTGCAGAAGTTGGTCGCGGTCGGGCTAAATCCTCCGACAGCGGAGCACACCGCCGCGTTGTCGGCAGCCGTCGGGTCGAAATTGCCGGCCCTCATGCTGTCCGTCGGTACCCAGGCCGTGAGCGGATTTTGGGTCGGCAGTTTTTGCCAGTAATACTCGTAGCCCGTCCAGAACAGCAGCTTGTTGTGGGTAAACGGCACCGGGCCGCCGAAGTTGCCGCCGGGGTAGTACCAGGCTGCATCCTGCCGCGCCACGCCGTTGCGGTTGTTCTGCCAGGTATTGGCGTTGAGAAGGGCATTGCGTGCGTTGAAGTACGCGCTGCCGTGATAGTGGTCTCCCCCGGATTTGCTGATGCCTGAAAACACAATTGGCCCGTTGGGCTGATCCGCCCCGAAGTTCGAGGTCGTCACTTTCACTTCCTGCGTCATCTCCGGGTTCATCACCGCCGTGGACCAGCAGTTGCATCCCGGGTCAATGATGTTGGCGCCATCCATCAGCAGCATGGAACCGCCACGATATGGCGCTCCGTTGGTCGAAAGTCCCACCCCGATGGCGCTGCCGGTGGAGCTGGAGTTGGTGAAATCGAAGCCCAGTCCGTTTCCGTTGCCCGGAGATGTGGCCACACTGGTTACTCCCGGCAATACTTTCAGCAACTCGGAAACATTGCGGCTCACCAGCGCCAGATTGTTCAGGTCGCTGGCGCTCAGCACCGCGGATTTCTCCCCGCTGTTCACCAGGTTGACCTGGGTGGTGGCGGCCTCGACCGTGACCACCTGTCCCGTGCTCCCAACCTCCAGCACGATGTCGGTCAGGTCACGTGTGTCGCCCGGGTTCATCACGAATCCGGTGCGCCGCCAGGTCTTGAAGTCGGGTGCGGTGATCATAAGGGTGTAACTTCCCGGTCGTACCCCGGCGAAGGTGAAGCGGCCAACCTCATTGGCTACCGTCTGGCGGCTGTCCAGGGTGGCCTCGTTTTGCAGGTGAACCTGCGCATTGGGAATCACGGCGCCCGTGGGATCGGTGACCGTGCCCAGCAAACTGCCGGTGATCTGCGCATACCCTGTCCCTATGCAGAACAGGAGCAGGCATAGCGCTGGCAGCATCGGCAAGCGTCTTTTAGGTTTGAGTAATCGGTGCATAATTTCCCTCATATGAAGTTGTCTGAATGAAGCCAATCAAAAGTCCTTTTTCGCTCCCGGCATTCTGGCCGCCGCTGCTCCGGGCCAGACCTGCGCAAGCGCCGCATTCGCTGTCCGGGGCTGCTGCTCCGCACGCCGCTTCCATCTCCGATTTCCTTGTTTCTGTTCTAACCATTACATGAGAACAACCGGCTTCGGGGTGGCGCAGGATCACGCCTTGCCGGCCGCCCTTGGAACCGCCTCCGGGCATACCTTCCAGCCGCGAACCAGGCTTCCGTGAACGTTAACGGTCCCGGACCAAGAGACAGGACTACGCAGGAAATTTAGGATGGCCCCATTGTTCCCCGCTGTGCCCAAACTCACGCATGCGCGTGACTGAAAACACTGGTAACCGGGCCGGAACGGCCTGGCTCCAGAACTGCCGCCGCCGCGATTTCATTAAAATATCCCGTGAAAAGGACACGCGATGAGTTTGCTTAATAGGCGGGCATTCACCAAGCTGGCTCTGGCCATGGGCGCGACGGCGGCCTGGGGCAACAGATTTGGCAAAGCCTCAACCAGTTCGTGGCGTGAGCGCCGCGATCTGTTTCCCGAAGGTGTGTGCTCGGCAGACCCCGGCAGCGACAGCGTTTTATTGTGGACACGATATCCCCGGGAGAGTGAGGAAAAGGCCGCCGGCCTTCGTGTCGAGGTCGCGGAGGACGAGCTTTTCCAAAATGTGATTGCAACCGCCAGTACCCGGGCCCTGGCAGCCTCAGACTGGACCTGCCGGGTTTTGGTCGGACAACTTAAACCGGCAAAAGTGTACTGGTACCGGTTCATGGATCGAGATGGAAATGGAAGCCGCGTGGGTCGAACCATAACTGCTCCCGATCGCCACGATCCCCGGCCTTTCGCTTTTGCATTTGTGAGTTGCCAGAACGCGAATATGGGCGCGCAGAACGCGTATCGCAGAATGATCTTCGACGACAAGCGCGCACTGCCGGAGAAGCAACTCGGGTTCGTATTGCACCTTGGCGACTTCATCTATGAGATCGTCTGGTATCCGGAAGACCGCCCCCAGGGTTATTACGGCCGCAAGCTTCGCGACATTGTTCGTTATCCGCTTGGCGAAAAAATCCGCGACTTTCATGTGCCCGCCAGCCTCGAGGATTACCGCGCGGTTTACCGCGCCTACCTGCATGATCCCGACTTGCAGGATGCGCGCGCCCGCTGGCCCTTCGTCAACATGTGGGACAACCACGAGTTCAGCTGGCTGGGTTGGCAATCCCTGCAAAAGTTTCAGGGACAGACGCGGCCGGCGCAGACCCGCAAGGTCGCCGCCAATCAGGCGTTTTTTGAATTTCAGCCTGCCCGGATGACCCGGCCCAACAGCCATTCTCTGGAGCAGTTCGATGGCCCCAAAGTAGTGGACACGCCGATTACCAGATTTGACGACCATGGCTTAGGCCAGGAAGTGAACAATCTTAAAGCCATCGGCAGCCTTACGGGCTATCGTGCGTTGCGCTGGGGACGCAATCTCGAACTGATCATCACCGACCAGCGCAGCTACTGCTCAGAGGAGCCGACGGGCATGGAAGAAGCCAAGCCTCTCATGAGCGGCGATTTTCCCGAGCTGATGCCGCAGCAGGCCATGGAAATTCTGGATGCAGGTCGCGCCTGTCACCAGGGAAATCCGCCGCCCAGTGTGCCCTCTGCCGACGGCAAGACTGAGGTCCCCAATGTCTGGAGTCACCGGCCTTCGCAGACCATTCTCGGCCAGAAACAGAAAGCATGGTTCCTTGAACGCTTAAAGCAATCGAAGGCTGTATGGAAAATCTGGGGGAATACGACTGCCACGCTCGAGATGCGCGCCGATCCGCAAAACTTGCCGCCCGGCGTTGGTAAGCCGTGGCCCTTGCAGGGCTATGCTGGTTTCCCCATCGCCGATTGGAGCACGGCGTATTGCGAACGAGGTGAAATATACGATTTTGTTCGCGAACACGGAATTACAGGTTTCGCCATCATCGCTGGCGACCGGCACAGCTTCTGGGCGGGCCTGGCCGCAAAATCTCTTCCGCCCCATCCCTTCTCTCCCGTCGGCATTGCCTTTGTCACGGGTTCCATTTCGGCGCCGGGCCTTGCCGAAGCGCTTGAGCATTCGCTCTCCAGGAGCCACCCCTTGCGGGAGCTTTATGTTGGACAGGGCCCCAATGACCAGGCTCCTCAGCCCACGATAAACCTGCTTCTTAAGCACGGCGTCAGGTCATGCCTGGAATACGTGAAGACCGGAGATGTGCAAAGAGCGCGGTCACTCTCCAACCCGGAGTTGTCGCCGCATGTCTCCTTCGTGGACATGGGTGGGCATGGCTATTCTATGGTTCGCGTCGCCGGCGACCGCCTGGAAACCGAATTCGTCTGCATTCCTCGCCCGCTCCAGCCGAGCGCTCGGGAGGACGGCGGGCCTGTCAAATATCGCGTAAGATTTCGCTCCCGCATTTGGCAAGCAGGAAAGACGCCGAAGTTGGAGACTCAGATTCTGGAGGGAGACCCCAAGTTCTCCCTATGAGATGCTTTCCCTCGCAGCTTTCGCTACGCCCGCGCTCAGGATAAATGTTCCCGTTTATTTTCTCTGTCTTGGCTGTCAATACATTTCTGTGCATACTGTTTTGTGCATACAATTCTGTGCTGACGATATGTTCCGCGCGGAACATTGGCGCGTCAGCCGCCCAGTTTTTCCAGCATTCCGGCGGTAACCAGCTTCTTCTCGATGTGCCGCTGCAGGGTCTGGATCAGGAACTTGCGCAGGTCGGCCGCCTGGGATTTCGGCCAGGGCTTGCCGGCAAAGGCTTCGAGGGGCGCGCGAAACATCTGTGCCGCCAGCGCGCGCGACTCCGCCGGCATCTCGGAGGAAGCCAGCCGCTTGTCCTCCGGGCACATCAGGCCGTCGGCTAGCGCATGAAAGTAGGCCCGGCTGCCATGGAGCGAGCGCCCGCAGGCCAGGCACTCGGAAAGCTCGGGCAGGTAGCCCATCAGGCGGGTCATCCAGAGCTCGAAGTAGGTGACCGGCAGCCAGATTTCGGCGCCGCGCAGCCCGGCCAGCACGGAAAGCGCCAGCCGGAAGACTGCGTCGTTGGCCTCGCGGTCGGGCAGAAGCTCATCGAGCAACTCGGCCACGTGCCCCAGCGCCACCGCCCGCGCATAGCTCACCTCGCTCGCCAGGGGCGACTCCAGCACCTCGCAGGAATCGAGCCGCGCCAGCTCCTGCCCTTCGCGGTCTTCATAAAAAGCTCGCACCCAGGTCAGGGGCTCAAGCGCCCCGCCGAAGCGCCGCTTCGATTTCTTGGCCGAGCGCGCCACGCCCTTCACCTTGCCCTCAAGGCGGGTGAACAGCGTGACCAGCAGATCCGCCTCGCGCAGCGGATAGGTGCGCAGCACGATCGCTTCTGATTCTTTCAGGGGCATGGAGCAGTCAGCGTTCAGGGTTCAGCTTTCAAGCCATTAGCCTTGGCATTTGGACCTCCCGGGGCCGACAACACCGCAACCTTTCAAAGCCTCGCGATTGAGGGCCTAACAATTCCACACAAGCGAAAGGCGCGTTTCCTGAAAAGGAATCGCGCCTTGAAAGCCGCCACCGGTGAAAACTGCTCTTGCTGAAAGCTGACGGCTGAGTGCTGAAAGCTATCTTCCGTAGTAGGCCGCGTTGCGGGCGGTAAACTCTTTCCACTTCTCCGGCAGGTCGTCGAGCACGAAGATGGCCGACACCGGGCACACCGGCACGCAGGCGCCGCAATCAATGCACTCCACGGGATCAATGTAGAGCAGCTCTTCGGTGGCGTAGGCTTCCTCGTCCTTTTTGGGGTGGATGCAATCCACCGGGCAAGCATCTACGCAGGCGGTATCTTTGGTCCCGATGCACGGTTCAGCAATCACGTATGCCATTGGCGTTTGTTCTCCTGGACGGGTTCCGGGCCGGAGCTCCTGCCCCACGGAACCGCACATTCTAGCAAGAATGGTCGGATGGGTACAGGATATCTCATTCCCGCCCGGCCGGGTAAGGCCGAATGGCGTCTCAGGGCCGCCGGACGGCGATTCTGCTCCATTCCCCGGTTGGCGCATAGGGACCCCAGATTAACCACGAAGGGCACGAAGGACCACGAAGGAATTCTCAGAGGTGTCGGTGGTGGGGTTGAACGAATGAGAGCAGGAAATTCTAAGGTGGGCGCGGTTCCCACGGCCGCCGCGCTCATGGCTCGGTCAGAGGGGTTACTGCGAGGCCAGAGGATGCACGGGTCCAGTCAATCGGAAGCAGCTTGCCGACGGCGAATATCCAGGTAAGCGAACCGGCCATGGTAATGAGCGCGGTAATGGCAAAGGGCCAGAAGAAACGACCAGTGCGGTCCAGCAGCAGGCCGGTCAGCGCGGGCGCGGCCACGCCGGCCAGATTGCCCATGAAATTCTGCAGGCCGGTCCATTTGCCGGCCGCCAGCGGCCCGGCCAGTGTCTGAGTGATGGCCCAGGTGTTGGAGGCGCTGACGCCCCAGGCCACGGTTGCCAGAAGCAACCATGCTACGGCAAGCTGGGTGCCGCTCACCACGCAGGCGGCCAACAGGATTCCAGTGGCGATTTGTCCCGCGCACATGAAGGTCTTGCGCACCAGCGTGGGGCTGCCGCCGGCGGCGATCCACAGGTCAGAAACCCATCCCGCGGCGGTGGTGGAAAGCGCCATCAGCAGGTAGGCCAGGCCGCCGATTTTTCCCATCGTAGCCAGCGAGAAGCCGCGGTCGCGCACCAGATAGAAAGGCAGCCAGGTGATCAGGAAATAGAGCGCGTAATCCATGCAGAAAAGACCGGCGCAGGTTCCCCAGGCGGAGCGCTGGCGCAGAATCGCCAGCATGGTGGGTGCGGAATGGTTTGATGCGGCATCGAGCGAGGGCTTTAGGTTGGCGTGGCGCACGGTCCAATAAGACCACGGCGCCAGCCACAGAAGCCCGGCCAGGCCGAGCAGAAGAAAAAACGGCCGCCAGCCGAAACGGCCGAGGAAGAGGCCTCCGCCGAAGGTGCCGAAGGCCGAGCCACAGGCCATGCCGGCGATGATGACGGCATTGGCGAAGCCGCGGCGGTGCTCGGGAAAGTGGCGCGACAGAAGATTGGAGCAGGCGGGATAGGAGACCGACTCGCCCGCGCCCAGGGCCAGCCGCGCCGCGAGCAGCGCGGCGAAGACGTGCACCATACCGGTGACCGCGGTGGCCAGTGACCAGATCAGAAAACCGCCAGCCAGCACCCAGTTGACGTTGAAGCGGTCCACCAGCCAGCCGGAGACGATCAGGAAAAGCGAGTAGGTCCAGAAGAAGGATGAGAGCAGCAGGCCAAGGTGCGTGGCGGTGAGGTGAAATTCATCTTTCACCAGAGGCGCGGCGATGGAGAGGCTGCCGCGGTCTATGTAGTTGATGAAGAGAGAAATTGCCAGCAGGGCGAGCACACCGTGCATTGGGCGGGAAGATTCGGCGGCCATGGTCGTGGCATTCTCTCCCGCGGGAGCGTGGAGTTCAAGCATCGACAGCAGGTCTCTCCACTCCGTGCGCCCTTTCTTCGGAAGGCCAGGCTGTGGCCGAGATGACAGAGCGGTGTTGCGTCGCCACCCTGAATGTTTATCGAAATGGATTGGCCACTGTGATGCCGAAGTATTTTTGAGAAGGGTTCAGGTCTTCGGACCAGATCCGTTGGCACCCGGCGCGCTCGGCGGCGGCGATGATGAGACCATCGTAAAAATGGATGTGGTAGGCGGCATGCGCCTCCACCGCCCGGCGCGTCGTCTCAGCCTCCACCGGATATGGGCAAGATGACCAAGATCAAGGACCGGTTCCAGTCTGGATGAGGACGTACAAATTGTGACGCGTAACCTTGTAACCGGATCATCAGATCGCAATCCTGACGACAGGGCCCGTAGTGTAATGGCAACATGGCACTCTGTCACAGTCGCAGATGCGGGTTCGAATCCCGCCGGGTCCATTCTCCCTTGTGGAGGAGTTCTGTTTGAGGAGAAAACGCAGAGATAATCTCCTCAAGTTACTTGACACAATAAGGCGCTTTTTCGAATACTGGGATAGACAGAGTGCTCACACTACGGATTGGAGAATGGCTCCGAGAGATCGGGGCCATTGTTCTTTTCGCTGCGAGGCAATTGACCGTCGGCATCTGTTCAGACGAGGCATTTCAGGCGAGGCAGTTCGCGCGCCGAATGACGCGACCGATTACACTCTCTTCTGTTTCAAGAAGTTTTTGCGCGTCCTGGAAAGCCTGCTTCCCGTGGTTGAGAGAGTTGGCCCAACGGAGCAACGTCGCCATCTTTCCTTCAAAGTCCCCGTCTGGCCAAGGGCTGGGCCTTGCGATATGGCGACCAGACTGATAGTGCTCGGAGCCGAAAAGGCAGTTTTTGTCGGAATCGAAAAGTGATGAGTCGGTTTCCCGGTACGCGGCGTAGTTCAAGCCGTCAATGATCAGTTCGCATGCCTCGTCCCGAGTCATAGGTCAAATATATACACGCCGGCGCGTGAAGGCTCGTGTTTCTAGGGACTTATAGCGAGGTTCGGCTCCGCCGCGCCTGCGGCGCGACTCCGCTCAGGATGATAGGGTTCCGGGAGAGAGACTTCTGCTAGCTGGGCACCATTTCCCTTGTCCCGCTCGGTTCGTACTCGACGATATAGCCTGCCACCGCGCTGGCGGCGACGGTGAGAGGGCTGGCGAGGTACATCTGGCCGGGGCCGCTGCGCCCGGGGAAGTTGCGGTTCTGGGCGCTGATGACGACCTGGTCGGGCCGCGTGGTCACGCCTGGGCCGGCATTGATGCAGGCCCCGCAGCTGGGCTCGATGACCTGCGCGCCGGCCTTCTGAAAGATTTCGAGATAGCCCTTGCGCACGCAGTAGTCGCGCGTTTCCTGCGAGCCGAACTGGATGAAGAATTTGGTTGAAGCGGCGATCCGCTTGCCCTGCTTCAGTGCATCGGCCAGCACACGCGCGTACATATCCATGTCTTCGTTTTTGCCGGCGGTGCAGGTGCCGCCGTAGGCGAGTTCGACCGGCACCGGAGTGTTCAGTTCACGGATGTATTTGCCGTTGCCGGGATCGCCGGGGGTCGCGACCATAGGCGTGATTTCGCCGGCCTCGAGCTCGATCACGTGCGCGTACTCGGCGCCGGGATCGCTGGAGAGGCCTTCGATCATTGTTTCGGCCCGGGCGCGTTCCATGCCGCGGCGCTGCATGAGAAACTCGACGGCTTTTTCGTCGGGGGCGACGATGCCGGTGAATCCGCCGATTTCGGCGGCCATGTTGGTCATGGTGGCGCGCTCATCCACGCTGAGCTCTTCGACGGCCTGGCCGGCGTACTCCATGACTTTGGCGAGCGCCTTGCCGCTGCGCACGTAATCGAGGCTCAGGATTTTGAGGATGAAATCTTTGGCGGTGACGTTGGGGTGTTTCTTGCCGCGGATGATGATTTTCACCGACTCAGGCACGCGCACGCGCACGTCTTTGGTGATCCAGGAATTGAAAACGTCGGTAGTGCCGATGCCGAAGGCGACACAGCCGATGGCGCCGGAGTGCGGCGTGTGCGAATCGGAGCCGACTATCAACTGGCCGGGCAGCGCGTAGCTTTCGAGGACCACGGAATGGCAAATGCCTTCTGAACCCTTGCGATCTTTCAGTTCTCCGTGCAGGCGGATGCCGCGCTGGCGGGCGAAATCCTCTTGCTTGAGCTTGAGCTGGGTGGCCAGGTCGAGCAAGCCCATTTTGCGCTTCTGCTCGGAGATGACGTCGTCGAGGAAGGTGAGGTGATCGCGGAAGAAAACGACGGAGGATGGATCGTTGACCGGCGCGTCTTTTCCGACCAGGTGGTCGAAAAAGATGGCGGCCATGGGAGTGACGTATTCGTGGCTGAAGCGGAGATCGGTGCGGGCGAAGCCGGCGTCGCCGGGCATGACGGCCGAGGCCGGCTCGGCCTGGGCGGGGCCAAGCCCCGCCCCCACACGACCCATGTGTTTGGCGAAGATCTTCTCGGCCAGGGTCATAGGGCGCTTGGGCGTTTGGATGGGCGGCAGGAAGACTTTACCCT
>Ga0335078_10008663_pt1 | contig 15108 bp, 16 predicted proteins | sample Lox_Sample_32_FD_206711 | JGI IMG/M metagenome (GOLD analysis project Ga0335078, IMG submission 206711) | Soil microbial communities from Loxahatchee National Wildlife Refuge, Florida, United States - Lox_Sample_3.2 | ecosystem: Environmental > Terrestrial > Soil > Wetlands | place: USA...
GGCGTCGGCGGCTGCCCGAACGTCGGCGGGATCTGCATGGCGTGCACGATGCCGGGCTTCCCCGATCAGTTCATGCCGTTCATGGACGAGGACAAGCTGGGCGCGCTCAATGCGAACATCACCAAGTACACGTACGGCCCGATCGTCAAGTACTTCCGTCATCGGATGTCCAAGAAGCACGACGTCGAGCCCGAGTGGCGCCGCCGCGGCAAGACGCTCACCACCGGGTACGTCAAGCGCTGGTAACTGGACTCATCACCCTGGAAATACACTCTTGAGGAGACGCGAGCATGGCGACTGAGACGCCCGAACAGCAGAGGGTGATGGTCAAGGAGATGTCCTGGGATCCGATCACCAGGATCGTCGGCAGCCTTGGGATCCACACCGAGATCGACTTCACCAATCAGCAGGTGCTCAAGTGCTACAGCACCTCGATGATCTTCCGCGGGTTCGACATCTTCATGAAGGGGATCGATCCGCGCGACGCGCACTTCATCACGAGCCGGATCTGCGGAATCTGCGGTGACAACCACTGCACATGCTCATGCCTGAACCAGAACATGGCCTACGGCGTGAAGCCGCCGGCGCTCGGCGACCTCGCGTTCAACCTGGCCGAGACCGCGGACTACATCTTCGACCACGCGATCTTCAACGACTGCATGGCGAACGTCGACTTCTGCGAGCAGATGGTCAAGGAAACCAACCCGACGCTGCTGGCCAAGGCGGAGAGCACCCCGGCCCCCGGTCAGGACATCCACGGTTACAAGACGATCGCTGACATCATGCGCGCGCTCAACCCGTTCACGGGCGAGTTCTACCTGGAGACGCTGCACGTCGCGCGCTATACCCGCGAGATGTATTGCCTGTTCGGCGGGCGCCACACCCACCCGTCGACGATCATGCCCGGCGGCTGCAGCGCCGACATCACCCATCAGACGTGCACCGACTATTACGTGCGGCTGATGCGGTACTTCGACTACGTCAAACGCAGTGTGCCGATGCACGACGACCTGTACGACTTCTTCCTCCAGGAGCTGCCGGGCTACGACATGGTCGGCTTCCGCGAGACGAACCTCGTCAACTGGGGCTCGTTCGACGATCCCGACTACGTCGACTACGACTACCGCAACATGACCAACTGGGGCCGACGGCGCTACATCACCCCGGGCGTGGCGATCGGAGGCGAGCTGATCTCCACCGATCTCGTCGAGATCAACCTGATGATCCGCATCCTCCTCGGCTCCTCCTACTTCGACTCGTGGGAGAACGAGCCGACGTTCGTCACCCACGATCCGCTCGGCAACCCGGTCGACAAGAACCATCCGTGGAACAAGGTCACGCTGCCGCGTCCGCAGAAGCGCGACTTCACCGACAAGTACACGTGGGTGGTGTCGCCGCGGATCTACGACAAGCGGACCGACACCCACGTCTGCTGCGACACCGGCGGCGGTCCGTTCGCGCGCCAGTGGTGCACGGCGAAGGCCGGCCTCGTCGACTTCGGCTACGCAAAGGCCACCGGCCACTCGATCCAGATGGTGCTCCCGCGCTCTCCGAACATGCCCGAGATGGAGCTCGAGTGGAACGTCCCCGAGAAGTCCAACGCGGTCGAGCGCGACCGCGCCCGGACCTACCACCAGGCCTACAGCGCGCTGATCGCCCTGCACAACCTCGAGCGCGCGATGAAGGAGGTCCAGGCGGGCCGGACCAAGAGCTGGAACAGCTTCACGGTCCCCGAGAGCGCGGTCAGCTGCGGCTTCCACGAGGCCGCCCGCGGCGTGCTTTCGCACCACATGGTGATCCAGGAAGGCAAGATCGCGAACTACCAGCCGTACCCGCCGACGCCGTGGAACGCGAGCCCGCGCGACGTCTACGGGACCCCCGGACCGTACGAGGACGCCGTCCAGAACACGCCGATCTTCGAGGAGAACGGACCCGAGAACTTCAAGGGAATCGACATCATGCGGGCCGTCCGATCGTTCGACCCGTGCCTGCCGTGCGGCGTGCACATGTACACCGGCAAGGGCACGGTGCGAAAGGTCATGCACACTCCGACCGCGCTGGCGTAGCGGGATGGATGTCGAGCAGCTCGTCGAGCGCGTCCAGGAACTCCAGGCGCAGCTCGAGTCAACCGGCGAATCGTCCCTGCGTGAGCTGGCCGAGGAGCTGGTGTCCGCCGTCGTGCAGATGTACGGCGCCGGACTGGAGCGGATGGTCGAAATGCTGCTCGAAGCCGGGTCGGAGGGGGAGCGGGTCGCGGCATCACTTGCCCGCGATCCGCTGGTGGCCACCCTCCTGTTGATCCACGACCTGCACCCGGTTCCGCTCGAGCAGCGGGTGCAGCAGGCGCTCGACTCGGTGCGTCCGTACATGGAGTCCCATGGCGGCAATGTCGAGCTGCTCTCCCTCGAGCACGGCATCGCCCGGATTCACCTCCAGGGAAGCTGCTCGGACTGCTCGGCGTCGTCGGTGACGCTGGAGCTGGCGATCAAGCAGGCGCTCGAGGAGGCGGCACCCGATCTCGAAGGACTGGAGGTCGAGGGAATGAGCGCCCGGACCGTCGCGGGTTCGGAGGCAACGTGGATCGATGTCGAGTCGGTCGCGTCGCTCGCGGACGGGTTCTTGGCCTCGGTCAATGTGGCGGGCTCTGACCTGGTCGTCGCCAATGTCGATGGCAACCTGCTCGCCTACCGCGATCGCTGCGCCAGCTGCGGTGCGCGCCTGCACGACGGACTTCTGTTAGCCGGCGCGCTGTCCTGCCCAGAGTGCGCACGTTCGTTCTTCCTCCCCAGGGCAGGACGGTCGATGGACGACGACCGGCTGCAGCTCGAGCCCGTGCCGCTGCTGCGCGAGCAGGATCGTGTCAAGGTGGCGCTGACGCAATGAACGACACCCGCCGGTTGCTCGACGACGCGGTGGCGGCGCGGCGGCGGGCCGGGGTCGTGTCCGGGCTGCGCGGTCTGACGCGGGGGTCGGCACGCGCGTCGCCGAACGCCCCACCGCCTGCCGCCGCCTCCGACGAGGCGTGCGATCTGTGCGGTATCGGCATCCCCGAGGATCACCGCCACCTGCTCGCGCTGTCAGAGCGCCGGATCGTGTGCGCGTGCGAGGCGTGCTGGGCGATGCGTTCGGGCGAGGGCGACTACCGCCCGGTCGGCAACCGGACGCTGTGGCTTCAAGGCCTCGACGTCCCCGACGACCTGTGGGCGAGCTTCCAGATCCCGATCGGGCTGGCGTTCTTCATGGAGTCGACCGTCACCGCGTGCGTGGTCGCGATGTACCCGAGCCCGGGCGGGGCGACCGAGAGCGAGCTGCACTTCGACTCGTGGAGCCGGATGCGGCAGGTCAACCCGGTGCTGGACGGACTCGAGCCCGACATCGAGGGTCTGATCGCCAACCGGCTGGCCGATCCCCCGATCTACGTGATCGCGCCGATCGACCGCTGCTACGAGCTCACCGGCACGATCAAGGCGCACTGGGAGGGGATCTCGGGCGGTCCGGGCGTCGAGGCGGCGGTGTCCGGGTTCTTCGACGCGCTCCGCGCTCGCGCGGTGCCCGCTTGACGGGGCGCCCGATCGCCATGAGCATCGAGTCGATGTCCGAGATGCGCCCGGCGCACGATCAGCCGCCCGATCTCGATTTCGCCGTGCTCGGCGCCCGCCCTGTCAAATACGCGGCCGCGCCGATGCTGACAATCGACCTCCAGGTGTCCGAGCCAGCCGGCCGCGAGGTCTACATGGTCGCGCTCACGATCCAGCTGATGATCGACCCGGCCCGGCGGAGCTACGACGACGCCACCCGCGAACGGCTGGTCGAGCTGTTCGGCCCGCCCGAGCGTTGGGCGGTCACCACCCGCAGCCTGGTGTGGGCCAAGCTCGAGGTGCTCGTGCCCGCATTCACGGGCACGACGACGGTGACCGTCTCGGTCGCATGCCACTACGACCTCGAGCTCGCCGCCGCCAAGTATCTGCACTCGCTCCCCGACGGCAAGGCGCCGCTGGCCCTCCACTTCAACGGGATGATCTATTACCCCGGGGACGACGGCGGCCTGCAGATGGCGCTGATCCCGTGGTCGAAGTCGATCGACTTCCGCATGCCGGTGTCGGTGTGGCGGGAGACGATCGAGCACTACTACCCGGGAACCGCCTGGATCGCGGTCCGCTCGCGGACGTTCGAGGCGCTCCAGAGGGAGAAGCTGGAGCGCGGCCTGCCGACGCTCGACGCGTGTGTCAGCGCGCTGTTGAAGCATGACTGACCGCCTGGAGGAGCTCGTCACGTCGCTGCTGTGGGAGGGGTACGCGCTCTACCCCTACACCCCCGGCGCCGCCAAGAACGCCACCCCCACTCCGTTCGGGCTCGTGTACCCGCCGGCGTACGCGGCCGAGTGCCCGGGGGCGTTCGACCACGCCCGGCTCGAGTGCGTGGCCGATCCCGTTGACGCGCGCGCGATGCTGTTCGCGACGCTGCGGTACCTCGCTCCGAGCGGCGAGCGCCACGCGGCCGCCGAGCGCCGCGTCGATGTCGGGCCGGTGGCGCTCGGCGAGCGGATGAGCACGTCGTTCGACGGCGGGCGTCTGACGGTGCGATCGGAGGCGGGCGGCGGCGGGTCGGTGTTGGTCCGCTGCTGCGTCCACAACACGTGTGAAGCGCCCGCCGGGCTCGACCGCGCCGGCGCGCTGGCCCGGTCGCTGATCTCCGCCCAGATCGTCGTGCGCATCTCGGCGGGAACGTTCCGGTCCCCGCTCGACGGCGCGCCCACCAGCGTCAACACCTACCCGGTGCTGGCGAGCGAGGCCGACGACGCGATCCTCGGCACGTCGTACGTCCTCCCCGACCATCCCCGGATCGCTCCCGAGAGCCACGGCAGCCTGTTCGACTCGACCGAGATCGAGGAGGCACTGCTCCTGCACGTGCAGGTGCTGAGCGACGACGAGCGGGCCGAGATCGCGGACGCCGATCCGACCGTGCGCGAGATGATCGAGCGCGCGGCGGCGGCTACGCCGCAGGACATCATCGCCCTGCACGGTCGCGTCGAGATCCGCGACCCGGTGACCGACGAGCCACCGAGCGAGCCACCGAACCTGCCGGATCCCGCGGCCGGCCAGCCTGAGGCGATCGTCGATGGCGTGCGGTTCGCGCGCGGCCTGAAAGTCGTGATCCGCCCGGGCCCGGATGCCGACATTCAGGCGCGGATGCTCGACGGCCGCACCGCGACGATCGAGCGCATCCTCACCGACTACGACGGCAGGACCCATCTGGGCGTGACCATCGACGACGACCCGGGCCAGGAGCTGATGCGCGAGACCGGCCGCCTGCTGTACTTCTTTGTCCCCGAGGTGGAGGTGATCGACCCATGAGCGACGACTCGCTGCGTAGCATCCTGATCGCCGGCGTCGGCAACGCCTGGCTGCGGGACGACGGCTTCGGGGGGGAGGTGGCCAGACGCCTCGCCGACCTCACGCTGCCCGCGGGCGTCGACGTCATGGACGCCGGAACCGGCGGGCTCGATCTCGCCTACGAGGTCATGCGCGGCTACGACGCGCTGGTGATCCTCGACGTCGCCAAGCAGGGCGGCGAGCCCGGGACCCTGTACGTGATGGAGCCCGACGAGGATTCGGTCCCGGGCGGGATCGAGGACGGCGACGTGATAGATCCCCACGCGATGGACCCCCAGACCGTGCTGCGGTTCGTCAAGTCGGTCGGGGCGTGGCCGGGGCGCGTGGTCGTGATCGCCTGCGAACCGGCGGATGTTGAGGAAATGGGTTTCGGTTTATCGGAGCCGGTCCTGGACGCCATCGAGCGGGCTGTGGACCTTGTCGTCGAGACGGTCGCGGAGATGCGCACCGGTGCACGAGCTCTCCCTTAGCAGCGCGATCGTCAACACCGTGGCCAAGCACGCCGGCGGCCGGCGCGTCAAGGTCGTGGAGCTCCGCGTTGGCAAACTGCGCCAGGTGATCCCGGACACGCTCGAGTTCTACTTCGAGTTCGTCGCGCGCGGAACCGTGTGCGAGGGCGCGCGGCTCGAGCAGGAGGTGGTCGACGTCCGTCTGGCGTGCAACTCGTGCGGGCACGGATGGGAGATCGAGATCCCGGCGTTCCGCTGCCCACAGTGCGCCGGCAGCGACGTTGCGATCGTCAGCGGCAACGAATTCGAGGTCGAAGCTATTGAAGTGGAGGAGGCGCAGTGCATCGCACCAAGGTGAGGATCGTCGAGGACGCGCTCGACGCCAACAATACGATTGCGAGCGCCAACCGGGCCGACTTCGATCGAGCCGGGGTCACGGTCGTGAACTTCATGAGCGCCCCCGGCGCCGGCAAGACGACGCTGCTCGAGCGCGTGGTCGCCGACCTGCCCGGCGTGCGCGTCGGCGTGCTCGAGGGCGACGTCGAGGGATCGATGGACGCCGATCGCCTCGCCGGCCTGCACGTGCCGGTGACGCAGCTCAACACCGGCGCCGGCTTCGGCGGCGAGTGTCACCTCGACGCGAACATGGTGCGCTCCGCGATCCCGGCGCTGCCGCTCGACGAGATCGACCTGCTGCTGGTGGAGAACGTCGGCAACCTCGTGTGCCCGGCCGAGTTCCGGATCGGCGAGGACGCGCGCGTGATGGTGAGCGCGGTGACCGAGGGTGAGGACAAGCCGCTCAAGTACCCGCTGATGTTCCGGGCCTGCGAGCTCGTGATCGTCAACAAGATCGACCTGTTGCCGCACCTCGACTTCGACCTCGAGAAGCTGCTGTACAACATCGATCAGGTCCACCCCGACGTCGAGCGGATCGTGCTGAGCGCGCGGACCGGCGAGGGCGTCGAGGCGTGGCGGGACTGGCTGCTGCGGGTCGTCGCCCGCGCCTCGGAGGAGGCCGTTGCTTGACTGTCGCCGCGCTGCTTGCGGAACGGACGGAGTGCAATGCGCGGTTCTTCGAAGAGTCGGCCGACCGGCTGGCGCGCGCGTGCCATCTGATGGCCGAACGGTTCGCGCGCGGGGGCCGGCTGATCGCGTTCGGCCGCTCCCCGGCGGCGCGATCGGACGCCCGCCACGTCGCCGTCGAGTTCGTGCACCCGGTGATCGTCGGCAAGCGGGCGCTGCCGGCGATCGGACTCGCCGGTGAGGGCGGCGACATCGCCGGCCAGGTCGCGTTGATCGCGGCTCCAGACGACATCGCCATGGGCTTCGGCGCGAACTGTGACGACGCGTTCGCGGTGGCGCGTGGGCGCGGCTGCCTGACGATCGCGTTCTCGCCGGGCACGGGGGCCGAGTGGGAGTTCGATCCGCCGACATCCGATCCATACATACGCCAGGAGCTGATCGAGACGCTCTACCACGTGTTGTGGGAGCTTGTCCACGTGTTCTTCGAGCACCGCGGGCTGCTCGAGGGCCGCAGCGAGCGCCGCGTCCACGACGCCGGCGCGTCGAGCTTCCTGTATCCGTTCCTCGACGAGCGCGAGAGCGACCTCGACGCGGTGCTCGATGATGTGCGCCGGTCGGTGGTGATGAAGGCCGAAGAGGTCGGGGCGCTGCGCGAGCAGACGTTGACCGACAACGCGTCGGTGCTCGTCGCCGCCGCGGACGCGGTGCGAGCGAGCTTCGAGCGCGACGGCAAGCTGCTCGCGCTCGGCAACGGCGGCTCGGCGACCGACGCGATGGACGTCGTCGCCGATTTCCGCGCCGGCGGCCGCCCGGCGATCGATCTGACCGAGGATCCGGGGATCCTGACCGCGATCGCGAACGACATCGGCGTCGAGGCGATCTTCTCGCGGCAGGTGATCGCCTATGGCGCCGGCGGGGATACGCTGCTGGCGCTGTCGACCTCGGGCAACTCGGGCAACGTGATCGAGGCGCTGGCCGAGGCCCGCCGGCGAGGGCTGGTGACGATCGCGATGGTCGGCTACGACGGCGGGCGGGTCGCCGGAGAGGAGCTCGCCGACCACGTGGTGATCACGCGCTCCGAGCACATCCCCCGGATCCAGGAGGCCCAGGCGAGCGCGTACCACGCGCTCGTGGAGTTGGTGGGATGAACGTCGTCGGCCGTCGCGCGCGCGTGCGCGTGACCGGCACCGTGCAGGGCGTCGGCTTTCGCCCGTACGTCTATCGGCTCGCCGGCGAGCTGTCGCTCGGCGGGTTCGTGCTCAACGACGCCCACGGCGTCCTGATCGAGGTCGAAGGCGACGCGGCGGTCATCGACCGGTTCCTCGAGCGCCTGCCGTCGGAGGCGCCACCGCTCGCGGTGCTCGAGCGGGTGGTCGTCGAGGAGCGTTCGGCGAGCGGGGACGCCCAGTTCGCGATCCGGGGGAGCGTCGGCGGTGAGACCCCGGACGCGCCGGTCACCCCCGACACCGCGACGTGCGAGGACTGCCTGCGCGAGCTGTTCGATCCCGACGACCGCCGCTTCCGCTATCCGTTCATCAACTGCACGAACTGCGGGCCGCGGTTCACGATCGTGCGCGGCGTGCCCTACGACCGCCCGCTGACCACGATGGCTTCGTTCGCGATGTGCGCCGCGTGCCGGGCCGAGTACGAGCACCCGGCCGATCGTCGCTTCCACGCCCAGCCGAACGCCTGCCCGGAGTGCGGGCCGTCGGTTCGGCTGATCGGAGGCTCGGGCGATCCGCTGGCCGCCACCGTCGCCGGGCTCCGCAACGGTGCGATCGTCGCGATCAAGGGGATCGGCGGCTACCACCTCGCCTGCCTCGCCGGGGATGAGCGGGCGGTGGCGGCGCTGCGGGCGCGCAAGCACCGGGAGGATAAGCCGTTCGCGCTGATGTGTGCGTCGCTCGCGGCCGTCGAGTCACTGGTTTCGCTCACCCCCGCCGCCCGGGACCTGCTGACCGGTCCGGCTCGCCCGATCGTGCTCGCCCCGCGCCTCGCCGATGCCTCGGTCGCGGAGTCGGTGGCGCCGGGCGCGCCGGAGCTGGGAGTGATGCTGCCCTACTCCCCGCTCCACCACCTGCTGCTCGCCGACGTCGGCGAGACGCTCGTGATGACGAGCGCGAACGTGTCCGACGAGCCGATCGCCTACCGCGACGACGACGCGCTCGAGCGGCTGCGCGGGATCGCGGACCTGTTCCTCGTCCACGACCGGCCGATTCAGACGCGCACCGACGACTCGGTCGTGCGAGTGGTCGGTTCCGGCACCGCCGCGTTCCTGCGCCGGTCCCGCGGGTACGTCCCCGCCGCCCTCGCGATGCCCGGGGCCGGCACGCCGCGACCGCTGCTCGCCTGCGGCGCCGAGCTCAAGAACACGTTCTGCCTGGCTCGCGGGACCCGCGCCTGGGTCAGCCACCACATCGGCGACCTCGAGAACTACGAGACGCTCCGGTCGTTCACGAAGGGGATCGAGCACTTCGCCACGCTGTTCGCGGTGCGGCCCGAGGTCGTCGCCCACGACCTCCACCCCGAGTACCTCTCGACCAAGTACGCACTCGATCTGGATGGGGTCGAGCTCGTCGGCGTCCAGCACCACCACGCCCATCTCGCCGCATGCCTGGCCGAGTGTGGGGAGACAGGACCCGCGCTCGGGGCGATCTTCGACGGCACCGGATACGGGCTCGACGGAACCGTGTGGGGCGGCGAGCTGCTGCTCGGCGACCTGCGCTCGTTCCGCCGCGTGGGCTCGCTGCTCCCGGTCGCGCTTCCCGGCGGCGCGCGCGCGATCAGACAGCCGTGGCGGATGGCCTGCTCGTGGCTGTCGGCCGCCATCGACGGCGAGCCGGAGCTGCCCGCATCGCTGGCCCCGCACGTCGATCCCAAAGCCTGGGCGCAGGTGCACCGGCTGACCCTTACCGGCACCTCGGCGCCGGCAACGACCAGCATCGGGCGGCTGTTCGACGCGGTCGCCGCGCTCGCCGGCATCCGCGCCGAGATCAACTACGAGGGCCAGGCGGCGATCGAGCTCGAGGCGTCGTGCGACCCGAACGAGCGCGGCTCGTATCCGATCGCCGTGACCGGCGCGCCCCTCGTGATCGATCCGCGGGAGACGATCCGCGCGATCGCCGCGGACGTCGACGCCGGCGCATCCGCGGGCGTGATCGCCCGCCGCTTCCACCGCACGATCGCCCGCGCCACCGTTGAAGCATGCGCCGCCCTGGCATCGGCGAACGGCGTCGAGGTCGTGGTGCTGTCGGGCGGCGTGTTCCAGAGCCGCCTGCTGCTCGACAGCGTGTGGACTGAGCTGACCGCCGCCGGTCTGCGCGTGCTCGTTCCCGACCGCCTGCCGGTCAACGACGGCGGGATCGCCTACGGCCAGGCCGCGGTGGCGGCGGCGTCGCTGGCATGAGCGACATGCACCAGATCCTCGAACAGCAGGTATACGCCGGCGGCGCCAACCGCCCCTTCGGATCGCTTACCCCCGACGACGTCCGCTCCCGCGCCGACGAGCTCCGCGCCGCGGTCGGCTGGGGACCGACCGCGCGCGTCGCCCCGGTGGCACAGGCGTGGCGCGAGCTGTCGATCGCGATGGCCGGCGCCGGCGCGGCCACCGTCGCCGACCTCGACCCCGATGTCCTGGTCAAGCTCGCGCCGCGGCTGTGGGTGACGCTACCCGGCTGACGGCTTCCGGGCGCGGATGATCGCCGCGCCGGCGTGCTCGTGCACGCGGTGCGTCTCGCGGATCTCGACGTCGACGAACCCGGCGGCCGACAGCGCCGTCCCGAACTGGCGGCGAGTGAGCGCGCCGGCAATGCAGCCGGTCCACGCGGCCATGTCGGCCCGGGTCGCGTCGTCCATACCGTCGTCCGCGATCACGTCGGATACCGCGAACCGGCCGCCGGACCGAAGCACGCGCGCGGCCTCCCGGAGCACCCGCGGCTTGTCGCCGCTGAGGTTGATCACGCAGTTGGAGATCACGACGTCGACGCCCGCGTCCGCGAGCGGAAGCTCCTCGATGTACCCCTTGACGAACTCGACGTTGTCGACGCCGGCCTGCGCCGCGTTGGCGCGCGCGAGCGCCAGCATCTCGTCGGTCATGTCGAGCCCGATCGCGCGGCCGGCCGGCCCGACCCGGCGCGCCGAGATCAGCACATCGGCGCCAGCGCCCGAACCCAGATCGAGCACGACCTCCCCGGGATGCAGATCCGCGACCGCGGTCGGTACTCCGCACCCGAGCGAGGCCTCGAGCGCGCTCGCCGGCGCGTCCCCGCCCGCCTCGTCGTCGTAGAGCCGCGAGCCGAACGCGCCCGTCGCATCGGCGGGCGAACAGCAGCCGCGCTGCGCGCCGGCCGCGGCCGCATACTTCTCGCGGACGGTCTCGCGGATGTCGGTCAGCTGAGCGATGCGGTCAGCTCCTCAAGCGCGTCGGGGATGACGAAGCGGCCTTTGCCGGCCTGCTTGCGCGGCACGTCTGCCAGCTGACGACGTCCATACATTTATATATATCGATGTAAGTGACCGTTGTCAATCGATATCGTGGGCCGAGCTGGACGCGGCCTGGGCCGGCCCCCGCCGGCAGCCTCAAGCACCCGGCCACCCCGAGTAAGTGCACACTCGACGACGAAGATCTGGCGAGTGCGGCGAAAGTCGCGATATACGCGAGTCTCGGCACACTCGAGCGGCGGCGCTCGCCGAGTGTGCACTTATTCGCGTTTGTCACACCGCGGACGCAGCACCTCGAGCCACCGCGACCGCTCGAGCATGATGAAACGACATCCCGGCGCCCTCGGCGTCGGCGACACGATCCGCTCCTCCTCGGGCTCGGCGCGCGCGAGCGGCGGCCACGGGGGCTCGCCGCACACCTCGCGGTGCTCATCCAAATCGGGTGATGACACGGCATCGCCGTCAAGCGACGGTCGTGTCCGAGGTCTCCGTGACGGCAGATCAGCTTCCCCCGAACCCGAACCCGAACGCGAACGAACCAGACGGGTCCGAGCCGGCCGACGTCAGCCGCCGTGGCGTCCGCGTCGCCACCGACGTGCCGCGCCAGATGGTCAGGGTCGCGTATCGCGATCCCGAGCACATCTGCGAGCGGCTGACCATGCAGGCCGTCCACCGGCTCGCTGAGCCGTCGCTCCAGTGGGCACAGGCGGCCCGAGCCGCGCACCCCGACGGCGACCTGCGCGGGACGGTGGACACGCTCGGCACGCAGACCGCGAGAATCGCGCGCCTGCAGGGGATGGTCGCGGGCACGCCTTTCTACATGGCGCTCATCCCCGGTTACATGAACTACCTCTGGCAGGAGGCCCGCATGGGCCTGCGGCTCGCGGCCCTCTACGGGCGCGATCCGGGGATCCTGCAGACGGCGGCCGAACTTCTGTCGCTCCGCGGCGTCTATCCGACGGCTGAGGATGCACAGGCCGGGCTGCTCACCGTCGAGGCCATCGGCATCCCGCCCAAACCGGAGCGCCGCCGTCCGCTGCGGCTGTGGATTGAGTCAGGCCGGCGGATGCTCGTGTTCGGCGGGTTCATCGGGCCTCCGAGCGGCGAGCCTCGCCACGGATGGCGAGCGCGGATGCGAGACGCCGTCGGGGCCGTCATGTTCGTCGCCCTGTGGGCGGTCACGTGGATCTTCCCCGTGACGTTCATGATCATGATGGCCTGGGGATGCGAGACCCACTCCCGGCAGTTGTTCCAGCGCACGCGGGCGTTCTATGCCGCCGAGCCGCCGCCGGAGGAACGCCCGCCCGAGCCCGGACGAGGGTGGCGGGCACGAGTTCCGACCGGAAGGCAGGCGGTGAGCGGAGCCGGGCTCGCGCTCTCGATCGCGATTCCGGCCGGCTTCCTCGCCTACGCCATCCGCGTCCACAACAAGTTCGGGATCACATGGGTGACCGCGCTCGGCCTGCTCGTAGCCCTGTCCGTCGTGACCGCCGCCGCCGTCTATGGCAGCCGCAGGTGACGTGTCGTCGGCCGGCGCCGCCGGCGACGACGCGTCCCCGCAACGGTGGGACAAGGGCCGGGTGGAGATATTCAGCGACGGCGTGTTCGCGATCGCGATCACGCTGCTGGTGCTCGACATCAGCGTCGCGCCAGCCGACTACGACCATCTGCGGCACGCCCTCGCGAACGAATGGCCCGCGTATCTGGCCTACGTGACGAGCTTCCTGACCGTGGGGAGCGTCTGGATCGCTCACCACGGCCTGTTCTCGCGACTGCGTTTCATCGATCCCACTCTGCTGCGCCTGAACCTGCTGCTGCTGATGACCGCAGCGTTCCTCCCGTTCCCGACCAGCGTGCTGGCGCAGGCGCTGCACCACGGCGGGACGGCGGAGCGCACCGCGGTCGTCTTCTATGGAGCGGTCGCGCTCGTGATCGAATTGCTCCTGCGTGCCGCCGAGCGATACGCCGGTTCGCGGCCGGACCTCCAGATGGAGCCCGTGACGGCGGCGCCGGCGCCCGAACGCGTGCACCTCACGGGTTGGCGCCGGTGGGCGAGCACCCTGTTGTACGCCGCAGCGATCCTGTTCGGCGTGTTCCTGTTCCCGAGGATCGCGGTCATCGGCTACCTGGCCGTCGGGATCCGCAGCATGTTCGTCGCGGGGAGCGCGGGTCGGCTCAGCCTGAACCTTGGCTGGCTGATCCCGAAGAGGTGGACTCGCTCGTAGTCGCGTCGCGTTCGAGCTGTCGCCTCCGAATCCCGACCTGAGCGGCGAAGAACACCGCCCGGACGATCCCCACAAGCAGCACCAGGTCGAGGATGATCTGGAACGACACCAGGATACGCGCCGCGTGGGTCTTCGCGACGATGTCGCCGAACCCGACGGTGCTGACCACGGTGATAGTGAAGTACATCGCGCCGACGTGGTCGAGTCGTTCGGAGAAGCTTGCCGGCTGGAAGTGCGAGAGAGACAGGTACGTGAACGCGAACACGATCAGCACGACGGGGATCGAGATCGCCAGCGCCTCGGCCGCGCGCAGCTCGGGGTGCTCGGCCCCCATGATCTTGAGCACCTGCCAGCCCAGCACCGACGCGAAGATCACCAGGCCGACGAGGAGCTTCGCCAGCGTTCCGAGCCCCGTCCGGTCCGCGGCCGGCAGCGCGCCGTACAGCGCGATCAGCAGCACGATGCTGACCAAGATCCGGAGCGCCGAACGGCCGATGACCCGGCGTTGCTGCCGGCGATCGAGATCCTCGAGCGAGGTCGGGCTCACACTTCAGATTCGCACGCAGCGACGGCCGGCGGTTCACCCGAATCGGGTGACGACGGGCCACGCGTCGGCGTGCAAGCTCACTGGCGCCACCGACCCGAACGAGAGGAAGCTCTATGTCCGCGCAGGAATCCGACACCCCCCTCCTCGACCTGCTCGGCAGGATGACCGTGGACTCGATGGAGACGTCCACCCTCGACGAGCAGACGTTGATGCTGGTCCGCGTCGCGGCGCTCGTGGCCGTAGACGCCCCGCCGGCCTCGTACCTGTTGAACCTCGGCGCCGCCGGGGAGGTCGGCGTCAGCACCGAGCAGGTCATGGGCGTGCTGGCCGGCGTCGCGCCGATCGTCGGCACAACGCGCGTCGTGGCCGCGGCGGGCCGGATGGTCAAGGCGCTCGGCGCCGCGGTCGAGTTGGCCGAGCTGGCCGAGTACGCAGACGAGGGCTAGTCAGGACGCGTGCGCGCCGGTTCGCTCCCCGGCGAGCATCGCCCGCAGAAACGGCTCGACCTGCCGTCCGACGCCGTCGGGATCGTCGGCGAACGGCCAGTGCCCGCTGTCCTCGAGGATCGCGATCTGCGCGCTCGCGAACGCCTCGCGCTGCCTGTGCGCCAACGCCACCGGGAGGTATGGATCGTGCGCGCCCCATACGACGAGCGCGGGCCGGTCGAGCAGCGCCAGCGCGTCGGCGTGTCTGCGCCCGACCCCGCCCGGGTCGTCGGTCGCCCGGTACAGACTGAGCACCGCGCGAGTCGTTCCGGCGTCGATGTCGTCGTACATCCGATCCACGAACGCCCGCGGCAGGCCGCGAGGGTTCCCGTGACGCAGTGCCATCCGCAGCCCGGACCGGGTGGTGGTCGCCTGGAGGGCCTCGCCGGCGCCGCGCGTGCGCCAGATCTTCGCCAGGGAGCGCCAGCGGTAGTCGACCAGTGCGCCGGTGTTGATCAGGACCGCGCTGGCGAACCTGTCCGGATTGCCGATCGCCCACTCCAGACCCCACGGGCCGCCGAAGTCGTGGAGCACAAGGTGCGCCCG
>Ga0335078_10008664_pt1 | contig 15108 bp, 8 predicted proteins | sample Lox_Sample_32_FD_206711 | JGI IMG/M metagenome (GOLD analysis project Ga0335078, IMG submission 206711) | Soil microbial communities from Loxahatchee National Wildlife Refuge, Florida, United States - Lox_Sample_3.2 | ecosystem: Environmental > Terrestrial > Soil > Wetlands | place: USA: Florida...
GCTCGTGCGGGTAGCCGAGGTTCTTCAGCGCCCGCGGCACGGTCTGGTTGACGATCTGCATGGAGCCGCCGCCGACCAGCTTCTTGAACTTGACCAGGGCCAGGTCGGGCTCGATGCCGGTGGTGTCGCAGTCCATCATGAGGCCGATGGTGTTGTGGCTCACCATGCCGTTGGCGATGTAGGTGACATTCTCTGGTACCGACAGGTCGTACGTCGGCTGGATGCCGCCGTCCTCGTTAGCCGCGACGCGCTCGAAGAGGTAACCGAGCGCCGCGCCGAGCCTGTCGTCCAGCGTCTCTTCGAAGATGCGGGAGGCGAGCATGCGCGGGACGCCGCCGCAGTTTCGGAGCGACAGCATCATCGCATTACGGGCTCGATGACCAGTGGGGACGAGCTCGGTCCATGTCTTCTTAGGCAAGAACACATGGTCCTTCTTCGCCGAAGTTTCCGGCTCCAGCTCGACGACTAGGCGGTCCTTGCGCTGGCCGATGAAGCCGATCAGCTCGCTGAAGTTGAGCGCGTGATCGACATTGCGGAGTCGGACCTGGAATATGGGGCCGCCCCAGCCGCTGACCGTCTCCCTGGTCGTGGTGGCCAGGCCCATGGCGAGCAGGAGGGTACGCGCCTCGGCGGCGAAGGACTCACTTGCGGTTGAGAAGCTCGGCACACCTTCGAGGACAGTTCCATCCGCCTCGAAGAGGCCGCGCAGGAACGCACTGTAGACCATTGGGTCGTTGGCTTCGAGGATGGCCGACGGGACCCTCGGGACCCAGCCCTTGCCGCTGTGATCGGTATCAGGGAGGCTCTTCGCGAATCCCGCTGCCTGCCACCAGCGCGCGAGCCGGACCGAGGAAAGGGTCAGCTCCTGGTATCCCTCTTGCGGCGTGACAACAGCTTCGAGCCCGAAGAGGTTCTTGGCTAGGACGCTCAGGTGGCCTGCCACGTCCAAGTCGGTGTTGGCGACGCAGAGCCTGATTCCCTTGGCGTGCAAGCTGCCGTCACCCATGAAATAACCCACGAGTTCGGCGAGCTCGGGCGTGACAGCATCCGGCACGCGAACGTGCCTGTCCCCGGCGTAGTAGGCCTGGTCGAGGACGGGCAGTGGGACCCGGCGGGGTTCGCCGACCAGGGTGCGCATCTGCATCGGCAGCACGTCACCGGGCGCGATATCGGCTAGCCGCTTCCATTCCCAGTCACCGGTAGAGGGATTCACGACCTTGACGCGGTGAGCCAGGGTGCCCTGGATCTTGTAGCCGCCTTCGGTACGGATGCGGCGGGTCGGCTCCTCGCCGTTGACGAAGAACTTCGTGGCGTGGCGGGGGCCCTCGTCGGTGGACACCGTGAGATCGAGATCCTGCCACCGGTCGCCGTAGATGTCGCCGATCTCACCAAGCCTGGCGAGTCCACGATCGGTGGTGACCAGGGTGTCCGCGATCAGGCAACCGGTCGGCGCGAGTAGCGAGGCCTGGGCGTTCCGGTAGCCGTTGGCCTCGCCGAGGTCAATGCACTCCTGCCACGTCTGGTTGGCCAGGTCGAGGATCTCCCGCTCGATGGTGCCGACCGGGCGGATGCGCTCGCCGGCGTCGGCGTGCTTGCGGATGACGCGCTTGTGCGGCTTGGCGTTGCGCTCGTAGCCGTCGTAGGAGCCGACAGCGGCGGCTAGTTCGGCCGAGGTCTTGTAGGCGGTTCCGGTCATCAGCGAGGTGATCGCGGCGGCGATCGCCTGGCCGCCCTCGGAGTCGTAGGCGTGGCCGGTGGCCATCAGCAGCGCGCCCAGGTTGGCGTAGCCGATGCCGAGCTGGCGGTAGGCCCGGGTGACCTCGGCGATCTTCGGCGTCGGGAAGTCGGCGAAGCAGATCGAGATATCCATTGCGGTGATGATCAGCTCGGTGAGCTTGCGGAACCGCTCGGCGTCGAAAGTGTCGTCGTCGCGGAGGAATTTCAGCAAGTTGATGCTGGCCAGATTGCAAGATGAATTATCTAGATGAATATATTCACTACACGGATTGCTGGCGGTGATGCGGCCGGATTCTGGGCAGGTGTGCCAGTCGTTGATAGTGCCGTCGTACTGGATACCGGGGTCGGCGCACTCCCACGCCGCCTGTGCCATGTCGCGCATAAGCTTGCGCGCGTCGACGCGCTCCACGACTTCGCCGGTGCGGCGGGCCAGCAGGTCGAACTCCTTGCCCTCTTCCACCGCGCGCATGAACTCGTCGGAGACCCGTACCGAGTTGTTGGCGTTCTGGTACTGGACGCTGACGATGTCTTTGCCGCCCAGGTCCATGTCGAACCCGGCGTCGCGGAGGGCTCGGATCTTGTCTTCCTCACGCGCCTTGGTCTGGATGAATTCCGCCACGTCCGGGTGGTCGACATCGAGAACCACCATCTTGGCCGCGCGGCGGGTGGCGCCGCCGGACTTGATCGTGCCCGCGGAGGCGTCGGCGCCGCGCATGAAAGAGACCGGGCCGCTCGCGGTGCCGCCGGAGGACAGCAGTTCCTTGCTCGACCGGATCCTGGACAGGTTGACGCCCGAGCCGGAGCCGCCCTTGAAGATCAGGCCCTCTTCCCGGTACCACTCCAGGATGGAGTCCATCGTGTCATCCACGGCGAGGATGAAACACGCGGACACCTGCTGGGGGGACGCGGTGCCGACGTTGAACCAGACCGGGGAGTTGAAGCTGAAGATCTGGTGGATCAGGGCGTAGCGCAGCTCGTGGCCGAAGATCTCGGCGTCCTCCTCGGTGGCGAAGTAGCCGTGCTCCCGGCCCGCCTTCTCGTAGGTGCCGACCACCCGGTCGACGAGCTGCTTGAGGCTCCACTCGCGCTGCGGCGTGCCGACCGCGCCGCGGAAGTACTTGGTGGTCACGATGTTGGCGGCGTTCACCGACCAGAAGTCGGGGAACTCCACGCCGTGCTGCTCGAAGTTGACCGAGCCGTCCCGCCAGTTCGTCATCACGACGTCCCGGCGCTCCCAGGTCACCTGGTCATAAGGGTGCACGCCCGGGGTGGTGTGGATGCGCCCGATCGTGAGGCGGTTGCGCCCGGCTGGCCTGGCCTGGACCCCATGGGCCGCCTTCCCCTTACGGGCTGCCGCGCCGCTCACCGTCTCCGTCATTTCGTGTCCCCTTCCGGGATCTGTTCGGATCCCTGCCAGGCCTGCGTGGCCATGCCGCAACAATGACAACTGTGGTGCTCTGGTGTTTCTGGTGCTGCCCTTAGGACGCCGGTCCGTGGTGCCCCTGGCGCAGGGCAGCGATCTCATCCTCGAAGTCGGCCAGCGACTCGAACCCTCGGTAGACCGAGGCGAACCTCAGATAGGCCACCTCGTCCAGATCCCGCAGCGGGCCCAGGATGGCCAGGCCCACCTCGTGCGAGGGGACCTCGGCCAGCCCGCGCGCCCTGATCGTCTCCTCCACCTGCTGGGCCAGGATCGCCAGCTTGTCCTCGCTGACAGGCCGTCCCTGGCACGCGCGCTGCACGCCACGGATGATCTTGTCCCGGATGAACGGCTCCGTGACACCGCTGCGCTTGGCCACCATCAAGATGACCGCCTCCTGGGTGGTGAACCGCCGCCCGCACTCCGGGCACGACCTCCGGCGGCGGATCACGGCGCCGTCGTCGGCCGTCCGGCTGTCGATGACCCTGCTGTCCGGGTGACGGCAGAAGGGGCAGTGCACGTGATCACCTCCCTTGGCCGTCAGGGCCGCTCTGGCCGCCGCGTGTGCTCACCATCCAGTTTACCTGTGAACACAACTTGTGGAAAAAAAACAACGGTGTAAGTACTAGATGTTGTGGTTACGGTAGACCACGAAGCGGCTAGAGGCAAGCCGACACGGGCGGGGAACGCGGAAAGGCCGGCCGCCGTGTCGCTTTGGCGGGGCACCCCGGCGTGTCGCTTTGGCGGGGCACCCCGGCGTGTCGCTCCGGGGGGCGGGCCGGCGTGTCGCTCCGGGGGGCGGGCCGGCGCGTCGCTCCGGGGGGCGGGCCGGCGCGTCGCTCTGGGTGGGCGTGTCGCGGGCCGGTGGTTCTGGGGCACCGGGCCACGGCCGGAACCTCAGCCGCGCGGCACCCAGAGTTGCTGGCCGGCGAAGACGACGTCGCTGCTCAGCGCGTTGAGGTCGATGATCTGCCGGATGACGGCCCGGGTGTCCTGGTCCGGATCTGTGCTCTCGGCTACCGACCACAGGCTCTGGCCGGGGCGGACGACCACCTGGACCAGGTGCTGCCGCGCCGCGTGCGGCGAGGGGGCGTGGCTCGTCGCCTGAGCCACGCCTGCCGCGAGCAGCGACAGCATGGTCACCAGCAACGCGGCCGCGGCCGCCACCACGACCCGGCCCCGCCTGGTCAATCGCAGCGGGGGGGCCGGCGTGTCGCCCCGCGCGGCGCCCGGGTCGCGCGGATGCCCTGAAAAGTGCGGGTGGCCTGAACGCTGCGCGTGCCGCGGCGGGCGCGGGTCGGCTGGACGGCGCAGGTGGCCTGACGGGCGCGGGGCGCGACGCGGGCGGACCTCAGACCCGCAGGTCAGCGCCACCGCTGGCAGCGCATTCATGGCGACCTCCATGATCAAATCTTCATTCGATCCATGCCATGTTCGATCGTACACCCATTCGATCGTATTATTGTTCGATCGAACGGGGTATGTATCCCATTAGTCGTTGTACGCCGCGGGTCTGACATTTTTGCGACACGTCGAACAGATGTTTGGGATCCCGGACGAGAACCGTTAGTCTCTACTCAGCACGCTAGAACCCGGACACGGAAGGTCATCAGATGGAGGAAACCGCCATGGGAGGCACCGCAACCGGCGCTTCCGGCACTGATTCAGTGGAGGCACCCAGACCCAAGGGACGACCAGGGCGCAAGCCGAAGGGCAGCGTACCGGTCGTCGTCCCGGAGACCCCGGACAAACCCGATCCCGACCACGTGCTGACCTGGCGGCAGCGCAAGGTGCTCCAGGTCATCCGCGAGTCGGTGCAGAAGCGCGGCTACCCGCCGTCGATGCGCGAGATCGGCGAGGCCGTCGGCCTGACCAGCACCTCCAGCGTCTCGTACCAGCTCAGTACTCTGCAGCGGAAGGGCTACCTGCACCGGGACGTGGGACGGCCGCGGACGGTGGAGGTGCGCCTGCCGGGCCACCCGGCCGTGCGCCCGGAGCCGGGCCGGGAGCCGAGCCGCGACGAGGAGGAGGCCGGCGAGATCCCGGGCTTCGACATTCCCTCGCAGGAGGCCGCGTACGTGCCACTGGTCGGGCGGATCGCCGCGGGCGGGCCGATCCTGGCCGAGCAGGCCATCGAAGACGTGTTCCCGCTGCCCAGGCAGCTGGTCGGCGAGGGCACGCTGTTCCTGCTCAAGGTGGCCGGCGACTCGATGATGAACGCCGCCATCACCGACGGGGACTGGGTGGTCGTCCGGCAGCAGGAGGACGCGGAGAACGGCGAGATCGTGGCGGCCATGCTGGACGGCGAGGCCACGGTGAAGACGTTCAAGCGGAGCGACGGGCACGTCTGGCTGATTCCGCACAACCCGGCGTACACGCCGATCCTGGGCGACGAGGCCACCGTCCTCGGCCGAGTCGTCGCCGTGCTCCGCCGCGTCTGAGCTACGCCGCCGGACCGGGTTGGCCGGGCCGGGTTGGAGAGCGCGCTGTCCGAGCGGGGAGTCTGAGCCGGGCGGCGTCCGCCCTGGCGCGACGCCAGGGCGGACGCTACGCCCCGCAGACGCTAGGCCGCTACGATGCTGACCAGCTTCGGGGCCCGCACGATGACCCGGCTCACCTGCGCCTCACCCAGCGTGCGGACCACCCCTGGTGCGACCAGCGCGAGCTCGCGGAGTTCGTCTTCGCCGATCTGCGGCGAGACCTCCAGCTTGTCGCGGACCTTGCCGTTGACCTGCACCACGCAGGTCACCTTTTCCTGGGTCAGCAGGGCCTGGTCGGCGGCCGGCCAGGTGGTGCGCCCCACCGACGGCTTGTGCCCGAGTAGCTGCCAGGATTCCTCGGCGGTGTAGGGCGCGAACAGCGACAGCAGCACCGCCAGCACCTCGGCCGCCTCGCGGACCGCCGGGTCGGCCGACCCCGGCCCCGAGTCGATGGCCTTCCGGGTGGCGCTGACCAGCTCCATCAGGCGGGCCACGGCCACGTTCAGGTGGTACGCCTCGACCTGGCGGGTGACCTCGTCGATGGTCCGGTGGGTGATCCGGCGCAGCTCGGCGTCGCCCGCGGCGGCCGCCTGATCTCTGGTGCCCTGGTCCGCGTCGGCCACGTCGGCGGCGATCCGCTGCACCCGGCCGAGGAACTTGACCATGGCTTCCGGGTGCATGTCCGCCCAGTCGATGTCGTCCTCGGGCGGGCTGGCGAAGATCATGGTCAGCCTGATCGCGTCCACGCCGAACCGCTCGATCTGCTCGCCGAGGTCGACGCCGTTGCCGAGCGACTTGGACATCGCCTTGCCGTGGTTGATCACCTGGCCCTGGTTGATCAGCCGGGTGAACGGCTCGGTGAAGCCGACCAGCCCCATGTCGTACAGGATCTTGGTGAAGAACCTGGCGTACAGCAGGTGCAAGATGGCGTGCTCGACGCCGCCCACGTACATGTCCACCGGCGACCAGCGGCGGACCTCGGCCGGGTCGAAGGGCCCGTCGGCGTAGTCCGGTGAGCAGTACCGGAACATGTACCAGGAGGAGTCCACGAACGTGTCCATGGTGTCCGTGTCCCGCGTGGCCGCGCCGCCGCAGGCCGGGCAGGGCACGTTCACCCAGTCCTCGGCGGCGGCCAGCGGGGACACGCCCCGGGGCACCAGGTCCTGGCCGCGCAGGTCGGGCAGCACCACCGGGAGCTGGTCGTCGGGCACCGGCACCTCGCCGCAGGCCGGGCAGTGCACGATCGGGATCGGGGTGCCCCAGAAGCGCTGCCGGGACACTAGCCAGTCCCGCAGCCGGTAGTTGACGGCCGCCTGGCCCTGGCCCTTCCCCGCCAGGATGGCGGTGATCGCGGCGATGGCCTCGGCCTTGGGCAGCCCGTTGATCGGGCCCGAGTTCACCAGCGTGCCATCGCCGGGGGTCGCCACCCAGGTCTGCGCCGGGTCCGCCAGCCCGGTGTCCACCACGACCCGGACGTCGAGCCCGTAGGCGCGCGCGAAGTCCAGGTCGCGCTGGTCGTGCGCGGGCACCGCCATGATCGCCCCGGTACCGTAATCGGGCAGCACGTAGTCGGCGGCCCACACCGGGATCCGCTCGCCGTGCACCGGGTTGATCGCGTGGCGGCCCAGGAAGACGCCGGTCTTCTCGCGTTCGGTCGACTGGCGCTCGATGTCGGTCAGCTTCCTGACCTGCTCCACGTAGGCGCGGAGCTCGGGCAGGCGGTCGGGGGCGCAGATCTGCTCGGCCAGCGGCGAGTCCGCCGCCACCACGAAGAACGTGGCGCCGTACAGCGTGTCGGGCCTGGTGGTGAACACCGTGACCGGCTCGTCGCGGCCTTCCACGGCGAAGTGGACCTCGGCGCCCTCGGAACGGCCGATCCAGTTGCGCTGCATCAGCAGAACGCGGTCCGGCCAGCAGTCCTCGAGCTGGCTGGCGTCCTCGAGCAGCCGGTCCGCGTACTCGGTGATCTTGAAGTACCACTGGTTCAGCATCCGCCGCACCACGTCGGCGCCGCAGCGCTCGCATTTTCCGGCGATGACCTGCTCGTTGGCCAGGACGGTCTGGTCCACCGGGCACCAGTTCACGTAGCCGTCGCGGCGGTAGGCAAGACCGCGCTCGTAGAACCGCAGGAACAGCCACTGGTTCCAGCGGTAGTACGAGGGATCGCAGGTCTGCAGCCGCCGGCTCCAGTCGAACGAGGTGGCGTACCGCCGGAACGAGGCGGCCTGGGTCTCGATGTTGGCGTAGGTCCAGTCGGCGGGGTGCGAGTTGTTCCTGATGGCGGCGTTCTCCGCGGGCAGGCCGAAGGCGTCCCAGCCGATCGGGTGCAGCACGTTCCGGCCGCGCAGGAAGTGATAGCGGGCGAGGGCGTCGCCGATGGCGTACGCCTCGGCGTGCCCCATGTGCAGGTCACCCGACGGGTACGGGAACATGTCCACCAGGTAGAAGTGCTCCCTGGGGTCGGCGAGGTCCTCGCTGGCACGGAACGGGTCCAGCTCCGCCCAGCGCGCCTGCCACTTCTCCTGGACATCACGGGGGTCATAGCGCTGCGCCAGGTCGGCGCTCTCGGCCGCTGTCATCGTTTCCTCACCATTGAAATCGGTCCGGACCCCGTTTACCCGCCGGGTGATGATCACCTGCAATGAAAACGCCCCTCGAGACGAGGGGCAGCCGCGCCAACGACGGTAAGTCGGCGCGGCTAGGTAAGAAGCAGCCGGACGGCACGCATGCGCACAGGATAGCGCACGTGCCGGGCATCCGCCCCGCGTGCGCTCCGCTGCTCGCCGAGCGCACGCGACGACAACGCCGACGTGGCCGCCTCGCATCACCCGGCCCAGGCCGGCCGCAGGTAAGGCTGGCGGCGGCACGGACGGGAGAAACCTCGCCCGTTCGGTCAATTAACCGGCGAGGACCCGGGGCAGCTCCCAGTCGGGCCGCAGCGGCATGCCGGAGGTCCCGTCCGCGGCCAGCCGCACGCCCAGCACCTGGTGCAGTTCGATGTGGTTGCGGTCGAACCCGAGCCGCGAGCCCGCCATGTACAGCCGCCACACCCGGGCGGTGCCCTGGCCGACCTCCTTGACCGCCTCATCCCAGTGCGCGTCCAGGTTGGCGCACCAGGCGGCCAGGGTCCTGGAGTAGTGCTCGCGCAGGTTCTCCTCATGCCGCACCTCGAAGCCGGTGTCGTGCATGAGCGAGATCAGGTGGCCGGGTCCCTCGAGCTCCCCGTCGGGGAAGACGTACCGGTTGATGAACCCGCCCTTCCGGATGGCGGGCTCGGTGTTGTCCGGCCGGGTGATGCAGTGGTTCAGCAGCCGCCCGCCGACCTTCAGCTTCCCGAGCAGGAACGAGAAGTAGGACGGCAGGTTCGCCTTGCCGATGTGCTCGGTCAGCCCGATCGAGCTGACCGCGTCGAAGCCGGTCTCCGGCACGTCACGGTAGTCCAGGTGCCGTACCTCGGCGAGCCGGGACAGCCCCTCCCGCTCGATCGCGGCCTGGGCCCACGCGGCCTGCTGGGCGGACAGCGTGACGCCGAGCGCCTTGACGCCGTACTCCCGCGCGGCGTGCCTCACCATGCCGCCCCAGCCGCAGCCGACGTCGAGCAGCCGCTGGCCCTCGGTGAGCCCGAGCTTGCGGGCGACCAGGTCGTGCTTGTTCCACTGCGCCTCTTCCAGGGTCGCGTCCTCGTGCGGGTAGCAGGCGCAGGTGTACGCCATCGACGGCCCGAGCACCCACTCGTAGAACCGGTTGGACACGTCGTAGTGGTGGGAGATCGCCCTGGCGTCGCGGCTCTTGGAGTGCATCGGGCCGACCAGCCAGCGGCGGTGCTGCAGCACCTCCTGCGGCGGCGGCGGCATCCGGTGCACCAGCAGCTTGGGGCCGCCCAGGGCCTGCAGCAGGCGCAGCTTCTCGGTCAGGCCGAGGCTGGCGGACTGGACCTTGGTCATCCGGGTCAGGGCCTCGTACATGTCCCCCTCGACGTCCAGGTGGCCGGCCACGTAGGCCCGGGCCAGCCCCAGTTCCCCGGGAGCCTGGGCCAGGTAGGCCACGGCCACCGGCGAGCGGACCGTGATCTTCACCGGGGATCCGGGCGTCCCGGCGCGACTGCCGTCGTAGGCGGTGAACTCCATCGGTGCGTCCGGCCCCGCGAATGCCTCGAAGACCTCAGCCAGTGCCATCGGTTCTGCGTTCCTTCCGCTCAGCGTCCCGTGACGCACTTCTCGTACAGGCCAAGCAGGCGGCCCTCGCCGTCGTAGGCGCGCTTGAGCGCGCGGTACGCCTCGCCGTTGTAGCGCCGGTAGAACTCGTCCTCGGCGTAAAACGACGTGGAGTACAGCGACTTGTGCCCGTCCAGCCTCCCGACCTCGTCCTCGACGAGGCGGTTGTGGTAGCCGTCTGCCCGGTTCGCGGGCAGCGGCACGGTCCCCCAGAACCCGAAGTTCACGTACACCTCGCCAGGCTGGAGCGGGTAGAGGGACCAGGCGCGCTCGCCGCGCAGCCGCAGCGGGCACATCCACACCGGATTCATCCCCACATTTGCCTGGAAAAATCGCAGGAACTCGGCACCACGTTCGACCGGGATCTCCACGTCCTGGATGACCGCCTCCCGCTGCGGGAGGTTCCGCTTGTGGTCCAAGCGGCTGGTGAGGCGGTAGCGGCGGTCCAGGGCGACCAGCTTGCGGTACACGTCCGAGCGCCGGTAGCGGCGTGGCCACAGCCTTCTGACCATGGGTTTCTGTACTCCGAAGGGCCGCGAGCACCAGAACCAGTCGGTGTCCCAGCGCCACAGGTAGTCGCGGACGGTGAGGAAGTCCTCCGTGTCGCGCCTGACCGACTGATAGTAGATCTGCTGGCCGGTGTAGTCGCTGCGCCACGGCGCCACGGCGCTGAACGCCCCGACGGTGAGGTAGAGCTCGTCGGGCGCGAAGGCGGTGCCGTCGAGGAAATCCGCTTTATGGCCGTGGTAGCTGCCCTCGGCGGCGATCTGGCTGATGGCCTCCATGCAGGCCTCGGCCGAGCCGAACGGGAAGTGGCGGAGGTGCACGAACGGCTGGACCGGCTCGAGCTCGATGGTCAGCGAGAGGGAGTAGCCGAGCGTGCCGTAGGAATTGGGGAAGCCGCGGAACAGTTCGGCGTGCTCGTTGTCGCTGGTGGCGCGGACGACGCGGCCGTCCCCGGTCAGGATCTCCATCTCGGTGACGGACTCGTGCGGCAGGCCGTTGCGCAGCGAGGTGGATTCGATGCCGAGCCCGGTGACCGCGCCGCCGAGGGTGATCGTCTTGAGCTGGGGCACCACCAGCGGCATCAGCTGGTGCGGGAGCGTGGCGTCGCAGAGGTCCTCGTAGGTGGTCATCCCCCCCACCCAGGCCGTCCTGGCGGCGGGATCGACGCTCAGCACGCGGCCGAACGCGGACACGTCCAGGCCGGCCCTGGGGTGCTGGCCGGCCCCGGGGGCCGCGCCGTCGGCGTCACGGAACCGGAAGAGGTTGGACGTGCGCTTGGCCAGCCGTACCGGCACCCCCCGGGGCCAGGCCGCGTAGGCCTCACGCAGCCTGGCCACCTCGGCTTCATACGGACCGGCCGACCTGGTCTCCTGCGGGCCGGCTACCTCGGCCTCCTGGGGGCTAGCCGTCATGCGGGCATCCGACACGGGCATCCTTCCGGGTTAAGGGCTGTCACCCATTATGGAAACGGCCGGGGGCGGACAAAAGGCCGAGATCCGTACTGAGCCGGACGAACAACTCAGGCAGTGTATCCGTGGCCGCGGATCTCCATTGCCGGCATTGCCCTGACCTCATTGTTCGGTCAATGGGGCCTGATGGTGAACATCGGCGTCCGGTTCGTGGTCATAGTTCCCCGCCAGGTAGTCCTCGATGTCGCCATACTCGATTTCGCCGTATTCGGCCTCGTCCTCGATGGCGTCGCCCTTGATGGCGTCGCCCTTGATGGCGTCGCCCTTGATGGCCTCGTCCTCGATGGCCTCGTCCTCGATGGCCTCGTCCTCGATGGCCTCGTCCTCGATGTCGTCGTAGCTGGCGGCCACCTCCTCCGGGGTCATGGGCAGACGGGCCAGCGACGGCGGCGCCCCGGCGCTGATCACCTCCCGGAGCAACTGGGCCATCGAGTACCTGGGATCGTCGGCGAGGGCCCGGTCGAGCGCGACGTTGGCCAGCGCTCCGTCGCCGCACTGCCAGGCCACGAAGGCGAGCAGGGCGGCGGGGGCGGCCACGTACCCGGGCTGGGCCCGCCGGGTCACGTCGGTCCACAGCCGCCGGTGCGCGTCCAGGTACCGCGGGTCCATCCTGGCCCAGGCGTCGTCCCTGACCCGCAGGTCGCGCAGCGCCACCGTGATCCAGGCGATCTGGTAGTCGGTGGCGTACGCGCCGCCACCGCGATAGGTGGCGATCATGCTGCTCACCGCGTTGAGCCCTTCGGCGACGATCAACCGCCGCGCGGCGCCGAGGCGAGAGGACTTGCGGACCTTCGCGAGCAGCTGGCTGGCATGCCGTTCGGCCCGGCGGGTGGCCCGGCGCATGGATTCCGTGGTGCCGCCGCCGAGCGGCGCGACGCGGGCTGCCACGGCGGCCCGGTCGGCCAGCACGGATTTTCCCGTAGCGGCCATGGCGGCCGCGGCGGGGCTGGCGACGGGATCGAAGGGCGTGCCGGCGGCCGGGCAGCAGGCCTCGTCGCCGCACGCGTAGGACCAGTAGCGGCCGTCCTCGACCCGGAGAACGTCCCGCAGGTCGATCCCGGCCCGCCGGGCCGCGTCACGCAGCGCGTCCGCGACCGGGTCGACCAGGGTCTCCGGACCGTAGGCGACCGCCATCATCGCGGTCAGCCGCTGCGAGCCGATAATGCCCACCGCGTGCTCGGCGATGTCCGCGGAGACCCCGGCGCCGGGCGGGTCGGGCAGGTCGTACCGGAGAGTGACCTTCACGCGGTCGCGCGGCGGCTCGGTCCCCATCACCACCAGGCTGGCCTGCGGCACGAAGCCGAGCAGGTGCGGCACGATGGCCAGCAACTCCCCCGGAGAGTCCGGGCGAACCCGGACGAGAGCTGGTTCCGGGACGTGCCGCGTGTCCGGGCTCTGGGGACTCGACGGGCTCTGGGGACTCGACGGGCTCTGGGGACTCGACGGGCCCTGGGGACTCGACGGGCCCTGGGGACTCGACGGGCCCTGGGGACTCGACGGGCCCTGGGGAGTCAGCGGGCCCTGGGGACTTGGCGGGCCCTGGGGACTTGGCGGGCTCTCGGGATAGGGCGGGATCGGGGAACCGGGCTGAGGATGCGGGGAATCGTCACCCGCGGTTAGCGTTTGTATCATTCCGCTAGCGTGCGGCTCCGCGAGATCGGCGGCCAGGCCGGAAACGCCCCCCTGTGGATAACGTGTCACGTTATCCACAGGGGGGCGCAACGATTTGACTTCGGGGCCGCTCTCGCCTTGGTGCGCATCCTGGACGTCAGCAGGAGCCCGGTCCTGCCCTGCCCGGCGCACGGCATTCATGATCGTGGCCAGAAATGGCCGCATATGGGCCCAAACTGGCCACGATCATGGAACAGCCGCGAGAGGCGGGGGGCGGGCGAGGCGGAGAGGCGCGCAAGGCGGGAAGGCGCGCAAGGCGGGAAGGCGCGCAAGGCGGGAAGGCGCGCAAGGCGGGAAGGCGCGCAAGGCGGGAAGGCGCGCAAGGCGGGCGAGGGGGGCAGGCGGGCGAGGCTAGAGGCTGATGCCGAGGAGGGCATCGACGGTGACCTGGACGAGGCGGGCGCCGGCCAGGTCGCTGAGGGTGATGCGGGTCGGCGGCTCGGCAAGCAGGGCGTCGGCCCAGCGGTCCACGACGGCGAGCGCGCCGGGGGCGTCGAGGTCGTCGCGCAGGCGGGCGCGCACGCCGGCCAGCGCCAGGTCGCCCGCGCCCGCCGGGATGGGCGCCTCTGAGGCCAGGGAGCCGGCTTGTGGGACGGCCGCCTCTGAGGCCAGGGAGCTGGCTTCGGGGACGGCCGCTTCGGCACGGGCCAGGGCGGCGCGCCAGCGGGCCAGCCGGGCCTGGGCGTCGCCCAGGACGGCGTCGGTCCACTCCCAGTCGGACCGGTAGTGGTGCGCGAGCAGGGCCATCCGGATGGCCATGGGGTCCACCCCGTCCGCTAGCAGCCTGCTCACGAACACCAGATTCCCCAGCGACTTGGACATCTTCTCGCCGAGATAGCTGACCATCCCGGCGTGCACGTACACCCGGGCGAACACGATCCCGGCCGAGGCCCTGCTGGCTGTTTCTCTCCCGGGGGAACCTATCCCCCCGGAGGCGAGAGCCACCCGGGCATGCGAGGCGCTCATCTCGTGGTGCGGGAATACCAGGTCAGAGCCTCCGGCCTGGACGTCGAAGAGGGCGCCCAGGTACTCGGTGGCGATCGCCGCGCACTCGACGTGCCAGCCGGGCCTGCCGCGCCCGAACCGCGAGTCCCAGGCCGGCTCGCCGGGTCGTTCCGCGCGCCAGGCCAGGACGTCCAGCGGGTCCTTCTTGCCCGGGCGGTCCGGGTCGCCACCGCGCTGCGCGGCGAGTTCGGCCATGTCGTGCGGATCGTACCCGCAGGCCGTGCCGGGCCCGGACAGCGAGCCGAATCCCGGATCCGCCGACTTGGCGAAGTAGACATCCTCGTCCACGTTGTACAGGGCACCCCGGTCGGCCATCCGGGCGCTGAACCGCTCGATGATGGGCAGCGCCTCGACCGCCCCGATCAGGTGGTCCGGCGGCAGGACGCGCAGCGCCTCCATGTCCTCCCGGTACCGCTGCGTCTCGCGGCGGGCCAGTTCGCGCCAGTCCTCGCCGTCCCGGTTGGCCCGTTCGAGCAGCGGATCATCGACATCAGTCACGTTCTGCACGTAGATGACCGTGTACCGTGACGAGGCACCAGGGTTGACGGGGGCCTGCGGGGCTTCTGCGGCTTCCGGGATTTCCGGTGCCGCGTCCAGCCAGGCCCGGATCAGCAGGTCCCAGGCGGTGTAGGTGGCGGCGTGCCCGATGTGCGTCGCGTCGTACGGGGTGATGCCGCAGGCGTACAGCGTGGCCACCGGCCCCGCGGCGGCCAGGACCAGTTCACCGGTGGCCGTGTCGTGCAGCCGCGGCGCCGGGCCGCTCCCCGGTAGCACGGGGACATCCACTCGGCGCCAAGACTCCATGCCCGCCAGGTTATCGCGCACCCCGGACCTGGCCATCCGTGCGTTCGCGCCAGCTCACGACCCACAGGATGGACCAGAGTGGCGTGAAGGATGCGTGAGGGATATATGTGACGACCCTGACCGCTATTCCGACCGTAACAGTGTGACAATGTAACGGCTATAACCGTATCAATGTGACATTGTTTCGATGGAGGTAGGTCCAAGGATGAAGCTTATGGGGCTAGCAGGATTGACGATGCTGGGACATCGAGCTGGAGGGCTGGCGGGGGCTGGGTGATGCTGGGGCATCGAGCTGGAGGGCT
>Ga0335078_10008665_pt1 | contig 15105 bp, 17 predicted proteins | sample Lox_Sample_32_FD_206711 | JGI IMG/M metagenome (GOLD analysis project Ga0335078, IMG submission 206711) | Soil microbial communities from Loxahatchee National Wildlife Refuge, Florida, United States - Lox_Sample_3.2 | ecosystem: Environmental > Terrestrial > Soil > Wetlands | place: USA...
AGGATCCGGTGCCGTCGTGCCGGTTGGTGATCGCCAGGTAGGGCATGGTCGCGCTAGCGTCGCCCAGCAGGCTGATCGGCTCGTCCAGCAGGGCCAGGCACCAGACGGCGCGGCCGCCGTCGAGGACACCTGCGGTTTCCCATTTGACGTTGGGCTGGGCGAGGACGGCTTCGACGATCTCGCCCATCTCGGTGTGGTTGATGACGGTGTAGGTGTCGCGGTTCAGCGACAGGACGGCGCCGTTGTCAGACCGGGCGATGCACTTCCACCCGTCGATCGGCTCGTAGCGCGGGCTGCCGTCGGCGCCCAGGTCGGCCAGGGCGTAGACCTCGGTGGTGATCGGGTCCCAGTCCAGCCCGGCGAGCTTGCGGGCCTGGTCCCAGTCACCGGGGTAGTCGTCCAGGATGGTGCCTTCCCGGTGCCAGGGCATCTGGCGGACCGAGAACATGGATTCGACGTTGGCAGGCATGACGTTCCTTTCTGAGGGTCTGGTCGTAGGGCTCGGCAGGAGCCGGGAGTCGCTGTGCGGGGCCGGGCTGTCAGGCAGCCGGAGAGCCCCAGCGCTGCTGTGCGGCCTGCCGGGTGACGTTCAGGCGCAGCGCGATGTCGGCCCAGCTGTAGCCGGTGGCGCGCAGGCCGGTGATCGCGTCCTGAATGGCAGTGCCGATCTCGTCGGCGATGGCGGTCAGCTCCGCCAATGCCTCGATGTCGCCTGCCGCGACGCGGCGGCTGTAGGCGCGTATGACGCGGCGCAGGAAGGTGGCGTACTCGTCGTTCTCGACGACCCGTCGCCGCCGGTTTGATGTCAAGAAGTGGTTGACAGCGGACGGCCGTTCGCCGGGCCGGGGTGTCATCGGTCCCACCGGGCGGCGCAGTCGTTGCATTCGCCCTTGGAGCGCGGTATGCAGTAGGGCTTCTCGGTGCCGCAGGTGGGGCAGGTGCGCCGGGCGCGCAGTGCCTTGCCGATGGCGGCTAATTGCGCGGTGGTGGCGGCGCGCTTGGGCTTGGCCTGGTCCTCGCGGTAGAGGTAGGCGACGCGGCGTTGCCGGCGGTGGCGCCACAGGATCTGGGCGGCGATGTCCTGGCCGCCCGGGCGCAGGCCGCGGGCTCGCAGCTGGCGGATGGTGAGCAGCCCGGCCGGTGCCCAGTGGTAGGGGTAGGTCGGCCGTCCGAAGCGCTGCCCGTCGGGGTCGTAGAACTGGATGAACAGGCCCTGGTCGTGCAGCTGGTCCAGGTAGGGGACGCTGGTCATGCGGCACCACGTCCCGGCAGTTTGATGACGTTAGGGCCGCTGGCGTGCTGGTCGCTGGCGTGCTGGGCGGAGCGGGCCTGGGCGGCCCAGTTGGCGAGCAGGATGATGTCGGCGTCGGTGAGGTAGGCGGCCTTGACGCGGCGGGGGATGCCGTCTTCGGCGCGCAGCCAGGACACCCCGCGCGACTGCGGGTCGATGTCTTCGGCGGTGTAGCCCTTGGATGCCCAGCCGTGGCCCAGGATGGTGTCGGAGGACGCTTCGGTGGAGCAGCGGAATGCCCACCGGTAGCCGAACAGGTCCCGCAGGCTGGTGGGGATGATGTCGGCCGAGGGCCGCTGGGTGGCCTCGGCGGCGATAATGCCCGGGGCGCGTCCGCGAGCCACGATGTCGCGGTTACGGGCCGAGAACTCCTTCTGCTGGATCGTGGTCCCGGCGGTGGCGGAGTAGTAGGCGATCTCGTCGATGGCCATCAGGTAGATCGGGAACCCCATGTCCGGGGTGATCTTCCGGAGGTCGTGATCGAGCAGCCAGTCCAGCCGCTCATCGATCTTGTCCTGGAGCCACTTGAGCGTGTCGATGGCCTCATCGATGGCCGGGCCGATGAATCGCTCGGCGCAGCGCCGCCACAAGCCGAGTTCCACCCTCTTGCCGTCCACCAGGACGAGGTGGCAGTCACTGGACAGCGCGCCCTGGGCGACGATCAGCTGGAGGGCAACGGACTTGCCGCTGCCGGGTTCCCCGCCGATGAGGATGTTGCGCTCGGCCAGGGCAACTTCGACTTGGTTGCTGAATTCGTCGGAGCCCAGGTGAATCGGGTCCCACATGGACAGCGGGGTCACCGGGATGGTGTCAGTCGTCGTCATCGTCGGTCACCTCCTCGGCGTCCTGGTCTTCTTGTTCGTCGTCTTGCTGACATGCGGTGCACAGCCCGGTCTCGGGCGGGTTGGCGAGGTAGGCCTCGCCGCATCGCTGGCAGGCCCAAATGCACATGGCAAACTCACGTCCTTTCTGCTGGTCTCAGGTAGGGCGGGCTGCCCCCGGAGCTTGGTGTGTCTCCGGGGGCTTCCCTCCAGGCCGCGCTCAGGCGGCGGTGATGGTGTCGTGCTCGCGCGCAGGCTGATGCTGCGCAGTGGCGAGCAGGGCGGCGACAGCCACCTCGATGTGCCATTCGGCGTCGGCCGCCAGCTGGGCAGCCTGTTCGATGTCAGCCCGGCTATAGGCGACCCGGACACCGGAGATGGACATGCCTGCGGCTTGGGCCAGGTCGGCCAGCCGGTAGGGGCGAGGCGTGACGACCTCTCGGGCGTAAGCGACTAGCAGCCGCAGGTCACGGTCAGCGGCTTCCTTGCGCAGCCGGGCGTTCCTCAGGGCGGCGAGCAGTGGGTCGCTGGTCATGCGACGTCGTTCCAGTCAGCCGGGGGCCATATACCGGCGAGCGGATGCGGCAAGGTGGGTGCCTTGCTGGCCAGGGTGGATGTGATGACGTGGTGCGCGGCGAGGGGGTCGCGGCGCACGATGTTGACCTGCACCAGCTGTGCCCAGCGCTTGGAGCGCTCGATGCGGGCTTCGCGGGCGTAGCAGGCGGCGGCGATCTCGCCGGTATGGGCTTCGAAGTCCTCGAAGCAGATCCCGGCGCGGCACCAGATCAGTGCCCGTTCGCCGACCTTTGTGGGGTGGATGCGCAGGACCAGGGACAGTCGTCCCGACCGGGTGTGCATCCGGGTCTCGAAGAACACCTTCTGCAGGCGGTGGCGGGAGATGATGCACCAGGCCCGCCCGGTGATGAACCGCCGTACCGGCGGGGTGATGAACGCTGCGGTCACGAGGACGGCGAAGGCGAGCAGCGCCCACGCGATGGTGATGGCGGCGGCGAGTCGCCAGATGACGGCCGCTGCCGCTAGCAGGGTGGTGACCTCGGTGCGGAACCGCCAGATGACTCCGGCCGTGCTGTGGTGGGCGTTGGCCAGGAGCCCGTCGAGGACGTAGGGGTTGTTGCGGTGGTTTCGGGGGTTGGCCTTGGCGGGCATCATGATCCTCCGTTGCTGAGTGCCCGGCTGGCGGCCGGGCGGTTCGGGGTGCTGGGTGCGCGATCGGCGTGCTGGCGGTGGTCGAACCGCGGGTCGCGGTAGCGCCAGGTGCCGGGGGTGATCTCGCGGGCCTGCCAGCCGTGCGCGGTGGCGGCCGTGTTGTCGCGGGCGAGCCCGTGGTCGCGGATGCGGCGGGCCTGACGGCCCAGGCGGGCGTTGGTAGCGTGGAACATGCCACGTGCCCCTTTCCGTGCTGATGCGATGGGACAGGGCCTGGTGGGCCGGGCCGGAGGAGCGTGATTCCTCCAGGCCCGGCTTCCGTGTACCAGGGGTCAGAACGGGGAGTCAGTCGGCCGCCAGGGGACCGGGCTGTCTCCGTTGCGCTCTTCGAGGACGCTGTCGAGCATCCGCAGGTAGTGATCTGCGGTCTGCCAGCAGCTGAGGGCCTCGTCCAGCTGCTGCTGGAGTTCGGCGTCGCTGACCGTGGTGTTCCGGTCGTAGATGACGCTGTGCATCTCGTTGGTGACCCGGCAGGTCTCCGAGATGCAGTCGCAGGCCAGGGTGATGAGGGCCTTGGTCTCCTTCTCGCGCATGACGGCGAGGCCGTAGTTGCGCTTGGCGGGCTCGGGCTCGTTCTTGGCGCCGTTGCTGGCGTCCTTGGCGATGGTGCTGGTCATGGCAGCTGGTGTTCCTTTCTGTGCGTGATGCGATGGGACAGGGACGAATGGCAGGCCTGCGGCGAGTGATCGCAGTGGCGTGCCGGGGTGTGCGCGTGGGACCTCACGCGGCGCGAGCCTGGCTGGCGGGGTGGATAGCGGCGGCGCGGTAGGCCACGCCGTACTTGCCGTTGTTGTTCCAGGCGATCGCTTCCAGGTCGTCGAAGCGGACAGGCTGACCCTGGTTCACCTTGGGCTGATCACCAGTCACCGTGACCCGGATCACCTCCCCGCGCTCCTCGTCCTGGGCGAGCACCTCGACAACCCACTGCGGGCGGCCGGTGTCGCGGTCCACCTTCTGCTGGTCGCGGCCGAAGTCCTTGCGCGGCTCGGGTGCCCTGGTCACCGTGAAGGCGAACTTGTCGGTGTTGAGCATCAGGCGCATGATCACCACTCCTTCTGTGGCGCCCCTGGCGTGGGGCTAGTTACCGAATTGGCCGGATTGGCCACAGCGCTGAGAGTGGTGCAGTCAGCCGGTGACGGCTAGTGACATCGGGGGTGGCAACCTCGGACAACCGCGTGACACTTGTCTGTCACCATGCGTGTCATCTCGCGGTTGTCTGCGACACTCGAAGGGAGGCAAAACGTCCAGAAAGGCGACCGCGCATGAGTGAGGACCGGCCCGCGTGGGCGCGTCGGATAACGCGTGAGCGGGAAGCCCGTAGCTGGAACCAGGCCGACGTCATAACCGCGATGCGGATGCACACGCCGAAGGAGCTGCCCGACGACACCAGCATGCTGCGGCAGTTCAAGCGCTGGGAATCGGGCGATCACCTGCCCGGCGAGTTCTATCAGTCGATCATCGCCGCGGCGTTCGGCACCGTCACCCACGCGGTTTTCCCGGCAACGGGGCGCCATGAGGGCAGCGCGGAGATCCTGGCGGCCAGCGGGATAGACACCCTGGAGCTGATCAGCCGCATGCAGGGTTCAGATGTCGATAGCGCCACCCTCGACGCGCTGAAGCTGACCGTCGACCAGCTGTGCTCGGACTATCCGTTTGTGGCCAGCGACACGCTGCTGATCGAGGGCAAGAACTGGCTGCGCAGGCTGAACGCATTGCTTGACCGGCGGCTGACTCTCGCCCAGCACCGGGATGTCCTGGTCCTGGCCGGGTGGCTGGCCCTGCTGATTGGCTGCGTGGAGTATGACTCCGGCCTGCGGCACGACGCGGAGACCACTCGCCGGTCGGCGCTATCGATGGGGAAAGACACCGACAACGCAGAGATCAGCGCGTGGGCGCACGAGGTACGGGCCTGGATGGCTCTCACCACAGGCGACTATCACGGCGTGGTCGTCGCGGCCCAGCACGGCCTAGACGCGGCGCCGCACCACGGCGTCGCGGTGCAGCTGGCCGCGCAAGAAGCCAAGGCGTGGGCGCGACTCGGCGACCGGCGGCAGACCGAGGTCGCCCTCGACCGAGGCCGCAGGCTGCTGGACAGCATGCCCTATCCGGAAAATCTTGATCACCACTTCGTCGTGGACCCGACCAAATTCGACTTCTACGCGATGGACTGCTACCGCCACCTCGGCGACGACCGCATCGCTGAGTCGCTCGCCGCCGAGGTGATCGACGCGGCGACCGACTTCGACGGAACCGAGCGAGCACCCATGCGGATTGCTGAGGCCCGGCTCACGCTCGGGGTCGTTGCCGCTCGCCAGGGCGAGCTCGAACTAGCCATCCAGCACGGCGAACGCGCCCTCTCTAACGAGCGCAAGTCCATACCGTCCCTACTCATGGTTAGCCGCGACCTGACCAGAGTGCTCAAGGACCGCTATCCCAAAGAATCGGTCACCAAGACCTACCTCGAAGAACTCAGCGCCGTCAGCCACGCGGCCGAGTTAGGCCGGTCAGCCAAAGCGAACCGCGCATCCAAGCCCGGCAAGTAGTGATCGAAAGATTGAGGCCTGCGATGGATACTGTCTGGATCCGCGCACACGATGACGTCTTTGTGCGCGCCAAGTCGATCACGACCCTCAAGAACGACCACGACGGCTTGTATGCCGAGTGCATCACCGGCAGCAGGATTCAGTTAACAAATGGCACCTGCCCCATAGCTTCACAGCTTGCCCTGCTAGAAGAAATCCGGCAGGCAGGAGCAGACGATTCACGCGCAGTGGTAATCATGCCTGTATGGGAGCATGACTCACTTGTCTGGCACCGCGAGTTCGCCGACGCTATGGCCGACCACCTGACCAAGCACGACTACAGGACAAGCAGAATCGGAGTCGCCCCGATGCCCGGTGGCTACGCCGAGTAGCTCGGTACATCCACTCATGATGATCTCATGGCGTTGTAATCCATGAGTCGGCCCTGCGTGTCTCGTGACAGATAGGACAACACAGACACGGAGCTAACAAATGGCGGGAAACCAATTCGGCTCGTTCTACTTGCAGGGTCGGCCGACGTGGATGCGCGAAGGCACGCTCAGAGCCGCGCTCCCGGAGGGCTACCGACGATCTGAGGTGGTGGGCGAGTCGCGTCGCGTCGCCAGGAAAACTCTGGCGTGTGCTCGGCGGACAGCACCGACCTAGCCGCGTGAGCACAAGAACAGCGCAGCGAGCGGCGGCACGCAGGCCGCGGGGTGGTGGACCTCGCGTACGCCGAGGTGCCAGAAGCAACTGGGACGGCTTAGTGGGTGCGTCGAGCTTGTAAACCATGTGGGGCGTCAGAGCGTCCGTCTCACGGGTGGCTCGATGGCTCTCGGGACTGACCTAAGTCCTGTGCCCGTTGGATTCCACTGCTGGGACCGTATATCTTAATCGGTATGGAGGGTAAGGCGTCAACTCCATTGGACACATCGCGCTCAAGCGCGCGGATCGGCCCGTCACTTAGGCACCTGCCGGAGCGTTGGCACCGCGCGCCACGGAGATGGGGGCATCCTCTGCACAGCGTGTGCTCTTACTTCGCTATGTTTCCGCCCCAGATTGCCCACGTCTTTATATCCTGGCTCACGCAGCCTGGCGAGATAGTTTATGACCCGTTCAGCGGTCGCGGAACTGTGCCTTTGGAAGCAGTCCTCTCAGGCCGTATTGGTTTAGGTTCAGACGCGAACCCTCTCGCACACAGTCTTACTCAGGCCAAAGTCGCTGTACCTAGCTATGTTGACATCGACAAAAGGCTTAGCGAGCTTGAGAAGAACTATCGCAACTGGAGGACGGAACCAGAGGCAGTGCCGGATGATATCGCGATGCTGTACGCGCCCGGCACCCTGCGCCAGCTAGTGTTCTTGCGGATGCGCCTCGATTGTACTGACGCAACGGATGCGTTCCTCATAGCAATGATCCTGGGCATGCTGCACGCGAACCACTCAAGACAAGGCGCCACTAAGGGCTTCTCGATCAGCATGCCGAACACGTTCGCCATGTCCCCCGGCTACGTCGCCAAGTACATCGAGGAACACGACCTTCACAAGCCTGAGGTCGATACTTTCGCGATGCTAAGCGACCGCGCTCAGCGGCTGAAGCTTCCATCCGAGGCAATAGTTGGAGGCAAGGCGTGGCTCCAGGATGCTACGGCTGATCTTCCTGGATGGCTTCATGAGAACAAGCCAAAGCTCATCTTTACCTCGCCGCCCTACCTTGAGGTGATCAAGTACGGAAAGTACAACTGGGTGAGGCTTTGGTTCCTAGGAGAGTCGGCACGTAAGGTCGATGACAGGCTCATGGCTAGCGGTTCGCTTGATCGGTACGTTGACTTTATGACTAAAGTCTTCATTAATCTGAGGGCAATCCTATCCGATGATGGCTATCTATGTTTAGTAATCGGTGACGTGAGACGCGAAAACGGAGACCTTAACCTTGCTGAGGTTGTGTGGGAGCGTGTAGCGCAGCCGCTTGGATGGCACCGACACGCGATCATAGCTGACCACTTGCCAGCTGGCCAGAAGGTCAGCCGCATTTGGAAAAACAACGAGGGCAGAGCGACTAAGGTGGATCGCTTGCTACTCCTAAGTCCCAGGAATCAAGACCTTCCAGCACTAAAGGCTATACGTTGGAGGGGAACGGGCTTCGCTGAAAGGGCAACGGTATGACCACACCCATTATTGAAAACCTCAAGCAGCTTGCTACGGTCGACCTCTTCGAAGAATGTCGCAAGCAAAAAGATGCCTTTGTCGGTAGGCCCTTCTACCTTGACTTCAATACTCTCAAGCTTCTGTCCAATGACAGTTGGAAGCGGAAAGTAGGAGGCGTGCCCGCGGGTGCGTTCCTTCTTTGTCTCTATACAGCAGAGGTAGGTATCGACGAAGCCATCCTGGTTCGTGTGCTTCGTCCTACCAGGCTCCCTACAGATGATGATGTGGTAGCCGCGATGATCGACTTCTACAAGGAGCAGCCGAGCGGCGCACAGCTTGACTCCTATACCAGAGCGGAATTCCAATATTCCGGCCTTGAGTGCAGAGTTATTGGCACGTTTTATCGAAATGTATCGGGCGAGGTGAAGTTCGCAGGCGACCTTGACAACTTTTATGCCGCCAACAGTTACGAGGTCGTGAAGCCGACCGGAAGACTGCTGGAGTACATCGTAAACTTTCGCGAGAGCGGTATACCCGGTGGCGTAGGAGACGAGCGCATCGGGAAAGTACGCTACAGCTCCAGCCAACTGCTTGTTGCCGGTGAGGATGTTCCGGTATATGTTTCTGCCCTCGACTTCCTAGGAAAGCGAACGGCTCTGTTCGGCATGACGCGGACCGGCAAGTCCAACTCTGTTAAGAAGATCATCCAAGCCACCGTTGGCATATCAAGGTCTGGAGTTAAACTCAACGGCGACGTTCTTAAGCCCGTCGGCCAGATCATTTTTGACATCAATGGTGAGTATGCCAACGCTAATCAGCAAGATGCAGGCACCGCGATCTTCGAGCAGTACCCCAATGAAGTTACCCGCTACAGCGTCCTGGAGAAGCCCGACTTCAAGGTCATGAAGCTCAATTTCTACCGCTCGCTTGTCGATGGGTACGGCATTCTGTCCGGCCTGCTCTCAACAGACACCTCGATCTACACACGGGCGTTTTGCAACATCGACTGGAGTCCGGCTGATGCCAATGACTGGGGAGCTCGAACGCGCTACCAAGCCAAAGAGGGAGCCTACAAGGCATGCCTTAAGCGGGCTGGGTTCGCGGATAGGGGAGAGCGAGTTAGGTTCAGCGTAGACCAAGCCATCAGGAACGCGAGCATCCCCGGGATACAAGGTGTAGATCCCAGCCAAGGCATCTCACTAGATGATGCCGTCGCCTGGTTCAGTGCCGCGTGGGAGAACTACCAGGATCCCAGCGGACCCTTCCGAGCTTACGCACGTCGTAACGGCGGACGGGAATGGGCAGACGAGGACCTACAGACGCTCATGCGCTTCCTGACCCGCAAATCCAAGCCCGATGCAGCAGCGAACGAGGCAGGGTATCGCAAGCTCATCCCTTACAGGGATTTGCATACATCCACAGTGGATAGGCCCTTCGAAGACGAGATCGTCGGCCTCCTGCGTGATGGCAAGATCGTTATCATGGACCTATCACAGGGGGATCCAGATATCCAGCGCACCTACTCAGAGCGGGTCTGCAAGAAGATCTTCGCTGAAGCGATGGGCAGGTTCGTGCGGAACGAGCTCGCGAACTTCATCCAGATGTACTTCGAGGAAGCGCACAACCTATTCCCCCGTAGAGAAGAAAGGGACCTCACCCAGATCTATAACCGACTCGCTAAAGAAGGCCAGAAGCTGCGGATAGGTCTGTGCTACGCCACGCAAGAGGTTAGCTCCATCTCGGGCAGCATTCTGAAGAACACTCAGAACTGGTTCGTGTCTCACCTTAACAACCAAGACGAGCTCCGGGAGCTCAACAAGTACTATGACTTCGAGGACTTCACCGACAGTCTCAGACGCACAACAGACCGCGGCTTTATTCGCCTTAAGACAGACTCGAACACCTTCATCGTGCCTATACAAGTCGATCAATTCAAGGTCGAGGCCGGGTAATGGCGTACACTAGCCTGCGCGGCCGCAAGCCGCTTGAACGAGCAAGCAAGATCTCGCACACAAGTGTAATTAACAACCCGCAAGTTCAGGAATTCATCAGCCAGTGCGCGATACCAAGAGCTGCTGAACGGTCGGTAATATCTTCGATGCTGCAAGATATGTCGGTGCCCGCCGAACCACGAGTGCGCGCGGTAGTGGCAGTGGACGGCAGTTATCGCGAGGTGTCCGTGCGGGATGAATTCCCTTCAGCCGCAATCACATTTTTTGCATTTGGCCCGCTGCTATTCAGGCTTGAAGAACTGCACAAGCTCGACAGGCAGCCCTTCATCGCGCCAGAGGACCTAGCCCGGCTGAAGAACATTCAGCGCTTCTCTCTTGTACTGCCCACACGTAATATCTCGCGCGCCGGGCAATCCCTCACAGATTCCGTACGCTCAACACTTCATGACTTCTTCATTACATCACATGGCGGAGACAAGCCGCTCGTTGGGACTCTGCGCTGGGTCATTTTCAGACTCTGGACCACGGGCGGAGATAAGAACTGGGAGATCCCTTCGTGCCCTAACGCCGGGTGCGGCCGGATGCGGGTCGTCCTCACGTCAGATGCACCGGACATGCAGACCTGCAGCTCATGTGGTGGCCCCATATACATGATCGATGCTTTTCGTCTGCATGAGCGGATCGATGAGGAGCAAGGCGCCGGCGGCATCACGAGCTATGTGATGACGCTACTGGAACATGTTGTCATGGTTCATGTAGTAAAGGCACTATGGGAACTTAAGCCTGCTTTTCTGCGAGAGATCATATTCATTAAGGATGGGCCTTTGGCCTTCTTTGGACAGACTGCTCCTCTGTCAAAGCCCATGCGTGAACTCGCATCCTTCCTGGGCAAGCAACGTGACCCGTCAGGTGGTTCCACAGCCGTCTCGCTACTCAATGCAGTCGGACTTGAGAAGAGCGGTCCGTTCGTTGAACATGCTGTACAAATCGAGGGTGAGATGCGGCCAGGCACGGTGCTCTTCCTCCCGAACGATTACATTTATAAGTACATAATACCTGGCGATCCGAACGGCCCCGATCCTTATGGTAAGAATACGTACTGGGGTAGCAAGCTGATCTACAAAGCCCCCGATAGTAATGTGTACGTGGCCACGGTCCCGACCCATGGATTTACCCCAAAGCCTAGCTATGACGACTTCCTCAATCTTCCTGACGTTCTCTCAGTGCTGAGCGAACTACGCTGTTCCATGTACGACAACGCCTTGATTCCTGTTGCTCTCGCGAACCGACTGGTGTCTCTGTCAGACTTCCCGAGCAAGCGCATCCTAGAGGTCTTCGCTAGAGAAAGCCTGCAAGCACACAAATAGCGAGACGAGCGGCCAGGCAACTGTGCTTTCTGCTGGATGCTGGCATTTCCGCTCATGCCGTTTGGAGATAAGCTAAGTGTGGCCGAGCAGAGCCATCGGGGCGCGCGCTGCAGGGTCAGTGACGATCATTGTCAGTAGCTACCGTCTCTCCTTCAGGGCCTCAAAGCCTGGAGGAAACGCGAGTCGGATATTGAGCGTATTGCAAAGGTGATCCCACTCGTGATCCTTTGGTTGTAGTTCAGGAACTAGCACTGGGATGACACGCGCGGCTCGCCTGCGTAGTAAGTGAGAGTAGCGAAGAAGTTGACCGAGCCCTAGCCGAAGTTGATGCTCTTCGTTCTCGCTGGTGATGCTTTTTATCTCTGCGACGTAGAGAACATCTCCCTGCCACCATGCAAGATCAAAGGGAGGGTCAGATGACGTAGGGTCGAGCGGTTGAACTCCGAGTAATTTAAGATTTGCGGCCAAAGCATTACGAGTGCGTCTGTGGGCGCGGATGCCTCTCCCTATCAGGTCAGGATCGGGCACTCCTGGTGCAGCGGCACGAGGCATCACGTCTTCGTCATCCTCTATGAAGCTTCTGCCGACCGGCGTTCCGGCGGTGGCTGATTGGCCAAGAGGGTAAAGCAGCTCATAGTAAGCATCAATGTGGTCGTCAAGCGGAATCTCTAGCCCGAGCGACGGTCGTCGGAGAACAAACGATCCATCGTGTAGATAGATAGGTGGGGAAATTCGGTTGTTCCCTACTGGCCAAAAGCTCTCTCTATAGCGGAGCAGGGCGTCGGCGCGAGGAAAAACGAGGTGGGCCGGGTAAGTTTCATCACCCAATAGCAGGACCAAGATATCGTCGCCTTTGATTCGGTTATCTATCCCCAGGAAAGTGTTGTGGCCTCGAGGATGTATCTTCGAATAGTAAATAGCAACCAAACGGCCATCCGGCAGAACGTAATCGTGACCTGAGTCTTGCAACGCTTCGTCAATGACGTCCTCGACTCGTCTACGTACCTGCTCGCGGCGTTGAGCGCGCTTCTCCTCGGGTGAAGCACCGGCTGGGTCGCTTCGATACATGTACTATTCCTCTTTCTTTCCCAAGTTTATTTGGTATTTGGCCGCGATCTTTTCTCGCATGGTGGCTGGATTCTGGGCGGCGTCCGCCCACGCGGCAAGATCTTCCAGCATCTCCGCGATCTCCTCAAATGTGAGGCTGCTCTCAATGCTGTGCAGTCCATCGTTCTTCAGCCACACTGGCAGGGTCCCGTCTAGTGGCAACTGCTCGGCTATGATCGCGCTCTCAGCATGCTTGGTGCGGTTATAGAGCAAGTTGAGTCGCTGCATCGTGGAGCCGTCTCCGGGACTAAAGAAGATCTTCTGCCCTCTTACCAGCACGCACCACGCCTGGTACGTCTGGGAGAGGAATGTTTCCCAGTGCCCGATCGCGGTGATGTACTCCGACACTGCGTTCGGGTCGGGGTTCGCGAGGTATGCCATAGTCATCTGCCGAGCCGAGCTGTACTCACGGAAGGCCCCCTCAGCCCGGCGCAGGAAGTTGTAGAGGGTGCGCCGTGTCGCGTCGTCCAACTGGACCACCAGGGCACTGCTCAGGATGAAGCTCACAAGCCAGGGCCCCTGGAGTGCTGACAAGTCAGGTATTGAGGCCTCGGTGAACGAGGAGATCTCTGGGGCGATGAACTTGTCCTTAAACTCATGCGTAGGCTGCAATTGCACGCCAGACAGGATACCGGAGTGGCCTGACGCGATGGACGGCCTCGATCCTCACCTACCTTCAAGCGGCCGTGCCCGGTGCCTTTGCCCGGTGCCTTGTCTTGTTACAAGCCTCTCTACATCTTCAAGGGCGCGCGGGGCGCGCCGGGCGGTGGCTGGCCGCCGCACCGGGATAGCGCCGCGCGAGTCAACCACCGACTCGAAGGCGGCGCAGCATCCGCCCGCGGCTAGTCGGCCGCCAAAAGACACCGCAGCGCGCCGGGCGCCGGCTGCCTTCCTTTGGCCCTGACGGGCCACGTCGGCGCCGACGCGCACTCAGCCTCACAGCCGCCACTACGAGCTTTGCGCCCTTCAATCGCGGGCTAACCGGCCATCCCTCCGGCGCCCGCATTCTGAAGCCCTGCGTGCTCGCGGTCAAGAGCGCTCGCTTCGCTCGCGTCGCTACGCGATCCCTTCGGGCCTCTGGACCGCTGTGCTCGCAGGGATTCAGGGGCGCCGATCGGAGGGATGGGCAGGACCGAGCTCTGGCAAACAGGTCGTGCTGAGCACAGCCCACAGCGTCCCGCCCGGACAGATCATGATGTGCAAGAAGCTGTTGAGCAAGGAGGATCATCGTGCTTCAGTCTTTGCTATTGACCGCGTTGGGCGGCGTACTGGGAGCTGGCGGAGCGCTCGTCGCATCTGAGCGGCAAGCGCGGGAGGCCAGGCGAATCCGCAGGGAACAAGACGCTCGCGACGATCGCTACCGACTCACGACGGACCGTATCCGGGCGTACAGCGCCTTTCATGTAGCGGCTGGCTCCGCGCGATCGACGATGGGCATCTATACCCGAAGCGAAGGACGCGAGGCCTCGCTCGAAGATGTGATGGTCGCCCGGAACGCGCTGTGGGACGCATTCTCGCTTGTCGCACTGATAGGGGATGCTAATACGTGGGGCCGGGCATCGGCCCTGATGGAGTTCGTCACCGATATAGCTCAAGGACAATCACCATTCGGCGTCGCCAAATGGAACGAATTGATCCAAGCCTTCATTCAGACCTCTCGAGTAGAACTCATCCCCAAGTTGGATTCTTCTCCATGATTAGCAGCGGTGAAGATCTGTAGCCATGTTCTGTAGCAACCGTCCCGAACCGAGTCGACCTCAGGTGATCAGAACAGGTGATGAATCCCACGTCAGGTACCGTGCGGGACACATCGGCTGAGTTTTGCAAGCAGGGGGTCACGAGTTCGAGTCTCGTTAGCTCCACCAGGCAAAACACCCTCCTCAAGATCACTGATCATGGCTCTTCGCTTACCAGCGTGAGTTGCCGAATAGACCTACCTTTAGTAAATATCAAGGCGGCGCCTGCGGCGCCGCGTCCGGCGCTCCCCGCGCCGGGCTCTGCCTTGGAAGGCCCGCCCGGCACGCCCGCGCCGTCTCGCCCGGAAGGCATCGCCGACCTGGCACGTCTCCGTTCGACTCGCAGGGACACGAGGCCGAGTATTGCCGCGTTCCTCGCTCATGATTCTCCAGATCGCAGCTGCCGCGCGCCCGCTCCCACGGATCAGCCAGCATTCTGTGATCCGACAACGCCGCCGGGTTCTCACTTCAGTCGGGTCCGGAGGTCGTTGGATGCCCGGTCGATAGCCTCCGCGTGATCCCAGAGCAGCACGTCTCGAAGATCATGTTGGGATAGCCAGTGCCGGGCTAGGAGGTCTGCGAGCCAGTAGCCGGACCGCGGAGGGAGGCCCGAGGCTTGGCAGTCTGGTGCGAAGAGCCCCTGACGTGAGGTGCCTCCGCGGCGGTGGCCATCTCGTCGAGCACTACCGCAGTCAGGACTCTTTCCGCCTCTCGACACTCACGTACCCACCGGTCGTGCTGGTCGTCGGTCCACAGGTAAGCACTGTCCGAGAGGCCGGGGTGCAGCTCCCGCGAAGCGGCGGTCGCCACTCCCTCTTGAATGAGACAGGCGCCGATGTCATCTGGCCAGGTCGCCGCGCCGTGGTGCATATGCGCCAGGTGCAGGGCCTCGTGGGAGATCACGATGCCGTCGTATGGCGGGTCGCCCAGCAACT
>Ga0335078_10008666_pt1 | contig 15104 bp, 11 predicted proteins | sample Lox_Sample_32_FD_206711 | JGI IMG/M metagenome (GOLD analysis project Ga0335078, IMG submission 206711) | Soil microbial communities from Loxahatchee National Wildlife Refuge, Florida, United States - Lox_Sample_3.2 | ecosystem: Environmental > Terrestrial > Soil > Wetlands | place: USA...
CGTCCCATTCGAGGTGATCGGGACCATCAAGAACATCGGCCACGGCCAAAACAACGATCAGAACATGCGGCTGATCATGCCCTATTCGACGATGGCCAACTACTTCCCGCTGCCGGGGCAAGGCAACGAGAAGGCGCTCAAGTATGTCGCCTACCAACCGATTACGCGAGGGCAGCACTTCCAGGCCAAGAAAGCGGTGCATGCAATCGTCGCGAGAAACCACAACTTCGATCCCGTAACGCCCGATGCGTTTGAGGAATGGGACACGATTGAGAGCGCCGAGATGATCGGCAAGATTTCCGACGCGATGGACGCGTTCCTGGGCGCGGTTGGCTTGGTCACGCTCGCTCTGGGGGCCATGGGAGTGGTGAACATCATGCTGGTTTCGGTAGCAGAGCGCACCCGCGAGATTGGCTTGCGCAAAGCCTTGGGCGCCACGCGGCGAAGCATCTTGTTCCAGTTTTTCCTCGAGGGGTTGATGCTTACGGCAATTAGCGGCGGCCTGGGAGTGGCGGCGGCTTATGGGGCGACGCGGCTTTTCGGACTCCTGCCTGCAATGGATGGATTCGAGTTGCCACATATCTATCCGGCGAGTGCGGTCCTTGCTATGGGAAGCCTGGCGACGGCGGGCATCATCGCCGGTTTGTATCCAGCCCAGCGCGCCTCGGTTTTGACGCCGGTCGAAGCGCTTCGTCAGGAGTAACGGATGATCCTCGCAAAGGATGTGTTCTCCGAAGCCTACGGTGCCATCAAGCAAAACCGCCTGCGGAGCGCGATCACGGTGCTGGGCATGGCATGGGGAATCGCCACGGTCGTGCTGTTGCTGGCGTACGGAACTGGGTTTTCGACCGCCATCGTCAACATCTTCCGCGCCTATGCAAGTATGCAGTCCGCGGGCGTCATGGGTGGCCGTACGTCGATGCAGGCTGGGGGAAACAAGGCTGGCACAAATGTCCGCTTGACCATCGACGACCTGGATCGCGTGGTTGCCAACGTGCCGCAGGTTGTCCGGATCACGCCCGAATCGTACTACGAAGCTCCCATCAGCTACGAAGGGCGCTCCTACCGATGGAACGTGAGTGGCGGCTATCCCGTGCTGCAGGAGATTCAGAATCTGCAGGTCGACGTCGGGCGTTTCTACAGTGCCGACGACTTGCAACTGCGCGCCAGGGTTTGTGTCTTGGCTTCAGAATCGAAGGAGAAGTTATTCTCCGGCCGCTTCGCCCTGGGAGAGAAGATCCGGATCAACGGCATCCCCTATGAGGTCATTGGAGTGCTGAAGCCGAGACCGCAGGAGGGCGGCTCGCAGAACAGCATCAATCGAGTCATCTATATTCCTTTTCCCACCATGAGCGACTTCCGCGACACGCGCTACGTCGACATGATCTGGGTGGACTTTATGGGCCCGGACTACCACGCGGTCGAGAGGTCGCTGCGCAACACGCTTGCCCTGCAGCACAATTTTCGCCCGGATGACGAGCGCGCTCTGCGGGTGTTTGTTCTGATGGAGCAACTTTCGCAATTCGGAATTATCAGCATGGCGCTGCAGGTTCTGCTGGCTTTCATCGGCACACTGACGCTGGGTATCGGCGGCGTCGGGCTGATGAACATCATGCTGGTGAGCGTAACCCAGCGTACGCGAGAGATTGGTGTAGAAAAGGCGCTGGGCGCGCGCCGCTTTGACGTTCTCGTTCAGTTCCTCGCCGAGGCGTTGGCGATCACTTTTGTGGGCGGCCTGCTGGGAATTGTGCTCGCCTATGTCGTTTCGTTCTCGGTCGGAAATCTCACCTTTTACAGTGCCCTGGCCCAACACGGCGAGGTGGGCGACATTCGGCTGATCATTTCCCCGACTAGTGTGGTGGTGGCGACGGTGATCCTTGCGCTGGTTGGATTGGTCAGCGGGATGGTTCCCGCCATCCGTGCTTCACGGCTCAATCCGATTGAGGCGTTGCGGTATGAATAGCAGCTCTGGGTTTTCCACTTCATCACACTGGACGACCACTCAGCGTCAGATGACCTGAACTTGAGTACAGTGGTGATATTTCGCTAGTCAACCATGACAACGGATCGAAGCCCTGTGACTTACGTCACTGACAGGGCAGATGACTCAGTGGAGTAATTGTAGTGAATTTTTCTTGCCTCTTCGAAGAGCACTTCCGCTCGATGAAATGCACACCCCTGAGGCGAAATGCTGGCGGTAAGAAGGGACGCTGTATGCGCTAAGTTCATCTCTAGACTACTCGCCGGACGCCCAGGTTGCACTGGGAAGGAGGTCCCATGGTCAAAACAAGGTCTCTCATCGACAGACAAATCAACCCGGGTTGCCGGAATAGCGCAGTAAAGAATCTGCAGCTCTTGTTACGCGCAGCGGCTATTCGGCAGCAGGCCAAGGGCAATGACACTCTGGTTCGCGCCGCTCCAAAAGTCGGAAGGTTGGACATTACGGACTGGGCCTGGGCTGATGGTGATTGGGGAGCTAATCCGAAGAAGGTAAGCGCTACCACGGTCGCCCTCCATAAGTTCCAGGAGATTGCTCGAATACCAATCACCGATACGGTTGCGCCTAGCGATACGACCGTAATGCGCCTTGCAGAGGAGGCGGAAATCCTCTTCGATATCTCTCTCAAAGACGACTTTTCGGGCGTGCTGGACCTCAATAATAATTTATGTGAAGCGACTTATGAGCCTGGGGCAGACGGTAAGGGGTCCCCCTTGGGGTGTATTTTTTACGGTCTGCAAGGCTTCCCGCGCACCGTTGTGCAACTGCAGCTGGGCGGCAATTTCAATCAAGGACCGCCGGAACAGATCCAGCCGGGTCCGATCCAAATGAATTGCACCACCTATGCCAACATAGCGATGTCCGTATATATGAACGGAACGGTACAGATTGACCAATATAATCCCGACGTACATGAAATCGGGGACTACGGACCGCACCTCGCCCATCGTTACGGATTTGCTCTCATGGTTAAGAAGGATGCGAAGGTGGATGCCTCAGTTTTCAGAACTGCTGAGGAAATAGAGGAGTATGTGAAACCTGGCACACTTTACAGCATCGAGTGCGCAGGGGGAAGGGGCGGTGGAGTGCACCACGAAGCCGTCATGTACGACAATATCGTGTATCACTCCTATCCTATGGGATACGCACCGACAATTTTGGATGATACGCTGGATGAATTCGTGGATAGGTTACAGGGGTGCTTTTTCTACTTGTATCAGGAGCCCCTTCCAGACGTGCCCGTTTTCGGGGGAGACAAACCTAAGGCCTATGTGACTGCCAGTACCGTTACAGTTCCCTGAAAAGGGTTTTCAACTGCCGCGGGCGTCACTGACAATGCTCGCCGCTATCAAGCCATAGTCGCACGCTCGGCGTGCGATTACGGAGGCGTCATTTTCCTCTCGTGGAAGAAGTGTGAGATCCAAAACAGGACTTTCGGGGTGGCGACCGCTGTCCTCTCCCGGGGCCCCAAATTGCGGGATTGGCGATCGAAAACATTTGTGGCAGCCGGACCTGTAAGCCGAATTCTGTCCGCAACATTGCTGTTACGGGACGGCCATTCCTCTGGGCCGCGCATTGCTGCGCGGCTCTAGCGACCTACCCGGAGGTTTGACGCACCGAGCCGGCACGTGTCCGCGGCCGAAGCCGCCAACTTCCTCCCTATTTGGTCTTGCTCCGTGTGGGGTTTGCCCTGCCCGCTGCATTACTGCAGCGGCGGTGCGCTCTTACCGCACCTTTTCACCCTTACCGCGGCGTTGCCGCCGAGGCGGTATGTTTTCTGTGGCACTTTCCGTCCGCCAGTCTTGAAACTGGCGTCCCGGACGTTATCCGGCACACTGCTCTGCGGAGTTCGGACTTTCCTCTCCCCGCGCCCGAAAGCGCGGGAAGCGACCGTCCGGTCCGGCTGCCTACGGAATTATTATACGAGATGGGCGTTCCACGACCGACCTTGGATCTCAGGCTTCAAGTCGAACTCCAAATGTCGCCGACAAAGGCTCGCGACATGCATATCCGGTGCGGGACGCGGCAAATCACGGTAAACTTATGTCGTGTCGGGAGGCCCTCATCACCAGCGGCCGAAGTCCGACGCCTGCGTCCGCTTCTTATGAATTACCTCGAAGCCATCCGTGTCGCGCTGCAGTCGCTGTGGGCGAACAAGCTGCGCTCCGTACTTACGTTGCTCGGCGTCGTGATCGGAATTTCTTCCGTGATTGCGGTGGTTACGTTCGTGTCCGGAATCAACGATTACGTCGCCAAGAAGATTTTCAATCTCGGTGCGGACGTGTTTATCGTCTCTAAAATGTCGGCCGTCGAGACCAACGTTGACCGTTTTCTCGAAGCTGAGAAGCGCAAGAACCTCGACATGGATGACTATGAGGCCGTCAAGGAGGCCTGCCGCCACTGCGATTACGTCGGCGCGCTGATGAGCACGGCCAGCCGAGTGAAGCGAAACGAGCAATCGATCAACGATACGAATGTGCAGGGGCTGACTCCGTCGATTGCCACGATCCTCGACACCGACTTGACCTCGGGGAGGATGGTGAACGAGACGGACCTGAACAATCACCTGCAGGTTGCGGTCGTCGGAACCGACATCGTGGAGCACCTGCTTCCGGGCATCGATCCGCTTGGGCAGGAGATCAAAGTCAACGGCTGGCCTTACACAATCGTCGGCGTCGGCAAGAAGAAAGGGAAGACGCTCGGCCAGAGTGCCGACAACTACGTGATGATTCCGATCACGGTATATCTGAAGGAATACGGCGCCCACAACAACAGCATCAGCATCTGGGGCAAAGCATCGGCGACCGGAGCGCCGCTGAACCAGGCGATCGACGAGGCGCGCGTTGCCATGCGGGCTCACCGCCATGATGAACTCGGCAAGGATGACAGCTTCGAGATCGAGACCAACGCGAGTCTGTTGGGTATCTGGTCGGGACTAAGCAATACGTTCTTCATGGCGACGATTGGTATCGCGGCGGTCTCGCTGGTTGTTGGCGGCATCGTCATCATGAACATCATGCTGGTCTCGGTGACCGAGCGTACGCGCGAAATCGGCATTCGCAAGGCGCTCGGGGCGAGGCGCGACGACGTGCTGCTGCAATTTCTGATTGAATCGGTGATCCTGGCTTTACTCGGCGGCGTTTTGGGGGTTCTCTTCGGACTGGCAATCGCAGAAGGTGTCACGGCGCTGATTGGAATGCCGTCGTCGATCAAGCTCTGGGCGATCCTGGCGGGACTCACGGTATCGGCGAGTGTCGGAATATTCTTCGGAGTCTATCCCGCGCGGAAGGCGGCCAAGTTGGATCCGATCGTGGCGTTGCGATTTGAGATGTAATTCCATGTGTCGGCAGAAAGCAGGTTCCTCCCCTGCGCTTCGCGCAGGATCGGAATGACAAGGGTGGTTTGACATGCGTCGATCCGAATTCGGCGAAATCGTACAGATGGCGACGGACACGATCCGTGGCAACAAGCTACGTTCGGGCCTGACGGTACTCGGGATCGTAATTGGTGTTGCTGTCGTGATTGGCGTCTCGTCGATCGGCCGGGGGCTCGATGACAACGTACGTGAGTTGGTTTCCAGCATCGGATCAAACGTTATTTTTGTGTTCCACCTGGACTTTTTCACCTTTGGCAGAATGACCGACGAGATGCGGATGCGCAAGGAAATGACCTATGACGACGCGATGGCGATGCGGGACCTGCCCCATATACAGGCTGTGTCGGCCGGAATGCGAATTTTTCGCCCCGAATTGGGGGTGGGCAGTTACTCGGTGAAATATCAGGACAAGAAGGCGAGGCACACGATCATCGAAGGAGACATGGCCGAAGCCAAGGATGTGTTTGATCTGCCCATGGCCAGCGGACGTTGGTTCAGTGACTTCGATGACGAGCACCACTCTCCAGTGGTCGTAGTCTGCTACGAGACGCAACATGAGTTGTTTGGCGATCAGGACCCGATTGGCAAGGAGATCAATATCGAGGGCCGGTTGTTCGAGGTGATTGGCACAGTATCGAAAATCAAGTCGGTATTTGGCGGGGGCAAGGACCCGAACGACAATCGCGTCATCCTGCCGCTGAAGACGTTTAAGACCCTGCATCCGGAGATGAAGCAGCATGTCATCAGCGTGAAGGCTACGTCGCACGATGACATGCCGAAGGCGATGGACGAGATTCGGGAATTGCTGCGGCGCCGGCGGAAAGTTGCGTTCGATAAGCCGGACAACTTTGCCATCATGACCTCAGACTCGATCACCGATTTCTGGAACCAGCTAACCGGTGCACTGTTCGTCGGGATGTTCGCGATCTCGAGCGTAGGGCTGGTTGTAGGCGGCGTGGGCGTGATGAACATCATGCTGGTCAGCGTGACCGAAAGGACGCGCGAGATTGGCGTGCGCAAGGCGATTGGCGCGCGCAAGCGCGACATCCTGCTGCAGTTCACACTGGAAGCGATCATGCTGACCGCGGTCGGCGGAGTGATCGGAATTCTTGCCGGTGGACTTCTCGTTTGGGTAATCCCGATGGTGTGGCCATCTCTTCCGGCACGGATGTCGATGTTCTGGGTCTCGTTCGGCTTTAGCTCCGCCGCTGGCGTCGGACTTATTTTCGGTATTTATCCAGCGTGGAAGGCGGCGAATCTCGACCCGATTGAGTCGCTGCGGTACGAATAGCACCCTCCGGGTGGAGTAATCGGGTAATTTCGTAATTGAAAAATCTGTAATCGAAAGTCCACGGCTCGCGTTCTCAATTACTCAAATTTCCAAGTTCCTCAATCGCTCAATTTCGTATGATGCGCAAAAGCGAATTCGGCGAAATCGTGCAGATGGCGACCGAGACGATCCGCACGAACAAGATGCGGTCGGGCTTGACCGTCCTGGGGATTGTCATTGGTGTCGCCGTCGTCATTGGAGTTTCGTCCATCGGACGCGGACTCGACGATAATGTGCGCGACCGCCTCGCTACGGTGGGATCGAATGTCATCTTCCTGTTCCATCTTGAGCCCTTCACCTTTGGCCGGATGACCGATGAGATGCGGGCTCGCAAAGAGCTTACTCTCGAGGATGCTGAAGCGATTGGAGGCTTGCCTCATATCAAAGCCGTGTCACCGCTGCTTCGGTTGCTCCGTCCTGAACTCGGGAGCGGCACCTATTCCGTGAAGTATCAGGGCCGGAAGGCAAAGAACACGATTCTCGAAGGCGACACTGCTTCGATGATGGAGGTGGAGGATCTTCCGATTTCCAGTGGAAGGTGGATCAGTGACTTTGACGACGAGCATCGCTCTCCAGTTGTCGTTCTCTGCCACGACACGGCCGAAGAACTATTTGGAACCGAAGACCCGCTGGGCAAGGAAGTCAACGTCGAAGGCCGCTTGTTTCAAGTGATCGGCACGGTTGGCAAGATCCAATCGGTGTTCAACCGCGGCCGAGACCCGATCGACAACCGCGCCATCTTTCCGCTCCGGACGTTCAAGATGATGCATCCGGAATTGAAGCAGCACTGGATTGTGGTGAAAGCGACTTCTCACGACGACATGCCAAAAGCGATGGACGAGATGCGGGAGTTGCTGCGGCGCAGGCGCAAAGTCGCATTCGATAAGCCGGACAACTTCGCCATGTTCACCTCCGAATCGATCACGGAAGTCTGGAATCAGATCACGGGTGGCTTGTTCGTCGGGATGTTCGCCATTTCCAGCGTGGGATTGGTCGTCGGCGGAGTCGGCGTGATGAACATCATGTTGGTCAGCGTGACCGAGCGGACGCGGGAGATCGGTGTGCGAAAAGCTATCGGCGCGCGCAACCAGGATATTCTTCTGCAATTCACTCTCGAAGCGATCATGCTCACTGCGGTGGGCGGGGTAATGGGCATCCTGGCGGGAGCGATTCTGGTCTGGACCATTCCTGCTGTTTGGCCTTCTTTGCCCGCACACATGTCTATGTTCTGGGTGATGTTCGGTTTCAGTTCAGCCGCCGGCGTCGGCCTGGTGTTCGGCATTTATCCTGCATGGAAGGCGGCGAATCTCGATCCGATTGAGTCGCTGCGGTACGAGTAGAATGGCCTCTGCTCGCGCATGATTCACTACACAATCAGATTTCTTCAGGTCGTCGCGATCCTGGGCTGCGTCTCGAGTGCTGCTTACTACATCTTCTGTTTGTGGGCAGCGGCTGCCTTTCTTCGCAGTGCCCAGAAGGACGCCGGCGGCAATTCCACACGCGCTCTGCCCCCCATATCAATTCTTAAGCCGCTTAAGGGCACTGATCCCGAGATCTACGAGAGCTTCCGCAGCCATTGCCTGCAGGACTATCCGGAGTACGAAATTATCTTCGGAGTCAGCGATCCGGACGATCCGGCGGTCGCCAGCGTAGGACGGCTGCAGCGAGAGTTTCCTGCCAAGTCGATCCGGTTGATGGTGTTTCCGGAGAAGCTCGGGGCGAATGTGAAGGTGAGCAACCTTGCGCAGATGGTGCGATCGGCGCAATACGAGCATCTGATCGTCAACGACAGCGATATTCGTGTCGAGCCTGACTATCTGCGCCGCGTGATCGCGCCAGTGTTGAATGACGGTGTGGGGATGGTTACGTGTCTCTATCGTGGAGTTGCGGCGCCGACGCTTGGCTCCCGGCTGGAGTCTCTAGGAATCAGCACTGATTTTTGTGCTGGAGTGCTCTGCGCGCGTCTACTGGAAGGCGGTCTTCGATTCGGACTCGGGTCAAGCCTTGCCTTCCGTCGGCGCGACCTGGATCGAACCGGAGGATTCGAAGCAATCGTCGATTACCTTGCCGACGACTATGAACTCGGGCGAAGGATCGCAGCTCTCGGTCTGAAAGTCGTATTGTCCGATGTGATTGTCGAAACGCATCTGCCGGACTATGGCATACGTGGATTCCTCGCGCATCAGATGCGTTGGGCGCGAGGCGTGCGCGACTCGCGGCTGGGTGGATACGTCGGACTTGTCACTACTTTTGGGCTGACGTGGGGACTCTTGAATCTGCTCCTCGCTCACGACGCGGCATGGTCGTGGGCGGTGTTGGGATTTTTGTTGCTTCTCCGAATTGCCGTGGCGGTGAAGGTCGGCAGGGGCGTCTTGCGGGACCGGCAAGTGGCTGGCCAGTTGTGGCTGTTGCCACTGCGGGACCTGATCGCGGTCGCAGTCTGGATCGTGAGTTTCGTTGGGCGTACTGTGACTTGGCGTGGAGACCGGTTCGAACTGAGAGATGGCCGGCTGATTCGCATCGATGCCTAGCAGCTTGAAAGCTCGAACGTGCCAGACGGATATGGGACGGAGGCATCAATCGACCGCCAGGGCACCACGGATTTTCGTCCCAAGCTGTTTGAGCGTGTAAGGCTTTTGCAGGAAGTTCGTTTCCAGATCGACGACTTTGTGGTCGAGCACCGTCTTGCCGGCATATCCGGAGAGGAACAGAAACCTGGCGTCAGGTCGAACCTTTATCAACTGGCGTGCCAGTTCACCGCCGCTCATATTCGGCATCACGACGTCGGTGACGACAAGTTGGATCCCTGCGTCGTGATTCCGTGCCACCGCGAGCGCGTCCAGGCCATCTTTGGCTTCGAGCACGTTGTACCCTTGCAGTCGGAGGAACTCTGCTGTGGCGCGCCTGACAGCCGATTCATCCTCAACGAGCAGCAGGGTTTCCGAGCCTCGCGGAGTGGCTTCCTGTTCTGCGGGCTTTACTTCTGACATGCGATGCTGGTCACTGACGCAGGGCAGATAGATCTTGAAAACCGTGCCCGAACCGCCCTCACTGTACACCCAGATGAATCCCTTGTTCTGCTTGACGATTCCGTAGACGGTCGCAAGGCCGAGGCCTGTGCCTTTGCCGGAAGGCTTTGTGGTATAGAACGGCTCGAAAATGTGAGGCAAGTCTTCGCGGGGGATGCCGGCTCCGTCGTCGCTGACGGTGATGAGTGCGTAGTCTCCGACAGGAATCACTGCGGGTTTGCTCTGTATGTACTCGGCGTCGATGTGTACGGCGGAAGTTTCGATCCGCAGATGCCCTCCTTGAGGCATGGCGTCACGAGCGTTGGCGGCGAGGTTCATGAGGATCTGCTCGATCTGCACGGGATCGACGCGCACGCGGCCCAGGTTCTTGCCTGGAGCAAAGTTGAAAGCAATGTCCTCTCCGATCAACCGGGGAAGTGTTTTGGAAATGGCTCCGACAACGTGGTTGAGGTCCACAACACGGAGCGCTTGCGGTTGCTTCCGGCTGAAGGCCAGGAGTTGGCGGGTAAGTTCTGCGGCCCGGCGAGCCGCGTTGAGGATTTCGTAGAGCTTGATCTCCAGCGGACCATTGCGCGGAACTTCATCGAGAGCCAATTCGGAGTAGCTGGTGATGATAGTCAACAGGTTATTGAAGTCGTGAGCGACGCCTCCAGCGAGGCGGCCGACCGCGTCCATTTTCTGAGCCTGCAGCAGCTGTGCTTCCAGGCGCAGGCGCTCCGTCAGATCACGGCCATTTGAAATGAAGTGAGTAATCTGCCCGTCTCCGTCGCGAACCGGACAGATCGACTCTTCGACGTAGTAGAGGTCGCCATTTTTCTTCCGGTTGACCAGAATGCCGCGAAAGGCGTTGCCTGACAGAAGCGTCTTCCACATTTCCTGATAAATCTCTGGTCCCTGTTCGCCGGACTTCAGGATGCGCGGATTCTGGCCGCGGGCTTCCTCCCGGCCGTATCCGGTGAGTGTCTCGAACGCAGGGTTGACATACTCGATGCAGCCCTGCCGGTCCGTGATCATCACGGTATCGGCCGATTGCTCCACTGCCCGGGACAATTTGCGCAGCGACTCTTCGGCGTTTTGCTGTTCCAGTTGCAGAGAATGAAGCGCCACGGTGTTGCGGATCGACCGTACCAGAGTGGCACCATCCAGTTGTGACTTGGCCACGCAGTTCCAGGTGCCAGATTCGATAATGTCGGCTACGGTCTTTTCGTCTGCGTCTTCGGTCAGCAAAAGAAATGGGACGGAGATTCCCGCGTGTAGAAACTCGGCTACAAGATGAACGGCCTCAACGTCCCCGGTATTGTGTTCGAACAAGACCAGACCGTAGGGCTTCTCTCGTAGCATCTCTTTTGCCTCGGCAAGTGAGCGGGCGTGTTCAAGGTCTACGGCAAGCAGGCTGCGGTTTCGCTCCAGAATCTCGCGAATCAGGAAGAAGTCTTCCTCTTGATTGCCTACCAAGAGGACTTTGAGCGGCTGGGGTGCGGGTTTCGCTGCGCTGGACACAGGCCTGACTCCGTAACTTGTTACCATCGGAATCAGGGAGGCAGAAGTTTAGTGCAGCCTGTCACGATGGTGTCCGAAACGGTCACTGAACCCGGTTCAGGTCTGTTTTTCCCACAGATCCGCTCGGCCGGAGATCCTTCACTTCGTTCAGGATTTCGCCAGCGGGTTCCCGCTTCGCTCACACCCGCTAAACGGCTCAACTTGCAAACCGGGGGGAGGATTAGAAGATAATTAATATGAATCCCGGAGGTTACGATCCCAGGAAGTGCGATATGTCGAGTCATTGGATTCTTCTCGTTGCCAGCCTCGCGATTCCCATCGGTCAGACTGCGGCTCAAGCGGGCTCGAACCCGCAGGAACTGACGTTTCAATTGTCGGCAGCACAAGGATGGATTGACACTGGCCTCGATCTGCAAGCGGGCGATATGGTGCGGGTGTCGGCAACCGTTGCAACCGATGGCCTGTCCGACGGCAACTCGAGCCTGCCTGCATGCACTCCGGCTGGATTGAGCAGTAGTGCTGGACAATCCAACCTCCCACTGCCCAGTGCGAAGCCCGCCGCTCTGATCGCCAAACTTCACGCGCACGGAGCGGCTCCGCTCTTTGTAGGAGCTGAGCGCGACTTGCGGGTCGAGGAGCCTTCTCATTTGTCGCTAGCGATGAACGTCAGTGGGACGCCGCCGTGCCAGGGAAGCTTCATGGTTCGCGTAGAAAAGACGGTTGGACAGCCGGCTGGACAATCCGCTGCACAACCTTCTGGACAACCCACTTCCACAACCACCGGCAACCAGTCGCAGACGACACGCGGAGAACAGCTCAAGTCCCAACTCGCAACTGCGGCACAAGTGTTCATGTCTGGACAGTTCGGGACCGGTAAGTCGGAGACGAGCGGATCGAACGCGGCACTATCCGGTTCCACTGGAGCTGAGGGTGTGTCAGCCGCCACTCCACTGAATGTTTCGACCGAGACGCTCGACGCGGACTTGCGCAAGAGCATCGACAGCTTGCCCCGCCGTGTGAACGATCAGTTCAACAATCTCGGAGACATGGTGAACTTCGTGATTGTCGGCTCAGAGAAAGACGTGCAAGCAGCGCTCGATGCGGCCAACTGGCATGTTGCCGATACAGGCAACAAGCGGGCGGTGTTGAATGCGTTGATGGACACAGCCGAGGACAAAGACTATCTCGCGATGCCGATGAGCACACTGTTTCTGTTTGGCCGGAAACAGGACTTCGGATATGAGATGGCAGAACCGATTGCTATGGTTGCGAGCCGTCATCATTTTCGGATCTGGAAAGCGCCATCTACGTGGAACGGAAACGAGATCTGGGTAGGTGCCGGCACACACGATATTGGTTTTGCGAAAGACAAGCGCAACAATAACGTGACTCACAAGATCGATCCTGCTGTTGATGGCGAGCGCGATAACATCGGCAGCAGTCTGCAAAAGACTAACAAGACAAAAACACTGACATACTACCTGCCGCCAGACCCCGTGCAGGACGCCAAGAATGCGACTGGTGACGGTTATCATTCTGACGGCCGGTTACTGGTGATCATCCTGCAATAAGGCTCTGCAATAGAGCAGCGAGCGCAACAAAAGATTCTCGACTAACCATTACTCTGTCATCCGCAACGTTGTCCTTCTTGTTAACCAATTCAGTATTGCCTCGTCTAACCCTACAGGTTTGGTGAACTTCGAGAGTCCCTGGAAATCGATGGAACACCGAACCAGCAACGTCCGTATAAAGCTCTATAGCGGAACTACGTTCTCAGAGAGGGCGTAAACGTTTTTCCGGGCGAGGGTTCGCAAGCTGGCAAATTCTATGGCGCTGAAACGGTGGGGCAGCGCTTCCAATCCAACGAGCGTTCAACATCTGGGGGAAGTATGGAAAATTTGCAGAGGTCAAACGGCGTGCTCAGACCAATCGAGCGGTATGACGTAGGCCACGTTCAGGAAGTCATTCGGCAGGCTCACTATGAACTGCGTCAGTTAATGCAGCAGCGAGCCGACATCATGAAGCGCATTGGTACGGTCAAACAGACGATCTCCGGCCTGGCAAACCTGTTTGGCGATGGAGTGCTGAATGAAGAACTGTTGGAGTTGGTGGACCGCAAGAGTAACGGCCGCCAGCCGGGCTTTACCAAGGCGTGTCGAATGATCCTGATGGAAGGGGGACGGCCGATGAACTCGCGCGATATCTGCGACCATTTCCAGGAAAAGATGCCGGACTTGCTGGCCCGACATAAAGACCCAATGGCATCGGTGACCACGGTCCTGAATCGACTGGTTGAGTACGGCGAAGCCGAGGCTGTCGTTTCGAACGGCCGGCGCGCCTGGCGTTGGGTCGCGGATGCGACGAGCGACCCTCCACCCCTGACAGCGACCGAGTCTAGCTTGGCCCGAAGTGTTGCTTAACGCATATTTCGGGCAAGACAATCAAGGAGAAAGCGCGGCTTCGAGCCGCGCTTTTTTGATTTTCGAACAGATTACGCCGGAGGCAGCAACATTCCCTTTTCCAAATGCCTTGTTGTGTGCGCATAGGAAGCGGCGTGCGGGTCATGCGTCACCATCACGATCGTTTTGTGGAAGTCTTCATTCAACCGCTTGAGAATCTCGAGAACCTCCGTTGCAGAATGGCTGTCCAGATCGCCGGTGGGTTCGTCGGCTAACAACAGAGTTGGATCGCTGACGATGGCTCGCGCAATGGCGACGCGCTGCTCCTGGCCGCCGGAGAGTTGTTTGGGCAAGTGATGCACCCGATCCTCGAGTCCAACCAACTTCAGGGCCGTCATCACATGCTCGCGGCGCTGCTGAGCATTGAGCTTCGTGAGCAGCAGGGGCAACTCGACATTCTCAAAAGCAGAGAGCACGGGAATGAGATTGAACGTCTGAAACACATACCCGATGTGTTCGTTTCGCCAGCGAGCAATCCGCGCGTCGTCAAACTTGAAAATGTCCTGCCCTTGAACGAGCAGTTCTCCAGCAGTGGGGCGATCGATGGCTGCGATCATATTCAGCAGAGTTGTCTTGCCCGAGCCCGATGGACCCATCAGCGCGAGAAACTCTCCTTTCGCGATATCGATCGACACGTCATCGAGCGCCATGACCTGGAAAGCGTCGCGCTTGAAGATCTTGCTGACTCCCCGAACCTGAACGACTTTCGCGGACGTGGCAACGTTTGTTTGTGCAACAGTGCTCATGATTGCCCCTTGATTTTGATTTTGTCTCCATCTTTCAAAGTGGCCGGTGCGGTGGTGATGACGTTTTCACCTCCGACCAGGCCGTCGACCAGTGCGCCGTCGGCGCGCTGGCTTACGACATGAATCTCGCGAGCGAGAGCTTTCCCGTTGTAGGCGATGTACACAACTTTCTTGCCGTCGCGATCGCGCATTGCCGTGGAAGGCACGAAAACTCCCGTCGGCTGCTTGGCGTCCTTCGGCGGATCGTTTGCCAGGAAGCGTACGGTTGCGTTCATCTCAGGACGCAACTGGACGTCCGGGTATTTGCCCGGATTCAATACCTGAACCTTCACCTGTACCGTGGCCTTCTGCCGGTTCGCCTCGGGAGAGATCTGCGCAATCTGGCCGTCGTATTGTTTGTCGGGGTAGGCATCGGTGGTGACGATGCCTTTCTGCGCCGGACTGAGGCGTGCAAAGTCTGCCTGGGCGATGTCGAGTTCCACCTGCAAGTCATTCAAGTCGGCCAGAGAAACGACTGATCCCTGGGGGCCGCCTGCGGCAGCGCTGGCAAACTGCGCCGTGATCAACTCGCCCTTCTCCGCCGTGCGGTCGAGAATCGTTCCGGTGACCGGAGCGCGGATGACGGTGGCGTCCAACTGTGATTTCGCGTAATCCAGTTGTCCTTG
>Ga0335078_10008667_pt1 | contig 15104 bp, 12 predicted proteins | sample Lox_Sample_32_FD_206711 | JGI IMG/M metagenome (GOLD analysis project Ga0335078, IMG submission 206711) | Soil microbial communities from Loxahatchee National Wildlife Refuge, Florida, United States - Lox_Sample_3.2 | ecosystem: Environmental > Terrestrial > Soil > Wetlands | place: USA...
GCGATGCGGCTGCTGCTACTGGGCCTCACCCTGACCCCGCTCTCGCGCGCGACGGGCTGGGCCTGGCCGATCGAGATCCGCCGTATGGTCGGCCTCTTCGCGGCGTTCTACGCACTCCTGCACCTGGTGATCTGGATGAAGGATTACGACTTCGACTGGGCCTTCATTCTGGGCGAGACTGTGGGACGTGCCTATCTCGCGATCGGCTTGGTCGCGGTCCTGCTGCTGGTGCCACTCGCGGCGACCTCGATGGATGCCGCCGTGCGCTGGCTCGGCGCGCGCGGATGGCGCAAGCTGCATTGGCTCGTCTTTCCCGCGGTCGCTCTCGGCTACCTCCACTTCGAGATGGCTGGGCGCTTCACCCGCGCGGAGACGCTGCTCGATGCGCTGTTGCTCGTGGCGCTCTTCGGCTGGCGATTGCTGCGCTGGGCGCGGCGCATGCTGCGCCTGCGCGCTCAGTACCCGTAGTAAGAGGGCATTGACTGGTCAAGGGAAAGCCCGGCGATCCCGCAATCCTGAGCGAGGCCGATCGCTCAGTACGCGAGCAGTTCCTGGAGCGCGCGGTTCAGGAAGTCGCGGTCGGCGGGATTCTGCGTGGGGTTGCCGGCGCGGTGGCCCCAGAGCGAGGGGATGGGACGGAGCTCCGCGTCGGCCATCAGCGCTACCTCGCGCCGGTTGTCCTCGACGGTGAAATAGAGGTCGCTCTCGCTGGGCATGACGATCGCCTTGGCGCGAATAGCGCCCAACGCCTTCGCGAGATCGCCGCCGTATCGCTCATTCGCTGAAATATCCGCGTGCTGCCAGGTCCAGAGCATCGCGAGCAGGTTGTTGGCGTCGCGGCGGAGGAAATTTCCCTCCCAGTTATGCACGAGGAAATCCTCGAGCGAGGAATAGCCGAGGCCAGCCCAGAGGCGCTCGCGGTAGAAGGCCTGCGAGAGGCCCCAGCCCGCATAGACGCGCCCCATCGCGCGCAACCCCCTGAGCGGCTGGCGCTCGAACCAGCCGTCCCGCCATTCGGGATCGGCGGTAAGCGCCGCCTTCACGCCCTCGAGGAAGACGAAGTTGTGCGGGGAGGTGCGTGCGGAGCCGCAGATGGGCGCGATGCGCTCGACCATCTCCGGGAAGAGCGCCCCCCAGTGGAAGGCTTGCTGTCCGCCCATAGAGAAGCCCACCACGAGCTTCACCCGCTCGATCCCCAGCTCCTCCCGCAGCAGCCGCTGCTGCTGGACCACGTTGTCGTACATGGTGAAGTGGGGATAGCGGCCGCGATCGTAAGGAGGCGGCGCGTTGCTCGGCGAGGTCGAGAGTCCGTTCCCGAACATGTTGGGAATGACGATGAGATATTTGCTGGGGTCGAGCGCCCAGCCCTCACGGATCAGCCACTCCGTGTCGTAGTGCTGCGCGCCGTAGGAGGTTGGGTAGACGATCGCATTGGAGCGGTCGGCGTTGAGCGTGCCGAAGGTCTTGTAGGCGAGGAACGCTCCGCGGAATGTCATGCGCGACTGCAGCAGGACATCCCCGAGCTCGAAGATGCGATAATCGCTCATCCCCTCACGAACGCCCGACGCCCTCCAGGAATTGCTGCACAGCGTCGAAGAGGCGCTGCCTGCCCGCCTCCAGCATCATATAGTGCGTTCCGCCGGGGACGTTGAGGAAAGTGCGGCTGGCCGCCGCGATGAGTCGCGAGGCGAGATCGCGATCGCCGGCGTCGGTCGAGAGCGTGTCCCATTGCCCTCGCACCACCAATACGGATGCAGTGATCTTTCCGGGGTCGTAGGGTGCGCGGCTCTGGTCCCAAAAGCGTTGCCGGTCGAGCGCCGGCCCGTTGGGCGCGCGCACGATCTGCGGCCGCTTGGCGGCGCCGATCGGATCGACCTCCATGTTGGCGGACCAGAAGCCGTCGAACCAGGATTGCGGCACGAGCTTTGCTCGATCGCCCGCGGGCGCCATTCCGATCCAGCTTTGCCGCGCCTCCTCTAAGGCGATCGCGCGATAGGCCCCGACGGGCGCGGGCGTGGGCGAAGGATGCGCGATCGCAGTGACCCATTGCGGCGCCACCATCACCAGGCGCTCGACGTAGCCGGGCTTCAGCGAGGCGAAGCGCGCGGCGACGGAGGCTCCCCAATCGAAGCCGATGATGGTGAGCCGCTCGATCTTGCGCCGCTGCAGGATGGTCGCGACGGCCGCCTCGAGCTGGAGCTCGGCTGCCTCGGTCGACGTCACGGGATCGTTGAGCTCCGCCGCCATGCTCATGCTGAGCGGACGCGAGGCGCGGCCGAAGCCCTCGAGATCGACGTAGTAGACATCGAACCCGCGCGCCGCGATGAAATCCATCCAGGACATGCCCGAGAGCAGCAGGTCGAAGGTGCTCTCGGCGGGATAGAGCCCGCCATGGACGAAGAGCACGGTGCGCTCCGCCCGGAAGTTCTGGAAGCCCTGAGGATACTTGTTCTGAACGAAAAGCTGTGCGCCGGTCTCGCCTGGCGGCAATACGCGGTAGCTCTCGGTGATGAGGACGGGCGTCTGGGCGCTTCCGACGGACGGGAGCCCGGCAACCAACAGGGCCGCAATCAGCACCCGCTTCAGCAGGTCTCGCATCGCCACCCCTCCATCTCCGGGATGGGCCACCAAAAGCGCAGGGCAGCCCCTCGCACGAAAGGGCTATAGCCTGATCAAAAGGGGTTGACAAGGAGGAGGCGTGGGGCGAACCGCGCTGGGACATGCGAACCCCGCCCGGCAAGGCCTAAAGGCGGGGTTCGACTGGGTGGCTTCTGGAGCTCACCGCCCGGTCACGCGACCGAGCTTTGGGTTTGGCGCTGATCAGCACTGATCCGGTGGAGTCATGCTTGTTGGGCACCCTCCCGCTATGTTGCGCCGGTGATTCAGTTGTGACGATCCGATGGCGGGTCAATCCGCCGCCGATACCCTCGGGTGGCGTGTGGTTCGCGCAATTTCGTTGCCGAGGCGCGAATGTGCAGGGGTTTTCATTGATTTCGCGGACGCATCTCGGCTAGAGAGGCGCTCCCCATGTCCGAATTATCCACAGAAATTTCGCGGCGGCGGACTTTCGCGATCATCTCGCATCCCGATGCCGGAAAAACGACGCTCACGGAGAAACTGCTGCTGTTCGGCGGCGCGATCCAGCTCGCGGGAGAGGTGAAGGCGCGCGGCGAACGGCGACGCGTGCGCTCGGACTGGATGGACGTCGAGCGCGAGCGCGGCATCTCCGTGAGCTCCGCCGTCATGACTTTCGAGCACGAGGGGCTCATCTTCAACCTGCTGGACACACCCGGCCACCAGGACTTCAGCGAGGACACCTATCGCACGCTGACGGCGGTCGACAGCGCCGTCATGGTGCTCGATGCGGCCAAGGGCATCGAGGCGCAGACGCTCAAGCTCTTCGAGGTCTGCCGCCTCCGCGACGTCCCCATCATCACTTTCGTGAACAAGCTCGACCGCGAGGGGCGCGATCCTTTCGATCTGCTGGACGAGATCGAGCGCACGCTTGCGCTCGACGTCACGCCCGCGAGTTGGCCCATCGGCATGGGCCGCGATTTCCTCGGGACTTACGATCTCTTCGCGGATGCGCTTCTGCTCTTCGAGCGCGGCGAGGGCGAGCGCGTGACGGAGCCCGTGCGATGTCAGGGTCTGGACGATCCCAAGCTAGAGGCACTGCTGCCCGCACGCGCGGTCGCGACGCTCCGTGAGGAGGTCGAGATGGCCCGCGGCCTCTGCCCGCCCTTCGAGATCGAGGCCTATCGCGGCGGCCACCTGACGCCGGTCTATTTCGGGAGCGCGCTCAACAATTTCGGCGTGCGCGAGCTCATCCGCGGCATCGCCACGCTCGCGCCGCCGCCGCGCCCGCAGCCTGCGGAACCGCAAGCGATCGATCCCACGCAGGAGAAGGTCACGGGCTTCGTCTTCAAGGTGCAGGCCAACATCGATCCGCAGCACCGCGACCGCGTCGCCTTTCTTCGGCTCTGCTCCGGCCGATTCCGCCGCGGCATGAAGCTGAAGCACGGTCGCAGCGGACGCATCATGGCGATCCAGAATCCCGTCTTCTTCCTCGCGCGCGAACGCAATCTCGCGGAAGAGGCCTGGCCCGGCGACATCCTCGGCATTCCCAACCACGGCACTCTTCGGATCGGCGACACCTTGACCGAGGGCGAGGCGATCCGGGTCACCGGCATTCCCAATTTCGCGCCGGAGATCCTGCAGCGCGTGCGGCTCGACGATCCCCTGAAGTCGAAGCATCTCGCGCGCGCGCTGGAGCAGCTCGCGGAGGAGGGCGTCACCCGCATTTTCAAACCGCGGATCGGCGGCGATTGGATCGTGGGCGTGGTCGGGCCGCTGCAGCTCGAGGTGCTGGCGGCGCGGATCAAGAGCGAATACGGGCTCGGCGTGCGCTTCGAGGCGGCGCCTTATGTGACGGCACGCTGGGTTGCGTCGGAGGATCGTGACGAGCTCGAGCGATTCATCGACCGCAATTCCGGCACCACCGCGGACGATCACGACGGCATTCCCGTCTATCTCGCCCGCAACAAATGGGACCTCGATACCACCGTGAAAGAGTGGCCCAAGCTCCGCTTCACCGCGACGCGCGAGCAAGCGTGAGCTTGGGCCTCGGATCCTACCGCCTCAGTTGAACTTGAACATGCTCATGAGGTCCCCGATCGCGGGCATGTTGCCGGGGACATAGGGCGTGGGCCCGGAGGTCGGGTTCGGCAAGTTGTCGCGGCTGCGTATGGAGAGCGGGCTCAGGAGCCAGTTCGCCTCGATGAATTTCAGGATCGAGGCGTGATCGGCGTAGGTGTGATCGATGTGACCCCCGCGCGAGAAATCCGAGACGATGAGCATCGGAATACGCGGCCCGTCGCCGAATTTGTCGAGAATCTGGATGAAACCGGAGTCGTACATTCCGCCGCCCTCGTCGAAGGTGATGAGGATCGCCGTCTCCTGGAAGAGCTTGCGGTTCGACTGGACCCTGCTGACGATGTCGTCCACCTGCGCCTCGAAGAGATCGAGCTTCGAGGATTGCGGATGGCCGTCGAGGAAGCCGCTGGGCTTCACGATCGACACCGACGGCAGGGTGTTGTTCTGAATGTCCGTGAAGAGATCCAGCATGTCCCGCGTGTGGGCGACCCGGTTCGCGGGGTAGTTCACCGAATACTGCATGGGATTGCAGATCGGGCAGTACGCGTTCGCGGTGTTGTGCGCGACCGCCTGATTGTAGCCGCCGCCATAGTATTTCCAGGAGATGTTCTTCGCGTTGAGCGCGTCCCCGATGTTGGGAACGGTCTGCGGCGGCACGAAAATCAGGTCGGAGATGTCCTGGGTCTTGGGGAAGTTCGCGAGGCTTGCCAGCGTGCCGTCGGGATGGAAGCCCGGGAAGATGTTGTTGACGACGTAGAAGGTGCTCTGGGCGCAGCTCGTCGGCCCACTCGCATAGGGAAGCGCGCTCAGATAGGTCGCGATCGCGGAGATCCCGGGCTGGGTGGTGTCGGAACAATTCGTATAAAAGGGCGTCAGGCTGTTCGTGTAGGCGTTGTTGGTGTTGGGCAGCGGTTCCGGATTGGCGACGAGAGGGATCGTCAGCGTCGGAGATAGCCCGACAAAGGCGCCGTTGAGTGGGGGCGGCGGTAGGGGATTGCCGTGGCCGTCATTGAAGTAATAGGCGTCGCCGGTGCCGAGCATGATGTGGTTCGCACCGGTGCCGCCCATCACGCCCTGATGGTAGTTGTCCGACAGTGTGAACTCCTCGGCGAGCCGACGGAGCACGCGCGCGTCGCCTTGGTTCACGTTGAAGAACGACATCGACATCGACTGTCCCTGCTCGGTGAGGCCCGCGGCGGTCGTCACGACGAAGGGGTAGAGGTCGCTAAGACAACCCGTCGGATTGTTGGGGGTCGCATTCGCGACTGCGCAGTCCGACTGCTGCCACATCTGGAAGAACTGATGGATCGTGTCCTCGGCATATTCGTCGTAGTCGAGACCATTGCCGCGGAAGTCCTTCGCGGTGAGCTGATAGGGCCCGTTCGGGAGTTTTTTCGCGTTCAAGATCCGTGTGTCGGGATTGCGCACTCCATTGGGCGTCGGGGTCAGCCCGCCGCCGGTCGTCTCCGGCATGAAGGGAAGGCCGCTCGCGCCGGTGGTGAGGAGCGGGGCATCTTCCGTGGAAATCGACGGCTCGGCAGCTTCCGCTGCCCCGACCGTCGTGAAGGGAATTGGATTGCTGTCGCTCGCGCTCGTGTGCACTCCGTTGAGATCGGGCGGCGGCAAGGTTGTGTAGGGCGTCTTGCTGCCGGTCGGCGCGCTGATGAAATAGTGGGGCTGCGGCGAGACCGTGAACTGTGCCGCTTTCCCGGCGCTGGGCCCGGGCGTACCGTCGGCGTTGACGATGCCTTGCGAACGCAGATTGAAGATGCTGTCGCCGCTCCTCGGAATGAAGGTGCCGAAGACGTGGTCGAAGGTACGATTCTCGCCGATGATGACGATCACGTGCTTGATCGGCGTCTTCGTCGGCGCCGCATCCTCGGGAGAAACCGCCGCGCCGCTGCGCGCGCCGGCGCCAGCCGCGCCGAAGGCAAAGACTCCGAGCGCGATCGCACCCGCGCCCATCATTGTTCCGAGACGCCGCCGCTGCGGCGTCCAAGCCGAAGATATCATTGTATTCCCCCTGGAGGCGAGTTAAGGCCTACTGAAGCCTAGTGACGCTAGGTGACAGCGCAGTGGCAGAACCATGACGCGAGGACGAGTCTTCCAGTCGAATCCGTCGTTTGGGGTCGCCAAAGCCGCGGCGATCTGATTGGATCGCCGCCGTGTCCCCGTCTGCGATCTCCCTTAGTGTGCTCGACCAATCGCCCGTCCGCGCCGGCGGGACGGCGGCGCAGGCTTTCGCAGAGACGCTCGAGCTTGCGCGGGCTGCGGATCGCCTCGGCTATCGCCGCTACTGGGTCGCGGAGCATCACTCGACCGAAGGGCTCGCGGGAGCGGCGCCTGAGATCCTGGTCGAGCGCATCGCCTCCGAGACCTCGTCAATCCGCGTGGGCTCCGGCGGCGTCATGCTGACCCATTACAGCCCGCTCAAGGTGGCCGAGACCTTCAGGGTGCTCGAGACGCTGCATCCCGGACGCATCGACCTCGGGATCGGGCGGGCGCCTGGGAGCGATGGCCTCACGGCGCGTGCGCTCCAGGCGGGGCCTGGAGCGCTTCCCGTAGAGTATTTCCCGACCCAGGTTCGAGATCTTCTCGGCTATCTCGGCGACGGCCTTCCCGCCGAGCATCCCTTCGCACGCATCCGCGTGACGCCGGAGCCCTCGGGACGGCCGGAGGTGTGGCTCCTCGGCTCCAGCGACCAGAGCGCGATGGTCGCAGCCTATCTCGGCTGCGCCTTCTCGTTCGCGCATTTCATCAACGATCAGGGCGGCCCCGAGGTGATGGCGGCCTATCGCGAGCGCTTCCGTCCCTCCGCGCACCTCACGGCATCCCAGGGCAGCATCGGGGTCTTCGCGCTCGTTGCGGAGACCGAGGCGGAGGCCGAGCGTTTGGCCCAGAGCCGCGATCTCTCGCGCCTGCGGCTCGATCAGGGCCATCTCGGCCCGTTTCCCAGCGTCGAGGAGGCGGAGGCCTATCCCTATAGCCGCGAGGAGCGGCTGCGCATCGCCTTCAACCGGCGGCGTATGGTGATCGGCGCACCTGAGCAGGCGCGGGCGAGACTGCTGGAATTGGCGGAGCAATATGGCGTCGAGGAGCTCGTGCTGGTCACGATCTGCTACGATTTTGCCGCACGGCTCCGCTCCTACGAGCTTCTAGCCGAGGCTTTCGGGCTCGAGCCGCGGGCCGCCGTCTGACCGGTATCCCCGCCTAAAGAACGTGGCTAGTCTCGCTGGAAGCCCGCCACCCGCCGCCCTAGGTGAATGAAGGGTCGCAGAGGGGTATTGCGGCCACCGTCCATTTGCGGAGCATCGCTAGAATATGGCGCGTTCAAGGGAATTGCCGACCGAGCGGCCGGCGCAGACGGAGATGGCTTGGATCCCCGGGGGTGCTTTCCGCATGGGCTCGGAGCGGCACTATGCCGAGGAAGCGCCGGTCCACACCGTCGAGGTCGGCGGATACTGGATGGATGTCCATCCCGTGACGAACGCCCAATTCTCCGCCTTCGTCCACGCGACCGGCTACGTAACCGTCGCGGAGCGGCCGCTCGATCCCAAGGACTATCCCGGCGGTAAATCCGAGCTGATGAAACCCGGCGGGCTCGTGTTCCGTCCGAGCCAGGGCCCGGTCGATCTGCGCGACTACCGAAATTGGTGGTCCTATGTGCCCGGCGCCAATTGGCGCCACCCGATGGGCCCGCGCAGCTCCATCGCGGGAAAAGCCGCGCATCCCGTGGTGCAGGTCACCCATGAGGACGCGACCGCCTATGCGGCCTGGGCGCAGAAGCAGCTGCCGAGCGAGGCCGAATGGGAATTCGCCGCGCGCGGCGGGCTCGAGGGCGCAGATTATTGCTGGGGCGACGAGTTCATGCCGGGCGGACGCATCATGGCTAACACCTGGCATGGCGAGTTTCCCTGGGAGAACCGCTCGCCGCACGGATTTCGCGGGACCTCGCCGGTCCGCTTCTTTCCCGCGAATGGCTACGGCCTCTACGAGATGGCCGGCAATGTCTGGGAGTGGACCGACGATTGGTATGCGGTGCAGCACACGGCGGATACGGCCAATTCCTGCTGTGCGCCGCTCGATCCCCGCGGCGATCGCGCCGAGGCGAGCCGCGACGCGAATCAGCCGCACATCCGCATTCCGCGCAAGGTCGTGAAGGGCGGCTCGCATCTCTGCGCGCCGAACTATTGCCTGCGCTATCGACCCGCCGCGCGCCAGCCGCAGATGATCGACACCGGTACCTGCCACATCGGATTTCGCTGCATCAGAAGAAAGGAAGGATCGCCATGACCGAACCGTCCACCGATCCTTCAAGCCGGCCCTTCTAAGGCGAGCGCGTAACCCGGGCGGGATTGCCAAGCGCGAGCGCGCCAGCGGGCACCGATTTCGTCACGACCGCGCCGGCACCGACGATGGCGCCGGGGCCGATCTCGAGTTTCGGCAGGATCACCGCACCGGCGCCGATCACGGCGCCGCGGCCCACTTGGATGTTCGCGGCGAGAACCGAGCCAGGGCCGATCGAGACGAAATCCCGAAGCTGCGTGTGGTGGCCGATGCTGGCTGCGCGATTGATGATGACGAAGTCGCCGATCTCCCCGCCGCCGCCGATCGTGCAGCCGGCATTGACGTAGACCCCCGTGCCGAGGCGGGTCGAGGAGGCGACTGCCGAGGTCGGGTCGACGAGCGTCTCGGCCCGCGTGAAGCCGCGGCGCCGCGCATCCTCGAGTGCGGCCTCGCGATTGGCCGGGGTGAAGAGCGGGAGCACGATGGGGAGCGCCGTCAACCCCTCCGGAAGCGCGTCGGCTTCCATGAGGGGGACGCGCTCCGTGACGTAGCTCGGCCCCGGAAGGTTCCGCACCGCGGCTGCGATCTCGATGCCGAGCCGGAGGCAGCTTTCCTCGGCGTCGATCGCGAGTGGCGCGCCCGCGGCATAGATCACGAGCCGATGTCTCGCCATTTCCGCCTCAGCTCGCCGCGAAGGCCGTGAGCACGGAGGTCTCCGCCGAGCCCGCGAGGAATTGGTGGATTGCATTCATGCGGTTCTCGTGATTCTCGTCGGTCGAGCGGATCATGTAGAAGGAGGTGGGCAGCATCGTGCAGGCCCAAGGCCGGTGCCGGAGCTGCTCGAAGACCGCACGATCGGAGGGCACCTCGCCCTCCGGCGTCGCCAGCGGCAGCGAGCGGTAGCGCAGCACCGGCTCGCAGCGGAGCTTGTCGATGAGCAGGCAGTTGGGATCGACGAAGCCGCCGAAGCGCTCCGCGAAGACGCCTTTGCCGGGTCCGACCGATTCCCAGCGGTCGATGCAGAGCGGCTGGCGCGTCGCCTCATCGACGTACCACCTTAGGCTGAAGGCCCAGTCGTGATCGCTGATGGCATGAAGCAGCGAGCCCAGATGCCGCGGCCCCATCCAGTTGTCGTCGGCGAGATAGGCGACGAAGCGGCTGTTGGCGAGGTAGCTCATGACGGTGTGGAGCACGCCGCCCCAGCGGTCGGGATGCAGGCCGCCGTGTCTCACCGAGGTCGAGTAGCCGGGATCGAGCACCGTCACCGCCTGATGCGGCGGACGCTCCGCGAGCGCCGCCTCGAGCAGGCCGTAATCTCCGACCGCCTTGTCGATGCCCACGAGGATCTGCACTCGCCCCCTGAAGTTCTGCCGGAAGACCGACTGGAGAGCGTCCTTCAGCGTCGGGCGCAGGAGTGTTGCGATCACCACCGCGGCGTCGAACGGCTGCTGCATGTCGAAGCCGTCGTGGTGGAAGTTCTTGATCGGGCCCAAGGTCGCGCCGTCTCAGGGGTCGGGGGCGGCGAGCCTAGCAGCCTCGCCTCAGCTCTGCCAAGGCAGCAGGCCCCGCGGAAGGCGCCTCGCCGCGAGGCTTGCGGTTACCATCAGCGCCACGGTCGCGAGCACCGTCAGCACCGAGAGCGCGGCTGCGCTGGTGTTGTCTCCCGCTTGCTCCAGGCTGAAGACCACGACACCGAGCGTCTCGTTCCCGGCGGACCACAGCAGCGCCGAGACCGTGAGCTCGTTGAGCGCGGTGAGAAACACGAGCACCGCCCCCGCTGCTACGGCCGGTCCTGCGAGCGGCAGGATCACCGTCCCGATCCTTCGGAGGAACGACGCGCCGAACCCGCGTGCAGCCTCCTCGAGGCTGCCGTGGATTTGCAGATAGCCCGCGACCGTCGTCCGCAGCGCCAGCACGAGGAAACGCGCGATATAAGCGACGACCATGATCCCGAGCGTGCCATAGAGCGTGAGGCCCAGGAGCGGCAGCGGTCGCAGGAAGACCAGGATCATCGCGAGCGCCAGCACCACGCCCGGCAGCGCATAGGGCAGCTCCGCCGCGATGCTCACGAGCCGCGCGAATGTGCCCGAGCGCCAGACGACGAGATATGCGAGAACGACGCTCGCGCCGGCCGTCAGGATCGCGGTCGATCCCGCGAGGAATAAGCTGTTGAGCGCGGCCCGCGCCGTCGCCGCGTGCTCCGTGAGGACGTAGCGGAAATTCTCGGAGGTGATCGTCGCGGCGTTGAGCGGCAGGCCGTAGGCCCGGACGAGTGCCGTCGAAAGGAGCGCCATGAGCGGCAGCGCCACGAGCATCGCAACAATGAGCCAGGCGAGTGCGGAGAGGAACGGGCGCCAGCGCCGAAGCGCCAGAAGCCGCCGCGCCGAAGGTCGCGCCGCGCTGACGTCGCGCCGGCGGCTCGCGACGGTCTGCACTGCGACGCCAAGGGCGGCGATGGCCGCGAGCAGCAGCGAGAGCACGGCCACGCTTGCGATCGCGCGCGGACCGAATCCGGCGAGCTCCCGGTAGATCGCGACGGATAGCACGGAATACCCCGCGGGGATGCCGAGAAGCGCGGCCGTTCCGAAATTGCCGAGGGCGGAAACGAAGGCGAGCGCGCCGCCCGCCACGAGGGCGGGCCGCAGCAGAGGCAGGAGGATGGTGCGGGTGATCCTGAACCCACCTGCGCCTGCGGCCTCAGCGGCCTCAATGAGCTCGCCGGGTAGCGAGCGGATCCCCGTGCGGGCCGAGAGGAAAACCAGCGGCGCATGCTCGAGCCCCATCAGGAAGCTGATGCCGCCGAAGCCATAGAGCGGATGCGGCGTGCCGACCGGCGGCGCCAAGCCCAGCGTCTTGAGGAGTGGACTCGTCGGACCCAGAAGCTCGATCCAGGAAATCGCCGTCACCTGCGAGGGGATCGTGAGCGGCAGCAGGAAGGCGAAGCCGAGCGCGGACTTTCCCCCGATGTCCGTCGCGCCCAGCAGCAACGCCATCGCAGTGCCAAGGACGAGGGCGATCGCGGTCGACGCGAGCGCCGTCGCGAGCGTGCGCTCGGCCGCAAGCCAGGTCCTGGGCGAGGTCAGGACGTCCCATAGGGCGCCGGAGATCAGCCCCTCAGCGAGCAGGCGGCCGAGCGGAACGAGGGAGAGCGCGACGACGGTGAGGCCACAGCCGAGAAGGATCGCGCGCTCGCTTGCGGTACCATCGAGCCTGCGCAAGGGTCCGTCAGCCTCCGAAGAGCTTGCTGAATTGCGCCTTGAGCTCGCTCGTCTCCTGGACCGTCCGCCCCATGTCGAGCGGCAGGATGTGGAGATCCGCGGGTTTGGGGAAGCCCGAGGGCGGCTCCACGTCGAGGCGGGCCGGCAGGAAGCCCTGGCGCACCGCGAGCTCCTGTCCCGCCTTCGAGAGGATGAAGGCGACGAAGGCTTTTGCCGCCGCGGGGTTCGGCGCCGTCTTGAGGATCGCGACGGGCTCGGTGACGGCGCTCACGCCCTCGCGCGGAAAGACGAAGTCGACCGGCGAGCCCTTCGCTCTCGCGTTGAGGGCCATGAAATCGACGAGCATGCCGTACATCTTCTGGCCGCCGGCCACCTGCGTCACGACGCCGCCGTTTCCCTGGACTGCGATCGCGCCATTTGCCGCGAGTTTCGCGTAGTAGTCGCTCCCGAGTGCGGGGTCTGAATCGATCGCGGCCATGTGGATGACAGCGGCGCCAGAATAGAGCGGGCTCGGCAGCACCACCTGGCCCCTGGCGTCTGCCGCCAGAAGATCGAGCCAGGATGCCGGCCGCTTGGCGGCGGTGTTGTAGACGATCCCCGTGGTGATCAACTTCGAGCCGAAATAGGTCTTGTCCTTGTCGTAGGCCGCGGCGGGGAAAGCCGAGAGATCGGCCTCGGGGAAAGGAAGGAGCCGCCCCTCCGCCTTCAGCCCTTCCATGGTGACGGCATCGGCGATGAAGAGCACGTCAGGCTTCGGGTCGCCGGCGAGGAACTCCGCCGCGAGCTTGTTCATGACCTCCGTAGTGCCGGAGCGGTAGACGTCGACGCGGATGGCGGGATAGCGCTCTCTGAATGCGGCGACGGTCTCAGTGGCGATGCGGTCGGGCTGCGAGGTGTAGAGCGTCAGCGTTCCGGATTGCGCATGCGCGGCGGCGCCCCACAGCACGAGCCCGAGCACGAGCACGCCGGCGATCCCATTCCTCATGGCGAGGGTCCTTTCCCGAAGGGCTCGCATCAGCGATTAGGCCCGGGATCGCTACGCTTCGATGACGGCGCGTCAGCCGCCGGGGTGGACTGCGTCCGCTGCGGCCTCGCTCGCGAGGCGGAGCGTCGCCGCGCGCATTGCCTCGGCCGTTCGCCGCAACCGCCGGTAGGAGTAGACGCTGAAGGGGATCGAGCCGAGATAGGTCGCGCCGATCACGAGCATGGTCGCCCAGGGCTCGGTGGTGAGGAAGGCCGCGAGTGCGCCCACGAGGAGCAGCGTCGGCGGTACCCACTCGTGCCGCACGCGGAAACGCTTCATCGCGAAGGTCGGCACGCGGCTCACCATCAGCGCGGAGATCGCGATGATGGTGGCGGCGTTCAGGATGGGCGAGCGGAAGACCTCGTCGAGGCCGAACTCGAAATTCGCGATCATCGGCATCAGCACCAGCCCTGCCGCCGCCGGCGCCGGCACGCCCGTGAAGAAATTGTAGGCGTAGGGCGGAAGCTCCGCGCCGATCTGGGTGTTGAAGCGCGCGAGGCGCAATGCGCAGCAGACGGCGAAGATCAGCACCACAGCCCAGCCGAAACCGGGATGGCGCGACATCGTCCAGAGATAGAGCATCACCGCGGGCGCGACGCCGAAGCTCACGAAATCCGAGAGCGAGTCGAGCTGGGCGCCAAAGGTCGAGGTGCCCTTGAGGAGGCGCGCGATGCGGCCGTCGAGCCCGTCAAGGATCGCCGCGATGATCACCGCCGCCACTGCCGACTCGAATTTGTCGGCGACCGCGAAGCGGATCGCCGTCATCCCCGCACAGAGCGCGAGCATGGTGAGGATGTTCGGGATCATCCGGTTGAGCGAGAAGGTCAGCGGTCGGACGCGGACCCTGACGCGCATGCGCGGCCGACGCAGCATCAGTGCGCTCTCCCCTGCCGGGGCGCCTCGCGCGCGACAGCATCGGCGAGGACGGTCTCGCCGCCGATGACGCGCTGGCCCTTGATCGCGAGCACCGCCCATTCCGGCGGCAGATAGACCTCGGTGCGGCTTCCAAAGCGTATGAGGCCGAAGCGCTCGCCGGTCGCGACCTCCTGGCCCTCGGCGAGCTCACAGACGATCCGCCGCGCGACGAGACCCGCGATCTGCACCACCGCCACCTCGGCGCCCTCGACCGAGGCGATGCGGATCGCCATGCGCTCGTTCTCCTCGCTCGCCTTGTCGAGGCTCGCGTTGAGGAAGCGGCCTTTGCTGTAGGCAAGCTTCGCGATGCGGCCGGCGAGGGGAATGCGGTTCATGTGCACGTCGAGGACGTTAAGGAAAATCGCGATCCGCGTCATCGGCGCGTCGCCCATTCCGAGCTCTTTGGGCGGCGGCGCGCGGTCCGCGGTCACCACGATCCCATCGGCCGGGCTCACGACCAAGCCGGGGCGGCTCGGCGTCACCCGCCAGGGATCGCGGAAGAAATAAGCGATCCAGAGCGCCAGCACCAGGGCAAGCCATCCCAGCGGCGTCCATCCCACCAGAAAGAGGATGAAGGCGAGGAAGAGCGCTGCGGCGATGAAAGGCCACCCGGCGGGATGGACGGGGGCAAGCACGGATCTCAGCATGTCCAGTGGCGAATGTCCCAGCGAGTGCACGACCCCAGGAGCGCGGCGGCGCACCTTAGCGGAAATCGCGAAATTCGCCCACTGGCAAGGCTGTCATGCGTTGCCTGGGGAGGACCGACCCTTGCGAAAAGAGGGCGCTTGCGGTTCCTTGACTTCGGCGCCCCAGTGGGCCGCCGCCGGCCTATTCGCTCGAGGCACAGATGTCCCTAGCGGCTTCCGGACGCGAGGCTGAGATCGGGGCCGTTGCTGGGACCGACGCGCGGCCGAGGAGCGTCGAGAGCAGGACCTCCTGGATCGTCGCGGTGAGCGTGCTCGCGATCATGTCGCTCTCCTTCGGTGCGCCGCTCATCGCCGTCGTGG
>Ga0335078_10008668_pt1 | contig 15103 bp, 12 predicted proteins | sample Lox_Sample_32_FD_206711 | JGI IMG/M metagenome (GOLD analysis project Ga0335078, IMG submission 206711) | Soil microbial communities from Loxahatchee National Wildlife Refuge, Florida, United States - Lox_Sample_3.2 | ecosystem: Environmental > Terrestrial > Soil > Wetlands | place: USA...
ATGTAGATTTCGCCGCGAGGCTGCCGGGTGAGCGAGTGGTTTCGCATGTGCGCCGCCACGCCTACCACGACGCCCCATACCGGCACGAAGCCCTGATCGGTAACGTGCTCGACGTTGATCCTCTTGCCGATCGGCGATTGGCCGGGCCATGTATTTCGCGCGGCCACCTCGTCGATGATCAAGACTTGCGGCGACTCGGCAGTGTCGGTGCCGGCGAAATCGCGACCCTCGACGAGGCGTGTGCCCATGGCGGTGAAATAGCCGGGGGTGATGCACCGGTAGTCGGAAATCAAAGCGGCGGCCTGCTCCTTGGGGACGCCCTCGGCCTGGTAAGAGCCATACCAATTGGGGCTGTCTTTATCGAGCGGCACTCCGATGGTGGCTCCCGCCGCGAATACTCCAGGCAGGGCGCGGAGTTCGGCCAGCCAATCATTCATGGCAAGCACCGGCAGGCCGGCAACTTTAAACGTAAGCAGGTTGCGCGGCTGGAAGCCCGGATTCACGTCAGAGATCTTGGACAAGGTTCGCGCCGTGAGAGCGGCGCAAGTGACCAGGACGAACGCGAGAGTGATTTCGGCGACCACCAGGCCGTTCCCGGCGCGCCGATGCAAGCGGCCGATCCACCCGCGGCCGGCGCGCAGCCCCGTGACAAGGTCGAGACGGAAGGACTCGATGGCCGGCACCAGGCCGAACAAAATGGCGGCCGCGAGGCAGGTGAGCGCGGTGAACCCCAGCACCGGCCAGTTAAGGGCGGCGCCGGAGATGGCCGCGAGACGCTCGGGACGGATGGCCAGGATGCCGCGGAATACAGCCACGGCAATGCCGACACCGGCAGCGCCTCCGAGCGCGCACAGCACCGCGCCCTCGATCATCAATTGCCGCAGCAGCCGTCCCCGCGACGCCCCAATCGCCAGCCGCAGGGCGATTTCGCGGCGCCGGTCGGCCGCGCGCGCCATCAGCAGGCTGCTGACGTTGACACAGCAGATCAGCAATACCAGGCCGGCGCCGGCGAACAAGGCCCGGAGCGCAGGCTGCATGTCGCTTACGGCATCAGACTGCATGCCGGCGAGAGTGAAGTGGAGATTCTCCTCTCCGAACGCGGCATAGGCGCCGCGAAGCTCGCGCGCCACCCGGTCGAAATCGCTCTGGGCATTGGCGATGGAGACGCCCGGCTTCATGCGGCCCACGAGGCGGATGAAATACTGCGTCGGGGCGGGCCAAAACGGATGCTCGAAGATGTCGTAGGCCTGGATGTCGGACGTCAGACGCACGTCATTGGCGAAGTGGAGCTGGAAATCAGGCGGCAGAATGCCGGCCAGTACGTGTGCGTCACCCAGCATCGGCAGCTTCTGCCCGATTACGGCGGGATCGGCGGCGAAGCGCCGGCGGAAAATGCCGTCGGTGAGCATGACGGCGGGTCCGCCGAGGTCGCCATCGTTGAAGATGCGGCCGTATTCGGCGCGCACGCCCAGGAGCGAGAAGAAGTTCGGCGACACGCGTCCAACGCGGACCTGCTCGGGAATGTCACCGGTAAGGATTCCCGAGGTTCTCCAGATGCCGGCAACCCCGGACATGGAGACATTCCGCCGCTGGACTTCTTCGAAAATCGTTCCCGACACCGGGGCGCGCGACGCACCCGCGCTTTGTAGAGTCGCCCAGATGTGCACCAGCTGCTCGGGGTGCGAATACGGCAGCGGCCGCAGCAGCACGGCATAGAAAGCGCTGAACACGGCGGTGTTGATGCCGATGCCGAGGGCCAGGGTTGCCAGGGCGATCAGCATGAAGGATGGCCGCCGCCACAATCCGCGCCAGGCATAGCGCACGTCCTGGAGGCAGGCCTGAAACCAGGCGCCGGCCAGGCGGTCGCGCACCCGCTCCTTCACCTGTTCGAGGCCTTCGAACTCGATCCGCGCGGCTCGCAGGGCCTGTTCGCGTGTCATGCCGCGCGCGGCAAACTGGTCCGCCATCATCTCCAGGCTGGAACGTAGTTCGGCGTCGACGTCATCTTCCAGGCGGCGCCGCCGGAAGAGACTTTCGAAAAAACAGACGAGCCTTCTCACTTTTCTATCCCTCCGATTCGAGCATCCAGTTCATGGCGGATGCCATGCGTCGCCAGTTTCGTTTTTCCTCGGCCAGTTGCCCACGGCCCGATCGGGTGAGCTTGTAATAGCGCGCGCGCCGGTTGTTTTCCGAGGAGGCCCATTCGCCCGAAATCCATCCGCGCTGTTCCAGCCGCCGCAGGGCGGGAAACAACGATCCCGGTTTGACCGTGAGCGCGCCGCGCGTCACCTGTTCGATTCGCGCGGCGATTCCGATGCCGTGCATGGGCGCCAGTTCCAGCGCGCGAAGGATAAGCAAATCCAGCGTTCCCTGTAGAATCTCCATATCAGGTATGCGACTATATCACAGACCTGGAGGATTTTCCTATAGAGTGTCTGGAGGAAAGGGATCGATCCCGACAATTACCAGAGGACCGAACGGTCGATGCTCCGCAATGTCGGCCGGCCGGTCAGCGCCATGGCCAGCTCCAGCTCCTGGCGAAGAATGCGCACCACGCGCGCCACGCCATCGGCGCCGGCGACACCCAGGCCCCACAGGTAAGGCCGGCCGATCTGCACGGCCGCCGCGCCCAGCGCCAGAGCTTTCACCACGTCGGTGCCGCGGCGGATGCCGCCATCCACCAGCACCGGAATGCGTCCGGCCACCTTTTCCACCACCAGCGGCAGGGCATCGATGGTGGCAGGAACGGTGTCGAGGTTGCGCGCGCCGTGATTCGATACGATAATTCCGGCCACTCCTTCGCGAACGGCGATGTCCGCATCATCCGGATTGAGCACGCCTTTCAACAGCACCGGACGGCGGGCGAAGCCGCGTAGCCAATCGATGTCTTTCCAGGTGAGGGAGGGATCGAGATAGTCCTTGCCTTGCAGATTCGGCAGTTCGCGCTCCGGGAGTTCGCCCTTGGTCCGATCCTCGCGGTTGCGGGCGCCGAACGTCGGCGAATCCACGGTTACGCAAAGCGCGCGACAGCCGGCATCCTCGGCGCGCTGCACCAGGCCGCGCGTGAAGCCGCGGTCCTTCTGCACGTACAGTTGGAACCAGACCGGTTTGGAAGCGCCGCGGGCGATATCGTCCACCTTCATGGACGCGCTGCTGGAGATCACATAGGTCGCATCCGCCGCGGCGGCGCCGCGCACTGCCTCCATTTCGCCTCCGGGGTGGATGAACCGCTGGCCGCCGGTGGGCGCAAGGAGAATCGGGAACGGCATCTCCTGGCCGAACAACGTAACCCGCGTATCGAGCCTGGAAACATCCACCAGGATGCGCGGCTTCAATCGGATCTTGTCGTAAGCCTCGCGGTTCCAGCGCAGGGTGATCTCGTCGGCCGCGCCGCCGGAAATCCGTTCCCATGCACCGTGCGAGATGCGGCCGCGAGCCGCGGCCTCGAAGTCGAACAGCGACAGCAACGAATCCAGGGAGACGCGTTGTCCGTTCTGCGCGCGCAGTGCCGGTCCCGCGGATAGGGCCAGGCCAAACCGGAGGACCTCACGTCGATGGTACTGCTGTTTCACGAAGGATTCTTTCCAGCATATCGGGAATTTCGAAGACCGCGCGATTGTTCTGCCGAACGGTTGCTTCGCGGAATCTTTCGAAATTAACGGGATCGAGCAATTCATCGACGGCGCGCGCGATGCCGCGGAAATTCCGCAGCACCAGTCCGATTCCGCGCTCGCGCACCCATTCAGTGTTGTATCGCTCCTGCGGCAGCGTCCAGGCGTTGCGCTCGACGATCACCGGCAGCCGCATGGCCGCCGCTTCGCTCAAGCTGCCCGGTCCGGCTTTGCCGATGAAGTAATCGGAAAGCTGCATGTAGCGCGGCACCTCGCGGGTGAATCCTTCGACGAAAGTGGCGGCGCTCCGCGGGAGAGCTTCCAGGCGCCGCCGCAGCTTCTCATTGTGGCCGCAGATCAGCAGCAATTGACGATTGGCGATATCGCGGGCGATCCGGAGCATTACGGCCGCGCCCTGTCCGCCGAAAAGCACCAGACCGACCGGCAAATCCGGATCGAACCCCAATGCGCGGCGCGCCTCCCGGCGCTGTGCGACGGTCAATGGCGGCAATTCGTAAAATTGCGGATTCAGGATCATGCCCGAAGCGCGAAATACCATCGATTTTTCGTGGCCCAGGCGCAGCGCCTGTTCCACCGCTTTATCCGAGCCGCAGATCAGGTATTGCTTTTGCCGCTCGATCCAAAAATGCGGCGGATAATCGGCGATATCGGTCAAAATCGTGACCATCGGAGTGCCGGGGAGAGCGCGCTGCAGACTCTCATAAAGCGCGCGATTGAAATTGGGCACCAAAGAGACCGCCAGGTCGGGCCGGCTTTTCTTCCAAAATGCCTCCAGCGTGCGCACGGCCTGCCGGTGGAACAATCGGATTACTAAATGCATTCCGGCCGTCAATTGCGGGGAGCCCAGAGTCCAGCCCTTTTTGAGTAAAAGATTGTAAACGTCCTGCAACCGAAGGCCGGTCAATTTACGAAAGATATCAATGACATCCAGTTGTTCCTGTAAATTGACCACCCGGACTTCCACCGGACGGCCTTGCTGCTCAATGACTTGGCGGAGCGCGTTGGCTGCAGCCCGATGGCCTCCGCCGGCATCAAAAAATAGGAAGTCCAGTTTTTTCATGATGAAACTACAGTACTGCGGTGCCTTGAAACACGAAAAACGTTTCCGTTAACGGATGTTTTTCCCGCACGTCACATAATTGTAGCCATGTCGGGAGTAGAAATGGAGCAGGGAATGTCGATCACCGGACGGGGTCCGGCATTCCGTTACGCGCACGGGGACGATATGACGCGCACATCCTCCATGCTGAGCTACATTTCGCTCCGCGACCACCGCGTCATGCGATGCGTGAACCGCTGGCACGCACCGCGCTGGATCCGAATCTGGATGTTGTGCGCCACCCGCGGCGGGGACGGATGGCTGTGGTACAGCATCGGCCTGATCGTGCTGCTTTTCGGGGGCGACATGCGCTTTCGCGCGGTGGCGGCCGGCGCATTGGCGGCGGGAACCGGAATCGCGATTTTCCTGCGGCTGAAGCGGCTGTTCCGGCGCCGTCGTCCAACCGTGTTCGAGGCTCACTGCTGGGCCACGCTGCTCCCGCCCGATCAGTTTTCGTTTCCTTCGGGCCATACCATCACGGCCTTCGCGGTGACTGTTTCGCTGGCCACTTTCTACCCCGAGCTGGCGATCGGCCTGGTGTTTTGCGCCCTCAGCGTGGCCGCATCGCGCATCCTGCTCGGCATGCATTTCCTGAGCGACGTAATGGCGGGCGCCGCCATCGGCTCACTGCTGGCCGTGGCCGCGACCAGAATCGTCGCCTGACCGGTTATTTCACCATTGCCACAATTGCCGCACCGATCTTTACCCCGCTCGCAATTTTATTGAAAATCGATTCCAGATCTTCCATTTGCGCTACCATGGCGGCGATTTCCACTTGCACCGCGTTGAGCTGGGCGACCAGCTTGCCGAGCATGGGGTCGTCAGTCCGGAAGGTCTTGTTCACCCTATCGTTCCACTGCTGCACGGCTTGCGAATAGGCCAATTTGAGGCCGGCCGTGATGGTATCGTTCTGGCTGCGCGCCAGCAGACCGGGAAGCTGCGCTTCGAGCTGCTGCTTCTGCGCCTGCAAGGCGTCTATTACATCGTCATTTGTCATTGGGTTGTTTGTTCGCGTTCGAATTACCGGAAGCAGGCGGGGCGACCAGTTTTTCGTGTTCGGTGAGGCAGGCCGTGGCGTGCGCCGTGGAATCTTCGAGTGGGATGAGGTTCGGTGCGGCGCCGCTCTGAATGGCAGCGCCAGCAGCCGCGAGCGCCGAGAGCATGGAACGGGTGTTCTCGGTGGCGCATTCCCATTCGAGTTTTTGCCGTTGAGCCGATATCTTCGCGATGGCGAGGCCAGCCGCCGCAGCGGGGTCGCTGGTGGCGGGGGTTACCGCAACCCCCAGCCGCAGCCCGGCGAGAAACGATCCTGGATTCAGCATCTTATTCTGCGCCAGCAGCTCCACCAGGTGTTCGCCCGTATCCGCGCGATCCGACACGATGCTGAGATAGGCTCGCTGCTCGGCTTCGAACATATTGAGGAAGCCCTGTTCCACCTGGGTCATTGCAAGGAGGGCGCGTTTGAGGTCCTGTTGCCGCTGGATATCGAGGAGCCCGGCCGCGGCTTTGCCAAATTCGTCTTCCGGAAGTTTGGACGCGCCGGGAATTTTAGAGATCCCTTTGAGCGATTCTCCCAGGCTTTGGCCCGCCGCGGAAGCGGAGGTGAGCCCTTTGGGATCGCGAAAGGTTTTGAGGCTTTGAAACGTCAGGGAGAGCTTGCTGGCTGCATCGGCGCGGGTGCGCAGGGCCTCCAGGCGCTCATTGTATTGTTGATCGGAGGGCGCCGGGACCGTAAGCAGCGCGTTGAAAACGGCCTGATTCTCCCATCCATCAAGAGAGATCTGCGCCAAATCGTTGTAATAGGTCTGAAGCGTGTTACTTGCCTGGATGGCATCGGCGAGAATCTGGTCGCCCTCCTTGACCGGGCCGCAGCCGGTCAAGGACACCAGCACGAAGAAAACGGCGAAAGTGGCCGCAGAGAGTCGCATCATCGAAAATGATCCGAACATTGTACCTCGGGCGGAGGATAATTGCCTCGCAATGTTAAACTAGCGAATTGTCGCCCCAGCTTTCCCGCGCCGCGCAATGGTGGCTCCATTCCGGCATTCAACTCCCCTCCGGCGGCGTTGCCCGCTACTATCGCAGCGATCTCCAGCGGAACCATTCCGTCTCCACCGAGATCACCGGCTACGCGGTGAGCACGTTGGTGTATCTCCACTCGCTGACCGGCGACCCGCAGCTTCTGGAACGCGCCCGGTCGGCCGCTTGCTTTCTCGTCAATGCCTGGGATTCCACGATTTCGGCAATTCCATTCGAGCTGGATCCCGCGGACGCGACTTACTACTTCGATTGCGGCATCATTGTCCGCGGATTGCTCGCGGCGTGGCGCGCGACGGGCGCCTATCAATTCCGCGAAACGGCGGCGGCGATCGGCTCCGGTATGTTGCGCGATTTCTCCGCCGCCGATGGCGGCTTTCACCCGATCCTCGGTCTTCCGGCGAAAACACCAGCCCCACGCGATGCCGATCGATGGTCGCGGTGCCCGGGATGCTACCAGTTGAAATCGGCCATGGCTTGGTATGACCTCGGCGAAGCCACGGGCGCCATCGAATTCCGATCGGCATATGAAGACGCCGTGCAGTTCGCGCTGCGAACCTGCGGCAGCTTTCTGCCCGGCCATTCGGAGAGCGCGAAGGTGATGGACCGGCTGCACGCGTACGCGTATTTTTTGGAAGGACTGCTTCCGCTGGCGACGCGCCCCGATTGTGCCCGCGCCCTGGACCATGGCATCGCCCGGGTGGCTGAATTCTTGCGGCAGATCGCGCCCGAATTCGAACGGTCGGACGTCTATGCCCAACTGCTGCGGATACGGATTTATGCCGATTCCGCCGGTGTCGCGCCGCTCGATCGAGCCGCGGCGGAATGGGAAGCCGCACGGCTGGCGGAATTCCAGGCCGAATCGCCCGACCCTCGCATCGCCGGCGGATTCTATTTCGGACGGCGCGCCAGCGACCGGATGCCATACCTGAACCCCGTCTCGACCGCCTTTGCCTTGCAAGCGTTGGCTCTCTGGGACGATTTCCGGCACGGCGCGAAGAAACCTACGCGCCGCGACCTGCTGATCTGAGCGAGGGACGTTTGCTGCTTCCGTTCCACTACGCGTCGGCCAGGCTGGCGGGTCGTTTGCGGCCCGGGAAGCGGTCGCCAACCGCCTCGGAGCTCAAGCGGACGTCTCCCCCGGCCTACCAGCCTGTGGACGGCATCTCGGTCGTGATCCCGTCGCGCAACGGCCGCCACCTGCTGGCGGCCCAATTACCCGGATTAGTCCGGGAGCTGGCGGACCTGTCGCACGAAATCATTGTTGTCGATAACGGCTCGGATGATTACACCGCCGACTGGCTGCGAACGGCATTTCCGCGAATCCTGGTCGAAGTATCCCCCGATCCGCTCTCGTTCGCGGGCGCGATTAACCGCGGCATCGCGCGCGCCCGTTGCACCCACGTGTGTCTGCTCAACAACGACATGCTGGTGGACCCGGGCTTTTTCCATGCGCTCGCGGCGGCCTTCGAGCGCCAGCCCGATCTGTTCTGCGCCACCGCGCAGATTCGTTTCCCGCCCGGCGCGCGGCGCGAAGAGACCGGCAAGGCGGTTCTGACCGAGGCCGGCCCGCGCGATTTCCCCGTGCGATGCGATGAGCCGCTGCCCGGCGAGGACCAGACCTGGGTCCTTTACGGCAGCGGCGGCTGTTCGGTCTACGACGCCGCCAGGCTGCGAGCCTTGGGATCTCTCGATGAAGCCTACAGCCCCGCCTATGTCGAAGACCTCGATATCGGTTATCGGGCGTGGCAGCGCGGCTGGCCGACTATTTACGTGGCGGGTGCGGTAGTCGAGCACCGACATCGCGCGACCACATCGCGCTACTTCACGCCGGCGCAGCTCGACGAGTTCATGGAGATCAACTACCTGAAGTTTCTGACGCGGGCGGTCGCGGAAAGAAGAGTCTTTCTTCACTTGTGGGACCACGCAATCGAGCGGCTGCGGCTGTTGGCCGCGAACACGCCCTCCGCGCGGCGGGCGCTTCGCATGGCCGCGGCCCTGGCCATCGGGGGCGGACCTCTCGAGCCTTCCGCGGAAGACGAATCGCAGTTTCTGGCGCTCACCGATGGATCGGTTGCCGTCTTCCCGGGGACCGGAGCGGCTGTCTCGAAACCGGCGACGCTGGTGGCAAGACCGCTGGTCACCGACGTACCGCAGCCCGCCGACGTCGGGCAGGTGCTGGTCACGCTCGGCAGCGAGCTGCAAACTCCTCCCGCCGAGATTCTGTCGCTATACACCGAAGTGGTGCTGGTGCGGCACCGTCAAACCGGGCCGCCGCACCCCAATCCAGCCTTCCGCGCGGCGCTGCGTCAGGCGGCGCGGAAGTGGAGGATTAGCAGAGTGCGGCTGGAAACCCGGGCGCTGAAACAGTACCTCTCTGCTTGCACGACCACGTAAGGTTCTTACGCGTGGCCGCGGATGGCGTGCGGCTGATAGCATTCATCGAGCCGCTTCATTTCGGCGTCGTCGAGCTTCAGATCCAGCGCCTTCATCAGATCGTCGAAGTACGCCATCTTGCTGACGCCTACGATGGGCGCGGTCACGCCCTGCTGCCGCAGCAGCCAGGCCAGCGCCACCTGCACGTTCGACGCCCCGCGCGCGCGAGCGACTTCGGTGATGCGCTCGACCACGCTGAAATCGGACGATTGATAATACAGCTCGCGGGAATAGGCGTCGGTGTTGGACCGCAGCGTTTCGCCCGAGCCTTCCGGGCGGCGGTTCCCGGCCACGAAGCCGCGCGCCAGCGGACTCCAGGGAATCACGCCGATTCCTTCGGCGCGGCACAGCGGCATCATCTCGCGTTCTTCCTCGCGATAAATGATGTTGTAGTGGTTCTGCATGGCGGCGAAGCGGCGCAGCCCCAGGCGATCGGCGGTATACAGCATTTTGGCGAACTGCCAGGCGAACATGGAAGACGCGCCCAGATACAGCGCCTTGCCCATGCGGACGACATCGTCGAGAGCTTCGATGGTCTCTTCGATGGGCGTTTCGGGATCGAAGCGGTGAATCTGGTAGAGATCCACGTAGTCGGTGCCCAGGCGCTTCAGGCTGGCGTCGATGGAGTGCAGGATGTGCTTGCGCGAGAGTCCGCGCTGGTTGGGATCGTCGCCCATTTTGCTGAACACCTTGGTGGCGATCACCAGCCTGTCGCGGGAGGGTCCGAAATCGCGCAGGGCGCGGCCCAGAATCTCCTCGCTCACGCCGATCGAATAGACGTCGGCGGTATCGAAAAAATTGAATCCCAGCTCGAGCGCGCGGCGAATGAACGGACGGCTCTCTTCCTCCTCGATCACCCAATCGCGCCACTTTTTCGATCCGTAGGTCATGGTGCCGAAGCAGAGGCGGGAAACTTTCAGACCGGTAGATCCGAGATTGACATATTCCATAAATGGCGTCCGAAAGCGATTGTACACGCCGCGGCGAGGTTAACGTTAGTTAGCATCCCGCGGGGAATCTGGTACCCCGCGTGGTACCCCGCAGTACCCACGGGACTTTTCGGAGTTGAATGGCCCGGGTCATTCTGTATCTGTCATGCAACAGCAAGTGACGAGCGCAGCGGCTTCGGGGATTTCCGTGTCGGCATCCACCGCCGGTGTAACCGGCGGCGACACGGTGATGATCCCTGTCAAGCTTTGCAATCTGCCGCCGTTCCATCCGGTAGCAGGCAAGCTGCTGACGCTGCCGGGCGATATGGACGACGTGAAGCGGGTCGTCTCGATCGTGGGCGGCGATCCGGCGCTGGCGGCGGAGATTCTGTTTGTCGCCAACTCGTCGCTGTTCGGGTTTCCGGCGCGAATCCAATCGCTGCGCCACGCGGTCGCGGTACTCGGCCTCGACTGCGTGCGGCAGTTGGCGATGACGGTAGCGGTTCGCTCGCTGGCCCGCGATGCCGGCCCGTTTGTGCGCGCCTCCTGGTGTCACAGCGTGGCTTGCGCGGTCATCGCCGAAAAGATCGCGGCCGTGTTCGGCTCCACGGCCGAGCAGGCATATACGGCGGGACTCTTGCATGACGTGGGACGGCTCGGTTTCCTGCGAACGTACCCGTCCGAGATCGGCCCGGTGCTGGCCCGCGAATACGCCGATGCGAGCGACGCCATCGCCGCGGAGCGGGCGGTAATGAACTCCTCGCACGGCGAGGCCGGCGCCTGGCTGATCGAATATTGGGCTCTTCCGGCGGCGCTCTTGGAAACATGCGCGCGCCACCACGACCCGGTCGAAGACCATGATTCACCGCTGTTGCAAACGGTGAAGACGGCCTGCCAGCTGGCCGATGCGACCGGGTACACGCCGGTTCGCTACACGAAGCGTCCGGAGTATGAGGAAGTCCTGCTGTCGGCCGCGCCGCGTCATCCGGCGTCCTTCCCGGATGAAGCGACCATCCGGGCCGAGGTCGAGGCGCGGCTGCGGGCGTTCGACTAACCCCGCCGCAAAATCTGCAATCGGTCTCAGCGCACCGTGATGCTCGCGGTGTTACTCGCCACGCCGCCCGCGGAAATCTGTAGCGGATACGTTCCCGATGCGAGCTGCGGAACCACCACATTCACCTGGTATAGCCCGGCATATCCGGGCGCCAGGCCGGAGAACATTACGGTGGCCGGTTGTCCGCCGATAGTCGCGGTGACCGTCGCAGTGACCTTCGAAAGGTTGGCGCCGGACGCCTGCGCTCCCGTGGCCACCGGCGGATTCACGGCTCCCAGCCCCGTGGCGTAGATCGCGATCACGCTGCCCGCCGGGGCGCCGTTGCTCGCGCCATTTATGCTCTGATCCTGGTTGACCGCTGCCGCCTGGCCTTGCGCCAGAAGGAAGATTCCGGGTGCGGTGGCCCGAATCGGGATACTCTTGGCGCCGGTCTGCGCATTGCCGGCGCTCACCGTCACCGCCGCCGTCCCGGACGCATCGAACGGCATCTGGAAGTTGATTTGATTCGGTCCGGCATAGAAGAGCGGGGCGGCTTCGCTGTTGACCGAAGCCGTCGCGCCTCCCAGCGCGGCCGGCACGGGGAACGCGGCGGCAATGCCGATGGAAAGCGCCAGGCCGGATCCGTAAATGGAAGCAATCGAACCCGGGGCGACGGCGCTGGTATCTCCGCTGGCCGCATTCGCGATGCCGGTGGCGACGCCCGATAACAGCCCGTAAACCGCCAGCGAGTTTTGGGTGGCGGCGTAGACCTTGCCGTTGATCACAGTGGGCACCGAGAATTTCACCGCCGTGCCTAACGCGTCGCGGTTTTTGTTCTGATTGCTGTTGTAAAGCTCGGTGGCGAGGTTGGTGGCGTCATAGGCGTGCAGGATGCCGGACGCTTCCACCATCCAGACAATGGCGTTGGACGTTCCGTTGGCGGAAATGGCCGGCACGCAGCCGGGATAACTGAATGACACCGCCGATTGCGAGGACGGCGTAGTGTTCATGTGCGCGCTGGATACCGGAAAGGCTTTCAGATAGTCGCCCGCTCCACACAAGTAAATCGTCTTGTTGAAGTAAGCCGGATTTCCGTACAATCCGCCGATATTGCCCGGGATGGATTGCACGATCTGGCTGTCCGATCCGGATTGCAGCTTACCCAGGTGGTCGCGATCCAGAAGATAGATGCGTCCCTCCTTGCCGGCGCCGACCATGAGGTGCGGGTGCTGGCTCGATCCCGCTTCATCCCCCAGCAGCGCCACGCCCGCGGAACCGACATCCAGATCCGCGCCGTTCAAGCTGGCGTAATTGAACGGCGTGAAGAAATCGGCCAGCGCCAGCCCGCCGCTGGTGGAAAGCTTGAGGTAGCTCTCGCCGACGTCGGGTCCGTTGCCCATGGCATCGAAGGTCCCATTGCCGCCGACCATGTACATGTTCCCGGCAGAATCCACCGCCGGAGCCGCGCCCCCGGCCCAAAACGACGCTTCGTTACCGTTCGGCGTGTTGTTGTACACGGCGGTCTGCTGGAGAGTCTTGGCATCGTAGGCGATCAGCCAGCCATGATACTCGCCGATATCGCAATGCGACGCCCACGCCGTGTAGATGGTGCCGTTCCATAGCACCAGCCCGGCGCGCTGCTTGTAGTCCTTGGCGCGAAAGACGATGGTAGTGCCGCCTTCGCCGGTGCCGGGAACCGATGCCTGGATGGTAACCGGGCTTCCCGGCCGTTCCGCGCCCGTGGTCGCGTCCAAAGCGTGCAGGCGCTGTACGTAGTTCGTCGCCGATCCCGAGACTTCCTTGGTCATGGCGACCACGTAGATGGTGCCGCTCTGCGGATCGATTACGGGCGTGCTGGTAATTCCCAACTCGGGTGTGATCTGGCTGCAACCGGTGTCCTGATAGGGCACCGTGGTGACTCCGGCGGCCGCGTTGAGGAAGCTGACCTGCCAGAGAGGAGCGGTGTTGGCCCCGGAGTTGTTATCGGCGTCGAAGGCATAGACGGAATCATGCTCCGTGGCGACATAGACCACGTCGTGAATGCCCTTTTGTGGAATCGTTACGTTCGGCAGGTAGAGCGGCTGGCCATAAAGCACGCCGTCCACCGGGTAGGAGAATAATTTGCCGAATTGCGTCGCGGTGACGTTGGTGGTGTTCAACACCGATTCGTTGACATTGGCTCCGGCACGGGAAGTGTCGTATTGGTAAGTAACGACACTGGTTTGTGCCGCCAGCGGAACAACCGGCAGAGCGCCGCACAAGAAGCTTGCCAATCGCCAGGAAATCATGACAGACAGCCCCCAGGTGATCGTAACAGAAGGGATTGGAAACAAGCGTTACGGCCTGCCGGCGCCGCTGTCCCATGCGTCGCCCCAGGCAACGGCGCGGGCGGCGCGAAAACGCTCGCGCTCACGATGCGGGACGCGCACTTCCGCGATTCGGGCGCCCTGGCAGGCTTGCAGAATCACCAGCCCGGGCCGATGCTCGGGGCGGCGTATCACGCGGGCATTTGCCAGCGGCGCCGGCTCGCGCGCCACAGCCAGGTAGCTGAACTTCTCGTCTTCATAGCTCAGGTCGCCTTGTTTGATGCGCCGGTGCATGCTGGAACGCTCCACGCGCGCCGCGAAATGACACCAATCGGGCGATGCCATCGGGCAGGGCGATTCGGCCGGGCAGGGCGCGATCATGTGCGCGCCTTCGCTCAGCAGCCGGTCGCGCGCGCCGCGGATCCGCTCGAAGCCCGCCGGCGTCCCTGGTTCGATGATTACCAGGGCTACACGGGCCGCTCTCCAGGCGCGGAGCGCCACTGCCGCTGGCAACTCACCCAGCGAATAGGAAGCCATCACCAGGTCGTGGGCCGGAAACGCCTCCATGCGCGCGGCATCGTCCATGCGAACCAGCGCTTGCGGAACGCACTCGCGCGCGGCATCGGCGAACGCGCCGTCTCTCTCGATCATGGTGATCGCCGCTCCGGGAAACCAATGTTGACCGGCCAGCGACGCGGCGCCGGTGCCCGCGCCGATATCGAGCACGGTGGCTATGGCTCGCTCGCCAAGCCTGCCGCGCACTTCTTCCAGGACGCGGTACGACGCGGCGTAGGTGGCCGGCAGGCGTGTCACCAGGTAGGCTGCGGCGCGTTCCGCGGGACTCAACCGTGCAATGCGCGCGGCGCCTCCCTCGCGGTACGCGTCCGACATGGCGGCGGCGGCGCGTTTCAGCGCCGTAAAGCCGATCGACTCGGCGCGCTCCTCGACAATGCTGCGGATGGGCGGCGGCAGGTGCACTTACCCATGATGCCGGAAATTCCGCCGCCGGAACTTATGTCACGCTCCGGTGTCTATTCCGGTGGAGGTTGACGCGAATATGTCAACACCACAAATTCTGAAGTAAATCCCGAACAAGCAAGCGGCGCGCGCCCGGCGGCGCGCACGATCCGGGTGTCGGTAGAGCGTCTCCCGGCCGCGGGGACGTGTGCCTGACGAAGAGGAAAAGCCATGTTTGAACAGTCGATTCTTGCTCGCGCATCCAGTGCGAAGCGCCTCTGGACGGCGTCTCTCGGCGTATCCGGGCAAGTGCTCCTGGTGGCGGCGATGGTGGTGGCGCCCATGCTATACCCCGAGGCCATGCCGCGCGCGGCATTTACTTTGCTCGTGCCGCACGCGCCTCCGGGCAGGCCACGGCAGGATAAGGAAGCGGCACGGCAACACCATGAGACACGTCCGGTGCGGCCGTTTCGAATTGATGATGGCCTTGTGCATCGGCCGCGTTTCATCCCGGTGGACGTGCCGCAGATCAACGATGGCCCGGTGGCCATCAACGCCGGCCCCTGGGTCCCCGGCGGCTTGGAGGGTCCCGGCGTGCAAGGAGGAGATCCTCTTATCAGAGATCTCTTCAACGCGCGGCCCGAAATCGAACAGATGCCGCGGCCCACATCTCA
>Ga0335078_10008670_pt1 | contig 15101 bp, 14 predicted proteins | sample Lox_Sample_32_FD_206711 | JGI IMG/M metagenome (GOLD analysis project Ga0335078, IMG submission 206711) | Soil microbial communities from Loxahatchee National Wildlife Refuge, Florida, United States - Lox_Sample_3.2 | ecosystem: Environmental > Terrestrial > Soil > Wetlands | place: USA...
CACCGAAAGCCTCTGGGAAGAAATCGCAAATCTGCTCCCGTCGGTTTCCTCGCAGGAATGCGCGAACTACTTCACGGCCTGCGGATATGTAAATACTTAAATTGAAAATGCTCTAGTTTTCCGAGAACATGCAATGCCAAGATTGGAACGGCTACTGCTGAAAGTGTGCTTTTGTGATGCCGAGCCGACGCATCTTGTTCTGTAGAGTGGTGCGCTTCAATCCCAGGCGTTCGGCGGCCCCGCCGCTGCCTGCTACGCGTCCGGACGCGGCTTTCATAGCCTCGATGATTACGTTCCGCTCGGCGTCGCGAAAAGTACCCGCTGAAACAGAAACGTCGGGAGAATCAGGGACGATAAGCTCGCCCATTGGCATTTCTAAGTCTTCGCCCTGAGACAGTATGACTGCGCGTTCGATACAATTGGCCAGTTCCCTCACATTGCCTTTCCAGGGACAGTTTGTCAAAGCCTCCATCACCTGCGACGGGATCAATGTAATCTGCTTCCCCATTCTTCGTGATAGCTTGGAGACAAAATAGTTGACGAGCAGCGGAATGTCCTCACGGCGTTCGCGAAGGGGCGGGATCTCAATCGGGAAGACATTGAACCGGTAGAAAAGATCCTCGCGGAACTTCTCCTCCCGGATCATCGCCGGCAGATCGCGATGAGTTGCGGCAATGATCCTCACGTCGACCTGGATCGTCTTTGCGCTTCCAAGGCGTTCGAACTCCTGCTCCTGAACCGCACGCAACAGCTTGGGTTGCAGTTCCAGGCTGATGTCACCGATTTCGTCGAGAAAAAGCGAACCGTGATCGGCGAGCTCGAATCTGCCCTTTTTCTGCATCAGGGCGCCGGTGAACGCTCCCTTCTCGTGTCCAAACAGCTCGCTCTCCAGCAGGCCTGAGGGAATCGCCGCGCAGTTCATGCGGACGAAGGCGCGCCCACGCCGGCAACTTAGGTTATGAATGGCGTCGGCAACCAGCTCCTTGCCCGTACCCGTCTCCCCGTGAAGCAGAACAGTCGCATCGGTGGGCGCAACGATCGAGACTTGCTCAATCACCTTTTGAATGGCCCGGCTCTTTCCAATGATGCCTTCGAAGCAGTACTCATTCATCTCTGGTTCTGGAAGAAGCCGCCGGTCTTCGATTTCTATCATTTCAGGAAAGCTTGTTGCTGCGAGCGTTCCCGGATCTGCAAATGCAACGCTCGTGTGGCCCATACGATCCTCCTAGCTACCCCCCACTTTTGATAGTGGAGCGACTACATAACGAGTGAATAGCTTGAATCCCAGTAAACAGCGCGAACCTATCTTTGCTAACGGTTTGTGCTTCCATGCCAGGAGCAATACCATGCATGAGGCCCCTGCCGTCAACGGGTGAAGCCTTTGCTTCACTGTATTTTGTCAGTCGACGGCCCTATCCATGTCCCAGAGACCTCCTTTACAAGGCTCACGCCCAGTGCGTAGGCGAACATGTGGTCATAGTTGTTAGCGGTTAACAACTCGAATGCTTCTAAGGCAATGTCCTCTTCCAGGAATTCGCTTGACTTGGCAAGTTCGAAGCAATGCTGAGCGGAGTCCTGAAAGTTTTCTATCTCAGGCATGGTGCCTTCTTCCCGGAACCCCACGCTCTTGTTCAACGCTGAGGCTTGAACTTTGTATTAGAGCCTGTTGGTTCTGTTGATGAGTGCATTATCCGATGGGTTTATATTTGCAAGCAGCCCCACATCGGGACAAATCGCAAACTCTTGAGAGCCGTGGAGCAGCCTCTTTTGAGACGGAAATTTGGGGATCAACGAGAGGCAGGACTGCCCTTTCGAGGCGGGGCTTCGACGCGCTTCCACCCAAACAGACGAGCATCGATAGACCATAAACCCGGTCCTAGCATGGCGAGAGCGGCACCGACAACTCCCAGCAACAGCCAAAGCCATCTGTCGCCGGCTAGGGTCAGGATCTTCCATGCTTCAACCAGGGCCACTAAGGTCCCTACAATGGGCGTCCATAAACCTAGCATCAAGAGAATCCCCGCTACCAAGAGGATCGCGGAGCTCATTATGATACTTGGCGGAGGGTCGCCCCACAGCCGCAATCCCGCGCGCACAACCAGTACGGAGCCGACAACTATCCGCATGATTAGCAACCCCGTGCCAGGCCAGCCGCCAGCGAATGTGGAGTATAAGCGTCGCAATGCGCATCCTTTCGTGCGAACCAGAATGTCACATTGTTGAGGTTCATCGATACCCCAAAGAGAGTCCGAATCATCACCCTTTCGAGGCTGGCGTGTAGGGGCGTTGAGGAGGCAGGCTGGCGGGCTTAGAGTTCGATGATCCCCCTCTTGAGGCCGATCATGGCGGCGTGGGTGCGATCGTTGGCGCCCAACTTCGAAAGGATGGATTTCACACGACTCTTGACGGTTTCCTCGGTAATGGAAAGCTGATCCGCAATTTGCTTGTTGGCGTTGCCCGCTGCGATCAATCGCAGCACAGTAACCTCTGCCGGCGTCAGGGCGTCATCCGTTGCATGCTCGGCGATTTCGTACGAAGCCTCTGGGGAAAGCGCCTTCTTTCCAGCATGGACCGCGCGGATTGCCCCCATCAATTCCTTGTGTAAGGTATTCTTGAGAAGGTAGGCTTGAGCACCAGCCTTGAGGGCACGGCGAATTTGCATATCCCCGGCGTAGGTCGTTAGCACAATAATCTTGGCATCGGGAAATTCATTGCGGATGGCAAGCAGCGCGTCCAAGCCGCTCATCTCTGGCATTTGCAGGTCCATCAGCGTAACGTCTGGCTGATGCATTCGGAACTGCTGTATGGCCTCGCGGCCGGTGGAGGCTTCACCAACCAAAACCATGTCCGGCTGAACGCCGATCAGACCGGCGATTCCTTGTCGCACGAGTGGATGATCGTCGACCGCGAGAATTCGAATTCGCGAGAGCTCGGTGCCCATGACGGTTTCCTACGTCATCCCTTTGCCTTCGCCGTAAAGGCCCGCCACCAGGAAGATCTTCCCGAAGTCGTGTAGGCGATGCCGGCAGGAATGCGCAGTTCCACCTCGGTACCGGCATCGACTTCGCTCCAAACTGTCAGCTTAGCCCCCATAATTTTGGCGCGTTCCCGCATGCCCGGCAAGCCGTAATGTCCCTCACTACCCTGGACCGAGAGAACGGCCGGGTCGATACCTTTTCCATCGTCACGCACGCGCAATCGGAATTGCTCACTATCGTAGCGGATCTCAACCTCGACCTGCCGAGCCCGGGCGTGACGAAAGGCGTTCCGCAGCGCTTCAGCGGCAATCTTATACGTCTCGTCACGCAGGATGGGGTGCAGATTTCGCGACTGGCCTTCGACCGCCACGCGGAATGCTGGGCAATGATTGCTTGAGTCCGTTGCGAGCTCTTCTCCCAAAGTGCTGATGCCCAGCGCGAGGTCGTTGCCTTGGAGTGTGGAATCGCGTAGTCCCTGCACCGCATCGCGGCCTTCGGTGATCGCCTCAGCAGCCTGCGCGATTGCGCTTTCCAGTTTTTCCTTCGCCTCCACCGGACGCTCTGGCAGTAACTGGAAAACAGTTTGGAAGCGCAGCAGCAAGCCATGGAAGCTTTGCAGCAGCGTGTCATGAAGCTCCCGTGCGATGCGCGTGCGCTCGCCCACACGCGCATCCAGCGTCATCTCGAACTGATGACGCAATTGCCGGACGCGGAACTGATAGGCCGCCCACAGCAAAACCAGGAACGCGATGGCGCAGAGGGCGCGGAACCAATTCGTCTGGTAGTAAGCCGGCGCGATGGAGAAATCCAGCTTGGCGGCGTTCTCGTTCCAGACGCCGTCACTGTTGCACGCTATTACGCGGAACGAATACCTCCCAGGCGGCAAATCCGTATAGAACGCCTGCCGGCGCGTGCCAGCTTCATGCCAGTCATGGTCATAGCCGTCAAGCCGATACCGGAACTTCACCCGTTGCGGAATCAGAAAGGTCGGCGAAGTGTAATCAATCTGCAAGTCGCGCGGGTGCGGCCCCACTTTAAGGCTTGCTGCAGCCGGAAATTCCTTACGGTCAACGGTCACCGATTCGACGTAGCTCTCAGCTAGAGGCGCTCTCTGCAAGAGCCTCGACGGGTCCAGCACCTGCACCACAAGTCCGTTAGCAAACCACACGCGCCCATCCGGAGAGATCTCCGCCAGGCTGAACGAGCCATTGTTCGGTTGAGCTCCGTCGAGCTGGTCAAAAACACGGACCGGCAGCACCGCATCCGGGTTGGCCCACCAGCGCTGGAGCTCGGAATCGGCGAGCTCCACTACACCGCAACGGGTGTAGAGCCACCAGCGTTTCTCTTTGTCCTCAATAAAAGTGATGACGAAGTCGCAGGGCAGACCGTTCTTCGTCGTCATCCGCTGTACCTTTCCTGCGCGCCATCCGACCAGCCCATGTTCGGAGTCCGCCAGCACCGAGCCATCCGCCTGCGGAATAATTTGGAACGAAATCGGATAGCCGCCTGGATCGAGCGGAAACTTCGTTTCGATGGCGCCGTTGCGGAACAGCGCGATGTCTCCCTTGGTCGTCGACATCCAAATTCCTCCGAGCGGATCCGCAGCAATACCCGCCGGCGGAAATTGCGGCTCAGGATAGACTTGCTTTACCTGGAAATCACGGATGCGCATAAGCCTTCGAGGATGCCCTTTACACGCCGCCCAAACATTGCCCTCAGGATCTTCGGTCAGTCCAACCACCATTCCAAGCGGCTGGTGATCGGGTTCAGGAAGCTTGCGGAAGCGCCCATTCTTGTACAAATACAGACCGTCATCCACCCCCACCCACATGTTGCCGGTGTGGTCCTCCAACATGGATGTCACTTGGCTACCCGGCAGGCCATGTCCCTGGCGAATCGACGAGACGCTTCCGTCGACGATGTGATCAAGCGATCCGGCATTGGCAACCCAGATTGACCCGTCTCCGCCCGCCAGAATGCCCGCCGCCAGGTCCTTCGCTAATCCTTCCGTTGGGGAAAATGTTGCGATAAGTGGATCACGAAAACTGTCGATCCCACTTGTCGTACCGGCCCAGACGATCCCTTCCCGATCTTCAAAGAGCGCCCACACGGAATCGCCGGACAAGCCATTCGTATGGTCATAGTGATCGACTTGATTTCCGTGAATACGATAAAGTCCCTTGCCGACGGTCCCAACCCATAGATTGCCGTCCCGGTCGAACATCAGCGTTCCGAAATCAAGGCTGCTGCCGTCGAACGTGGGGGTCACGAACGGCTTTGCGGCGCCGTTCTTGAATTGTTGAAGTCCGTGACCGCCCGAGATGCCCAGCCAAAGCGATCCATCCGGGCCACGCGCGAGGGCCTGAACGTCCTCGCTGCGGTACACGTCCGAGCTGCCGCGGTGCCAGTGCACAAGCGACGTCTGCCCTCCCAGCCAGAAGCCGCCTTCACCGTCAGGAAGTATGGAGTCGATGTTGGAGATCGGTATTCCATCGGACTTCCCGAAACACTTGATAGCGCTATCCGTGACATGGCAAAGCGGCGCGTCCGCGGTTCGACTTTGCACCATCCACAAGGAGCCGTCCCCATCTTGGCTGACGGTTTGAAACATTGTCCCTTCCACCGGGAAGTGAGAGGTGACGGTACCGCTTTTCAGGTGAACGAGTTCGGGGTGGCCTAGCACCCAGAGCCCACCTGCTCGATCGGGCAAGATATTCTCGGTTGTGATGGCAGAAACACCCACGGGTAAATGCCAGCGCATGAAGTGAACGCCGTCGAACCGGTAGAGGTCGCCGGGAACAGAGACGAACCAGAGGAAGCCGTCGGAGGTTTGCTTAATCTCGTGCATCCCTGCCGGCGCGGAGCCATCTTGTACTCGCCAAGACGTATGTATGTACTGGGTGATCCGCTTATTGGGATCCAAGCCGTGAGCCGGGCCCGCCAGCAACAACACGCAGGTGAAGCAGCAGGCCAGCGTGGCCGCAATCGCACCGAGGGCCGCGTTCAAGCGAAGCAGAAATGGTCGGGAAGGAGCTAGGTTTCCCATTTTCGTAGCCGAACAGCGTCACAGTGTGGTGCCCTTGAGTCGCTACGCTGGTTATTTGCCCGCTAATTTATCACTATCATTGCTGCTTGTCAGTGATTCTGTCTTCGACTGGCGGCGAAGGCTGCAATATCAAATGCTCACTGGTTGTCCATCCGCACCGGATCTCGCATCTCCTGTGAGCTGCTCCGGATAACCCAATGATGATTCCCGACCGCGGAGCTATTTGTGCCTCGCATCTGTTTGATTCTGGGGACGTAAAAGGCTTGACCTTGTGCGAGCCCGGCTCGCTTCCCACGCCATGTCAAGGAGTCTTCTTCCAAGAGCTTCCTGCACGATGTGCCAATGTGCCGTTAGGCGAGTCATGGCTCCTACCTCCTTTGAAAGCCCGTGCGGCTGCCATCGCTGTGATTTGCGAGCTGGAGACCAGAGCCGAGCAGCTACAAGCCCCTCTTCAGCAATACTTCAACGTCAGCAACGCCTCGCGTTCTGCCCGAATTCGGGCAGCCGTGAAACGGGAGTGCCAGCCCCGAGCAGGATCGATGGGGGTTTGGGTGCGCACTTGGGAAAGCGTCGGCGCTCATGACTGCCCTCCTACATCATCGCTTCGCCCTCGCGGTAAACCGCGGGCATCGGGAGCTAACTCTGCCGGAACGCTTCCTCTACTTCGCGCATCCAGGCGCGATCCTCGGCTGTAAGCAACTGTTCGAAACTCTTCGCCGGTATGTCTAAAGGGATCGTGCGGCTGCCGGTCCAGCGCTGGTAATGCACTTGGACAGTCCGTGCACGCGGTTTCCGGCGGCGGGACTGCGGAACGTAAGCGGGAGCCCTCGCCATGAGACTGGGGCAAACATGTTCTACCCAATCTCCGATCCCGCTGAGTTGTGCTCCGCAGTTACCGCAAACGTACTTTACGCCTTTGCTCCGCATACAACTCTCACTTTCAGTAGGACTGCACGCGCTTTGCTACGAAGTGGCCAGGAAGACGGGTCCCCATTGGACTACCTCCTCTGCGATAGTTCCGACGCTAATGACATGCCGTATCGTCCTGGAAAGTACCGCTGGGAAACATCTGGGCCAGAAACTGACCGCAGCGCATGATCTTCTGGGCCTGATCATCGTCCTGGAGCGGAGTATCGGTCAGGGTCATGTATTGCGCAGTGAGCGATTTTCGGGTTTCGAAAAATCTGTCAGTCCAAGCTTTGAGATCGTTGAACTCTTTCCTCAGCAACTCGAGGCCGCGGTAGTCAGAGTCAGTCGAGGCGGCCGCTGTCGCCAGGGCGACGCTCTCGGCAGCTCTTCCCTGATACGCGACGATAGTGTTTCCTGTCATTGGAGTTCCCACGGGATAGCGATCCTGTACGGTGGCCTGCAGTATTCCGCCCCATTCTCTAATTGAGCCCATTGCTTCGATCGCCGCCTTCATAAATGGGCGGGAAAACCCGGTTCCGCCAGCGCCTCCATCCCCTCGTTCAGAAGGCTCGCAATCAGCCAAGGTCAAAACGACACCGCCTTCGTTAAAGCTGATTGAGCCGTTCGTGATGGTGGCAAGGTCCTGCACGTCCACAAAGACCCGCCCTTGTGATCGAATCACAGTTGCCTGCCCGGAGTGACCCTGAACCGACAGGGATTCCCTCTTTTGAGTTTGCGCCGGCGCCATGGCCACCATCATTAGCGGCAGTACGAAAATGAGAGTCATAGGTTTCGTCATCTGAGCCATCGAGCACCTCGGTCGAGCCATGGTCAAATCTGCGCAGTCTCGCTGCAGTTCATGCCTAGTTCTGCGGCTCAACATTTTGCGAGGCGCTGTTTTGGTCGTCCGCGTTCTTTTGTGCGACCTCGGCTTGCCGCCAGAGCGGGGGAAGCGAAGACTCTATTTGCATATTCATCAGCAAGTCGATGCGTCGGTCCAATTGAAAGAACTTCGCCACTGTAGTTGCCGGAAATCTCTTACTGAACTCCTTGACATACTTTTTCTTCAGAGCGATCTCGCGAGAGTCGTACTCCAACATTCGATCGGTCATCGACTTGGCGTCGGCATCGGTGATGCTCGAATACTTCTGGGCGTACTCCTTCACGAGAGCTGCCTTGCCATCTTCAATGATGGATCGCTCGTACTCGTATTTTCGGTAGATCGGCCAAAATGCCGCGGCGTCCTTATCGCTAAGCTGCATCGTGGCGTTGATGATCTCAGTCCTCTGTGATCTCATGTCAGCTCTTGCCAACTCAATGGCCGAGCCAAGATTGGTCGCCTGAATCTGCGCGTGACACAGCGGGGAAGCCGCGAACAGAGCGACCGCGATGGTGAACAATGTGAGTCTGCGGAACATTGCGCGCACTGCTACGGAGTTGCTCAGCGCCGTGGCGCGGTTCAAGGACTTCATTCTTGATAGCCTCCTCGAGGAACTCAAGACACTACTAGTGCAAACCGCCTGCCGAACGCGTGTGCGCTGAACTGGGCCATCTGGTTTGAGTTAGGAGAAAAGCCACGAGAGGCCGAGATAAGGCGCTGCCCGCCAGCAGGCAGTCGGCAATATTAGGGCATTTTGAAGTGATTCTCGTGCGCAACGGAGCTCCTAGCGATCTATCACACCTATGACACCTGGTTGCCCTGACAATTTATAGCTGGTTGCGAGCTGTTCACTAGCAGGACACGTCGCTGCTGCGGGAATCATCAAGCAATCGAGTCGGCGAGTCCATGTTCGTTGTTAGCGTGCCACCCACGTACTTCTGCGCCGCGCACCGCCTGATCGGAGGCGAGTTCGATGGCGTGATACGCGACGCAATACGCCTGCTCGACAGCGCTGCGGCTGATCCCTAGCTGCGTGGCCAGTTCCTCACACGAGTCTTTTGCAATGCCGCGCAGGACGAGGACCAACCGGCAAAGTACGTCCAGCCGAGCATGAATGTCGTCCGAATGTCTGATCAATAACACGAAGTACTCGGGCGAAAGTGGGGGGTGGGTAAGGTGGACTGGTTCCTGCTGCTCGTATGCATGGGCAAGCTCCGAGATTCGGTCGCGCTCCCCCTGGAGCGCCCATCGAACCGTGGCTCGCGCAGCCCAGTGCACGAGCCATTCGTGAAAGTCTGGAGTTTGGCTTTCGGCAATGGTGCAGGCGTCAATGACACACGCGTCTGCGAGCTCCTCGTCTTCAATCAAGAACGCGGCTAACCAGCGCAGGAGGTTATGATAGTCGCCGAATACCTTGCGAATGTCGTCGTCAGTCGCACAGCGCCGCCCCCCTAGGATTTGTTCCAGAATCGTCCCCAGCTTCATTGTCTTTGGCCTTGAGCACTCCGATGATGAGAATGCAAAACGAACGCCATACCCTTGGTGTGGTTACGTTACCGACTTTGCATGGTTTCTAGGCTTGCGCGGCTACTGGCAAGGTCAAAAAGTGCCCGAATGCCGGCACTCACGGCAAATTAAGCGTTAAAGTGTTTTCAACGAGCAATGGCAAGGTATCTGAAGACTCCGCAAAGCGCCTCTCGATCCAATGCTTCGCGCAAGTCGCACCGAGGCCTGACTTTTGCACCCGGAAAACCAATACCCGAGCGGCTGAGGCGGAGCAGGATTGATGAAGCGATATCCGGGTCACTGTGAATTCGGTTATCCATCACCGACTGCGGTTTGCGTTGGCGCTAGAGTGGAGAGTGAACCAGAGCCTGTCGAGCCAGAGGAGCTGCGTCCATGTCCTCGCCAGTTATTGCACCCCCTCGATCCATCCCACCAGTTAGTAGCCGGACTGTTACCTCGGGACAAGTTAGGAAATGGGTGGGGCCGCTGGGGCTGGGATTCATTCTCCTGCTGATCCCAGCGCCGACGGGTTTGAGTACCACGGCCTGGCACTATTTCGCCCTGTTCGCCAGCGTCATTGCCGGTCTGATTGCAGAGCCGCTGCCCGGTGCGGCAGTTGGTTTTGTCGGCGTAACGGTCGCTGCCGCACTTCTGTTGGTTGGTAAAACCCCTGGCGAAGCCACGAAATGGGCGCTCTCCGGATTCTCCAATGATGCAGTGTGGTTGATCTTTGCTGCCAATATGTTTGCCTTGGGTTATGAAGCAACCGGACTCGGCAGACGTATCGCGTTGCTGCTAGTGAAAGCGCTGGGGCGCAGAACTCTTGGTCTCGGATACGCGACGGCATTATCCGATCTCTGTCTTGCTCCCGTGATGCCGTCGAACACAGCGCGCAGTGGGGGGACCGTATATCCCATCGTAAAGAACATCCCGCCGCTCTACGGTTCGTTTCCCAACGATCATCCGCGAAAAATCGGCGGATATCTGCTGTGGACCGGCTTTGCCACGACCTGCGTCACCAGCTCAATGTTTTTGACCGCGCTTGCCCCGAACCTGCTGGCGGTAGAAATCGCGCGAAAGGTGGCGCACGTGGACATCTCTTGGGGCCTGTGGGCGCTGGGCTTTCTGCCGGTAGGAATCCTGTTATTCGCCGCAACGCCCCTTATTGCGTATGTGCTTTATCCGCCGGAGATCAAACGCGGTGATGAAGTCGCAAAGTGGGCGGGCGGCGAATTGATTGCGATGGGGCGGATCACGCGGCGCGAAATAATCATGGCTGTGCTAGCCGTGGCCGCGCTGGTCGGCTGGATCGGCGGAAGCCGGTGGATAAGTCCAGTGGTGGTGGCTCTCGCGGTGATCTCGGTGATGCTGCTGGCGAAGGTGGTCACTTGGAATGACATTCTTGCGAACAAACAAGCCTGGAGCGTGCTGGTCTGGTTCGCTACGTTGGTTGCCATGGCCGAAGGTCTCAGTAACGTAGGCTTTCTCGCCTGGTTCGGCTCTCGGGCAGCCACATACATGACCCGCATCCCGCTAGTCCCGATGCTGATTGGCACTGTCGCAGTCTTCTTCCTGATTCACTATTTTTTTGCCAGCATCACCGCCCAGACAACAGCGCTGCTGCCGGTTTTCCTGTTGGCTGTCCTGTCGGTGCAAGGCGTTCCTGCAAAGGCGGTGACCCTTGTTTTGGTTTACTCGCTGGGATTGATGGGCATCCTCACACCTTACGCAAGTGGACCAGCGCCCATCTGGTATAGCAGCGGCTACATCCCCACGAAGGATTTCTGGAGATTGGGTGCGATCATGGGAGCGCTCTATTTGGTTGTTCTACTCGGCATCGGCTCGCCTTTCGCGGTTATGGTCCTGCACTGACAATCGCGCAGAACCTTAACTATCATGGACAGCCTAGGGCGTGTTAACACTACAATGGAACCTTAGCGCTTCCACGATAAGGGCGAAGTAGAGGAAGCCCAAGAACATCACATCAAGTTTTTCGAAGCGCGAGAAGATGCGGCGAAAACCCTTCAGCCGGCGAAAGAGCCTCTCGACCTCATTGCGTTTGCGGTACATCGCTTTGTCCAACTGCCACGGCTGGAGACGATTGGTGCGGGGTGGCACGATCGGGATATAGCCAAAGTCCAACACCAATTGCAACGTGGTGTTGTCGTCATAGGTGGCGTCCATGATCAGGTGCAGCGGCGCCGGCAGCGGACCGATGCCAGCCAACAGTTCGCGGCCTTCCGCCGCCTCCGAGGCTTGGCCCGGGGAGAGGGCGAAGGTTGTGGCCGTTCGCGCATTCGCGGCAACCAGATGAATCTTGGTGGTCCATCCGCCGCGGGACTTGCCAATGGCTTGGGGACCGTTTTTTTTAACGCCCCGGTACCATCCGGATGCACCTTGACCGATGTCGAATCCAGGCTCACCGCCTCGATGCGGATGCGCACCAGTTGCTCACGCTGCAACTGCTCGAACACTGTATCCAGCACGCCGCTCTTAGACCAGCGGTTCATGCGCGTATAGGCGGTGTGCCAGGGGCCGAAACGCTTCGGCAATCCGCGCCACTTGCAGCCGTGCTCGGCAACATAGAGTAAGCGCATTGAGGAACTGCAGGTTGGTGACGCGTACGTTACCGCGCTGACGGGGAAGACTGGGTGCAATACTCTGGTACTGCTCCTCCGTAATCTCCATGGGCGCAGCTTAACACAGAATCAGCCATTAGTGTTAACACGCCCTAGTGCACCGGCCCAGAGCCGGGGCCGATTCGTGGATCGAGTTTGATCTCGCCGAAGGTGTTTTCGTAGTTCACAAGGTTCTGCTGCAGGATGGTGAAAAGCGCCTTGGCTTGCTGCGGACTCAAGTAGACGCCCTGGAAATTGCGCACGTCTACTCTGGTCTCGTCCTGCTGCTGCAACGTCCCAAATACCAGAAAGAAGTCCCAGACATTCACGCGAACCTGCACACTGTTGGCATAGCTCTCGCGGTAATCAGGAGTGTTGGTCAACTGAATCGCGGGTTGCGTAATGGAGGATTGCGGCGGATTTGGCATGAGTACCTCAGTGGCCAGTGGCCAGTGGTCAGGTGGTCAGCGGTTTCGCTTCTCAGCTGGAAGGTGGAGTCCGGCTGAGAAGGCGTTATCAAATCTTGAAGTGTATCAAAAGAGCAGTTCACCAGTGGACACCTCAGCACGTGCAACGTACAAGCCGAACCGGCACGATTCGCACTACTGACCACTGGTTACTGACAACTGGCAACTAAAAAAGCGGCTCCCGAAGGAGCCGCCGCAATTGAAGCAAATTCAGGTTTGTCTAGAACACCAGCTTGCCCTGGAACTGGATGACACGTGCCGAAGGCAGGTTGGCGAAGAACGCTCCGTACGGTCCGGTTGGGGGCAGTGCGGCGCTTACGATCGAACCGAAACTCCCCTGTGATGGGCCCTGATAGACATCGACCGGGAGATCGAAGTTGGGGTGATTGAACACGTTGTAGAAGTTCGCGCCGACACCGAACGCCATCCGCTCGGTCAGCTTGAAATTCTTGTTGACGCTGAAGTCCGAGTCGAACAGGTGAGGTCCGCGGAACGAGTTACGAGTCTGGTTGGAATACGCAGGAGCGCTCGAGACGCTGGCGAAGTTCGCCGCATTCAGACAGGTGCTGAGCGGGTTCACGCAGCTACCCTCCGTATTGAAAAGCACCTGGGGGATGGCCAATGGACCATAAATGAACGCATTGGCGCCCCCTACAACGTTAGTTCCATCGACCACCGTGAATGGCAGACCGCTGCGGGCAAAGAAGTTCTGCGACAGAGTCCAGCCACCCAGCGCTCCGTTCACGAACTTGTTGCTGAACTTCCACGGCGTCTGCCAAACGTAGCTGGCGCTGAAGTAGTTACGGATGTCGTAGTCGGCGTTGCCGTAATTGTTGCACCTCAGGCAGACCGGGTTGAGTTGGTAAGCGATTGACGGAGACGTACCGGCGTTGAAGACGGCCGTGCTACCGGCGTTGGACACTTCGTCTAGCGCATGGCTCCAAGTGTAGTTCGCCTGAATTGTAAAGCCATAGGTCAGACGTTGGTTATAGGTTGCAGTTAACCCGTTGTAGTTCGAGACCGCACCCGAGTAGATCTCGTTGAACGTGCTGAACACCGGGCTGGGTGCCGCAGCCGGAAATGGCCCGAAACTCGCAAATGCATTGAGATACGGGTTGTTGATCGGTATGTTGATACCGTGGTTGCCGACATAGCCCAGACTGACCGACGCCTTGTCCCCCAGCGCCTGCTGCAGACCAATGCTGTACTCCTGGAAGCGAGGTGTGTGGAGGGTACCGACTTGGCTGGTGAAGGAAGGAGCACTGAACAGCGGATTGGCGGCGACCAAGGAATTGTAGGACGCGCCGCTGGCGAACCCTGACTTGATCTGTGCCGCCGAGTTGGCGCCAATAATGTAGGGGCTGGCCGGAGTGCCGGTATCACCCCACGGCACGCACCCGTTGGCGGAGTTCGCGCAGGTGGTGGGGCTGTAGAAGATCGGAACCACGCCCGGAGCATTGGTAAAGAACGAGTCGCCGAGAATGGCGGTGGGGGCATCATAGAAGATCCCGAAGCCGCCGCGCACGACCGTCTTGTCGTTGCCACCGGGTGACCAGGCAAAGCCAAACCGCGGAGCTATATCGACCGAGTCAACCCCTTTGTAGGCCTCCTGTCCAGTCGAAATCAGTTGGTTGTAGGGGGTCGCGCCGCTGAGCGTACCGGCAGCGAGCTGAGCCCCGAAACTGCTATTCAGCAACGAGGAGCAGCCGTTATGGCAGTTCGGGTTGGAGTTATGCTCGCCGCGAAGAGCCAAGGTCAGTTTCAGGCTCTTCGAAACGCGCCACTCGTCTTGCGCGTAGAGGCCGATACCCCAGATGGAAACGGGTTCGCGGCTCGCGCTCGGGTAATTCTGACTGACGAAGCCCGCCAGCCCGGTGAAGAACGCGGCCTGGTCGTTGACGCCAATATTGGGGTTAACTCCCACCGAGAAGGTGTAGTCGGAAATATCGTACCGGCGGAAGTTGGCGCCGAACTTAATTGCGTGATTGCCCTTGGTCCAGGAGAAGTCATCCACGAACTGGTACTGCGTCACGAGACGCCCTTGCGGGAAGTTATCACAGGCGCCGCAGGACGAATTCAGGCTAAACGGACCATTCGAGGTCACTTCATACGGGAAAAGATCAGGGTTGGCTTGGGTGAAGATCGCGCGATAGTAGCTGCCGGCATAGACGAACTGGTTAGTGGCATTGGGGCTCAGAACGTGGGTCCACTGGCCCTGTCCATCGTAGGCAGGCTGATAGCTGTTCGCGGCGAAGGCCGGGTTGAAGAAGTTGACGGCTGTCGGCTGGACACCCTGATCCACGCGTACCCGCCAGAAGAGGTGGTCCTTGTCGGAGAGGTTGTAGTCCAAGCGCCCGCTGGCGATGAACTCGCTGCCATTCTGGCCGGAATTGGCTTGATACTTTTGGATGCAATTTCCGGTGAAGGCGAACGGACTGCCAGGGCCTCCGGGACCACCGGGGGCGTTGGCATCGCAACCACCATCAGCGCCAGCCGGATTCTGGACGTGGCTCGCGGTGAACGTGTTCACAAGGTTGTAGTACCGCTGGTATAGCCCAAGCTCTGCGGGGGCATTAGCAGCGAGGTATGCCTGGCTGGCGGCGGTGTACTGCGGGCTCCAAGTGAAGACCGAGCCGCTGGCGGGCAGGATGAAGCGAATTCCCTCGTGGTTGAGGTAGAAGAACAGTTTGTCCTTCT
>Ga0335078_10008671_pt1 | contig 15100 bp, 12 predicted proteins | sample Lox_Sample_32_FD_206711 | JGI IMG/M metagenome (GOLD analysis project Ga0335078, IMG submission 206711) | Soil microbial communities from Loxahatchee National Wildlife Refuge, Florida, United States - Lox_Sample_3.2 | ecosystem: Environmental > Terrestrial > Soil > Wetlands | place: USA...
GTCGCGTCCGTCTTCGGCGGGCCCGCGTCGGGACCAATCACCGTGTCGTCGCCGCACGCCGCGAACGCGACCATCGGCGCGAGCGCGCCGCACAAAACCGCAAACCTCTTCATGGTGACCTCGCTGCCGCACCCGCGCGGCATCTTCGAAAGGGAACTGCGCTCGGTCAGGTTTCCGGACTCCGGGTCGCTCTTCCCTCGCCTTCCCATCGAGAATTCGACAGTGGCCACACGCAGGGTCGTCACCGGTCACCGTGGCGGGGGCCGTGCCGGATTTTCACCGGCTTCCCTTGACCGCGTTCGGAATTACACGAGCCGCTTCACCCGAGCAAGCTCTTGATGCGATCGAGGAGCGCGTCGGCGAGATCGATCTTCGTCGCGCGAGGCAGCCGTTCGTCTCGGTTCTCCGTGATGAACGCGATCTCGTTGTCGTCCCCGCCGAACGCGACGCTCGCTTCGTTCGCGACGATCACGTCCGCTTTCTTCTCGCGCAATTTCCGTCGCGCCTCGGCGACGATTTGCGCGCGCGCCCCGGTCTCGAGCGCGAACCCGACGAGCACCGGACGCGCGGATTTCTTCGCCGCGCGCGCCGCGCCGAGCTCCGCGAGCAGATCGGGGTTTTTCGTCATCTGGATCGTCTCGTGCTCGGCGCTCTTCTTGAGCTTCGTCGCGCTCGTCGTCGCGAACCTGTGATCGGCGACCGCCGCTGCCATCACGATCGCGTCGCACGCGCCGATGGACGAGAGCGCGTGCTCCATCTGGAGTGCGGAGCGCACGTCGACGCGCTGGACGCGCGGCGGCGTCGGGAGCTGCACGGGGCCCGCGACGAGCGTCGTCTTCGCGCCGCGCGCCGCCGCGCGCTGCGCGATCGCGAACCCCATCTTGCCGCTCGATCGATTTCCGAGGAAGCGCACCGGATCCATGTCCTCGAGCGTCGGCCCCGCGGTGACGACGATCGTGAGCCCGTCGAGATCCTTCGGCGTGAGCGCGAGCACGACCGCTTCGAGAATTTCCTCCGGCTCGCTCATGCGCCCCGCGCCTTCGTCGCCGGACGCGACTTGCCCGACGGCAGGTCCCACGATCTCGATGCGTCCGAGCGCCGCGAGCGATTTCACGTTGCGCTGCGTCGCGGGATTTTCCCACATGCGCGGGTGCATCGCGGGCGCGGCGAGCACGCGCGCGTTCTCGCGAGCGCACAAGACGAGCGCCGTGACGAGATCGTTCGCGCGACCGAGCGCGAGCCGCGCGAGGACGTCCGCCGTGGCCGGCGCGATCACGATCGCGTCCGCGGTCGCGCCGAGCGCGACGTGAACCTCGCCGGGCGCTTTCCACATGTCCGACAAAATTTCTTCGCCCGTGATGCCCGACAGCGTCGCCGCGCCGAGGAACTGCCGCGCCGCTTCGGTCATCACGGGGACGACGCGCGCCCCCTCTTTGCGCAAGAGCCGCGCGAGGACGGCAGCTTTGTACGCCGCGATGCTCCCCGTCACGCACAGCGCGACCGTCGTGCCTGCGAGCCTTCCGTTCGTGAACGTCACCCGTGCACTCTACAATCCTTGCCGCACATGTTCCCTTTTTGTGCTTAAAGCTAGCGCGCCATGGGTCTCTCGGTCGGAATCGTCGGTCTCCCGAACGTCGGCAAGTCGACGCTCTTCAATTCGCTCTCGTCCGCAAAAGCCGAGGCCGCGAACTATCCGTTTTGCACCATCGAGCCGAACGTCGGCGTCGTGATGGTGCCCGACGATCGCCTCGCGAAGCTCGACTCGGTCGTCCACGCCGATCGCGTCGTGCCGACCGCGATCGAGTTCGTCGACATCGCGGGGCTCGTGCGCGGCGCGCACAAAGGCGAAGGGCTCGGCAACCAGTTTTTGAGCCACATCCGGGAGGCGAACGCCATCGTCCAAGTCGCGCGCTGCTTCGACGATCCCAACGTCGTGCACGTCGAGAACCGCGTCGACCCCGTCTCGGACATCGAGACCGTCACGACCGAGCTCTGCTTGAAAGACGCCGACACCGTCGGCAAGCGCCTCGATCGCGCGCGCAAAGCCGCGAAGGGCAACGACGCAAAAGAGAAGCTCGCCGTCGAAGTATGCGAGATGCTCGCCAGGCACCTCGACTCCGGCAAACCCGCGCGCACCGCGAAGCTCCCCGACTCGATCGACGCGAAAACGATCGTGCGCGAGATGCAGCTCCTCACGAGCAAGCCGACGTTCTACGTCGCGAACGTCGACGAAAAATCGCTCGGCGCGCTCGACAAGAACGCGCACTATCAAAAGCTCCTCGCGTTCGCCGCGCAGGAAAATGCTCCGGTCGTTCCCGTGTGCGCCGCGCTCGAAGAACAAATCGCGCAGCTCGACCCGAAAGACCGTCCCGAGTTCCTCGAGAGCGCCGGCCTGAAGGAGCCCGGCCTCTACGCCGTGATACGTGCAGGATACAAGCTTTTGAGCCTCCTCACGTTCTTCACCGCCGGCAAGCAAGAGGTGAAGGCGTGGACGACGGTGGTCGGCGCGAAGGCTCCGCAAGCGGCCGGCGTGATCCACACCGACTTCGAAAAAGGTTTCATCAAGGCCGAAGTGATTTGGTGGGAGGATTTCGTTCAGCTCGGCGGCGAAGCGCGCTGCCGCGAAGCCGGCAAGCTCGCGATCGAAGGCAAGGACTACGTCGTGCGCGATGGCGACGTGATGCACTTCCGCTTCAATGTCTGAGGCCGATCGATCGACCATCCCCACGCGCATCTTCGTCCTCTCCGCGGTCGCCGTCTTCGCGTACGGCCACGTCACGCAGAAGTTCCTTCACTGGGATTGCCCCGTGCGCGCGCTCACGCACCACACGTGCCCGACGTGCGGCCTCACGAGCGCCTTTCGCGAGATGCTCCGCGGTCACTTCGCGGGCGCGACGAAGCTCCATCCGCTCGCGCTCGTCGTGATTCCGTTCGTGATCGCGATCGTCGCCGTCGAGCTCGTGAGCTTCGCGCGCACCGGGCGTTTTGGATTTTGGGCGGAGAAGACCAAAGCAAAGAGCGCCGTGCGCGTCGCGGGAATCGCGATGTGCGCGGCGCTCTTCGTCGTGTGGATCGCGCGGTTTTTCGGCGCGTTCGGCGGGCCTATTCCTTCTTGAGCGGGCGACCCTGCGCGTCGGTGAACTTGCCGGTGATGATCATGATGAGATCGATCAGCGACCAGATTCCGCATCCGCCGAGCGTGAGGAGCTGTCCGACGCCCGAGCCGATCTTGCCGACGTAGAAGCGGTGGACGCCGAGCGTGCCCGCGAAGAGGCACAAGAGGAGCGTCATCATCCACGTCTTGTCGCTGACGCCGCCGGGAGCCATCGGACCTTGCGGCGCGCCCGGCATCATCGGACCGCCGGGGCCTCCCGGACCTCCGTACGGTTGCATTCCACCCGGCGCCTGCATTCCTGGACCTGGACCTTGCATTGGACCTCCTCCCATCATCATTCCTGGTTGCTGTTGCGGAAATTGTCCGGGACCTCCCTGCGGAGGCGGACCACCGAAACCACCCGGAGGCGGTCCCATCATCGGATCATTCGGAGGCGGACCACCGAATCCACCCGGACCTCCGGGAGGCGGACCACCGAATCCACCCGGCGGCGCACCCGGCGGCGGACCGCCGAATCCGCCGGGCGGAGCACCCATCGGATCGTTCGGAGGCGGACCACCGAATCCGCCCATCGCGGGCGGCGGAGCTTGCGGCGGCGGAGCGCCGAATCCGGGGGGCGGTTGAAAGTTTGCTTCGCTCGCGACCATCGTTCCGGCGAGCGCGTTCACCGCGGGCGGAGCTTGTGGCGGCGGAGCGCCGAAGTCAGCGGGCGGCGCGCCCATCGGCGGCGCGGCAGGTGGAGCACCCATCGCGCCCATCGGCGCCATCGGACCGGGCGTCGGTGGACGACCAACGTCCGGCATCTTCGCGGAGCCCGGCATCGGCGGCGCGACTCCCACCATCGTTCCCTTCAACTTGCTCGGCGGAGGACCCGCGGGACGCGGCGGTCCGCCCGATGGAGCAGGCGGTGCGCCCATGGGAGGTTGCGGAGGCGGGGCGGGTGCGGCGCCCGGCGCTTGAGGGGGCATCGCGTTCGACATGAGCATCGTGCCTTTGAACTTCGGTGCCGCTGCCCCCTTCAAGTTGAATCCGCACTTCGTGCAAGTCTGCTGCGCGGGATCCTGATTATTCGTGCCACAGTTCGGACAGAACACCGAGCCACCTCTCGTAGGTTGGAGCGAGCCATCGCGGCCGCCCGCGACGCGTTGAAACCGCGGCAGCATACTTTGCAAGATCACGCGCACTCAAGGGGAACGTTTGCCTTGACGCGGCGCTGCCGTTGCCACTAGCGTCCGCACCGCATTTTCAGCGGTTTTTCGCAGTTTTCTAGAAACGCGACGCAATTCCGAGAATGGCATTCGAACTGTCGAAAGAGCGCGAGCAGAAGCTCGCCGAAATTCTCACGCGCTACCCGACCAAGATGGCGGCGTGCATTCCACTCCTCCATCTCTGCCAAGAGCAGAACGGGTTCGTCAGCGACGACGTGATCCAATTCGTGTCGCACAGGCTCGACTTGCCTCCCGCACACGTCGAAGGCGTCGTCACGTTCTACACGCTCTTCAACCGCGCGCCGGTCGGCAAGCACCAAGTGTGGGTTTGTCGAACGCTCCCGTGCGCGCTCCGCGGCGCCGACGGGATCGTCGCGCAGTGCGAGAAGAAGCTCGGCATCAAGCTCGGCGAAACGACGAGCGACGGCGCCGTCACGCTGCGCTCCGCCGAGTGCCTCGCGAGCTGCGGCACCGCGCCGATGATGCAAGTCGACAAGGACTACGTCGAGAATCTCACGCCCGAAAAAGTCGATCAGATTTTGGACAAGCTCCGCAATGATTAAGCGAACCGACTACCTCACGAAGGTCTACGGCAAGCCCAACGGGTGGAAGCTCGACGCGTACGAGCGCGAGTGCGACGGGTACAAAACCGCGCAGCGCGTGCTCACGACGATGACGCGCGATCAAGTCGTCGACGAAGCGAAGAAGGCGAACATCCGCGGGCGCGGCGGCGCGGGCTTCCCGATGGGCGTGAAGTGGAGCTTCATGCCGAAGCAAACGACCAAGCCCTGTTACCTCGTCATCAACGCAGACGAGGGCGAGCCGGGCACGCACAAGGATCGCACCATCATGGAGGAGAACCCTCACTCCGTGATCGAGGGCTGCATCATCGGCTGCTACGGCATCGGCGCGCACACCGCGTACATCTACGTGCGCGACGAGCTCCACTTGTCGAAGGCGCGGCTCGAAGGCGCGATCGGCGAAGCGCGCGCGAAGGGTTACCTCGGCAAGACGCCGTTCGGAAAAGACTACGCGGTCGACGTTCACGTCCACACCGGTGCCGGCGCGTACATTTGCGGCGAGGAGACTTCCCTCCTTAATAGTCTCGAGGGACGACGCGGCGAGCCGCGCCTCAAGCCGCCCTTCCCCGCGCAAGCCGGCGCGTTCGGGATGCCTTCGACGGTGAACAACCTCGAGACGATCGCGGCGGTGCCGACGGCGTTCAAGCTCGGGTGCGAAGAGTTCAGCAAGCTCTCCGCCTTGCACGACATGAAGGACGGCGGCGTGCGCCTCTATGGCGTCAACGGTCACGTCAAGAAACCGCTCGTCGTCGAGCTCGCGTGCGGGCCGACCATCAACGAATTGATCGAGCTCGCGGGCGGCGTGCTCGGCGACAAGAAATGTCTGTGCGTGATTCCCGGCGGGTCCTCCACGCCGATTCTTCTCCCCGAAGAAAAAGTGAGCGCGCCGGACGAAAAAGATCCGATGCACAAGTGGAACGGCATGAGCGTCTTCGACGTGCCGCTCGGCGTCGACACGATGCGCCTCGTCGGCACGATGCTCGGGACGTGCTGCGTGACCGTGATGGCCGAGGGCACGTGCCCCGTGCTCGCCATGAAGAACTTGATGCAGTTCTACAAACACGAGTCGTGCGGCCAATGCACGCCGTGCCGCGAAGGATCGGCGTGGCTCTATCACACCGTCGAAAAGATCCTCAACGGCCGCGGGACGATGTCCGACGTCGACTCGCTGCACGACATCGCGAACGGCATCATGGGCAACACGATCTGCGCGTTCGGCGAGGGCACGGCGATGCCCGCGCTCGGCTTCGTGAAGAAATTCCGCAAAGACTTCGAAGCGTACGTTCGCGGCGAAAAGAAGCGCGAAGGCGCGAGGCTCGTCGTCGAGTGAGCGAGGAGATCCCGTGGCAACGATCAGCTTGATTTACTTTTACGCGTGCGCGCTGGCGGCGATCGTCGGCGCGCTCGTCACGGTCGCCGCGAAGAACCCGATCCGCGGCGCGATGGGCTTGATGGTCACGGTGCTCTCCGCGGCCGGCATCTTCGTCGCGCTCCACGCGCACTTCCTCGCGGCGATTCAGCTCATCGTCTACGCCGGCGCGATCGTCGTGCTCTTCATCTTCGTCATCATGCTGCTCGGACCGAGCGCGACGTCGTCGCGAGATGCGCGCGGGCGGTTCACGCGCGCGTTCGGCGGGTCGCTCTTTCTCCTCGTGTCGGTCGCGGCGATGTACCTCGTGATTCGCCCCGCGTGGAACCACGCGTACCGCCTCCAAGAGTATCCGGCGGATTTCGGAACGATCGACGCGATGGGCAAAATCCTCTTCACCGATTACCTCGTGCCCTTCGAGCTCTCGAGCGCGCTCTTGATGATCGCGATCATCGCGGCGGTCGCCGTCGCGCGAAGCAAGCACCAATCGGATCGCACGTCGAAGGAGGCCGCGTGATTCCCGTCGACTACTACGTCGCGCTCTCCGCGGTGATCTTCGCGATCGGCGGCGTCGGGTTCCTCGTTCGACGCAACGTGCTCTCGACGCTCATGAGCATCGAGCTGATGCTCAACGCGGTGAACATCGCGTTCGTCGCGTTCAACCGGGCGCAGACGCACAACCACACCGGACAAATCTTCGCGTTCTTTTTGATCGCCGCCGAGGCCGCCGAAGTCGCAGTGGGCCTCGCGATCGTCATCTCGCTCTTCCGCATCAAGCGTACGGTGCGCACGGACGAAGCGGACCTTCTCCGGAACTAAAATGGATTTCCTCGCGACTCTCTTTCCGCAAGACGACTTCTCGCTCTTCGGCGTGATCCTCGGGATGCCGTTGCTCGGCGCGCTGGTCAACGGCGTGTGGGGCAAGCGGCTCGGCAAGCCCGCCGTCCGCGCGATGGCGATCGCGTCGGTCACGATCAGCTTCGTGTGCGCGGTGTTCGTGTTCATGTCGCTCAATCACTGGGTCGACGCGAGCGCTCACAAGGAGCACGGAACGATCGCGCACGACCACGTGCGCCTCACGTGGACGCTCTGGCAGTGGATGCACACGAACGGCGGACGCGGCGGCGGGAACGTCCCGATCGACGTTCGCTTCAGCGTCGACGCGCTCTCGAGCGTGATGATCCTGATCATCACGGGCATCGGATCGCTCATCCACTTGTACGCGAGCTCGTACATGGCGGACGACGCGAGCTACCACCGGTTCTTCGCGTACTTGAACCTCTTCGTCTTCGCGATGCTCGTGCTCGTGATGGGCGACAACCTGCCGGTGCTCTTCATCGGTTGGGAGGGCGTCGGGCTCTGCTCGTACTTGCTGATTGGATTCTGGTTCGACAGCGAGGCGAACGCGGCGGCGGGGAAGAAGGCGTTCATCGCGAACCGCGTCGGCGACTTCGGGCTCCTCTGCGCGATGTTCATCCTCGCGCACTACTGCGGGGCGCTCGATTGGAACGGCATCGAGTCGAACGCCGCGGCGCTCGTCGATCCGCCCGTCGACGCGATGAAGATTCACCTCTGGCCGCTCGGCGGCGGACGCTACGAAGGTTGGGCGTCGTTTCTCCAACCGCACGATCCGCTGATGGTGAGCGCGGCGACGGCGTGCGGTCTCGCGCTCCTGCTCGGGTGCACGGGAAAGAGCGCGCAGATCCCGCTCTACACGTGGCTGCCCGATGCGATGGCGGGTCCGACGCCCGTCAGCGCGCTCATCCACGCGGCGACGATGGTCACCGCGGGCGTGTACCTCGTGTGCCGCCTGCACTTCGTCTTCTTGCTCTCGCCGTTCGTGATGATGGTCGTCGCGCTCGTCGGCGCGTTCACCGCGTTCTACGCGGCGACGATCGCGCTCGTTCAATACGACATCAAGAAAGTCCTCGCGTATTCGACCGTGAGCCAGCTCGGGTTCATGTTCCTCGGCGTCGGCGTCGGCGCGTTCTCGGCGGGCTTCTTCCACGTGTTCACGCACGCGTTCTTCAAGGCGTGCTTGTTCCTCGGCGCGGGATCGGTGATCCACGCCATGCACGCGCGCATTCACGACAACGACAAATCGCAGGACATGCGCAACATGGGCGGCCTGCGGAAATACATGCCGTACACGTACTGGACGTTCGCGGTGTCGACCGCGGCGATCATCGGCGTGCCGCTCCTCTCGGGATTCTTCTCGAAGGACGAGATCATGTTCCGCGCGTACGTCGATCGCATTCAGTCGCCCCTCGCGGCGCGCCTCGCGCGCGAAGGCGATCCACAGTACGTGCCGCCGGAGTGGCTCGGGAAGCTCCTCTTCGTCGTCGCGGTCGCCGCGGCGACGATGACCGCGTTCTACATGTGCCGCGCGTTCTTCATGACGTTCTGGGGCGACTTCCGCGGGTGGACCATCGGACGCCCGTCGCTGCTCGCGCAGAAGAAGGACGCCGACCACGACGAGCACCACGAAGAAGATCTCACCGTGCCCGGTTACGCGCCGCACGAGTCGCCGTGGCAGATGACCGTCCCGCTCATCGTGCTCGCGACGGGCGCAGCGTTCGCCGGCATCTTGAACATGGGGCTCTTCCACGTCACGCCGATCGATCACTGGCTCGAGCCCGTGTTCGACACGCACGCGTCCGTCAAAGAGGCCGAGACGAGCGCGACGTCGCTCCTTCCCTTCGGCATCGGCGCGTTCCTCGTCGGGACGTACGCCGCGTACCACCTCTACGTGACGCGCAAAGGCGCCGACGAGCAGCAGTACATCTCGACGACGACGCGCTTCGTGCAGGCGATGACGGGCGTGCTCCTCATCGCGATTGCCGCGGTGATGTGGGTCGTCATCCCGTGGCCCGCGGGCAGCTACGCGCGCTACGTCGCGTGCCTCGGCTTGGGCCTCGGCGGCGCATACGCGATCGCGACGTACACGTTCATCGGCCTCGACAAGCTCTACGAAGAGACGGCGATCTCACTCGTCGACGCGCTCGCGGACACGTCGGCGTCGGCCGACCAGTGGATCGTCGACGGCGTGCTCGCGAAGCTCACCTCGTTCGTCGTCGCCGCGGCCGGCACCGTGCTTCGCGCGGCGCAAAACGGCGTCGTCCACCTCTACGCGGCGACGATGGTCGTCGGCCTCGCGCTCATCGGTTGGTTCTTCGTCGTGCCGCACGCGGACGCGACGGTCGCCGCGAAGGGCGCGGACTTCGTCGTGTCGACGGGCGCGAGCGGCGGCTACCTCGGTTACAAATTCGAGTGGTCGCAGTGCGAGCCGGACAAATCGCTGTGGCAAAAAGAGTGGGACGAGGCGACGAAGATCGAAGCTGCTGTCCCGCGCGCGCTCGCGCAGACGAAGGTCACCGACGAGCTCACCGCGAAGCACGCGCGCTGCGAGGCGCCGGGCGACAAGTGGGTCGCGGTCCTTCCCGCGCAGAAGAACGCGACGGACGAGTTCCGTGAGGTCTCGGACGTCACGCTGCACCTCGAAGCCGACGGCGACGCGGTCGTCGAGCAAAACCGTCCGGTGCGCCTGCGCGCGATGAACGTCTTTTCGCCCGCGCTCCGCAACTACGCCGCGAGCACGATCGTGTACGTGCCGCGCCCGGCGAAGGTGACGACGATGGAAGTGGGGCAGAACCAATGAGCACGCACGATCACGTCGAGGTTCCGCAAGAGCCGGAGCAACCGCTGCGCATCGGACCCGCGCAGCTCGTGTGGCTCGCGCTCGCCGCGCTCGCCGCGGTGGTCCTCTCGCGCTACGTCGATCACGCAGTCCCCGTCGTGCTCGCCGCGCTCGCTGGAGCGGCAGTTCCTCATCGTTATGGAACGAAGACGCGCGTCGCCATCGCGATCATCTGCGGCCTCACCGCGCTCTTCGTCGCGCGCATGTGGGTGTCGGACGATCTCAACGCGATCCCCGAAGCGCCACCGCACGAGTCGCGCACGATGCTCTCGTGGCTCTTGCGCATTCCGTTCCTCGCGGCGATCGCCGTCCTCTTCTTGCCGCGCCAGGCCCACCGCTTGCTGCAGGGGTTCACGCTCGCCTCCATGCTCGCGGCGCTCGCGTGGAGCCTCTTGCTTCTGCGCGTGCCGATGGGACGCGAGTTCCACTTCAACCAGGACTTCCTCTGGGTGAAGTCGCTCGGCATTCACTATCACGTCGCGGTCGACGGCATTTCGCTCTGGCTCGTCATCCTGACGACGTTCATCTCGCCCATCGCGACCTACGTCTCGTTCGGCTCGGTGTCGCAACGACTGAAAGACTGGTGCTTCGCGCTCTTGCTCCTCGAAGGCGCGCTGCTCGGATCGTTCGTCGCGCTCGACTTGTTCCTCTTCTACGTCTTCTTCGAGCTCTGCCTCGTGCCGATGTACTTGATGATCGGCGTGTGGGGTGGGCAAGCGCGCATGAAGGCGGCGTTGAAGTTCTTCATCTACACGATGACGGGCTCGGTGCTCCTGCTCGCGGCGCTCCTCTATCTCGCGCACGCGTTCCACAAGCTCACGGGCGTCTACAGCTTCGACTACTTCGATCTGCAGCGCGTCATGCTTCCGTTCGCGAAGAACGCGGACGAGTTCTTCCCGCACGGCGCGCAGTTCTGGCTCTTCGCGGCGTTCTCGATCGCGTTCTTCATCAAAGTGCCGATGTTCCCGGTGCACACGTGGCTGCCCGACGCGCACACCGAAGCGCCGACCGCGGGATCGATCGTGCTCGCGGCGATCATGCTCAAGCTCGGCACGTACGGGTACATCCGTTTTTCGATGGGGCTCTTCCCCGAGGCGAGCGCGCACTTCGCGGCGAGCCTCGCGGGCATCGCGATCATCGGCGGCATCTTGTACGGCGCGCTCTGCGCGTGGAAGCAAGACGACTTCAAGCGCCTCGTCGCGTACTCGTCGGTCGCGCACCTCGGATACGTGATGCTCGGGTTGTTCGCGTGCACGGCGGCGTCGCTCGAAGGCTCCGTGCTCCAAATGGTGAACCACGGCATCTCGACCGGCGCGCTCTTCCTCCTCGTCGGCGTGATTTACGATCGCCGCCACACGCGCCAAATCGCGGAGTTCGGCGGGCTCGCGAAGTCGATGCCGCTCTACGCGACGATGTTCGTCATCGCGACGCTCGCGAGCGTGGGTCTGCCGGGTACGAACGGATTCATCGGCGAGTTCATGGTGATCACCGGCACGTTCGTCTCGAACAAGCTCGGTCACTTCAGCGGCATTCAAGCGGCCGGCGCGGCGATCGGCGTGATCCTCGGCGCGCTCTACATGCTCTCGGTCGTGCAGAAGGTCTTCTTCGGTCCGATCAAGAAAGAAGAGAACCGCAAGATCGCCGACATGACGTCGCGCGAGCTCATCGCGGTCCTTCCGCTGATCTTCGCGATGTTCGTGATCGGGCTCTTCCCGAACATTTTCCTCACGCAGATCCAGGGCGCGACGACGCGCGTGGAACAGGATTTCGAAGCGCGCGTGCCCGCGGGCGCGCCGCGCTACTTCGAAGGCGGCATCAAGCTCACGCCGCGCAGCAAAGACGCGCCGGTGCGCGCAGGGCCTCCGGTCTCCGAGCTCAAGCCGGGCGAGGAGGCGAACTGATGTTGCTCGTACTCACGCTCGCTCCGTTCTTGATGGTGGGCGTCGGCGCGCTCTTGCTCATGCTCGTCGAGGTCGCGTCGCGTCCGCGCGGGCTCGCGCTCGGCGCGACGCTCATCCTCGTCGCCGGCGGGCTCAGCAGCGTCGCGCTCTGGTTCTACGGACCCGACCAGCTCGACACCGCGTCGCTCTCGCCGTGGCTCTCGGTCGATCGCTTCTCGCTCTTCTTCGACGGCCTGTTGTGTCTCGGCGGCGCGCTCGCTGCGCTCCTCGCCGGCGGGTACATGCCGGAGCACAACTTGGATCGCGGCGAGTTCTACTCGCTGATCCTCTTCGCGACGTTCGGCGCGATGATGCTCGCGGGTGCCGGCGATCTGCTGACGCTCTTTCTCGGCCTCGAGACGATGTCGATCGGCGCGTACGCGATGGCCGCGTTCCGGCGCGCGTCGCCGCGCTCTGCGGAGGGCGGTCTGAAATATTTCCTGCTCGGCGCGTTCGCTGCCGCGATCCTCCTGTACGGGTTCGCGCTGCTCTACGGCGCGACGGGGCACACCGATCTCGTCGGCATCGGAGCGGTCGTGAAGGATCTCGCGGCGAGCTCGACGGCGCACGCGGCGGCGGGCTCGCCCGTGATCGCGAAGGGCGCGAGCGCGCCGATGGTCGTCATCGCGCTGCTTCTCGTCATCGTGGGTCTCGTGTTCAAAGTGTCGGCGGTTCCGTTCCACATGTGGACGCCGGACGCGTACGAAGGCGCGCCGACGCCGGGCACGACGTACATGGCCGTCGTCGTGAAGGCCGGCGCGTTCGCGATGATGCTCCGCGTGCTGCTCCTCGTCTTCGGCGACAAGCACTCGATGTCGTGGACGAACGGCTGGCCACCGGTGATCGCGGGCCTCGCGGTCGCGACGATGACCGTCGCGAACCTCGTCGCCGGACGCCAAGAATCCGTGAAGCGCATGCTCGCGTACTCGAGCATCGCGCACGCGGGATATTTGCTCGTCGGCGTCGTCGCCACGATGCGCGCGACGCCGCAAGCAACAGGCAGCGTGCTCTTCTATTTGCTCACCTACACCGTCTCGACGGCGGGTGCGTTCGGTTCGCTCATCTTGTGCGGACGGCGTGGCGCGGAAGCGGTTTCGTACGAAGACCTCGCCGGCATCGGTCGGCGTCATCCCGCCGCCGCGCTTCCGTTCGCGCTCTTTCTCCTCTCGCTCGCAGGCATTCCACCCACGGCGGGCTTCTTCGGGAAATATTTCGTGCTCCGCGCGGCGATGGACGGCGGTTTCTACTGGCTCACGGTCATCGCGTTCCTCAACAGCGTGATCGGCGCGTACTATTACCTGCGCGTGCTCGTGTACATGTACATGCGCGAGCCGGCGGCAGGCGCGCCCATCGCGACGCCGATGAAGTCCGGTTATGTGACGACGGCGCTCATCGTCAGCGCGATCCTCGTCCTCGTGCTCGGTCTCACGCCGGGCCGCTCGCTCGACGTGGCGCTCGCAGCGGCCGCCACGCTCACCACGTAGTCGAGCTGGACCGCGCACGGTTTTTGAAGGAGATGCCTTCGATGTCCTCGCGCACGCTCCGATTCGCCATCGCGGTTGGCACCCTCGCCTGCTTCTCGTGCAGAAACGATCCGGTTCGCCTCTCGTCTTCTGACGGCGCAACGACGTTGGCGGCGCTCGACGGCGGCAAGTCGACGAAGCCCGGTCCGGTCAACGAGCTCCCGATTCCGACCGCCGACGTCCTCAAGGTGCTCAACCCGACCAACCTGCCCGAATACAAAGGCGCGACGGGCGTGATCGAAGGCAACGTGTACGTGACGGGCGATCCTGCGCCGCCGCTCATGGGAAAGAACTTCGATCGGTGTCCTGCGGCGGCGGCGGTCTACAGCAAGACGTTCCGTGAAGGCGCGCCGCTGCCGGACGGATCGCGCCCGCTCGCGGACGTCGTGCTCGGCGTCACGGGGTACGGCGAGTTCATCGTCGCGGAGAAGCAGCCTGCGGTGCGCGTCACGATCTCGCACTGCGCGTACAGCGCGCGAAGCGTGGCGATGACGTTCGGTCAGGTGCTCGAGGTGAAGAACGAAGGCGGTCCGATGTACGCGCCCGATCTCGAGAACCAAACGGCGCCCGCGATCATGATGGCGACGCCGGGCGGCGATCCGGTGCGCATCTACCCGAAGAAGCCCGGGCGGTACCGCTTGATCGATCGCGTGGGAAACTCGTGGCTCGAAGCGGACATCTTCGTCTCGGTCACGCCGCTGCACACCGTCTCCGATCTTCAAGGGCACTATCGCATCGAAGGCGTGCCAGTCGGCAAGATGACGATCCACGCGTGGCACCCCGCGATCGCGCACGGCGTCGAGAAGGAAGTCGACGTCAAAGACGGCGTCGTGTCGAACGTGGATTTGTCCGTGGTGAACGACAAGCCCGCGGAGCGACCGCCGTCGCGTGACCTGAAGCCGATCTTGCCTTAGCGCGCGAGCGCGCGCTCGGCGGGCGTCGCGGCGAGCGCGGCGAAGCGCGCACGGACGCGCGTGCGCTCGGGCGCGGACGTCGGTAGCGCTTCGAGCAGCGTCGCGTCGAGCACGGGGTTCGCGGCCGACGAGAGGGCCGCGCGCGCGAGGTCGTCACTCGATTGATTGTGCGCGCGCGCGACGGCGAGCAGCGCGGCGAGCACGATCGGATCGGTCGGCGCGCGCCGCGCGAGTTTCGACGCGAGCACCATCGTCCGCGACGACGCGACGTCGGATTGCGCGCGCGCGAGCAGCTCGTGTCGCGCGTCGAGGTTCTCGAACGGCGCGCGGAGCGGCTCGCGCCGGCGCCACGCGAGCTCGATGCGCGACTCGAGGGGCAGCGCGTTCTGATCGAGAGCGTCGTGCGCGCCGAGATCGGCGTAGAGCGAGAGCGTCGTCGCGTCGGCGTGCGCGACCGGATCGCATGGCGCGGCGAGCAGCGCGGCACGCGCGGCGGTGGGACCTGCCGCGCGGAGAAGCGCGCCGCCGAAGAGCGCGCACGTGATGGCGGGCGCCGTGCGCGCGCTCGTCGACGCTGGCGTGATCGACGTCGCATTGATCACGCTCTGCGCGCTCGGGTCGATCGCCGCGAGAACGAACCGCGCGCCGAGATCGCCGGGATCGGCGCGGAGGGTCGCGGACGCGACGCTCCGCGCGAGGGTGAAGTGCGCGGTGGCCGCGGCGCGCGCAGCGGCCTCCGCGAGCGGCACGCGA
>Ga0335078_10008672_pt1 | contig 15099 bp, 14 predicted proteins | sample Lox_Sample_32_FD_206711 | JGI IMG/M metagenome (GOLD analysis project Ga0335078, IMG submission 206711) | Soil microbial communities from Loxahatchee National Wildlife Refuge, Florida, United States - Lox_Sample_3.2 | ecosystem: Environmental > Terrestrial > Soil > Wetlands | place: USA...
CACGCCCGAGGCGGTGTTCTGGAAGCGCAGCGCAACGCCCGTGCCGTACAGCGTGGTGACGGCGTTGAGCAGCAGCGCGAGCGCGACCAGGCCGACGATGTCGAGGGCGTTGCCGCGCACGGACATGCCGGTGGCGAGCGCCACGCCGAACACGATCGCGATGTTGATGACCCCGCGCCCGAGCGCGAGCATCAGATAGCCGCCGACGATCGCCAGCCGTTGCGGGGCGGCGAGCATCAGGCGGTGGGCGAAGCCGCTCTCGAAGTCGGCTGCCACGTCGAAGGTGGTGAACACGGCGGCGAACATGGCGGCCATGTACATGACGAACACGAACACGAACGCCGTGTAGCTGTAATAGCCGAAGCCCTTGGTCCCGCCGACGGCGCCCAGCGCGCCGCCGAAGGCGGCGAACATGAACAGCGGCAGCAGCAGCGAGGGCAGCAGCTTGGGCGGCACGCGGATGAGCTTGCGCGTGCACTGGTAGGCGACGCCGCGCGCCACCGACAGCGAACGCGAGCTCATGCGAGGACCTTCCTACGCATGCTCGAAGCGGCGGCGGTGAGGAAGAACACGAGTATGCCCGCGGCGATCCCGCCCCCGAGCTCCAGCGCCTGCGCGTTCCAGCCGGTGATGAACAGGCTGCGCGGCGCCTCCACCAGATAGGACATCGGGTTGTAGGTGGCGACTTCTTTGAACCAGCTGGAGGTGATGAGGTTGCGCGGCATCATCATCGAAGACATGAACAGCAGGCCCAGCCCGATCACGAACACGCCCTGCGCCTGCTGCGCCGAGCCGGTGAACACGGCGGCGAGCAGCCCGACAGAGCCGAACGCGAGGATCGTGAGCAGCACGAGCGCGAGCACGACGAGCGCTCCGCCGACCCCGGTCTTGACGCTGGCGCCGCCGGCGAGCCCCACGAGCAGGTACAGCACCGACTGTCCGAAGCCGAGCACGGCCACGCCGGCGAGCTGCGAGATGATCAGCGCGGGCACCTTCACGGGGGTCAGCGCGATGCGGCGCAGGAAGCCCGTCTCGATGTCGTTGCCGAGCGCGTTGCCCGCGATGGTGACGGCGCCGGCGGCGCCCTGGATGAGCGTGGCGGAGATGATGAAGGTGATGTAGGAGTGGGTGGGAAAGCCTTTGACCTTGGTGATCTCTTTGCCGGCTGAGGACAGCACCGCCAGCATGAACAGCGGGAACACGACGTTGGGCACCACCAGCACCGGCTGGCGCAGCGTGCGCCTGATCGAGCGCCGCGCGAGCGTGCGCACCTGCAGGTCGAGCGAGGATGAGCCGCGCGCCCGCGCCGGCACGCCGGCGGGGCCGGCGGCGGCGCCTGCCGGGGAGGCGGCGGCGCTCACTGGACGATGTCCGCCGCGCCCATGCCGGAGCCGGCGCTCAGCTGTTCGAGCACACCGGCCTCGTCGCCGTCCTGCTCCTCCTCGGCTGCGCCGGCGAGCGAGTGGCCCGTCTTGATCAGGAACACGTCGTCGAGCGTGGGCGCGTGCAGCTGCACGTTGGTGACCTTGATCGCCGCCTGGTCGAGCGCGCGGATGACGTCGGCGAGGTCTTCGATCCCGGGGCGCAGGCGCGCGGCGACGCCGCCGTGGGCCGAGGTGGCGAGCTCGCCGAAGCGCCTCAGCACCTCGCTGGCGGCCGCGAAGTCGGAGCGCTCGACGGGGATCACCTCGACGGTGGGGCGTCCGATCTCAGCCTTCAGCGCCGCGGGCGTGTCCTCGGCGACCATCTCGCCGTGGTCGATGATGCCGACGCGATCGGCCATCACGTCGGCCTCCTCCAGGTACTGGGTGGTGAGGAACACCGTCATGCCCTCCTCGCGCACCAGGCGCGCGACCTCCTCCCACAGCGCCGTGCGGCTCTGCGGGTCGAGGCCCGTGGTGGGCTCGTCGAGGAACAGCACGCGCGGGCCGTGCACGAGCGCGAGCGCCAGGTCCAGGCGCCGCTTCATGCCGCCGGAGTAGCCGCCCACGAGGCGCCCGGCGGCGTCCGTGAGGGCGACGCGTTCGAGCAGCTCCTCGGCGATCTTGCGCCGCTGCGCCTTCTTGATGCCGTGCAGCGCGGTCTGCATCTCCATGTGCTCCCACGCGTTCAGGTGCATGTCGAGCGCGGCCGCCTGCAGCGCCACGCCGATCGTCTCGCGCACGCGCGCGCCGTCCTTGACCACGTCGAGGCCGGCGATGCGGGCGCTGCCGGAGGTGGGCGGCAGCAGCGTGGTGAGCATGTGCACGGTCGTTGACTTGCCCGCGCCGTTGGGGCCGAGGAAGCCGTAGATTTCACCGGGGTTGACGAGCAGGTTGACGCCGTCGACGGCGCGGTGGCCGGGGTATTCCTTGACGAGATCGACGACCTCGATCGTGTTCGGGTGCTCCCCGGTGGCCGCCGCCACCGGCGCAGCCGCCGGTTCGACCACGCGATCGACGGGCAGCTGGACTTCGATGACGGTGTCGCCGATCTGCACGCGATCGCCGGTCTGAAGCGCGGTCGTGCCGGACAGTCGCTGGCCGTTGACGAGCGTGCCGTTGGTGGAGCCCATGTCCTGCACGGTGAGCCCGCCGCTGGCCGGCGAGAAGGCCGCGTGGCGACGCGACACGCCGCTGTCCTGGTCGAGGATCACGTCGGCGGCGCCCAGCTCGCGCCCGACGACGAGCTGCGCCCCCGCGGGGATCCTGTTGCCCTGGAGCTGGCCGGAGAGGAAGACGAGCATCGGCAGCGTGGGGATCTGCTTGACGCGCGTGACCTGGACGGCGGGCAGCGCGTCGGCCGCGGCGCTGCTCTCGGCGGCACGCGCGGGCGCCAGCTCGCCGCGGACCTCCAGCACGGTGCCGCCGAGCTGAACGCGGTCGCCGGGCCTGAGCTCGTGGGCGCTGGAGATTCGCCGGCCGTTGACGAACGTGCCGTTGGTCGAGCCGAGGTCCTCGATCGCACAGCCACCGTCGAGCGGGGTGATGGTGGCGTGACGCGCCGAGACGTCGGAGTCGGTGATGACGAAGTCGGCTGCGGGGTCGCGGCCGATCACCGAGACGGCCGTGACCGACAGCTCTCGCTCGGCTTCCCCCCCTTCGATGATCGCAAGCGTCAGCTGCGCCACAGCCGCATCGTATTGATCGTCCCCGATCGCCGCAATTCCGCCGGCGCCCGGCTCCGCTGCGGGCAGGCTGGCGCTGTCTCTGGCCCCCTGCGGCGGCGTGCTCGGTGCGCGCGAGCACGGTTGCATCGCCCACACGCATCACATAGCATGCCCGCCACTATTCGAGCGCTGGGGGGCGGTGCGCCGGAGCATCGGTCAGGCCCTCGGCCAGGATCAAAGGAGAATGGGAGCCGTGAGCACCGAGCGAGGCGACTCCATCGTCGAGATCGCCACCCTGCGCCCGCCGGCCGAGCAGTACGACGTGGCGATCCTCGGTGGCGGGCTGGCGGGTCTCACAGTGGCCATCCAGCTCAAGCAGCGACGCCCGCAGACGAGCGTGGTCGTGTTCGAGAAACGCGAGGGCCCGGCGCCCCTGGCGGCGTTCAAGGTGGGCGAGTCCACGGTCCCCTCGGGAGCTCACTACTTCGCGGACGTGGTCGGCATGAAGGACCACCTCGACAAAGAACAGCTGGTCAAGTGCGGGCTGCGCTACTTCCCGCCGACGGCGACCAACGCGGACATCACGCAGCGGGTGGAGCTGGGCCCTCCGATCTACCCTCCGCACGACAACTACCAGGTGGACCGCGGGCTGTTCGAGAACAAGCTGGCGGCGCGCGCGAGAGCGCTCGGCGTGGACGTGCAGCAGGGCGCGCGCGTTGGCGAGGTGACCCTCGGCGACCCCCATCGCATCGACTTCGAGCAGTTCGGCACGGAGTCCACGACGACCGCGCGCTGGGTGATCGACGCCTCGGGGCGCGCGAGCATCATCAAGCGCAAACTCGACCTTGCGACCGACTGCGGACACCACATCAACTCGGCCTGGTTCCGCCTCGCAGGCGGCCTCGACCTGGAGGACTGGGGGCGCGAGAGCGCGGAGTGGATGGGTCGCATGCCCGAGCCCGGCGTGCGCCGCTTCAGCACCAACCACCTGATGGGCGAGGGCTACTGGGTGTGGCTGATCCCGCTGGCGACGGGGCCGATCAGCATCGGCGTGTGCGCCGACCCCCGCTTTCACCCGTTTGAGGAGATCAACGAGTTCGACAAGATGCTCGACTGGCTGCGCCGGCACGAGCCGCAGCTGGCGGCGTCGGTGGAGAACCGCCTGGAGGACGTGGAGGACTTCCTGCGCGTGCGCGACTTCGCCTACGGCGTCAAGCAGGCCTTCTCGAAGGACCGCTGGGCGCTGGTCGGCGAGGCGGCGGCGTTCGCGGACCCGTTCTACTCGCCGGGCTCGGACTTCATCGGCTACAGCAACACGTTCGCGTCCGATCTGGCGGTGCGCGACCTCGACGGCGAGGACGTCGGAGAGCGAGTGGACGCCTACAACGAGCGCTACCAGAAGCAGTTCGAGCACGTGATCTCGCGCTACCGCGACACGTACACGGTGTTCGGCAACCCGTGGGTGCTGATCGGGCTGCTGTCGTGGGACTTCCACCTCAACCACGTCGCGGGCGTGCTGGCGTTCGTGCAGAACAAGCTCACCGACATCGAGTTCATGGAGCGCGCGGAACCGCTGATCGACCGCATGCAGGGGATCAGCATCAGCATGCACCGGCTGTTCCGCGAATGGCACGAGATCGAGAACAGGCAGCTCGAGCCGTCGTTCCCGCCGAGCCTGCCGGTGCAGATCCAGGGCCTGATCGGGCTCGTCAAGGACTACCCGGACGACGACGCGCTGCTGGAGGAGATGCGCACCGAGCTGCGCAACGTGGAAGCGACGGCGCTGGCGATCTTCAACCAGGCCGCCAAGGCGCTGCCCCAGCAGCCGCCGAGCGACCGGCCGCTGGACCCGATGGCGGTCAGCATGGACCCCTCGCGCTGGGAGCCCGACGGGCTGTACGCGCAGTCGGGCATGACGATCGACGAGGCGCGCGAGATCATGAACGGCATCGACGTGCTGTGGGACCCCTCGCTGCCGAGCCCCTTCGCCGGCCCTCCCCCGGCCGCCGCGGGCCCGCCTCGCAACATGCACGCGCCGCCGGTCAAGACCGCCAGCGCGCCGGTCGCGCGCTAGAGCGCCCGCGAGCGGGCGGCGCGCTCTCGCAGCAGCACGCGGCCGCCCTGCTTGGGGCTGAACATCACGCCCCTGCGGGTGAAGCCCTCGTCCGGCTCGCTGCTGGGCTCGAAGCGGGCTCCCAGCACGAGCGTGCGCAGCACCGTCTTGATCTCCATCGTCGCCAGGCTCCTGCCGATGCAACTGCGGGGGGCGCCGCCGAACGGGAACCACGTGTACGGGGACTCCGGCTTGCCGAGGAACCGCTCGGGACGGAACTGCAGCGGCTCGGGATAGATGTCGGGACGGCGCTGGACGATCAAGCTGCACGGCGCGAGCGACACCCCGGGCCCCACCTCGTAGCCGCCGATCTCATACGGCTGCCTGGTCATGCGCAGCGCCATCGGCAGCGGCGGGCGCAGGCGCAGCAGCTCTCTGACGACGGCGTCGAGGTACTCCTCGCTGCCGTCCTCGAGCTCCGATCGAAGCCGGTCGAGCACCGCGGGATGGCGGGTCAGGCGCTCGAGCGCCCACGCCAGCGCGGTGCCCGTGGACTGGTGCCCCTGCAGCAGCAGCGTCACCAGCTGGTCGCGGACTTCGACGTCGCTCATCGGCGTGCCGTCGTCGTAGGTGGCGCGCAGCAGCGTCGCCAGCACATCGCCGCGCGCAGCGAGGTCGGGGTCGCGGCGTGCGCTTGCGATCACCTCGTAGACGTCGGCGTTGACGGCGGACACCAGGCGTGCGAAGGAGCGCGGCAGGCGGTCGCGCAGACGCCACAGCTGCACCATCGCCATGCGCCTCGAGTTCGAGCCGTAGGCGACGATCTCGCTGACGCGTGCGCGCAGGCGCTCTTCCATCGCCCCGCTGACGCCGAAGACGGCGGCCATGATCGCCTGCAGGGTGATCTCCTGCATGCGCCCGAGCGTCGCCACGGGCGTGCCCAGCGGCCACGTCGCCAGGCTGTCCTCGCACGCGCGCGTGACGTGCTCGCGGAAGTGCTCGATGTGCTCGGCGCCGAACGGCGGGCGCAGCAGGCGCCGCACCTGCTCGTGCTCGCCCTCGTCGAGGGTCAGCAGCGAGGACCCGCCGAGCAGCGCGGTGGCGAGCTGGGCGTAGGCGTCGCCGCCGTGCAGGACCGTGGGGTCGGCGGTGAACACCTGCTCGACGAGCGCCGTGTCGTTGATGAACACGAACGTGATGCCCGCCTGCATCTGGAACGCCCAGATGTCGCCGTAGCGATCCCAGCCGGACTGCAGCAGCGCCAACGGGTCGCGGACCCAGGCCATCGTCGCCCGAAGGCCCTTCTTTGGTCCCGGCGGCAACTGCGCAGGCAACGTCCCCCCTTGCTCGACGCTCGGGAAAGGCTATCCGAGATGCCAGCGACGCTCAAGCGTCGTGAGCCGCCTCGCGGCGCTGGCCGGCGAAGCGCGCGATCAGCTCGTCCGCGACCTCCCCGGGGCCTGGCATGCCCGCTATCTCCGCCGCGATCCGCGCGGCCGCCTCGCGCGCCGCGGAGGAGTCGAGCAGCTCGTGGACCGTCGCGCGGACGGCCCGCTCGCTGACCTGCTCGGCGGTCAACGCGACGCCCGCTCCCGCGCGCTCGCACGCCTCGGCGTTCTGGAACTGGTCGGCGGCCTGCGGCAGGCACAGCTGCGGGACCCCGCGGGCGAGGGCGGCGAGCATGGTCCCCGACCCGGCGTGCGACACGACGACGGCGCACTCGCCGAGCAGCTCCGTCTGGGGGATGTAGCGGGCGACGTGCACGTTCTCGGGCTGCTCGCCGAGCGCCGCCGGGTCGCCGTCCGGTCCCACGGTGACGATCAAGCGCACGGGCAGCTCGCGGATCGCGCCCACGACGGTCGCCGTGGGGGCGGCACGCGAGGCGAACGTGGTGCCGAACGTGACGTACACGAGCGGGCGCCCGGCGCACGCCGCGGGCCAGATCGGCATGCGCTCCTCACCCGCGCTGGCGAACGCGACCGGTCGCAGGGGCTGGATGCGCTCGATGTGCCGCGTGTCGGCGCTCTGCAGGCTCGGCGGGCAGATGTCGAGGTACAGGTGCTGGTAGCTGCCGGCGTATGGCGGGGGCGACAGCCCCAGCTCCTCCCACAGCCCCGCGACCTGCTGGCCCACCGCTTCCATGTGCGCGGCCGGCATGATCCGCCCGAGCGCGTGGGTGACGCTCGGCACGCCCGCGGCGGCGGCCGCGATCGCGGCCGCGAACTCGGCGGTCTCGTGCACGACCAGCGTCGGCTCGAAGCGCTCGATCAGCGGGATCAGATCGGCGAGCATCGGCGGCACCAGCACGCCCGCGAACACGCTGCTGAAGATGTAGGTCGAGCGCTCGCGCGCGGGCAGCTCGGCGAGCTTCGAGGGATCGAACGGCGGCGGGCCGTCGCCGAGCGCGATCCCGGCGCGCTCGGCCCGGAAGCCAGCGCGTTCCAGCCCCGGGTGCAGCTTCTCCGCACAGGCCCACAGCACGTCGCTCCCCCGCTCGTCGAGCGCGCGCGCGAGCGGCACGAGCGGGTGCACGTGACCCCATCCGGGCGCCGTCGTGAACAGGACCCGCGCCGGGCCCGCCATCACAGCCCGAACAGGCGGCGCGCGTTGCCCGCGAGGATGCCCTGCCGCTCGTCCTGCGAGATCGGCAGCCCTTCGACCATCGCCACCGCCTCGCCCAGAGGCGTCGCCAGCGGCGGCGAGTCGGTGCCGAACAGCATGTGCTCGGCGCCCATCAGCTCGAGGTTGGCGATGTGGCTGTTGACGTTCGAGTTCGCCGTGTCCACATAGACGTTGCGCAGGAACGCGCTTGGCGGCTGGGTGATCTTGTTGGCGGGCCGCGCGCCGGGGCCGCCGGGCGGACCGCCGCCGGGAGAGCCGCTGCCGCCGGGGGGGCCGCCGCCGCCTGGAGGGCCGCCGGCGCCTGGAGGGCCACCGGCGCCTGGAGGGCCGCCAGCGCCTGGAGGGCCACCGCCGGGCGGGCCGCCCGCGCCCCAGTGGCGCGGCGCGTAGGCGGAGTCCATGCGCCCGGCGAGCAGCGCGATCGCGCCGCCGGCGGTGGCGGCGATGACCTGAAGCCGCGGGTGGCGCTCGAGGCGGCCGGCGAACACGAGCGCGGCGAGGCCAACGGTGACGTCCATGAAGCGCCCGACCTGCTCGACCAGGCGGAAGTCCTCGAGGCTGTCTGCGCCGACGGGCTCTGCGGGCGGGTGCAGGAACACGGGCTTGCCGAGCTCGGCTGCCATCTCGAAGAACTCGTCGGCGCGCGGCGAGTCCAGGTACTCGCCCTTGACGCTGGTGTTGACGATCAGCCCCACGAAGCCGCCGTCCTCGACCGTCTGGGCGGTCTGTTCGAGCAGCTTCCGCTCGCCGAAGGGGTTGGTGTAGGCGTATGCGGCCAGCCGCGGAGAGTGCTCGCGCACGGTGTCGGCGAGCCATTCGTGGAAGGAGGCCAGCTCGTCGAGGCTCTGCGCGTAGTTGTCGTGCCCGCGCTTGCTCATCGTTCCGAAGCCGACGGGGCTGCCGACGATCGTCAGCTCGATGCCGGCCTCGGACTTGCGGTCGAGCATGCCCTCGATGTCCGCGAGCGCGGGCGGCATCGGGTAGCGCTTGAACAGCTCAGGGTGGGTGATGTGGCCGTGGACGTCGATCGTCACGACGCTGCCCCGGCGGACGCGGCAACGCGCGCGCGGGCGGCCGGCGCCGGTCGCCGAGCGTTCACGCGGCGCCCCCGTCCTCGCCCGGCCAGGGGTACTCGCGCACGCCCGACATGCGCTCCTGGAACGCGAGCATGGCAGCGACGTCGAGGTCGCCGAGACCCTGCTGCTGGGCGGCGGTGAGCATCGCGTGCGCGCTCTCGGTGACGGGCATCGGCACGCCGACCTTCTGCGCCTGTCCGAGCACGAGCGTCATGTCCTTGCGCATCAGCCCCAGCTTGAAAGCCGTCAGCTCGAAGTTGCGCTGGCCCATGATCGCGCAGCGGAACGCCATCACGGGGGAGCTGTAGCCGCTCTTGGCGATCATGTCGAGCACCGACTCGCGCGAGAGCCCCGCCTTTTCGCCGAACACCACCGCCTCGGCCAGCGCCGGCATCTGCACGCCCATGAGCATGTTCAGCACGAGCTTCATCGTCGCGCCCATGCCGCTGGCGCCGAGGTAGGTGACCTCCTTGCCGATCGCTTCCAGCAGCGGCTCCATCGCCTTGAACGTCTGCTCCTCCCCGCCCGCCATCACGCGCAGCTCGCCCTGGCGCGAGTGCATCGGGTTGCCCAGCACGCACGCGTCCAGCGCCTGGACGCCCTTCTCGGCGGCGCGCTGCGCCAGCTCGCGCGGGAACTCGGGCGGCACGGTGCTCATGTCGAGGATGCAGGCGCCCTCGCGCAGCGTCTCGAACACGCCGTCGGCGTCGAACAGCATGCGCGCCACGACGTCCTGGTTGGCGAGGCTGAGCATCACCACGTCCGCGTCGCGCGCCGCGTCGGCGGGCGTGTCGGCGACGCGCGCGCCGAGCTGCGCGACCTCCTCGGTCTTCTCGCGCGTGCGGTTGTAGACCGCCAGGTCGTAGCCGGACTCGACCAGCCGGCAGGCCATGCCGTTGCCCATCACGCCGAGACCGATGTAGGCGATGCGCGGCTTGTCGCTGTCGGCGCCGGCCATCGCTAGGAGCTGGCTGACACGCCGCCGTCCACGAACAGGACCTGCCCGGTGACGAAGCTCGCGGCGGGCGAGGCCAGGAACAGGGTGGCGCCCGCCAGCTCGACCGGCTCGCCGAAGCGGCCAAAGGGAATGCGGGCGAGCATCATCGTCACGAACCTATCATCGGAGGCCGCCTCGCGCACGAGCTCCGTGGGCACGAACCCCGGCGCCACGCCGTTGACGGTGATGCGGTGCTTGCCCCACTCCGTGGCGAGCTGGCGGATGAGACCGTTGAGGCCGGCCTTGCTCGCGGCGTAGCCGGCGAAGCCCCTGCGCGCTCCCGCGACGCTGCGCGTGGTGGAATAATGGATGACACGCCCGCCGCGCCCCGCGTCGATCATCGCCTCACCGGCAGCTTGCGAGAGCCAGAAGGCGCCCGACAGGTTGATGTCCAGCAGCGAGCGCCAGTCGTCCTCCTGGAAGCGCTCCGCCGGCGCCTCAATGTCGATCCCCGCGAGGTTCACGAGCACGTCCACGCCGCCCAACTGCTCGCGGCAGCTATCGACCAGCTCGCGCGCGCTGTCGCGGCTTGAGATGTCCACGCGCGCGCCGTGCGCCACGTGCCCCGCCTCCGACAGCTCCTGCGCGAGCGCCTGCGCCTTCTCCTGTGAGCGTCCCGCGATCAGCAGCTCTGCACCGCAGTCGGCGAACAGACGGCTCGTCACCTCACCGATGCCGCCGTAGCCACCAACCACGATCGTGCGCCGGCCATCGAGCCGAAACAGCGAAGCGAAGTCGGCCGCGCGCTGCTCGTCAACCTTGATCGCCGGGCCCGGGGGCCCGCCGCCGGGAGGGCCGCCGCCGGGAGGACCACCGCCACCGGGAGGGCCACCGCCAGGAACCACGCCCGCGGGAGGGCCGCCGCCGGGAGGGCCGGCGGTCATTCGTCGTGCCGCCGTGTGACCAGCAGCTCCATCGTGCTTTTCATGAAGAACGCGCGCGCGCCGTCGCTGGTGGACATGTCGCGCGGCTCGGCCACGTACTGGTCGAGCTTGTCCTCCAGCTCACGGATCGCCGGCTGGCGGCCCATGTGCGCTCCCAGCACCGGCAGCGGCACCTCATCGGTCGTTTCCACGACGCGGATCACGGTGTTGTCCTTCATGAACACCTGTGTGCTCAGGAGCGTGCCGACCTCGTTGCCGTCGTCGTCGCGGATGGTGTGGTCGGGCCGGCCGTATTCCTTGAACGCCTGGCGCACTGCGTCCTGCGTACCCGGCTTGATGTCCCACATGAGCGCCCAATATTGCGCCATCGCTACCCCCTTCTCTATAAAAACCTTGAAGGCGCGACGCTATCCCAATCGAGACGGCCGTGCGGCGCGCCCGCTTCGCCTACCCCTGTACGAAGAAGCGCACGTCGTACTGGTCGGTTTTGGGCGGCGCCTGCAGCACATCCTTCAGCTCCCCCACCATCGCGCGGGCGATGCCGGCGCTGGATTCGCGGTTCTCCTCGCTGTCCCACAGGGTGATGGCGATCGCGTGTGGGCCGCCGTCGGGCTCGGTCAGCAGGATGTAGCCGCGGAAGCCGGGGTGCTCCTGGTAGGAGGGGATGATCTTCTCCTCCGTGAGCTTCATGCCGGCGTCGACTTTCTCGGGGTTCCACTCGGTTGCGTTGACTCGGGCGTACATCGGACCCCCTTCAGGAGCTCGGCTGGATGGAGTGGGCGACGTCATAGATGATGCGTTCGTTCTTGCCGGCCCAATATGGGTGCATGGGCGAGCGCTTGGCGATGTGCGCGGTGGACTCCTCCCACGTCAGGAACGCGTCCTTGCTCTGCCATTCGCTGAGCAGGATGTAGCTCAGCGGCTGCCCCTCCTCGTCGGGCGGCTCGTTGCGCCGCAGCAGTTCGTCGCGGATGTGACCGGCGGTGCCCTTCACGTTGGCGGTCACCTGCGCATATGCCGCCTCGAACGCCTGCGCGTCCTCGCGGTTGATCTTGGCGAACACCATCACGCGAGCTGCCATCAGCTCCCCCCTCCGTGTATGTCGATGAGTATGTCGTGGACGGTCATGTTCGCCGAGGAGCGCAGCTCGCGCAGCGGCGCCGTCAGCTCATCCTGCTCGGGGCTGCGCTCAAACTCACTGAACACCTCCCGGCTCTCCCAGTCGCTGGTGACGACGAAGCTGTCCGCGTCCTGCGGGTCGCGCGCGAGCGTCTGGCGCACGTTGCCGGGGACTTTGCGCACCTCCTCGGCGATCGCCTGCCAGGCACGTTCGAAGTCCGGGCCGCGGCCGTCCTTGACCTTCATGTGAAGCGTGGCCCGCACCATCGACGGCATCCTAGAGGCTCGCGTTCACAGCTGGAACGTGTGCTCGTGCTCGTACGTACGCAGCCACAGGCTCTCGGGCACCGCGCTGATCATCATGTCGCGCAGCGCAACCGCGGGGGCGCTCTCCCACGCGCACATGCGCGCCATCCTGCGCGCGCGGTCCACGATCGCGCTGGTGCGCGGGATGCGCTGGCTCTCATAGCGCTCGAAGGCCGCGCTCAGCGCGTTGGCGTCCGCGGGATCGCCGGCGGCCGCGAGCTCGCGCGCGAGCACGGCGGCGTCTTCGATCGCCATGCCCGCGCCCTGCCCGAACGCCGGCATCGTCGGGTGCGCGGCGTCGCCCAGCAGCACCACGCGGCCCTGGCGCCAGCTCTTGACGGGACGGCGGTGATACAGGTCGCCGCGGTAGATCTGCTCCTCGGGCGTCGCCTCGATCACCTCCGGTATACCCTCGGGCCAGCCGGCGAACGTGTCGAGCAGATCCTGCTTGCGGCCCTTCGGCGGGTCTGCCTCGCCCTCGGGGCGCACCTCGCTGGCCCACCAGAACAGCCGCTCGTTACAGGGGAACAGCCCGAAGATGGCCTTCGGCCCGAACACCTGCTCGGACACGTTCAGCGGCAGCGTGGGGTGCGTGTAGGTGGGCATGCCGCGCCACGCCGTCTGCGTGGAGTAGATCGGCGGCCCGTCGCCGAGGACCTGCGAGCGGATCACCGAGCGCACGCCGTCGGCGCCGATCAGCGCGGCGCCCCGCTCGCTGCCGCCGTCGGCGAACCTGGCGGTGACGCCGTCGGCGTCCTGCTCGAAGCCCACGCACCGCGAGTCGCAGCGCACCACGCTCATGTCGCCGAGCTCGCGCTGCAGCGCCTCCAGCAGCTCGCCGCGGTGGACCACGAACGCCTCGCCGCGGCGCGGGATCGTCGCCATCGTGCGCCCGCGCTTGTACGTCTTCAGTTTCAGCTCCTCGAAGCCCTGGCCCCCGATCGCGCGAATCGCGTCGGTCAGACCGAGCATTTCCAGGCCCTGCTGGGCGACCCGCTGGATGCCCGTGCCCGTTCCTATCTCGCGGACCTCGCTGGCGCGCTCGTGCACCGAGATCGGCACGCCCGCGCGCTTGAGCCCGACCGCCAGGCTGAGGCCGCCGATGCCGGCTCCGATGATCATCACCTGGTTGTCGGCCATCCTCTCCATCTCCCTGCCTCGCAGCGCCCGGAGCGCGGCAGTCTTTCACATCGCCCACGGCGGCCGCCCGTTCGGGGCGCAGGCGATGAAGAGGCGCGCGAGCGGATCGGCGATCGGCCAGAGGCGGGATGCGCGGCGCGGGCGAGACGATCCGGCGGCTGGAGCTAGGCGGTCACGCCCGAGGGCGTGCGCACGCGCTCGCGCAGCACCGCGCGGGCGCCGTCCTTGGGGCTGAACATGATCCCCCGCCGGGTGATCGCCTCGCCGGGCGCGGAGCTGGTGGCCAGGCGCGCGTTGGCGGCGAGCGTGTGCAGCACGGTCTTTATCTCCATCATGGCGAAGCTGCGGCCGATGCAGTGGCGCTGGCCGCCGCCGAAGGGGATCCACGTGTACGTGCCCGCCTGCTGCTCCAGGAAGCGCTCGGGACGGAACACCTCCGGCTCCGGGTACAGCTCCTCGCGGCGGTGCACCATGAAGATGCACGGCGCCAGCAGCATGCCCGGCTGCACCTGGTAGCCGCCGATGTCATAGGGCTGCTTGACCATGCGCATCGCCAGACCCACCGGCGGGCGCACGCGCATCGCCTCCTTGATGACGGCGTCCAGGTACTCCTCGCCGCCGCCGTCCTGTACTTCGGCGGTCAGCCGCTCCAGCGCCTGCGGGTGGCGGGTGAGGCGCTCGAGCGTCCACGCCAGCGCGGTGCCCGTCGACATGTGCCCCTGCATCAGCAGCGTCACGAGCACGTCGCGCAGCTCGCGGTCGCTCAAGGGGGTGCCGTCCTCGTGCGTGGTGTGCAGCAGCATCGCCAGCACGTCGTCGCGCTCGTCCAGGCGGGGATCGCGCCGCGCGGCGGCGATCACGTCGAACAGGGCCGCGTCGAAGGGGTCACGAACGCGCAGGAACGACCGCGGCATCCGCCCCATCCGCCCGGCCACGTGCATCATCATGATGTTCCGCTCGCTGGAGGAGAACGCGACAAGGTCGGCCACGCGCGCGCCCAGCCGCTCGAGCGCCTGGCCGCTGACGCCGAACACGCACGCCATGATCGTGTCGAGCGTGATCTCCTGCATGCGCGGCAGCAGCTCGATCGGGGTGTCGAGCGGCCAGCTTGCGAGGCTCTGCTCGCACGCCTTTGCGACGTGCTCGCGGTAGCGCTCCACCTTCTCGCCGTGGAACGGCGGCAGCAGCAGCTTGCGCGCCTGCAGGTGCTCGTCCTCGTCCATCAGGATCACCGAGTGCTTGCCCATCAGCGCAGTGCCGATCTGCGCGTTGGCCTCCCCCCCGCGCAGCACCGCCGGATCCGCCAGGAACACCTGCTTGACGAGGTCGGGGTCGTTGACGAGCACGAACGCCGTCTGCCGCTGCATGTCGAGCAGCCACACGTCGCCGTAGCGCTCGTAGCCCTCCTGCATCACCGTGGCGGGCTCGCGGAACCAGCGCATGCTGGTGCGTATCGACTTGTTGGGGCCCGGAGGCAGCGTCGGCGTCATCCGCTGATCCTACGCGGGCGGCTCGACCGTCGGGGCGATCAGCGAGTCCGCGATCGTCTCTCGCCCGAGCGCCGCCGCAGGCTCGCCGGCATGAGCGCTCTCGAAACGGCGACTCTGGCGACGCATCACGAGCACCGCCGCGACGACGCCGATGAGCACGATGAAGATGCCGAACACGCCGACCTGGTGCAGGACTTTTTTGGCGCTGTCGCCGACGAAGTAGCCGAACAGGCCGATGCTCGTGGCCCACGCGATCCCGCCGAGCGCGTTCCAGAACGCGAACTTGCGCCACGGCATCTCCGAGCCGCCCGCCAGCCACGACGC
>Ga0335078_10008673_pt1 | contig 15098 bp, 12 predicted proteins | sample Lox_Sample_32_FD_206711 | JGI IMG/M metagenome (GOLD analysis project Ga0335078, IMG submission 206711) | Soil microbial communities from Loxahatchee National Wildlife Refuge, Florida, United States - Lox_Sample_3.2 | ecosystem: Environmental > Terrestrial > Soil > Wetlands | place: USA...
CGTCCCGGCACGACACGCCCGGCCGTCCCGGCACGACACGCCCGGCCGTCCCGGCACGACACGCCCGGCCGTCCCGGCACGACACGCCCGGCCGTCCCGGCACGACACGCCCGGCCGTCCCGGCACGCGGGCCCCGGCCGCCGCCAGGGGCGGCTGGCGGCCGCCGCGGCAGGCGCAGCCGGCCGGCCCCGGCGGAGCCGGGGCACCCGCCCGCAGCCCGCACCCGCGCGCCAGCCCCGGCCACAGGGCGGCAGCGACCCCGCCAGGGTCCAAGCCGCAGCCCCGCGCCAGATTCTCACTTCAGCGCGACCTTCCCCTGGGCTGAGAAGGCTTTGCATAGCGGGCGGTCATAATCATGTCCGGTTTGCGGTAAATGTCCAACCACCGGCCATGTAAAGCTGCTCGCGCGCGGTCACCGGCTATGTAAAGGCAGCTCATTCCCGGGGCGTCCGTGCTGCCCTGAGAGGTTTCTGTGACTCTTGCTGCCGGACGGGAACGCGGGGGATCTCAGGCCGCCCGCCTCGCGCGTGGCGGCAGCCCTGTGCGGGCGCACGTGGCAGCTGGCGACTGGTACCGGCGTCGCAGGTAACGAAGTGCGGCTGTACAGGCACCCGCCACCGTGCGGGTGCCTCGCCATGACGCCGGACCAGCCAAGCGCTACTGGTCCCGGTGAGCCGCTATCTCACGCTCGGCCGCGAGCCGGGTTGGCATCATGCTCAAGCGAGCAGTTCGTCCAGCCAGTCGAGGGCGGCGGTCCAGAAGATGGCCGGTGCCATGCCCTCGCAGTGACCCTCGGCGCCCTCGGCCTTGGTGAAAAGCCGGAACGCCTTCGGGCAGGTCAGCCGGTCGAACAGTGCCTTGCCCTGCCCGACAGAGACGGTATCGGTCTCGTTGTCGGTCACAAAGCTGGGACAGGTGATCGCCGCGGCCGTGTCCTCGTTGGTGTAACGGAGGAGATCCCTGCAGTACTCGCGGACGCTCGTTAGCCCGTGCGTGACCATCCGCGGCGCCAGGAACGCCTGGAGTGCCGGGACGGTGAGCAGCGACTGAAACTGGCTGTCCGCTGCCGGATCATCCAAGTGCTTGCCCAGCTCCCCCAATCGGTGCGAGAGCGCGCTGCCCAGCTCCAGTTGACCGGGATCGACGATCATCGCTACCAGGCGGTGTTCTCCGGATGCTCCCCTGGGGGCGATCAGGCCGCCGAACGACCGGCCAACGAGCACGATCCGCCGGGGATCGACCTGGGGGTGCTTGGCCAACGCGTCGACCATACCGGGCACCACAGCCTCCCAGTCCGGGCGCATCGGCACCCGCTGGTCGTAGAGCATCGCTCCCTGGCCGGGGCCGTCGACAGCGGCGAAGGCGTAGCCGCGTTCCAACGCGGGGCCGACCGAGGCGTACAGCTCTTCTGCGGTGGCGTCGTAGCCCCCGATGTGCAGCAGGGTGGGCAGGCGGTCGGCTGCCCGGGTAGTGAAGAGGTAACCCGACAGGCCATCGGTGAGTACCCCAGCGGGATGGTCCAGAAGCGGCAGCGCGGCCCGGAACGCCTGCACGCTCGCTGGGTAGGCGGTCTGGAGTTCCTGACCGTCCAGGTTGTCGCGATGGTAGAAGAACGACTGGCGGTAGTACTCCGCCGCCCGCAGGAAGGCATTGCGAGCGCTGGCCCGGTGGCCCGATGCCAGCGCCGCCTTGCCTTGCCGGGCCAGACGGTCGGCGAAGCCAGACCATGCCAGGTGCCAGCTGTCACGATCCCCCGGGGTGATCTGCCCGGCAATGGCCAGGCACTCACCGACGTTGGCCATCCCGGAGTCGGCCTTGCCGACACTGCGCTGAAGTTGGCCGTCGAAGTTCTCGTCATCGAAGTACAGCTTCACACGGGTCCCCCTTTTCAACTCAGTAAATCCAGACCGAGTTGCCCTGTGTACACAACCTATCTGAGTCGGCCAGCCACTGGACGGCCCGGCGCTTGGCGCGGATGGCCCGTGCCGGCCTGCGCACAGTTCCTCCCGGCGCGAGCCACGCCGAGCTGAGGATTCACTGAAAAGGCCTTGCCAACCTTTCAAGTAACGCGATATATCTCATCTATGGCCTGATGGCGTCACGATGACTCGCGGCGCGCCGGGGAGTCTGCCCCGTGGACGGGGCAGGAAGGAAGACCGGGGAACATGTCTGCGATACGCGCGTTTCTTTATGCTCCGGCCGGGCGCCGGACCAAATGGCTTGTGGTGTTGTTCTGGCTGATCCTGGTCGTGGTCGCTGGGCCGCTTTCCGGGAAGCTCACCGGCGCAGAGAAGAACGACAGCTCCGCCTGGCTGCCGCCGAAGGCAGAGTCCACCCAGGTACTTGACTTGCAGTCGAAGGTCGTTTCGCCGAACGTGTACGCGGCCGTCCTGGTCTACGACCGGCCGTCGGGGATCACCGCCGCGGACAAGGCCAAGGCGGCCGCGGACGCGGTGAAGCTGGCCAGGATCCCCGGCGTGCTGCCCGGCTCCATCACTGGCCCGGTCACCTCGGCGGACGGCGCGGCGATCGAGACGGTCACGCTGGTCAACCTGGGCAGTAAGGGCTGGTCCGCGGCGAGTTCAGTTGCCGATGACCTGCGTGCTATCGGGCAGGCGGGCGCGAATGGCATGTCGGTGCATGTCACCGGGCCGCTCGGCACCGCCGCCGACTCGGGCAACGCCTTCAAGGGGATTGACGGCACGCTGCTGCTGTCCGCGCTCGGCGTCGTCATCGTGCTGCTGCTGCTGACCTACCGCAGCCCGATCGCGTGGCTGCTGCCTGTGCTCTCCGCGGTCGGAGCGCTGGTCGCCGGGGAAGCCGTCATCTACCTGCTCGCGGCCCACGCGGGGCTGACCGTGAACGCCCAGTCCGCCGGCATACTCGACGTGCTCGTCTTCGGCGCGGGAACCGACTACGCGCTGCTGCTCACCGCGCGGTACCGGGAGGAACTGCGGCGGCATGAGGACAGGCACGCCGCCATGGCGGTGGCGATCCGCCGGGCAGGCCCGGCGATCGCGGCGAGCGCGGGGACGGTGATCGTGTCACTGCTGACGCTCTCGCTGGCCACGCTCAACTCCACCAAGTCGATGGGGCCGGTGCTCGCGATCGGCGTCGCGGTCGCCTTCGCGTCGATGATGACCCTGCTCCCTGCACTGCTCGTGGCCACCGGCCGGTGGGTGTTCTGGCCGGTCGCGCCCGCGTTCGGTTCCGCAGAGCCGACGACGAGCGGCATGTGGGCGCGGCTTGGCCGGCGCATCGCGAGGCGGCCGCGCGGCGTGTGGGTCGGCACCGTGATCGTGCTCGGCGCGCTGGCGGCCGGAATGGCCGGGCTGCACGCGAGCGGGCTCACCAACGCCGAGTCGTTCCGCGGCACGCCCGACTCCGTGGCCGGGCAGACCGTGCTCGACGCGCATTTCCCCGGCGGTGCCGGGCAGCCGGTCCAGGTATTCGGCAACCCAGGTTCCGGCGCCCGGCTGGCCGCGGCGCTCAAGACGGTGCCCGGGCTGACCGCTGTGACCCAGCCCAAGTCGGTCGCGGGCCACGCGTACGTCGAGGCAACGCTCACCACCCCGCCGGACAGCGAGGCCGCCTACGCGACCATCGACAGGGCGCGTGACGCGGTGCACGCCATCCCGGGAGCGGACGCGCTCGTGGGCGGGAACACGGCGGTCAACCTCGACGTGGAGCAGGCGGCGGCGCACGACAGGACCGTGATCATCCCGATCATCCTGGCCGTCGTCCTGATCATCCTGATGCTGCTGCTCCGCGCCCTTGTCGCGCCCGTCGTGCTCATCGCCACGGTGGTGCTGTCGTTCGCGGCGGCCCTCGGGGTGAGCGCGCTCTTCTTCAGCAACGTGTTCAACTTCGGCGCTGAAGACACGTCGTTCCCGCTGTTCGTGTTCGTCTTCCTTGTCGCGCTCGGCATCGACTACAACATCTTCCTGATGACCCGGGTGCGGGAGGAGGCGCAACGCCAGGGCCCCCGGTCCGGCGCGGTCACCGGACTGGCCACGACCGGCGGGGTAATCACCTCGGCTGGCGCGGTACTCGCGGGCACGTTCGCGGCCCTCGCAACGCTGCCTGTCACCTTCCTCACAGAGATGGGGTTCGCGGTGGCGTTCGGCGTGCTGCTCGACACCATCGTGGTGCGCTCGGTGCTCGTCACCGCGCTCAACCTCGACCTGGGCCGCTGGGTCTGGTGGCCGAGCAGGCTCGCCCGCCAGCCGGCCCCAGAAACGGAGGACCTCGGGAACGCCGAGCCGGCGAGCGTGTCGAGCAGCGTCTAAGCTCCGTGCTGACGGCGACTGTCAGCACGGCAGCAGCACGGCCCTTCAAGGACAACCCTCCGACCCAAAACCAACCTCCCAGCCACACGGGCTCCCTGTAGTTATATTTTTGCCAGAGAAATGCAATGTCGTTGGAGGCTGGGTAGGGATGGGTTACAGTTTCCTGGGTCCTGATCCCGTTGAGTCACAGGTTCAGGCTGTACTCGCACGTCTCGCAGCGGGAGACCCGCCCAGTCAGATCGAGCGTCGCCAGGCCGACGTGAAGGAAGAGCCGGGCAGGCGCGGGCCCGGTTGGCGGGTTGCCAGCGGCAGTGACCGCAATGACCCGGCGGCGCGATACCTAGCGGGTGAGATGGCCTGCATGGCCAATTCCCCAGGCGGGGGTGCCGTCATCCTCGGGGTGGCAGACGACGGGGCCTGATCGGCACCAGCCTGGACGGCGAGTGGCTGCGGCACCGCATCTGGCAGCTAACCGACGGGAAGCTCACCATCGCCGTGCGCGAAGGCGACCTCAACGGGACTCGCATCCTCGCGCTAACAACCCATGAGGCGATCGAGCCAGTCCGGTTCGAAGGAAAGCTCAAGTGGCGCATTAACGACAACTGCGTCGAGGTAGACCCGACAAGCTGGCACTCAGGCAAGCTCACCCGCACCGGCATCGACTGGTCCGCGCAGCCCGCCGGGCACATGATGGGGGACGCTAGCCCGGTAGCGGCGGCCATCACCCGCCGCTACCTCCAGGCCGCCGGCGACGAGTCCGCTCTCGATCTCGCCGCTGCAAGCGATCCCGACATGCTGCGCCGGCTCGGCCTGGCCACCGGGGACGGACGGCTAACCAATGCCGGCTCGCTGCTGTTCGTCGGGACACCCGAGATTGGCATCGACTACATACGCCGCGACTTCCCGGGCGGCGACAGCACCAACCGGGTCAGGAGCCGACGACCGCTGATCGAGCAGGTATGGGAGGTGGACCAGGCGAGCCAGGCGTCGAACCGCCTCGTCCACGTGCCCGAGGGGTTTGCCCACGGGCAGCTGCGCGCCATCCCCAGCCGGGCCGTCCGCGAGGTCATCGTCAACGGCGTCGTCCACCGTGACTGGCTCTCGCCCCAGCCCACCACCGTCGAGCACACGGAGGACATGCTGACCGTGACGTCACCCGGCGGCTTCATCGGCGGCATCACCCCGGCCAACATCATCACCCACCCCGCGATCCCCCGCTACCGCAGCCTGGCCGAGGCGATGGCTGCCCTGCGACTCGGCGAGCGCGAGGGCATCGGCGTGGACCGGATAGTCAGCGACATGCTCGCTGTCGGCCGTCCTGAACCCGAGATATCCGAGATCACCGGCCCTTACGTACGGGGTCAGCCTGGTAGGCGGCAACCTGCCCTGGTCACCCGGCAAAGCCGGGCGGCCAGGGCAGGTCAGGCGGTCAGCTGGCAGGAGCGTTAACGCCTACCGTTCCGCGATGGCCGCGCACTGGCCGGTCGCGGTCCCGCTCACGGTGTTGATGCTGCCGCTATCCGTCGGCGCCGGGTTGTTCCCGGTGCAGTACAGCGACCCGGTCACCGTGTTACCCGCCACCGTCACCGAGGGCCCGGCGTTGTTCTCCACGTGGACCGCGCCATTCACCGAGCTGGCGCTCAGCGTGACACCGCCGGCGTCACCGGACAGGGTCAGCGTTCCGTTCTCGTGCAGCCCGTTCACCGTCACCGAACCAGCAGCCCCGGTGATGCTGATCAGGCTCGGGATGGTGTCCGCGGCGCACGAGCCGCCGTCCCCTAGCGTCACCGCCCCGGTCGCACCAGAAACAGAAAGTGTCCCGTCTTCTGTCGAGCCGCAGTAGGTGACCGAGCCCGGGCTGGTCGCGGTGACCGTCCCGCTGATCGTCGAGTTCATCACCGACAGCGACGCACCCGCCGCCACCGTCACCGAACCGGTCTGCTTCGCGCTGACCAGGCAGGTCAGCCCGCTGGAAACCGTCAGCTGGGTGGAGTGCGTCCCGGTGATCGTCGTCGTGCACACCGGGGCGGGCACCTGGTAGGTGAACTCGTCCGGCGCCCCGGTCGGGCTCGTGCCGAAGAACTGGGACGTTACCCGTACGTCAACGGTGCCCGCCGATCCGGCCGGCGACGTCGCGGTGATCGACGTGGCCGAGTTCACCGTGAAGCTCGCGGCCGCCGCCGACCCGAACGAAACCCCGGTCACGTCGTTGAATCCGGTCCCGGTGATCGTCACGCTGGTCCCGCCCGCGGTCGAGCCGGAACTCGGCGACACCGCGGTCACCACCGGGTTCAGCGGGGGCTGGTAGAGGAACCCGCCCCCAATCGGCGGCGTCGTGCCGCCCGGGGCCGTCACCGTGACGCTGACGGCGCCGGCCGCGTGAGGCGGCGTGCTGAACGTGAGCACCCTGGCGTTCTGTACCGTGACGTCCGCTGCCGGGATCACCGTCCCGTCAATGGTCACCGACGTCTGTCCCGCGACGAAGCCCGTCCCGCCGACCGTGACCAGAGTCCCGCCCGCGGTCGGCCCGATGCCGGGGGCCAGCTCAGTCGCCGTCGGGGCGGCCCCGTAGGTGAACTGGTCCGCCGCCGTCGCCGCACTCGTCCCTTCCGGGCTGGTCACCGTGACGTCCACGACTCCCGACCCGGCCGGTGCCAGCGCGGTCATCGATGTTGCCGTCGCGACGGCGACGTCGGTGGCCGCCACTGACCCGAACGAGACCCCGGTCGCGTCGGTGAACCCGGTCCCGGTGATCGTCACCGTCGTGCCGCCACCGGACGGCCCAGTCGCGGGCGCCACCGAGGTCACCGTCGGAGCCGTCGCCGTGTACGTGTACTGGTCGGCGGCAACGGCGGCGCTGGTACCGGCCGGGTTGGTCACGGTGACATCGACGGTGCCGTCCGCGTGGGCCGGGGCGGTCGCGACGATCGCCGAGTCGCTCTCCACGATGACGTTGGCGGCGGCGGCCGTCCCGAACGACACCGCGGTTACCCCGGTGAGGCTGGAGCCGGTGATAGTGACGGACGTCCCGCCTCCGTTCGGCCCGGAGCTGGGGGAAATCCCGCTGACCACGGGGGTGTCGGCGTAGACGTACTGGTTGGCGGTACTGGTGCTGGCGGTGCCGAGCGGTGAGGTGACCGTGACGGTCGCGGGGCCAGCGCTCCCGGCCGGCGCGGTCACGGTGAGCTGCGTGCTAGAGACGACCGTGAGGTTCGAGGCGGCAACTCCGCCGAACGTCACCGATGTCGCGCCGGTGAAACCCGAGCCGGTGATCGACACCGTCGTGCCGCCGGCGGTCGGCCCGGTACTGGGGAAGAGCTCGGTAATCGTCGGGGCGTTCGCGTAGGTGAACACGTCGTGGAACGACAACGCGCTCTCGCCCGCCGGGGTGATCACCCTGATGCTGACGATGCTCGATCCGGGGGGCGAGGTCGTCGTGATCTCGCCGTCACCCACCACCGTGAACGGCACGCTGGCGCCGGTGCCGAAGTCGACCTCGGTCGCGCCGGTGAATCCGGTGCCGCTGATCACCACGTTGGTGCCACCCGAAGTCGGCCCCGAGTTGGGCGACACGCTCGTCACCGCGGGGGCCGAGGCCGCGCTCGCCGCGGTCCCCAGCGCTACCTGCAGTCCCAGCAAGCAGGGCGCGAGCGCAGCCACCGCGACCACTGCGCGGAACAGCCAATTCAGCCTCATCCAGCCACCGCTCTCCGGGGCTTTCCACCTGTATCCATTACGTCCCTCCTGAAGGAAACCCAGGCGATGTTACAGCGCGGGACGGAGGTAAATGGGGGAATACGGGACACTTACTTGGATTTCAGGTGCATTGAGTTCGATCGAACCAGCCCCGCTGTCTTCCTCGCCGGGCTCGTCGTCGTTTCCTGACGGGCGACCCCCCGCGGTTTGGGGGACGCACGACCGTCGGATAACTAAGTTTTCGCGACGATTTATGTGCTGACGGTTGTAATCTGCCTTGCTGGCTGCATTCAACTTGGCCGAGCTTTCGATACTTTGCTAAAGGATTGACGGCAGCCGTCAGGGCCGTGCCCGCATCGGCATGATCGCCGTGCATCCGTAGCTGTCCGCTGCCAGGCTGGCCATGCGCCGGGTGCGGGTGGCCGACACAGCCCGCCAGCGTTGCCGGAACATCCCGTTCGAGCGACCGCTCGCAGCGTGCCAGGGCCGCGCGGGACCGGTATCGACTAATATCCTGTTTTCCATTATATTGGCGTCATGGCGGTCAGGTCCATGACGGGGCAGGCATTCTTCGTGCTCACCGCGCTGGCCGACGGCCCGCGGCACGGGTACGGCATTGTCGGCGAGGTGGCCGAGCTGTCGCAGGGGCGGGTGAAGCTGAAGATCGGCAGCCTGTACGGGGTGCTCGACCGGCTTGCCACCGACGGGCTGATCGAGCCCGACAGGGAGGAGGCGCACGACGGCCGGCTGCGCCGCTACTACCGGCTGACCGTGGACGGGCGGCGCGCGCTTGCCGAGGAGGCCGGGCTCCGCGCCGCCACCGCCCGTGTGGTGCGGGCGAGGCTGGGGCTGACCGGGCCGGAGTCGGCCGGAGCGGCCGGATGAGCGGCCAGGACCTGGAGCAACGCTACCGGCGGGTGCTGCGGCTGCTGCCCCGCTACTACCGGGACAAGTGGGAAGAGGACATGGTCGCCGCCTTCCTGGACAGCTGGCTGACCGGCGACCCCGACGAAGACTCGGTCACCATGGAGTACGACCGCCCCACCCGCCAGGAGGTCGTCAGCGTGGCCGCCCTGGCAGCCCGGCTCTACCTGGGCGGCGCAGGCGCTCCGCGCCGCTACGTTGCCTGGGGACAGGCGATACGGGGCACGGTGCTCGCCCTGCTGCTGACCCACGCGATCTGGGGTCTGGGCCAGCTGTTGCTCGTGGCCCGCAGCCACCGCCTGATCGGCTGGCTTCCCCCGGTCCCTGCCGTTGGCGGTACCTGGCTGACGGTGTGGTACGTGGCCGGCTACTGCTGGATTGCGGCCTTCTTGGCGCTGGTCCTTGGGCAGTACCGCGTCGCCCGGGTCGCCGCGGCACTGGCTGTCGCCGCAGCCCTGGCCATTGTGCTGCAGGGGCAGCTCACCGGCGAGCTGGTGTCGCCGTTCGCGTCATGGTCGTACCTGGTGCTGATGGACCTTATCCCGGCGGTGGCCATGGCCGCGTTCCACAGGGACGCCCCGCCGGTGCCACGCCGGCCCTGGCTGCTTGCGCTACCCGCCGGGTATCTCCTGGTGAACGTGCCGTGGCTGACGCTCAAGCTGACCGGCAACGCCGCCTGGCTGCCGGACACCTTCGGACTGTGCTGTCTCCTGGTCGCCCTCGCCTGCCTCGCCCACGTGCCGCGGGCCTGGTCCAGCCGGGCCGGCGCGGGCACGTGGTCGCTGACCCTGACCCTGCTGGCCGCCGTCGTCGGGCTGGAACGGCTCACCTCGCTAAGCTTCTACCCGGATAACCCGCACCTGGCCCGCGTGGGCCTGGCGGAACTGCTCATCATGGCCGCCGCCGCCGTGCTGGTTGCACCTGACGCCGCCCGCGCCCAGGCGGCGGTACCCGCACCGCAGTCCCGTCCGCGGCTGGGATGACGTCATGACGGCCTATCGGGGAAGACTCGCGGTCGCGGCCCTCGCGCTCATCGTCACCGGCTGCGGCCGTGTGCTCCCGCTAGGACCGGACGCGCCACCCTCGCCCAGCCGTCTGGCCGTACCGATCATCCTGCAGCTCGTGCTCAGCCAGCCCCCGCTGCCGACGGGCGGGTGCCAGGCGGGTTACGCCACGTTCTCCGCGCCGGGGCCCGCTTTCCCTGGAGTCCCTGGCGTGTGCTACCGCAAGTCAGGCACGCCGGTGTCGTTCGCTTCCGCGGCGGTTAGCCTGTACCTCCAGCCCGCCGGCGGCGAGCCGGCACAGCCCGCCATGTGGGGACTCGCCATCACCGTGCCCGGCGCCGGGGCGGCCGCCCTGACGGCGATCACCACGAAGTCCTACGACACCAGGGACCCGCTCGCGATCAGCATCGCAGGCACGACCTGGGCCGTCGTCATGACCGCGGCGCCACTCACGAACGGGCGGTTCGTATTCATGACGCAAAGCAAGAACCAGGCTCTCCAGCTCCAGCGCACGCTGGTCCCGTCCGACTGACCGCGCGGCTTCCCGGCACCGCGCACGCTGCCGCCGCCCGGCGGCGGGCGCGCCGCTGCCGGACGTGGCTGGTGCCAGGCATCGCGTAGATCTCGGCTTCCCGTTCCGGCGCACGGCGGCGTTCGGCCAGGTGGAGCAGGTCCATGCCGACCAGCACGGCCAGCGACCCGGCCAGCCAGATACCGAGGACGAGCAGCGGGTGACCCAGGCCGGCGTCCGGTAGGTACACCACGTCGCGCGCGGCGGACACGATGGCGCCGTTGGGCAGCCACGGCGCCACCTGGCGGAAGCCGTCGGGCAGGAACCCGAACGCCAGCGTCCCGCCGGAGACGGCGTTCCCGACGAAGACGAAGGCGAGCGCGGCCAGGCCGGTTCCGGGCAGCCCGACGACTGCCTGGCAGGCGGCGACGAACGCCACGAACGCGAGGGCGCCAAGGAACCCAACGCCGGTCAGCGAGAGGGCCGCGCCGGCCAGGGCGCCGAAGACCACGTTGAGCACGAGCACCGTGGCGGCCGCGGCCAGCAGGGCGAACACGGCCGCGGCGGCGATCCGCCACCAGATACGGAACCGCCTCCCGGCAAGGAACAGGCCCACGCCCCCGATCACGCTGGGGATCAGCAGGCCGAGTTCGAAGACGAAGACCGACAGGCCCGCCCGGTCGCTGGCCGGCAGCGGCGCGACGTCAAGCGGCCGCGCCTGGCGGTGGAATGCGGCCGCCGCGGCGGTAAGGGCCGCGTTGACCGCCTGCTGCTGTGCCGGCCCCGCCGCGCCGGCCGTCACGATCGTCACGAGCCCGGCCGTGCCGGCCACGAGCCCGCCGGCCGCCGCCTGCGAGCGGACGCTGCCGGCCACGGCCTGGGCGTTCGGCTCGGCCACGACGGTGAAGCCGCCCGGTGCCGCGTGCGCGAGCCCGGCGGCCAGTTCCCGGGTAAACCCGGCCGGCGCCGCCACGGCGAGCCGCACGCCGTGCGGCGCGGGTGCGTGGTCGGCGAAGCCGAACGAGAGCGTGAGGATCAAGGTGACCACGGCTGCCGCGACGGCGATCGCGAACAGCCGGAGGGGCGACGGCTGGCGGCGCAGCCGTGACTTGTCGGGCATGAGAGGTCGGTCCTTCCGGGTGACACGCACCGCCGGGTCACTAATGACCAAGTGGTTACTAAGGACGGTACCACTCAGGCACGCTAATGACCACTTGTACACTTAGCCCATGGAAAGCCGGCCAGACCGCCCGCCCGCCAGGCGGCGGCGGGACCCGGAGGCGTCGCGTGCGGCGATACTCGAGGCGGCGCGCGAGGTTTTCAACGAGCGCGGCTACGCGCGCGCGACCATCCGGGAGATCGCCCGGCGGGCCGGCGTCACGCACGGCCTGGTGCTGCGCCACTTCGGCACCAAGGAGCAACTGCTCCTCCAGGCGCTGCCCGGGCCGCGCGTCGCCGCCGAAGTCGCGCCCGGTGACCTGGACACGCTCCCGGAGCGCATCGCGGCGGCGTTCGTGGCGGAGACCGAGCCCGCGGGCGGAGGTCAGACGCCTTTCGTCGTCGCCCTGATCCGCAGCGCCGCCGCAGGCGAGGATGCCGCGATGCCGCTCTACGCGGCGGCCGAGCGCGAGGTAACCGAGGCCTTCCGCCGGGTGCTCGGCCCGGGCACCGAGGTATACGCCAACCTGCTCACCTCGCTGGTCATCGGCGTCACGTTCGTCCGCCACGTCGCCCGCACCGGCGCTCTGGCGGAGCTCACCAGTGACGAGCTCGCCGGCTACCTCGTGCCCGCCATCCGGGCGCTGCTTGCCCCGGCCGTCACCGCCGTGCAGGCCGCGGGCCACGGCGACCCGCGGTAACCGAAACCGTGCGCGCCCGTGCGGTACTTCGGCTGGCGGCTACGCCCGGGGGTGGCGTACGACGTGCCCCTCGCCGGGAACGTTCTCGATCATGCCCTCGCCCTGCAGGATCTCCAGGGCCCGGGCCGCGACGCGATGGGAGACCTGGTGGTGCTCCGCCACGTCGCGGGCCGAGGGGACGCGGCCGGTCATCGTTCCCTGGATGATCTCGTCTCGCAGCATCTTGGCTACTTGCTCATACGGCGGCACCGCCGAGTCTGGGTCGATCACAGGGGCCAGCATTCACGTTGCCCCGGCCATTGGCAAGCTCGGCGGGCTTGTGCCGCGCCGGCCATGTGTTAGGCCTAACACATGGCTGTCAGAGAAGCTGGCCTGTGGACCAAGGCGGCGGAGCGGGGAATGAATGCTTACTGAAGGCACGCTGCCGGTGCGGGCCGCTTCCGGGGGGAGCCCAAGGTGGGCCTGGTCAAGTCTGTACAGGTGGCGGCACACCCGGTCGCCCGGCTTGAGCAGGTTATCGGTGGCGGGCGGCAGGCGCGGCTGCTGCGGGCAGCGGACGAGTTCCTGGCGCGGCTCGGCGGGCGGACCATCTGGAACGTCACCTCGACCGCAGCCGGCGGCGGGGTCGCGGAGATGCTGCGGGTGCTGGTGGGGTACGTGAAGGATCTCGGCATCGCGATCGGCTGGGTGGTCATCACTGGCGATGCCGAGTTCTTCGCGATCACCAAGCGGCTGCACAACCAGATCCACGGCCAGGTGGCAGGCGGCCCGCTGAGCGGCGGCGAGGCTGACCATTATGCGCAGATGCTCGCCGCGAACGCCGTCGAGTTGCTGCCGATGGTACGGCCGGGCGATCTGGTGCTGTTGCACGACCCGCAGACCGCGGGTCTGGCCAGGGCGCTGGCCGCCGCGGGTGCGCGGGTGGCGTGGCGCAGCCACATCGGCGTGGACTGGGAGAACGGCGCGACCCAGGCGGCGTGGGAGTTCCTGCGGCCGCACCTGGACGCGGCGGAAGGATACGCCTTCTCTCGCCGCCAGTACGTGCCAGCGTGGGTTCCCGGCCACAAGGTGTGGATCATCCCGCCATCGATCGACCCGTTCTCTCCGAAGAACCAGGAGCTCGACGGCCGCGCTGTCAAGGCCATCCTGGCCACGATAGGCGTGCTTGACGGTGCCGCGCCGGACGGACGGACCGCTTTCGCGCGCAGCGATGGCGGCACCGGCGCGGTTACCCGGTCCGCGGAGATCACCGGGGATGGCCGCCCCGGCCCCGCTGACCCGCTGGTGGTTCAGGTGTCCCGGTGGGACCGGCTCAAGGACATGCCCGGCGTCATGGCGGGCTTTGCCGGCCATGTGGCGCCCGGCGGCACCGGATACCTGGTGCTGGCGGGCCCGGCGGTCACCGGGGTGGCCGACGACCCAGAAGGTGCCGCCGTGTTCGCGGAGTGCCTGCTGGCCTGGCGTGACCTGCCGGCCTCTGCCCGTGCTCGGGTCCTGCTCGTTACCCTGCCGCTTGATGACGTCGACGAGAACGCCGCGATGGTCAACGCGCTTCAACGGCACGCCGCCGTCATCACGCAAAAGAGCCTCGCCGAGGGGTTCGGGCTGACCGTGGCCGAGGGCATGTGGAAAGGGCGGCCGGTCGTCGGGTCGGAAGTCGGCGGGATCACCGACCAGATCGTCCCGGGCACCGGAATCCTGCTGTCCGACCCCCGGGACGGTGCGGCCTTCGGCGCCGCGGTCCGCGGGCTACTTGACAACCCGCGGCAAGCCAGCGAGATGGGACACGCCGCCCGGGCCCATATCCGCGACAACTACGTCGGGGACCTGCACCTGCTGCGCTACCACCAGATGTTCACCGCGCTGACCTCCCAGGCCTAGATCACCTGCCGAGGCGAGGGGCCGGGATGGCTCCCGGCCCGTCGCCCGTTACTCCCGGCCGCGGGGTACGCCGTTAACCGAAGTCGGCCGTCGCGATCCCCTGCGGTGACTGCCCGGCCCACGGGTGGCAGGCCTGGCCGGCCAGCCCCTTGTGGAAGCCTGACCCGCATCGCCAGTGGGATGTCCTCGCCGCGCACGCCACGGGGCGCGCCAAGGCCGTTCCACCGCTCGAAGGTGCAGGCCAGGGCCTCCCGGGCCGCGTCAGAGAAGTCGAGCCTGCGCGCAGGCAGGTCGGCCACCTCGGCCGGGGAGCTCGGCGGTTACGGTGGAAAAGTCGGCGGTTACGGTGGAACACGCCTCCGTTCCTGATGATAAGTAAGCACGGCGCGGGCTGCGTCTGGTCACGGCCGGCGGCCACCTCGCGCAGCGAGCGCAGCGGCGAGAAGAAGATCCACAGGAACGCCAGGCTCTGCCCGATCGCCGCGATCAGCAGGGTGGTACGCACCCCGACCGCCGAGCCGAGCGCGCCGCCGAGCGGCATGGTGCCCCAGACCAGGAACCGCATGCTGGCGTTCATCCGGCCAAGTAGGTGTTCCGGGCACAGCCGCTGGCGGAAGCTGACCTGGGTCACGTTGTAGATGACAACTCCGGCGGAGAAACCGATCTGGGCCACCACGAACAGGCCAAGCGTCCAGTTGCGCTGCAGGAACGGCTGGACCAGGGCAAGCGGGGAGGACACTGCGAGGCTGATCCAGGTGGCCGGCCCCTCGCCGATCAGCCGGGCCAGCGGCCGGGCGGTGAACGCACCGAGCAGCCCGCCTGCCGCACCGGCCGCCATCAGCAGGCCGATCACGCCGGCCGAGAGACCGAGCGTGCGGGCAAGCAGCACGATCAGCATGCCCTGCGCTGCCGACGACCACAGGTTCGCCGTTCC
>Ga0335078_10008674_pt1 | contig 15097 bp, 10 predicted proteins | sample Lox_Sample_32_FD_206711 | JGI IMG/M metagenome (GOLD analysis project Ga0335078, IMG submission 206711) | Soil microbial communities from Loxahatchee National Wildlife Refuge, Florida, United States - Lox_Sample_3.2 | ecosystem: Environmental > Terrestrial > Soil > Wetlands | place: USA...
CCGCGCAATCTCCTCCGTGGTCAGGCCGCAGACTTCCCGCAGCGTCAGCGCGGTCTGCGCGTCCGCGGGAAGCGCCGGGTGACAGCACGTGAAGATGAGCCTGAGACGGTCATCCTCAACTGTCCCACCCTCCGGGCTTGCGCCCCAGGGCGCGTCCTCCGCGCCCGCGGCGCCGGGAACCGAACCGGTCGAAATACCCACTGCCAGATCCTGCGCAATCCTTGCTACGGAAGCATCGAACCTGGCCCGGCGGCGCAGGCTGTCGATGGCCTTGAATCGCCCCGCGGAGACAAGCCAGGCGCGGGGGTTGGCGGGAACGCCGTCCCGCGGCCACTGCTCAAGGGCTGCGGCAAAAGCATCCGACAACGCCTCCTCGGCAAGATCGAAGTCCCCCAGGAGCCTGATCAGCGTTGCCAGGACACGGCGGGACTCGGAGCGGTAGACCGCGTCCACCGTCTCCCGCGCGGTCTCCCGTTGGGCGGGCTCCGTCATGTCCGCCGCCGGGCCCGCGGTCTACTGCTTCTCGAAGACCGCAATGGGCCTCACCTCGATGCCCCAGCCGAGGTTCTCCCCCATGTGGGCCGCGGGATGCCGGGACGCCACCAGGATGGCCTCGTTCAGGTCCCTGGCTTCGATGACGAAGACTCCACCCACCTGCTCCTTCGTCTCCACAAAAGGTCCGTCCGTAACGGTGACCTTTCCATTGCGGGGCCGGATGGTTGCGGTGTCCCACCGCAGGCCGTCGTCCGTGATGACCTTGCCGCTCTTGTGAAGGTCCTCCACGTAGGGCTGGCAGTCGCGGAGCAGCGCGTCCATCTCCGCCTTGGACAGCGCTTCCATCTTTGCCCGGTCGCCGTATGCGAGGCACAGGTATTTCATGATCTCCTCCTCAGAGGTTGTCCGCGGCCGCCAGCACGATGCCGGCGTCCACCGCGGGGACGTTCCCCTGGTGTCCGCAGGTAGTCGAGCGGAGAAGGCCGATTTCGACATTCACGGGGGAGACGCGCGACGTGCCTGATTCCAGGTTCTTCCTGAGGAAGCTGACGGCGCGCGGCCATGCCTTCTGCGCCGCCGCCAGGTTTGCCCCCGCCTGCCCGGCCTGCGCCCTCATGAACGCGTGCCCGGCGCCGGGGAACATCGTGTAGTCGAATGACTTGCCAAGACGCTTCATCTCCGCGGCCGCGGGCGGGATTGTGGCGTAAACGCGCATGTCGCTGCCGCCGTACAGTCCCAGGACGGGCGCGCTGATGCGGGAGAGAGCCTGTGCGTCCGGCGGCGTGCCGTAGAAAATCACCGCCGCGCTCAACCCCTGCTGGACGGCCGCATACGCAAAGCTGGTTGTGCCGCCCCAGCAGAAACCCATGACCGCAAACCGGGGAAGAGCCGCGGGAAGGGACGTGGCATATCGTGCCGCGGCGTTGAGCCGCCGGAATATCTCCGCGGGATCCAGCTTGGCAATCAAGGCGCGGGCGTCATCCGGGTCCAGGCCCCTGCTCCCGTTGGGGGCTTTGCCGGTCAGAAGGTCGGGCGCGATTGCGATGAAGCCCTCTGCGGCCAGCTGGTCCGCCGCGGCGCGCACCCAGTCCGACAGGCCGAAGATCTCGTGGACAACAAGGACCACGGGAGCTTTGTCGGGGCGTTCCGGGTAGACCACCCATGCATCCACCTTGTCTCCGCCGCCGGCGTCCACGGTGACCCATTCTCCGTGGCGCGGGGAGCTGTCAAGCCGCGCTTTTGCGTCAGCTTCCGCGGGCGGCAGGCTCGCGGACTGGCCGAACGCCGCGGCGCCGGACGCGGCGCCCGACGCGGCGCCCGACACAAGAAGCACAAGGAGCATCCAAGGACGAAACATAGGGGGAAGATACTGACGGGGACGGCCGTTCGTGCAGAGGGAGGGTCAAAACCCGCCTCCGTTGGTGTTTCATGACAAATGAATACGCAGGTCTTGAAAGTGCTCATGGCCGGGTACAATGGCGCCAACAACACGGGAGCGGAGGCGCTGCTCCTGTCCGACATCCAGGACGTGCGCAGCGTGCTGGGCACCTCGACGCTGATCACCGTTCCCAGCCTTGCGCCGGAGAACCTCCGCCGCTACGTGAAGGAAGGCCCCACGCTCAGGATTGTCCGCGTCCCCATCATCTACTTCCGGGCGCTCTGGAAGCTCGTGAAAGAGCACGACGTGGTCATGCTGGTGGAAGGTTCAACGTACATGGACACGTGGGGCTCCGTTCTGCTCTGGGCGTTCCTCTGGTGCACGCTGTGCGCGGCCTGGCTGGGAAAGCGCTGCGTGGCCTACGCGGTGGACGCCGGCCGCCTGTCCCGGCTCAACCGCTGGCTGGTCCGCAGGATTGCCAGCCGCACGAACCTCATCATTACCCGAAACACGGCGGCCGCGGAGCGCCTTGCTTCGTCCGGCGTGACCGCGCCCATCAAGGCCACCGCGGACAATGCCTTCACCTACGAAACGCGCCCGGAGGATGAAGGCTGGCAGGAGAGAGAGTGGCCGCTCACCGGCGGCGGGATGGTGGGGCTGGCCATGGTGGACTACAGCCTTTTCCCGGTGGTGATGCGGCCCCTGGGAAAGAAAGCGGACTGCTACAAGTGGCCGTACTACTTTTCCCGGTCTGCAGCCCTCCGCGCCACAAGCCGTGAGCTGGCGGCAGGGTACGCGCAGACCGCGGACAGGATTGCAGAGAGGTACGGCGCGCCCGTGGCGCTGATCTGCATGGAAGAAGTGGATGAGCGGCTTGCGCTGGCCGTCCGCGCTCTGATGGCGCACCCGGAAATGGCGCGGATATTCTCCGCTCGCGTATACAACGCCTCCCAGATGACCGTGCTCCTGAGAAGCCTCCGGCTCCTGGTGACGTGCCGCTACCACGCGGCGGTTCTTTCCCTCCGGGCGCGCGTCCCGCAGATCGCCGTCGGGCATGACCTGAGACTGCGCACGCTCTACCAGGACCTGGGGCTCAAGGACAGGTTCTTCTTCGATCCGCACGCGCCCGGGCTTTTCCCGTGGCTGAACGCCAGGATCGATGATCTGCTTGAGAATCCCGAAGAGCAGGTGGAGGCGCTGAGGTCCGGCCACCGGGACCACATTGGCCGCGCCATGCGCAATCGTCGTCTCCTGGCAGAAGAGATGGGAAAAGCCACGGCCGGGGCAGTCATCCCGGACCCGCAGGCATCTCTTGCTGCGGTCGGAGCGCTGACGTGAACATCGTCTTCATGACAGGGGCCACGGGGTTCCTGGGGACCCAGACTGCGCGGCGTCTCCTGGCGCGCAGGGATGTCCGCCTGGTTGTCCTGGTCAGGGGCAAGGACCATGAGGACGCCGTTCGGCGCCTTTCCCGGACCTGGTGGCCGTGGCCGGAGCTTTCAGCAGGCATTGGCCGCCGGGTGGAGGTGCTTGCCGGCGACGTCGGCACCCCGCTCCTCGGCCTGCAGAAGAAGGACCATGAAGGCCTGGCGGCCCGCGTGACGCACATCATCCACTGCGCGGCGGACTTGAGGCTGGACGGGCCCATTGACGAGCTGCGAAAGATCAACGTCCACGGCACGGCGGAGATGCTGGACCTGGCAGCGCGGGCTCACCGGCATCACGGGCTGACGCGCTTTGCCCACGTGTCCACCGCCTATGTGGCGGGCCGCCGCACCGGCCCGGTTCCGGAAGAGGACCTGGGGGACTCCAGCGGCTTCTCCAACACGTATGAGCAGACGAAGTTCGAGGGTGAGCGGCTGGTCAGGCGCGCCGCCGGAGAGTTCCCCGTGTCCGTCTTTCGGCCCGGCATGATCGTGGGAGACAGCCGGACCGGAGAGATCTCAACGTTCAACACGGTGTACGTTCCGCTTCGGCTCTACCTGTCCGGCAGGCTGAAAGTGATCCCCTGCAAGGGAGAGCATCCGGTCAACGTTGTGCCCGTTGACTACGTTGCGGATGCCGTGTCACGGCTGACCTTCGATCAGAGAGCCGCGGGCCGCACGTTCCACCTCACCATCCCGTCCCGCCTTCTCCCCACGGCGCGCCAGCTTCTTGAGAGCGTCAGGACCTGGGCTCGGAGCGAGCTTTCCGTGAGACTTCCCAAGCCTCTCATGATGCCCATCTCCGCAGTCTCCCTGGACCGAAGGATTCTGCGCGTCATTCCGCCCGCGCTGATTTCCTACTTCAGTGAGGACAGGCAATTCCAGACGGCCAACGCGGAAGATCTCCTTGGTCCATGCGCCATGGACTGGAAGCTCATACTGCCCAGGCTGCTTTCCTATGCCGCGGCAAAGGGCTTCCTCCATGCCAGCGGTCGGACCGCCCCTGAGCAGGTGCTCTTCCGGCTCCAGAGCAGGACCAGGCCGGTCCGTTTCCACGAGATCGTCCACGGCAAAGCCGGCACGCAGAGCGCCTCCCAGGTGAAGGAGCAGATCACGCAGGTCTGCAGCAGCCTGAGGGCCCTGGGCGTGAAGGACGGAGACAGGGTTGCCGTGGCGGGGCGGAACGGCGTACGGTACCTGGTCCTGGATGTCGCCATCGGCCTTGTCGGGGCGTCCAGCGTTCCTCTCTATTACACCACTCCCGCTGGTGACATGGAAGAAATCCTCCGCGCAAGCGAGTCAAGGTTTCTCTTCATCGGGGCCCCGGCGCTTCTCCCCGAGGTGGAGAAGATGAAGCTGAGGCTTCCCACCGTTTCGTTCTGCCGCGAGCAGGGCCGGGAGCCGGTAGTGAGCTGGGACCAGTTCCTGCAGCTGGGGAGTGACCGGGTGCCGGGCAAGATGCGCGGCAGACCGCCGGCGGCCGCGGTCCGCCTGTCTGATGAAGCCACGGTGCGATATACGTCAGGCACCACGGGCAAGCCCAAAGGGGCCATTTTCCGGCATCACCAGGTCAGGTGGATGGCGGAAACACTCGGCTCCCTTCTGCCGTGGAAAGCGCGCACCCGGCGCGCATCGTACCTTTCCTTCCTTCCCATGAGCCACGTGGTTGAAGGCATCCTTGGCACGTACGCGCCGTACTACCTGCCGGCGGCGGTGGACATCTGGTTCCTGGAAGACTTCCGCGCGCTGGCCGCCTCCCTGCCGCGCGTTCGGCCCACGGTGTTCTTTTCCGTTCCCCGGTTCTACGAGAAGCTCTGGGAGTCTTTCTCCGGTCGGCCGCTGGGGAAGCTCTACGTCCGGCTGCCCGCCGGCTGGATCAGGTCCATTCTTCGGCCGATGGTCAGGATGGCCCTCCTCCACAGGGCGGGACTGAACAGGTGCGCCCAGCTCATTTCCGGTTCCGCGCCCGCAAGCCCCGTACTTCTCTCCTGCTTCCAGGAGCTGGGGATCACGGTCCACAACGCATACGGCCTGACGGAGGCGCCGCTGGCCACGCTGAACAGGGCCGGCCGCAACGCGCCGGGAACGGTGGGGACGCCGCTTCCGGAAACCCTTGTGAAGATCGGCGCGGACGGAGAGGTGCTCCTGAAAGGACCGCAGGTCACCGTCGGGTATGACGGGAACGCCCGGCAGCCTTTCCGGGAAGGATGGCTCATGACCGGGGACCTGGGGCACATGGAAGGGGACAACCTCGTCCTGGAAGGCAGAAAGAAGGACCTCATCGTCACGTCGTATGGAAAAAACATCCACCCCGGCAAGATCGAAGCCATGCTGAAGGGCATCCCGGGAATAACGGAAGCCATGGTGATCGGGGAAGGAAGGCCTTTCTGCTCCGCGCTCCTCTGGGTGAGAGACCGCGCCGAGGTGGATCAGGGCGTGCGGGACGTCAACGGACGTCTCTCCCACCCGGAGCAGATCAAGATGTGGTCCGTCCTCCGCAACGATCTTTCCATTGAAGGCGGCGAGCTGACGGGCAACCTCAAGCTGAAGCGTGACGTGGTTTCCCGCAGGTTCTGCGGCCAGATCGAATCCATGTACGCCGCGCGCCGCACATGAGGATGCCACGGATTGTCCGCGCGGCGTGCATCAGGCGCCTGGCAGCGGTAGCGACAAGGGCTTTCCATTGCCCTCCCCGACGGATTTCCGACCTTGACTCCTTTGCCGCATTCACGGCACGGGAAGCGGAAGCCGCGCTTCGCGCGCATTGCGGCACGGAGGAAATCGAAAAGAGTCTCTTCCTTGGGGCGCGAGGACTGGGGAGACGGCTCCGATTCTGGCTCGGCGTCCGCAGCATGGGAAGGGCCATGTCAGTTGCCCGCAAGGTCTACCGGATCATCGACATGGACTTCCAGGGAGACGCCGGCGGAAGCTTCCAGGTTGCAAAGTGCCGGTTCAGCTCCTGTTATTCGCCCGGCGCGTGCGGGCTCATGGGATCTCTTGACAGCGGGCTGCTGGCCGGCCTCACCGGCGGGGCGGGTATGACGTTCACGCGGCGCATCACGGAAGGCGCGCCCCAATGCCAGGGAGTGGTGCGATGAAGTCCGTTGTGGTTGTGGGAAGCGGCGCGGGAGGGGCGGCGGCGGCAAGCCGGCTGACCGGCTCCTTCAACGTCACCATCCTGGAAGAAGGCAGGACTTTCCATCCGCTGTCCCTCGGCATGCCGGTCATGGAGACGCTGAAAGGAAGCGGTCTTCTCCGGGACGAACGCATGACGAGCTTCCTCTTTCCGCCCATGCGGATCAGGCGAAGCAAAGAGGGGATGGCAATCGTGAACGGCCGCTGCGTTGGAGGCAGCACAACCATCAGCGCGGGAAACGGCTTGCGCGCGGACCAGGGGCTTCGGGAGATCGGCGTGGACCTGGACGGGGAGCTCCAGGAGCTTTCCGGCCGGCTGACCATCAGCGCGGACCACGCGGATACGTGGAGGCCGGATACGCGGGAGCTTTTCAGCGCGTGCCGGCGCCTTGGCCTGGACCCGCGCCCAATCCCCAAGCTGATCGATTTCACAAAATGCCGGAGGTGTGGGCGCTGCATCCTTGGCTGCCCTGCCGGGGCCAAGTGGGATGCGCGCCGGTTCGTGAGCCAGGCCCTGGAGCAGGGCGCCCGGCTCCTGGAGGGCCACCGGGCCACACGGATCGAAATGGAAGGAGACAAGGCTGCCGGGGTCTGGACGGTGAGCCGCGCTGGGAAAACGCTTTTCCGAGCCGACGTTGTTGTCCTGGCTGCGGGCGGGCTTGAGACGCCTGTCATCCTTCAGGAGTCAGGATTCCCGTGTGAAGAGCGATTGTTCGTGGATCCCGTGCTGTGCGTTGCGGGGCACTTGGCGGAGACAGGCCCCATTGGGGAGATCTCCATGCCGTTCATGGTCCAGCAGGACTCCTTCATTCTCTCTCCGTACTTCGATTACTTGAGCTTCCTCTTCAACCGCGCGTGGAAGCTCCCCGGCGCGTCCCTGCTTTCCTTCATGGTGAAGCTGGCTGATTCATCACAGGGTTCCTGCGGGCCCGGCGGGATCCGCAAAGAGTTGACGCGGCAGGACAAGGAGACGCTGGCAGGAGCCGTAGAGCTCTGCAAGGAGATCCTGGTTGCCGCAGGAGTGGAAAGAGAGTCCCTTGTCCTGGGGACCGTGAACGCCGGCCATCCGGGCGGGATGGTGCCGCTTGCCGCGGGGGACGCGGGGAGCCTGCACCCGTCCCGGCTCCCCGCCAACCTCTACGTTGCGGATACCAGCCTTTTCCCAAGATCCCTGGGCAGCCCGCCCATCCTGACCACCATGGCGCTGGCGCGCGCCGTTGCGCGAAAGATCATGGAGAAAGTGCTGTGATTCTCCCGCCCGCCTGCTACTGCCCCGTCCAGTACTGCAGCACGGACTTGCGGGCCTGGTCCTTCTTCTCAGCGCTCAAACCGTAGTACCCCGGCGCAAGCGCGCCTTCCCAGTCTCCGTAGCTGGGGTTGGGCAGCGCCACGAACCGAGTCCCGAACATCGCCTTGTTCTGATCCACCAGGGCATTGCGCTCCGCCATGCTCTTGTGGTACGTGCCGATGGGAAGGTCGTTGGTATTGTCTCCCATGTAGACAACGACGTTGTAGTCCCGGGCAACCTGGTCAAAGCGCGGCTGCTTGTCCCCTGACCCGGTGGAAATCAGCACGTGCCGGGCATCCGCCAGCGGAAAGCCCAGGGCCTGGAGGTTCTTGATGGTTCCCGCAAGGCCCGCCTGGTCCCGGTTGGTCACGTAGAAGATCTCCACGTGCTTGCCCTGGACGTCGTTCAGGAAGTCGGCGGCTCCCGGCATGGCCCTGGCCAGCGCTGCGTTCTCCCACTGCGTCCAGGTCTTGCCGGCGTAGGAATTGCCGGTGCCGATCATCCCGGCGTCGTACGCGGAGTTGTTGATGAGCGTCTCATCAAGATCGCAGATGATGGCAAGCGGCTTGTCTGAAGGCTGGGCGGCGGCAATGGCCTTGTCCACGATCATGTCGGCCAGGTTGTACGCCTGGTAGCACAGCTCCCGGTATTCCGCGGATGCCTCCATCCAGCTCAGCGCCATGACGGTCTGCTCGTTGAGGTCCTTGACGGTGACGGCGGCCTTGTCCTGCGCAAAGCCCGCGGCGGAACCGAAGGCAAGAAACGCGGAGAGAAGCAGAAGCCCAATGAACCGGGATGAGAGTCTGCCCATGATTTCACCTCCTTGGTATCTATTCGTCCAGCGCTTTCCGCACGGCCCGCGCCAGCGTCCGGGCCGTGAACGGCTTCTGGAGAAACATCGCATTCTTCAGGCTTGTGTCAAACGCATCGTTTGCATACCCCGACATGAACACGGTCTTCGGCGCGGTCCCGGCTTTCTCCATCTCCTTCATAAGCGCCACCCCGGTCATGTCGGGCATGGAAACGTCCGTGATCATGAGATCCGGCGGCTCTCCGCCTCCTTGCAGGAGCTCAAGCGCTTCCCTCCCGCTGGCGGCTTCCCTCACAGAGTAGCCAAGGCTGCGAAGCATCAGGACCGTAATGGAACGGACCTCCTTCTGATCGTCCACGACAAGAATGGATTCGCTTCCCCTCTGCGGGCCTGTTTCCCGGCCGGCGGACGGCCGCAGGGCGAGCTCCGCCGGGTACGCCGGGAAGTAGATGCGGAACGTGGCGCCGCGGCCGGGCGCGCTTTCAAGGCCGATGAAGCCCTTCACCTGCTTGACAACGCCGTACACGGTGGCAAGGCCCAGTCCCGTTCCCTCCCCCTTGCTCTTCGTGGTGAAAAAGGGCTCGAACACGTGCTCCTGGATCTCCGCCGGCATTCCTTCCCCGGAATCACGCACCGTGAGGACGACATAGGAGCCGGCGGGGACCACCGTCATCTGGTACGGGATGGGCCGCGCGCTCTCCAGGTTTGCCGTCTCTATCTCCAGCACTCCCCCGTCCTTCATGGCGTCCGCGGCATTGGCGGAAAGGTTGAGCAGCACCTGCTCCAGCTGAACCCTGTCCGCGTGCACGGACCACAGCCCGTCACTGGAGCGGGCTTCCAGCCGCACGTGCTGCCCCACCAGCCGGGCAATCATGTCGGACATCTCATCCACCACGCAGCCAAGGTCCAGCGCCCGGACATCGATGACCTGCTGGCGGCTGAAGGTCAGGAGCTGGTGGGTCAGGGAGGCGGCCCGCTGCGCGGATTCCAGCATGGATCCCACCGCGTGCCGATCTTCTTCCGACATTTCATCCGAATCCACCAGGAGCTGGCCATGGCCCATGATGACGGTGAGCATGTTGTTGAAGTCATGCGCCACGCCGCCGGCCAGCCGGCCTATTGCCTCCATTTTCTCCGCCTGCCGGAGCCGCTCCTGGCTTTCCCTGAGCTCGGTGGTGCGCTCTTCCACGCGGTGCTCCAGCTGGTCCTGGGATTCCCTGAGCAGGGAGACATAGCGCGCCCTGACGATGGCCATGGCCGCGTAGTCCGCCACCTCCGAGAGGAGCCGCATGTCCGACTGGTCGAAAGCGTCCTTGACCATGCTTTCAACGGTGAGAACGCCTTCCACCACCCCGTAGTCCAGGAGCGGCACGCTGATCTCCGAGGCCACCCCGGCAACGGCGGTCAGGAAATCCGGGTCGACCCGCGTATTCCCGACCATCACGGGCTGTCCGGTCCGCGCCACCCTGCCCATGACTCCCTTGGTCAGCGTGAGCCGACGGATCACGTTGGAGTACCCGATGGCGTGCTGAAGGACCAGGGAGTCCCCGTCCCGCAGGTACAAGGCAACCATGGAATACCCCAGCGTTTCCGCCACGGCTTCCACGATGGTCTTCAGGACGACGGAAAGGTCCAGCTCCTTGGCAATGGCCGCGCGGACCCTGCTCAGCAGGAAGAGCTCCAGGTTGGCCTCCGTCAGGCTGATGGTGCGCTCCTGCACGCGGCGGTCCAGCTCCCGGTTCAGGCGGACGTTCTCGATCCCCTGGAGCGCTTGCCTCGTTATGGACATGCCCAGGATCAGCCCGGTCCAGATGCCGAGGCTCGCATCGCCCAGGGGAATGTGATACGCGCGGCTCCACATGAAGATGAAAAACACGCACAGCACGCCGAGAAACGGGAGATGCGTGCGCCAGTCAACAAGGTCGCGCAGCCGCGTTCCTGACGCGGACGTGAGCGCCTGCCGGCGCGCCCCATCCCGCGGGGCCATCTGGAGAAGCGCAACGCAGAACGCCGCAAGCGACGATGCACCGTAGGCGGCATCGCTTGCGTTACCGTTTGCAAAGACCCCGCCTTCCGCCTGGAAGGCGAAAAGCGCATCCGCGACAATCCGCGCGGCAATGCTTCCTGCGAAAAACCATTGTGCCCCCACGGAGATGTTCCGCGATCCGCGGTAGACAAGCACCAGGAGGGTGGAGACCAGGGCGACATCCCCCACGAGATACATGGCGCCGATGCCGTCCAGGAGAACGGAAACGCTGGGCGTTCCGAGGACCGGGCCCAGGAGGAAGACCCAGAGCATGAGCATGGCGGAGAGGCCGATGATGCCGATGTCCAGGAGCCGGCGGGCCTTCTCGCCCGGCTTCTCCCGCTGGGGGAAAAGGAGGAGCGCGCCTGCAAGGAACGCCGGGTAGGAGAGGAGATAGACGATGTCGCCAAAGGACGGGAACGGCGAGCTGCCGGTGACGATCTCGTAGACCGACCACTGGATCTCGCTGCCGGCAACGAAAGCCTGCGCCAGCGCCAGCATGAGCCACGCCGCCTGCGCGCGCTTGCCCGCCGATCTTTCCCGGACCGAGACCACGAAAAGAAAAACGGCGGCAGAGACGCTTTCCACGGGAAGAAGGAGATCGCTCAGAAGCGTCCGCAGATGGATGTCGACAGGCAGGGAAAGAGCGGCAAGGTGCAGGGCCAGGACAAGAGCCGCCATGCCCGCAAGGAGCTTCACAAAGGACCTGAGAGACGGAGCGGGTGATGAGAGGTTCTGAGCCATGGCCTTTCCCAGTGCTGCAGATCGAAGTATAACAGAAAATTAGTCTCTGTTCATCCTTGATCTATACTGCTTGCGCCCCCTTTCCTCGTACGATAGGACAACCGTGAAAGACATCGCAACCGGGAAAGGCCTTGCCGCCCCGTACATCAGGAAATTCCTCTGGCCTTTCCTGGCTGCCCTTGCCTGCCTGTCCGTGGAATCCGTCTGCGACCTTCTCCAGCCCACCATCATGGCGCGCATCGTGGACAGCGGCGTGGCCACGCGGGACCTGGCCGTGGTCCTGCGCTTCGGCCTGCTCATGCTCTCCGTGGCCGGCGTGGGCGCGGCGGGCGCTACGGGCCGCAACATCCTGGCCAGCACCGTTTCCTACCGCTTCGGCGCCGAGCTGCGGGGAGACTTGTTCCGCCGGATCACCTCCTTCTCTTTCCAGGAGCTGGACGGCTTTGATACCGCCTCCCTCATCACGCGCCAGACCAACGACGTGACGCAGGTCCAGGCGTTCGTGAACGGCGTCATGAGGATCTTTGCAAAGGCGCCCATCCTTGCCGTGGGCGGCCTCGTGATGGCCATCATCCTGGAGCCGGGGCTCTCCGTTGTCCTGGCCGTTGCCGTCCCCCTTTCCGCCGGCCTCATCACCATCAACCTCATCACCGGCTTCCCGCGCTTTCGCCGGATGCAGGAGGGGTTGGATGGCGTGAACTCCGTGACCCGTGAATACCTTGGCGGCATCCGCGTGGTGAAGGCATTCGGCCAGGAGAAGCGGGAAGTGGGCAGGTTTGCCGGGGCAAACGCGGAGCTGACCAGCGCCTCCACGTTTGCGCTGCGCGTCATGGCGTTCTTCGGACCCGCCATCACGCTTTTCATGAACCTCGGGATCGTTGCGGTTCTCTGGATCGGCGGCGTGCGCGTTGCCGGAAGCTCTCTCCAGGTGGGCAAGATCATCGCGTTCATCAACTACATGACGCAGATCCTGTTCTCCCTCAACATGATCTCGGGGATCATCACCTCCTTTGTCCGCGCAAAGGCATCCTGGGACCGGGTGGCAGGCATCCTGGGCACGCCGGCAAGTGAGACGTTTGCGGACAAGCCTGCTGCTCTCCCTGCGGTCCCGCGCGCGCTTTCCGCGGAGAGGCCGTCCGTGGAGTTTCGAAGCGTCGCTTTTGCATACCCGGAGGCCCAGGGGCGGCTGGTCGTGGAGGGCGTGAACCTTGCGTGTCACCCGGGAAAGCTCACCGCGGTCATCGGACCCACGGGGTCCGGCAAGAGCAGCCTGGTGTCCCTTGTGCCGCGCTTCTATGAGCCCACGCGGGGCGCCGTCCTCCTGGGCAACCAGGACGTCAGGGAGCTGGAGCTCAGAGAGCTTCGACAGCGCATTGCGCTGGTGCCGCAGAAAACCGTCCTCTTCACGGGGACCATCGCGGAGAACCTCCGCTGGGGGCGCCAGGAGGCAACGGACAGCGACCTGGAGGAAGCCGCAAGCACCGCCCGCGCGCATGCCTTCATCACGCGCTTCCCGGAGGGCTACGGCAGCGTGCTGGGGCAGGGAGGCGTCAACCTCTCCGGCGGACAGAAACAGCGGCTGGCCATTGCCCGCGCCCTGGTGAGAAGACCCCAGGTGCTGATCCTGGATGACTGCACCAGCTCCGTGGATGCCATCACGGAAGCGGAGATCCTTGGCGCGCTCAGAAGCTCCAACGGCGGCTACACGTGCATCCTCATAACCCAGCGCGTCTCAGCGGCGGCGGCCGCGGATTGCGTCCTGGTCCTGGATGAAGGGAAGCCGGCGGGCCTTGGCACCCACCAGGAGCTGGTGCGGGACTGCGAGGTCTATCGCGACATCTGCGTGGCGCAGCTTGGCAAGGAGGCGCTGAATGTCTGACCCGCGCGGACCGTCGCTCACCTCCGTGCCCGGCATGCCCGGGAGAGGGCCGGGGATGGGTCCCGGCATGCGCGGCGGCGCCAGGGTGCGGCCGCATAACCTCAGCCGCGCCATGGGAAGGACCTGGGCCTACTTCCGCGGAGAGCGCGGCAGGCTGGGCCTGGTCTTTGCCTTCATCCTTCTTGATTCTTCCTTCTCAATGGCCGGCCCGTACCTGATAGGCCGCGGCGTGGACGCGCTTGCCGCTCTTGCGGCCTCTCCCGCCTCACCGGTTGCGGCGGCCTTTGGCGCTACAGCGATTCCCGTCCGCGCGCTTGCCCTGGCGGCATTCGCCCTCCTGGGTGCCTACGTGGGCAGCGCGCTTTTGCAGACAACCGAGGGATGGCTCATGGCCGGGATCTCCCAGCGGATGGTGCGCAACATCCGCGAAGGCCTTTTCGACAAGATGCAGCGCCTCCCTCTGAGCTTTTATGACACGCGGCCTCACGGAGACCTGATGAGCCGGCTTACCAACGACGTTGACGCGGTGAGCGTCACCGTGTCCCAGTCCGCGGTCCAGCTCATGTCGGGCGTGGTGGTTGTTGCCGGCACGCTGGTCATCATGCTCACGCTGAGCCCCATCATGGCGTTCGTGAGCCTGCTCCCCGTCCCGCTGGTGTTCGTCCTCACTTCCACCATTTCCCGCCGCACGCGCGTTCTCTTCAAGGAGCAGCAGGACGCCCTTGGCTTCCTGAACGGGCACGTGGAAGAAACGGTGTCCGGCATCCAGGCGGTGAAGGCATTCGGGAGGGAACCGGAGGCGGCGGCGCAGTTCGGGCTCATCAACGAAGAGCTGCGGCGCGTGGGCACGCGGGCGCAGATCTGGACCGGCTTCCTCATGCCCATGATGAACGTCATCAACAACATCGGCTTCGCGTTTGTCGCGGTGACCGGCGGCTGGCTTGCCCTGCGCGGGCTCATCACCGTGGGCCTTATCGCCACGTTCATCTCCTACTCCCGCCAGTTCGTCAGGCCTCTCAACGACATCGCCAACACGTACAACACGCTGATGTCCGCCGTCGCGGGCGCGGAACGCGTCTACGAGGTCATGGATGAGACTGAAGAAACGGCGGACTCCGCGGACGCGGAGGCGCTTGCGGACCCGCGGGGAGACGTTGAGTTCCAGGGGGTAAGCTTCGGCTACCGCGCCGACGTCCCCGTGCTTCGGGACGTCAGCTTCACGGCCCCTGCGGGGAGCGTCACCGCCATCGTGGGCAGGACGGGCGCCGGCAAGACCACCATCGTCAACCTTCTCTCCCGTTTCTACGAGATCACCTCCGGCAGGATCCTGATAGACGGCACGGACATCCGGGAGTATTCCCGCTCCAGCCTCCGCAAGTCATTCGGCGTGGTCCTGCAGGACGGGTGGCTGTTTGCCGGCACGGTCCGGGAGAACATCCTCTACGGAAGGCCGGACGCCACGGAAGAGGAGATGCGGCGCGCGGCGGAGCTGGCGGGCGCATCCCACGCAATTGAGCGCCTCCCCCAGGGCTATGAGACCCGGCTGGTGGAGTCCGGGGCCAACCTGAGCCAGGGCCAGCGCCAGCTCATCGGGATTGCGCGCGCGGTGCTGGCCGCCCCTCGCCTCCTCATCCTGGATGAAGCCACCAGCTCCGTGGACGCGCGCACGGAGCTCCACATCCAGCAGGGCATGATGGAGCTGATGAAAGGGCGCACAAGCTTCATTATCGCCCACCGCCTTTCCACCATCCGGGACGCGGACACGGTGCTTGTCGTGGATGCGGGAAAGATCGTTGAACGGGGAAGCCCGGAGGAGCTGGTCCAAAGCGACGGCTACTTCCGAAAGCTCTATGACACACAACGTGGAGGGATTGAAATTTGACCCTGAAGGCGTAAAATCAGGGAAATCTCCATGAA
>Ga0335078_10008678_pt1 | contig 15094 bp, 17 predicted proteins | sample Lox_Sample_32_FD_206711 | JGI IMG/M metagenome (GOLD analysis project Ga0335078, IMG submission 206711) | Soil microbial communities from Loxahatchee National Wildlife Refuge, Florida, United States - Lox_Sample_3.2 | ecosystem: Environmental > Terrestrial > Soil > Wetlands | place: USA...
ATCCGCTGGCGTCAAACACGGCGATCGGGTCGAGGTAGTCCCGCCAGTGCGTCACCCTGCGGTCCTTGACAGTCATGATCGAGACGAAGCGGTTGTGGTAGGGCCGTCCCGTCTGCACTGATTCGCCATGCACTTCGTACTCGAGGACGGCCACCGACGCGTCCGGGTCCCGGTAGACGCGGAGGTTGTCGGCGGTGCGCACGGTCATGTAGTCGTCATAACCGCTGTAGAGGTCGATCACGCCCTGCCGCCCTTCAACCCGCCTGGGGTATCCGGGCACGGAGATGACGTACTCGATGACCACGTCGTCGGCTAGAAGGTCGAAGTAGTCCTCTCCGTCGGCCAGACCCTCCAGGCCTTCGCGGATGATGCCGAAGAAGGGGCCGTCGGCACCGAAGTTCGAGCTGTCACGGGTGTACTTGGTCACTTGCCCTCCGGGGTGGTCCAGGCATGGCGGTGCGCCGGGCGAGCGCATCGAAGCACAGCCACGAAGTCAGCGCAGCAGGCCGAAGTAGCGCGACAGGCTGTGCTCGACTTGGGCCATATCGTCCCGAGACAGGTAGTCCACTAGCTCGCCGACTACGTATGCGACATCGATAGTGCGAACTTGATCAATCAAGATCTTGGTCTCGCGTCCTGCAATGACCACCTCTGGGCGAAAGACGGAGGCCTGTGCGCTTGTGGAAGTAGGGATGATGGTCACTGTGGACCAAGCATCTTGTTCGATGCTGATGACGAGCCCAAGCCGACGGCCTCGCTGCTCATGGCCCCGTTTGGCTTCGCCGAGATCTATCGGGTAGACCGCTCCGCGGATCATGCGTGTTCGGTCGGCCTAGCTTGAACCGTGAGGTTGGTGCCGACGATCCGGATGTTTCCGTCAGCGTCGAACTCCCATGCGTCCGGTTCGGTGGAGAGGTCCTCCGCGTTCAACCTGTGCATGTCGGAGCGGGCGCGCTCCTCCCATGCCTCTCGATCCAGCAGGCGCAGCGCACGGCGGATTACGTCGCTCGTCTTCTCGTCCTTGCGGCGGTTAGCCTCGATGACGCGGAGATCTTCCTCGGTGGGGCGGAAGCCAACACTCATGACATCAGTGTACAACAAACGTTAGACAATATGTCTGATTGGGCACGGTCACCTGCACTGAGGCTGAAGTGAACCGGACATCAGTGGCAGGCCCGCGGTCGGCGCGGCGTGTCATTAGCCTTACTCGCCGTCACACACGGGCGCCACCTCGACCAGACTAGCGTTCGAGCCAGTGACGGACCCCGCTCTTAGCGTGCTGCGGCGGCGCTTACGAACTTCCTCACGGACGAGCTCGTCCGGCCCTCGATGAACCGGCATGATGGTGAGGCGGCGAAGACGACGATCGGGTCGGCCTCAGCCTTGCGCGATACTGCAGTTGGCCGCCAGTGTGCTGATGTCTGATTCGACGCTTTCCGGCGTGTCCACGGAACCGCTCGCGTACTGGGCTGCGTCGCTTACGAACTGGCTGAAATCCTGGCTCAGCTGACTGGCTCCTCTGGGCCAGCCCTTAGCCTTGGCGATGGACGTCCCTTCGTCGACCACCACCATGTACTGCAAGTCGTCCTGGAGGGTCTGCTGGCTCGGTGCATGGGTCCCCCTGTCTCTGCCCATGCAAAGGCGGCGGTCAGCGTGCAGCGCATACCGCCCACGGTGGTCGGGTTCCATCCGGCTAGGACGGCTAGGCGCCCGGTGGGTATGGGTACCCCGTTTTGCAGGTCCGCTTACCTATTCCCGCAGATCACGATAACCGACCGTTCGAAGCTGTTCGACAATCCCAGGGCATGCCCGCGCGTGGGGCAGTCGGCTGACACGGGACCCGGGCCCGCGTGATCGCGCGCAGTGATGTCCCCCGTCGGCTACAACGATGCCGAAGACGCACTTCAGTTTGCCGAAGCGCTACTCGATCATGTCTACGTGTTGCGTTTGCGGTTCCAGAAATTCAAGGAGCGCCGAGCCGAAAGAATAGATAGAGATGTAGGTGAGGGATGAGCTGGCGTAGCTAAAAGTGTAAGAATGCCGCCGAGTTCATACAGGCAGTGTCTCGATGACACCTTGTGCGGCGCTGAGCAGTTCTTCAGGATCGGCGGGCTCGCTTGAGGCGACTTCTAGGCGCTTTTGTAGCTCCGCGTAGAGGGCAGCACTGCGCTGCGCGTACCACTTTGCGCCCATGACGAGAAGCGCATTCTTGCCCTCTGGGATGTGGATGCCGTCGGACTTTGAAGTGATGACGAGATCTTCCGCAGCGGCGAATACTGCTTCTTGGTCAGTAAAGCATCCCTGAAGGAAGTCGTTGAACTCCTCTTCGGTGTCGAACCTGGCATCTGCGACTATATGTTCAGCCGTTGAGACAACGGGAACGTAGGTCCACAGGGAGCGAGTCCCGGCCGTGGTTATGAGGGTGAAGATGATCAGCCTACCGTCTAGGCGGTAACTGCCGCAGATCGGGAACTCGTACTTATCCCAGACATCGACGTCCTCGGCCGCTGGCACGGGTTGCCACGGCCGCTGGCCGACGCGCACAAGCATGTCTAGGTTCATCATCATCATCATCATCTCTTGTCTTCAGTAAAGCATGCCGCGAAGGCGCTAACTCCTGCACCTCGGGCGGCCAGGCGGGATCTGGCTCGTCGAGTGGTCTGGCTGGTGGCCAGACAACGGAAACATGGCCATAGCCTTCGCCCTCCGGCCGCATGTGTGGATCACCGCGAAGCCGGCGCTCCGGAGCTCCCCGGCTGTGGTGTAACGGACAGCAGCTCGCTCAACGTCAGACGGATGGGCGGCGCGGCCTCCGTTTCGACGCATGCAGGCCTCGGCCACCGTAAGCTCGCCGCGTATCATCGACAGCTCAACTTCCATCACCTCCGGCCGCGGAGCGTCGTTGTAGGAGCCCCTTTGACTGGTGTGGTGGGTAAGCACCTCGGCGTTCGCTATGCACCGGCCTCCGCTGAGGTCTGTAGGGCATGCGTTCTTGCGCACCCACGTTCGCGGTGACTCTGGCGCACCATCAAGCTACAGGCTGCTACTGACCCAAACGATCGAAAGCCGCTTAAATCCGGAGCTTCGGGACGGGTGCTGTCGGACTGCTGGCTGTCCTTGCGGAGAAGCGGCTGGACGTCGAGGGAAGTTTACTGCGCGGGGTGAGCCGCCAAGCTGGCATCGGAGACGCCGCTCTTAGCTTGTTGTTTAACCTGCTTGCTTGCTGGTCTTCTTGGCTGGTTCCTCGCGCTTGACGGTTTTGCCCACGTCGTGGCGGGTGGCGGGGCGCTGGTTCTTCGAGCCGGCGGGGCGTCCGGGCCCGGGCCTGGCGGGTTTCGGTGCGCTGGCGGGAACGGGCAGGTCCTGGCGGATGCGGCGAAACCCCGTGCGTACCCGGGACGGGGTGAGGCGGCCGGGCGGGCAGGGCCGCTGCCAGGGCAGCCGGATGCCGGCGGCCAGGCCGCGGGCCAGGTAAAGCTGGGCGTAGGCGGCGATGACGAGCCAGGTCCAGCGGTCGGCGGCGGCCGGGCCGCGCAGTTCGGGCGGGTCCAGCCGAGGGCCTGCTTGAGGAACCGGAACATGTGCTCGATGTCAAAGCGGCGCAGGAACGCCTGCCAGGCCCGGTCCACTTCCTCTTCGCTCGTGCCGGCGCGCGACGACCACAGCCACAGCGGCTCGGCATCGCGCTGGCCGGGCAGGTGACCGACCTGGAGCCGGATCAGGGTGCCCTCGATGACGGGCAGCTCGCCCTCGTGGCGCTCCCAGCCGGCGCGGGCGGTGAGCCGCTGGTGCAGCCGTCCCCGGGCCGCCGCGGTCGCGGTGCCGTACCGGGAAGCCTCCGTCACGGTGACCGCGGCCGGCTCCGGCCAGGACGCGGGGCCGGCGAGCCGGAGCGCGGCGCCGTGCCGGGGCGGGCGCCCGGTCGCGCCCGGCTCGCGCGGCGGGGCGGGGAAGTACATGACCCGGTCGCTGCGCAGCCGGCCGCAGACCTCCAGCGGCAGGCCGCCCAGCAGCCAGGCCAGCCGGGTCAGGTCGTAGCCGGAGTCGAAGACCGCCAGGATGCCCGGGTCGCCGCCCTTCCAGTGCCCGGCCGCGATGACCCGGGTGACCACGTCCCTGACCTGGGCGGCCGTCACCTCCGTGGCGTCGTCTTCCGGGCCGGGCCGGACCGCGTCCAGCGGCAGCGCCCACGACGTCCGGCCCGGCTCCAGCGCCGCGACGAAGGAGTACGGCCAGCCCGGGATCATCTGCGCGTTCCCCTTGCCCCGCGCGCAGCAGTGGCAGAACAAACGTTCCGGGCTGGTCTCCGCGTCCGGCCGCAGCCAGTTCGAGACGTCGCAGGCCAGCCGGATCCGCCCGTCGTCCCAGGCCGGCAGCGGGAGCGCCGGCAGCGCCCGGCGCAGCCGGGCGAAGTGAGCCTCGCCGCTGTTCAGCGCGTCGTACAGGCCGCCGTGCCCGCGGCGGCACTCCGGCTCCAGGCACAGCTCGGCGAGCACCAGCACCCGCCCCGGCTTGCACGCCAGCGCGTCGCATGCCTCGAACAGGGCGTCCCGGCGCATGCCCAGGCACCAGTACAGCTCCCGGCGGAAACCCGCCAGCCGCCCCAGTGCCGCATCCGCCCCGTCTCCGCTCTCGCGCCAGGTCATAATGAAAGCCACGGCCACCGCCTTGCTCTCCAGGTCTTTTCGCAGGGACCCGAAGATCATCAAGCGGTGGCCGTCTCATGTCACCACGACACGCCGGGCAGCACGAGAGACTCCGGACAACAAGGGAAACAAGGGTTAAATAACAAGCTCAGGTACTTGACGAGTGCTTCGCGGGCGTGCCCTCCGCCGAACCTGTTGTCGAGTTCAGCGAACATATCGACCGTTGCCCGGAACCGCGTCACGTCGCCTGTGCCGATGAGGGCGCCACGGGCACGTTCCTGCATTGGCATACAGCCGGGATCGACGAGCCACCGGAGCGAGGCGTCACCCCATGCGCGGGGATCGAACCGGCCGTGCAGGAACGCGCTCGCGTCGGCGAGGTCCGCGCGCCACAACGCGGCAACGTTCTCTGTCGCCTGGGCCACTCCGTCCGGGTAGCTCAGCGTGGTGTCTGCTGCGGTGACCGCGTCTGCCGGGGTTGCCGCGGCAGGGTCCAGGCCGAGCGCCCGGCGGGCGGCAGCCGGAAGGCCGACGCCATCGGCGAACTTCTGAAAACTGCTGACGCTCTTCGGCTCGCGCTTGCCCGTCATCCACTCGCTTAGCCGTCCCTGAGAGACACCCGTCAACGCGGAGATCTGCCCCTGGGTGATGCCAGCGGAACCGAGGGCGGAAATGACCGCGCCGAGGTCACGTCTGGCGCATGCGTCCAGTACATCTGGCCGCATGCATACGCGTTCCACGATCACACGCACGTCAGAACTGACAGCCATTGGCGCGCCCGTTTCCCTTGGTCGCTCGCCTAACGTCTGGTCAGTGTGCGCCGCATCTCACACCATGAATTGATACGGGTGCGAAGCGCCTGCGGTTCAATTTGAGATCGCCTGAGGCGTAAAGGCCCTGAAAGGCTAGTCGTTACCGCTCGGCGGGATGGGCAACGAAGGTGCCGCGACCGTGGAGCACGATGAGCCATCCCTCTTCGGCTAGCTGCTCCTTGGCTCGCCGGATCACGTCTCGGCTCACGCCGTACTGCTCCGCCATGTCCAGTTCGCTGGGCAGCCGGTCATCGACGGCGAGCGCTCCTGAGCGAATGTCGCCGATCAAGTCGTCATAGACCCGCCAGCTGCGCGAGGGGTTACGCATGAGCGGCGACGCGAGCGACCCCGCCCGGTACTTTGGCCGCGAGGTTCGCCGGGCACGGCTGGCCGCGAGGATGTCGCTCGCCGACCTGGGGCGACTGGTCGGGTACCACGCCAGCCAGGTATCACGGGTTGAGCGGGGCGCGCGCACGCCATCTGAGAAGTTCGCCCAGGGGTGCGACAGGGCCTTTCCCGATCGTGCCGGGTGGTTTTACGGCTTTTACCGGGAAAGCCGGCAGTGGTCCGCGACCCCGCCGTGGCTGCGCAACTGGGTTGAGGAGCATGAGCGGTGCGCCGTCAGCCTGCGGATCTGGCAGCCGTCCTCGTTGTCGGGGTTGCTCCAAACGGAGGCGTTCGCGCTGGCACTGCTGCAGACGTTCCCCGGCGCGACACCTGAGCAGATTGAACAGCGACTCTCCGCGCGGATATCGCGTAAGGCGGTTCTTACCCGCGACAAGCCTTCGGCGCCCATGGTGTGGTTCCTGGTCGATGAGGCCGGGCTTCGCCGCTGCACGGGAAGCGCGCCTGTCATGGCTGAGCAGGTTGACCACCTGCTCGCGCTCGCCGAGCTGCCGAACGTCACGGTTCAGGTGGTCCCCAACGTCGGGCATGCCGGGCTCACCGGAGGCTTCGCGATCGCAGAAAAGGCGAAGGGATCGGCAGCGTATATTGAGACTGCGCTGGGTGGTCGGGTTTTCGAAGACGCTCAGGCCGTGCGAACCTTGACAGTCAGGTTCGACGCGCTCAGGACCGAAGCGTTGCGAGGCACCGAAAGCCTCCGCCTTATCGAAGAGGTGGCACGCGAGTGGAGACGGCAGGCAACTGGCGCAAGTCCAGCTACTCAGGCGCGGACGGCGGCGAGTGCGTAGAGGTCGCCAGCGCAACGGGCGTCGTGATGGTACGTGACACCAAGGACCGTGACAGCGGCACGCTGACGATGCCCGCCAGCGCGTGGCGCGCCTTCGCGGCGACGGTGAAGTAAGCGCGCACGATAACCAGCGTCTTAGCGCGAGCGCGTATCTCGGACATTCGAGGGCGCGAGCGCAGGCATTTTCTGCAGGGCTGATTTGCCAAGCGTGGCAATGGTGTCCAGATGCGAGGTACTGACTACCGAATGCGTTCCCGCGCGTGCAGGCTGCCGTCACGCAGGCACGAAGGGACGCAAGACGATGACAATCGCCGACACAGAAACCATGTCACTGATCGCGTTCACGATGCCGGGTACGCCGTGCTCGGTGCGGATGGCGCGCTTCTACGTCCGAACGACACTCGCCTTCCACGACCTCGGCGACTACGCCGACGACGCAGAGACGGTCACCAGCGAACTCGTCAGCAACGCGATAAAGCACGCGAGCGCAGCGAGGTTCGAGCTGGAAATCGTGCGCCTGGAAGGCTTCAGGGCGGTGGCGGTCATCGTCACTGATCCTTCCTCGCAACCTCCGGTCAAGCGCCACGTGGACGAGTTCAGCACGCACGGGCGCGGACTGGTTGTCGTCGACGCCCTCTCTTTCCACTTGGGATGGCGACCGAACGCCTACGCAAAGCCGTGTACGCGATCCTGACCAGGAAGGCATGAGCCATGGAAGCCATCTCTGACCTGCCCGTGCTCCACGACATGGACGCCGACTACACGCCCCAGTACGTCAAGCTCGCCCGCATCCTCCGCGACAAGATCGAATCCCGCCACTACCAACAGGGACACCCGCTACCCGCCGCCAAGCTGGCCGGCGAGCACGAGGTGTCAGTGCACGTCGCCTGGCACGCGCTGGAGATGCTAGCCGCGAACAAGTACGTGCACCGCTCCGGAAGCTTTTCCCCATACGTGGTCACCTGGCAGGCGGGCGCATGATGCGCGGCCGACGCAACGCAGGTGAGGAGGTCCCGCGCGAGCAGGCAGCCGTCATCGGGGCGAACATCCGCGCCCTGCGCCGGGACAGGGGATGGACCCAAGCTCAACTCGGGGAACTCATGGAGTGGCCCACCAACTCAACCGTGTGCGCGGCCGAAGGTCGCCGCGACGGTCGGCAGCGAGGGTTCACCACCGACGAGGTACAGCGGCTAGCCGACATCTTCGGCGTCAAGGCATCGCAGCTCACCACCCGGTGCGCTCACTGCTGCGGTTACCCGCCACCCGGGTTCGCCTGCCTGACCTGTGGAGCCCGCCGGTAGTGCCCATCCGTCAACGCAGAAGACCCCGGTAGCACCCAGAGCGCTACCGGGGTCTTCTCTTCGCGCGAGTGACAGGCTCAGCCTGACGTTCAGATCCGATCGCCAGGGCTAAGCCGGGCGTGGGCGTTGTGAGCGCGAGCGCCCCCCCGGGCCTCGGTGTACTCGCGGACCATGTCGTAGGTCTTCCACCCCGTGATGTGCATGAGGTCATCGGTCGATCCGCCCGCCGCGAGCCAGCTGTCGGCGAACGATCGGCGGAAGCGGTGCGGGTGGACATTCTGAATCCCTGCCTGCTCACCTCGCCGCCCGACCATGTCTCGGATACCCGAGTCCGTCATGCGTGCGGTGTTGTGGCCCTGGACGCCGAGCCAGAGCCAACCAGACGACGCCTGGGGGTGCCTGGCGCGCGCCCGGATGTACTTGTCGAGTGCCGCTGCAGCCTTCTTGCCGATCGGCACCCAGGTTTCGTCTCCACCCTTGAGGCGGATGCGGAGCCGACGCTGCGTCAGGTACACATCATTCAAGGACTCGTCGTCAGGGTTGTACCGCAACCCGGCTAGGCCGGACACCCGTAGCCCGGTGTCCATGAAGATGCGCATGATCGCGGTGTCTCGCCGGTCCGCGAACGTCGCTCCCGAGCAAGTCTTGAGCAACGCCGCTAGCTCCGCTTCGGTGAAGAACGACTTCGCCTTCTTGGTGACCTTCGGCGCTTCGACGCGGTCCATCGGGTTCGGATTCTCGCGCTCGCCCTCGCTGGCGAGCCAGCCGAAGAACACACGGATGTTCCGGAAGTGGTGGGCCGCGGATACGGCCGACGTCCGCTGTTCCTCGTGCAGTAGATAGGCGCGGATGTGCGGCGCGTCCACGCCTTCGACATCGGCGGGCATGTCGTGCTCCACCAGGAACTTGCAGAGCCACTTAACCGAGTCGGTGTACCCGCGAATGGTCTGCGGGCTCTTGGCAGCGGCCGCGAGCGCGAGCTGCCATGACACGATGAACGTAATGAGCGGCGGGCCGGATGCGGCCGCCTGGGCTCGCCGAGCGCGCGCCTGGCGCGCTTCGCGCATGCTGGTCACGGATGGGGTGGCGTCGGATGACATGGGGTACCTCCCGGTCACCGGTGCGAACCGCGCCCGCCATGCCGTACCCTTGACAGGTACCGCATGGCCCGTGCTGGGCGACGAATCAAACGCTCTATCCACGCTGTGCTTGTGTGGTAATGTACCACATACCTGCATATCCGCAGGTAGGACAACTCAAGACTTGCGCTCGTAGCTCAACGGATAGAGCATTTGACTACGGATCAAAAGGTTGGGGGTTCGAGTCCCTCCGAGCGCGCCAGAGTTCTAGCAGGTCAGCGCCACTATGTGAGCCTCTCGGATAGGCAGTCACAAGCGCGTGATCGGCCTACAGGTCACAAAAGGTCACACGGGGTTGTGAACCGCGCTAAGCGCGCCGAGCGCCGCATCAAGGGATTCGGGCCGAACTGCCGTGTAGCTAGCGACGTTCACGGCCACCGTGTGACCGCACCACGCGGCGCGGATGTGATCGGGAATCCCAGCATCGGCCATGAGCGTGTTAGCGGTCGCGCGGCCGTTCCGCAAGGTGATGCGAGCGATGCCGGCCCGCTCGCGCAAGCGGTGGAACTCATCGCTGTACCAATCGGGGTGGACGGCCGCGCCGAGTTCGTCGGTGACCACGTAACCGCTCGCCGCGTACGCCTCGCCGGTTTCCATCGCTTCCGTGACCTGGCGATCCTGTAGCGCCTCAAGCGCGGCGATCAACTCGACGTCCATCGGCAGCGTCCGCGTACCGCGCTGAGACTTCGGCGCCTTGACGATCACCGTTCCTTCGACCACGGGGCGAGTCTGCGCGATGGTGATCATGCCCGTGGCCAGGTCCACGTCAGACCAGCGGAGTCCGCAGACCTCAGCACGCCGCAAGCCGTACAGCGTCAGTCGCCATGCCGCGTGCAACCGATCGTCGGCCGCCGCGGTGAGGAACACGCGGACTTGCGCCGCGCTCCATGTGTCGGGGTCGCGCTTGACCTGCTTAGGTAGCTCGACGTACCGGACGGGGTTGTGCGTGACCTTCCGGTCACGTACGCCGAGTTCGAACGCGGCTGACAGTCTGCCGAGTGTCAGCCGGACACTGCGCGCGCCGAGCGGCGTACCCGGCTTGCCACCGCGCTTCCGGCCGCTGGTCAGCATCCAATCTCGTAGCGCCTCGATGTCTTCCCGGTCGATCGCTTGCGCGTGGCGGGTGCCGAGACGCTCGCGCGCCGGTTCGAGCGCAAGCCGGTAGTTGAGCTTGGTGTTCGCTTCCGCCTCAAACGCGGCGTGGCGTAGGTAGCGGTCGATCAACTCGGCGACGCTCACCTTGGAGCGGTCAACGAACTCGCCAGTCCGCACGGTGTGCGTGATGCGCGCAAGCTCGGCTTCCGCATCCTTCCGGCGATCGAATGTGTACTTGCGCTGTAGCCGCTTGCCGTCCGGTGAGCGGCCGACGTCGACCACGAAGCGATAGCGCTTCCGGCCGCCTACCTCAATCGTCTTGATCGCTGGCATTTGTGCCCCCTTCTGCATGGTGCTGGTACGCGAGATGGATGTAAGTCCCGAGTTGGGTGACCATGCCGCGGGCCGCGTGGCCGCGACGGGCTTGGATCGCTGACGGCGCATCGCCGCTTGAGGCGTTAGCCCGTTCGTCGCGCTCTTCTTCGAAACTGTGACCCCACAAGGCAAGCGACGCGATCTTGAGAACGATGGGCTCGATGCCGAGCCGGTTCGCCGCGCGCCACTCCGCATCGGTCGGTACCGACTGATAGGCGTGCTGTACGTCTGCGGCCTTGATGCGGTGACCCGAAACCGCTAGCAGCGGCCGAACTTGCGGATAGGTCCGGACGATTCGCTCTTGCCGCCGGACATGACCAAGTCCTAGCTCCTGCTGTGCTTGGAGTTGCTCAGCAGTCTCCACGAGTCGCTCGACCTGTTCGGCAGCCTCCGCGGGCCGGTCGGCTTGTTCGGCAGCCGCCATGATCGAGTCAGCGGCTTTGTCGAGTTTGGCGCCGGGGATCTCCGGCCAGTCGTCAGCCGGCAAGCTCTCTACGGCATTGATGTTGCCGGATAGGAGGACGCGCACGTATAGCGCGGTCACCCTCGCGCCCGTGCCCACTTCAACGCGCTCGGTCTTGTCCGGAATCAGGTCCGCCAAGGTGACGTCGAGCGCAGTAGCCACTAGCACCAGGTCGCCGATAGAGGGATGGCGCCGGCCGGCTTCCACGTCGGCGACGGTGCTTCGGCGCCAGGTCGTCAGCCCGTGCCTCCGGAACTCGCGCGCTGCGTCTTCCTGCCGCCATCCAAGGCGCTCGCGTGCCGCGCGGACACCAGCGCCGATCAGCTCATGGATCTCCATGGGCTGAATCTTGCCGCTGATGTTGCTCATGGCGCGACTGTATCTTGTGACTTGTCATTTGACAAGTCTTGAAATTGAGACCCTTGACAGTTGAGGGGAGTGTCGGCCACGCTGTGAAGCGACCCGATATCTAGACCTGTCAAGGAGGTATGCGTGCCAGAGTCCAACAAGCTCGCCGAGTGGTGCGCCTCGAAGGGATGGACGCTCACCGATGCCGCAGGGCTGACCGGGTACAGCCCGAGCTACATGAGCTTGCTCGCAAACGGCAAGCGCCCGCTGAGTCCGTCCGCCAAGGTGAAGATCGCTCGCCGTCTCGGCGCCCGTGTCTCGGAGATCTTCCCGGTCAGCAGTGACACCGTGCCGGAAGCCGGTGACGACATGGTGGTGACCGCTCAATGACCGACGTTGCCACGGAGCGGCCGACGCTCGCCGAGATCAAGACCTGGCCACCGACCGTCGACATACCAATGGCCGCGCTCGCGCTCGGCGTCAGCCGCTCAGCGCTCTATGAGGCGGTGCGCTGCGACCGCTGCCCGGTCGGGTCCATCACGGTTGGTCGGCGTACCCGGATTCTGACTGCGGACCTGATCCGCACGTTGGAAGGATCAGCCGGAGCGGTCTAATGGGCATACCGAAAACGGCCGCAGTCATTCCCGCCGCGCGGATCGCCGACGTGCTGCGGCTGTCTGATGAGCGTGACCAGTGGCTACGGCGTCTGCTTGACGCCGAGCGGGCCGCTTACTTGTCGGGGCACGCTGACGGCTACCGGGACGGGTACGAGCGCGGCGCCCGCTTGCTCGAGGCGTCATGGCCCGCTGTCGTGTCGCGGTTGTCCGGCCCGACGCTCGCCGAGGTCGAAGCGCGGCGCTGGGGACCAGGGGGACGCGCTCACTTCGGTGACCCGCGTGCCGGCGACTACCGAGGCGCGGCGTGACCGCGCGCCCGGCCGGGGCGCGGCTCCTCGATGACCTTCGCGCGGCGCTGACCCGCTACGTAGTGCTTTCGTCGTCGGAAGCGGCCGATGCGGTGATCCTGTGGGTCGCTGCCACGCACGCGGTGCCGGCGTGGGAGCACGCAACTCGGCTGGTGATCAAGTCGCCGGAAAAGCGGTGCGGCAAGTCGCGGCTGCTCGACGTGATCGAGGCGACCTGCCACCGTCCGCTGATCACGGTGAGCATTTCGCCGGCCGCGCTGGTCCGGTCGGTCAGCGAGAATGACCCGCCAACCATCTTGCTCGATGAGGCAGACACCGTGTTCGGGCGCAAAGCCGCTGACGGCAACGAGGATCTGAGGGGAATCCTCAACGCCGGCCACGGCCGCAACCGCCCGTACAAGCGGTACGACGCCAACGCTCGCCGGGTGGAGAGCTGCCCGACGTTCGCCATGGCCGCACTCGCCGGAATCGGGTCGATGCCCGACACGATCGAGGACCGCGCCGTGGTGGTCACCATGCGGCGCCGGGCGCCAGGTGAGACAGTCGCCCCGTTCCGCACCCGCCGCGACGGTCCCGCGCTCGCCGAGCTGCGCGGCCACCTCGGCAAGTGGGTAGGTGCAAGGCTCGATGAACTGCGGGACGCTGAGCCGGTGATGCCGGTAGAGGACCGCGCGGCCGACACGTGGGAATCCCTCGTGGCCGTTGCCGACGCCGCGGGCGCGGACTGGCCGGCGCGCGCCCGTAAGGCCACGCTGGTGATGTGCTCGGCGGCCAGGACGGCTGACGCCGAGCGGTCGACCGGCGTGCGGCTGCTCGCCGACATCCGCGACGTGCTTGAGGAACGGTTCATCGCGTCCGCCGAACTCGTGGCGCGGCTACAGAAGATCGATGATGGCCCGTGGTCCGACTTCGAGTTGACGCCGCGGCGCCTGGCCGCGCGGTTGCGCGACTATGGCGTGAGCGCGCGCCACAACTCGGCGAAGACGGTGCGCGGCTACTGGGCCGACGACTTCGCAGACCCGTTCGCGCGCTACCTGGCGTCCCAATCCGTCCAAGCGTCCGTGAACGCCTCTGACCATGGAGGATGCCCGGACACTTCGCCGGACATTTCGAAGACGCCGATGCGTCCGGCCGTTTCCGCTGGTGAGAGTACGCCTGCGGACGCTCGGACGCTTCGGGACGCTGTAGCGCGCACCGATGACACGGGTATGCCAATCTGCGGTGCTTGCGGTACCGCGATGAGTTCCGCGCTCGCGGCCCTCGGCTGGTCCGTCCACCCCGGTTGCGCTGACCCGTGATCGTGGATCAACCGACACCCCGTACGCGCGCGCACGCGCGTAGACCCATGGAACACCGATCGGGGGACACATGAAACGCGAACGCTGTACCGCACGACGGAGGGACGGCGAGCGCTGCGGAGCGCCCGCGGTACAGGGCGCCCTGGTCTGCCGACGCCACGGTGGCGCGAGTCCGAACGCCATGCGCGCCGCGCAAGCACGCGCGGCGCTACAGGTCCACCTCGCGGCCATGCCTTACCTTGAAAAGTCGGTTGCCTGCCTTATCGATTCTCATGAGCGATACATGGCCAAGCTCGCCGACGGTGACAAGCCGCGTCGGTGCCGCGCTCGGCGAACCGACGGTCAGCCGTGCGGGTGCTGGGCGATACGTGGCGGGTACGTGTGCCGCGTGCATGGCGGCGCAGCGCCGCAAGTCCGCGCCAAGGCGAACATTCGGCTTGAGACCGCACGGATCTACCGCGAGTTCGTCCGCGGCATAGGCCGGACGGCGAGCAATAGCGGCCGACGTCTGCCAGGTCGCGTGGCATTACAGCCTGTCGGCCAATCTAGACCACAGACGCCAGGATGGACTCCGGGTGTTTGATTCGCGCTCAAATACCGGCCGCTTCGCAGCATGTCAGAGCGCCGCGTGTCACAGCATGTCACGCGTGCGAGGAGTTCGCCAAAGGCGCGACCAAGCGACCAAGCGACCGCATGGCCATACGAACACAGGCCGCCGGAGGTACATATACCGGGGAACAGGGGTGGCGCTGCTCGCTCGCCGACGTCAGGCTAGGTAACGCGGGACATTAGCGCTCGGGGGCGGACAACCCGGTGCCTTCAACACAAGCGGGTCACGGTGATGTGGCAGGTTTGCACCTTCGGTGCACCGCTGCCGCCTGGAGCGCGTCTCATGTTCGTCAGGGTTACCTCAAGCAAGCGGGACGGGAGAGGGGCATGGCGAAGGAGAAAGACCCAGCCGAGATCATCGAGACGATCGCCCAGTCCATCAGGATCAGCCAACGGGGAGCGCGACGGGTGAAGGCGCACCGATTCAAGGAGTTGTTCGGCTACCAGGCGCTGACGGCCCAGCGCCGGGCGAAGATCGAGCAGCTGATGGCAGAGGCCGGGATCGAGGTGCGGCCCTCCCTGGAGGAAGCGGGACGCGACGACTGGCTGGTCATGTCAATGCCTGTAAACCCCCCCGTGGTGGAAGCCAGTCCCGACCCGGCGCCGGCGGCAGAGTGGTTCGCGTATATGGCATCGGTGCGGACGGACAGCGAGATGGAGGTCGAGATGCACTTCGCCTCGCCGCTGTTCCGGGAGGGATTCGGGTACGCCGAGGATCAGGAGGCGGCAGGGTTCAGCATCGAATCGGCCCGCGGAAGCAAGCCCGGGCACATCGAGGCCGACCTACTGTACTTCGCAGATGACAAGCACCACGTGAGGGAGGGACAGCCGCTGGTGCTTGTGGAGTGCAAGCGGCTGATAAAGGACGAGAAGGCGCTCCAAGTGGCAGTC
>Ga0335078_10008679_pt1 | contig 15093 bp, 15 predicted proteins | sample Lox_Sample_32_FD_206711 | JGI IMG/M metagenome (GOLD analysis project Ga0335078, IMG submission 206711) | Soil microbial communities from Loxahatchee National Wildlife Refuge, Florida, United States - Lox_Sample_3.2 | ecosystem: Environmental > Terrestrial > Soil > Wetlands | place: USA...
GGCGAGTCCGCTGCCTGCAACAGCGCGCGCGAAGCTCACCAGCCGCGGCTCGTCCATGCCAAGGTGATGAATTCCATGCACGGCGACCATTCCGCCGGGATGAGTCACGCCGACGGGCAAATAAAGCCGGGCAGGAATCACAAGATTTTCAACGGGTATGGAAACGTCTTCCGTCGTCACCGGATATGTCTCGAATCGCAGCAGCGGGCTCGAGGCCTGCGGATTTGCGAAACGCATCAGCAGCGCATAACTCCGCAGATCGTATCGAAGCAGAATCAGAGCATAAACGAGCAATACAAGGAGGATGAGCCAGAAGATGAGAGGACCCATGACGCGACGCGCAAACAGATCGCGCGCCGGTCCGGCATGGCCCCTGGGGTAGGCGATACCAGCGTTCATTAGATGTACGTAATATATCTATAATTAATTACACGTAGGTAGTTATATTTATAAGCTAAATCGGGGTTGCGCCCAGATCCCACTACAGCCTCAGCTCCGGACCGATTCCCTTGCTCAACGCATGCTGGGTAATACAATGACGGCGACTCAGGAGGCTCCCATAAAGCTATCGGTATTCTGCGGAGTGAGCGTTGATGGCTTCCTGGCTCGCCCGGACGACACCTTCGACTTTTTGCTTTCAGGTGAGCAGGAACCTCACGGATTCAGCGAATTCCTCGCCAGCGTCGATGTAATTGTCCTGGGTCGAAGAACTTTCGATGTCGTCATGAGATTCGGCCATTTGGGGCTTTACGGTAAGAAGCGTGTGATGGTGCTCAGCGGCCGTACACTCGATCTTTCGTCGCTCAAGAATGGGCTGGTCGAGCAGATGTCGGGCGAACCAGCCGAAATCGTGAAGCAACTCGCAGCGCGCGGCTTCAAACACGCTTATGTCGACGGCGGAATCACGATTCAGCGATTTCTCTCGGCTGGATGCATCGATCGAATGGTGATCACCCGCGTGCCCGTGCTGATCGGAACAGGAATTCCGTTATTTGGCCCCCTGGCGCACGATATCAAGCTCCGCCACGTCGCGACGCACTCCTACAACGGCGGTTTGGTACAAACCGAATACGAAATAGAGTCAGAGGGGTCGCCGCAGTAGAACGGGCTTAGTGGCGGTGGTTGTTGCTGACAAGCTTCAGGAAGTATTCGTGGACGAACGGGTCGGATGTCAGTTCCGGGTGAAACGTGGCGGCGAGAATCTTCCCCTGCCGCACGAGCACGGGATGGCCGGCATCCTCGGCGAGAATTTCCACGCCCTTGCCAACCGATTCGATAATCGGGGCCCGGATGAAGACCATTTCGAGCGGCTCATGGCGCAATTTGGTTGGGCCCATGTGAACGTCACTAGCCAGTTGGCGGCCGTAGCCATTGCGCAGAACGGAAATATCGAGCAAGCCGAGCGAATCCTGCTTTGGTCCGTGAACATCGCGCGCAAGAAGAATCGCCCCGGCGCAGGTCCCGAAAAATGCGCCGCCATTCGCGGCGAATTGCTTTAGTGCGTCAAAGAGGCCCTCTTCCTTCATGACTTTCAGATGCGTTGTGCTTTCGCCGCCCGGGAGGATGACACCTTGAACGTCCTTGAGGTCGTCCGGTGTGCGTACAAAGGCATGCGCGGCGCCCATGCGGTCGAGTTCCTTCGCATGCGCTTCGTAGTCGCCTTGTATCGCCACGATTCCGATCTTCATTTCACTCTGCGCACCCTGCCGCCATTCTAGCCGCCAGCCACTTGCTCCGCATCGTCACCACCCGCGGGTCTGCAGCAAATCCTTCTCTTCCATTTGGCGCACGTCGAGGCCGCGCATGGCCTCGCCGAGTTCTTCCGATGCTTCCAACACGGTGCTCGGGTCCTTGTAATGCGTTGTCGCTTTGACGATGGCGCGCGCGCGCTTTGCCGGGTCAGCCGACTTGAAAATCCCTGAACCGACAAACACAGCTTCGGCGCCGAGTTGCATCACGAGGGCTGCGTCGGCCGGAGTGGCAATTCCGCCCGCCGAAAAATTCGGCACAGGCAGCTTGCCGTTTTTCGCTACCCAGGAAACAAGTTCGAATGGCGCGCCGAGTTCTTTCGCTTCGTGAACGAGTTCTTCTTCGCCAAGCGTGGTGAGCTTTCGCATCTGCCCGACAATGGCGCGCATGTGCCGCACGGCCTCGACGATATTCCCCGAGCCAGCCTCGCCTTTGGTGCGGATCATGGCTGCGCCTTCCGCAATTCGGCGCAGCGCTTCGCCGAGATTCCGCGCGCCGCAGACAAACGGGACCTTGAAGCCGTGCTTCCAGACGTGATGCTCTTCATCGGCGGGCGTCAACACTTCGCTCTCGTCGATGTAGTCCACTTCAAGCGCTTCGAGAACCTGCGCCTCGGCAAAGTGCCCGATGCGAACCTTGGCCATCACGGGTATCGAAACTGCTTCCATGATTTCGCGGATGATTCGCGGCGCGGCCATACGCGCGACGCCGCCTTCCTTGCGAATGTCCGCCGGGACGCGCTCCAGAGCCATCACCGAGCAGGCGCCTGCTTCTTCAGCGATTTTGGCCTGCTCGGCGTTGGTTACGTCCATGATGACGCCGCCCTTGAGCATTTCCGCCAGGCCGACTTTCACGCGCCACAAATTATTGTTCATCAGATCCATTTCACCTCTCCTGCGGGCTAAGAACTCCCGTCATCCTGAGCGAAGCGTCCCGATTTGGCTCTCTCGGCGACAGCCGAGTCGAGGACGCGTAGTCGAAGCATCCCTCTTCAGGCTTTCTTCGAATCGCCGCCTGCCACAGCCCCCGGTTGAAACCTCGCCGGGTCGATCACAATGAATTTCGCAGTGCCTCGCGCCAGAACTACGCCGGAAGCGTTGCGAATTTCACCCGCGCGCGACCGCATCCGCCCGTCGCGTCCCGTCTCCCATCCCTCGACGATGAGTTCGTCGCCGACGGGTACCGGCTTGCGATATTCGATGCTCAAGTCCGCGGTTACGGCATGCTCTCGGTTATCCGCCAACCGGCTCACCTTGGCCATCACCTCGTCAAGCAGGGTGGCGATGATTCCGCCGTGCAGATAGCCCGTCGCGCCTTGGAATTCGGACCCGATGCGAAATTTGCCGCGGATTCGGCGTGCCGCGTCGTCCTGCTCGAACGTCAATTGCATCCCGCGTGCATTGGCGCCGCCGCAGCCAAAGCAGTGATTCGTCGGATTCGGCGGCAGCAGCATTCGGCTAGACCAGCGCCACCCGGCCGCGAAATTCGTCGCGCGTGCCCCGCTGGCGCTTGCGCAGCTCCGTTTTCAGCACGTCGCAGAACATCTGGACCCCGCGGGCGATGGTCTTTTCGTCCACGCTCGCGAACCCCAGGCGCAAAGTGTTCGGCTGCGGGTTCTGCAAGTAGAAATACCGTCCGGGAACGAAGTAGATTCCGCGCTCGCGCGCATGGATCAGCAAGTCGCCGGCATCGAACCCAGCGGGCAGCGTGATCCAGATGGTCATGCCGCCTTCAGTGCGCGCCCACGAAGTCTCGGCCGGCATGTTCTTTTCGAGAGCCTCTTCCATCGCCTCGAGCCGGCTGCGGTGGACTTTTTTCATCCGCGCCAGGTGCCGCTTCAAACATCCGCGCTCGAGAAACTCGGCCATCGTGCCCTGAGAAAACTGATCGGTATGCAGGTCGGTCGAAAGTTTGACGAGCCGCAAGCGCTCGATCGCGCTCTTGGCTCCAATGCACCAGCCGACGCGCAAGCCGGGAAACGCGATTTTCGAAAAGCTATCGATCTGAATCACGTTGCCGTGCGTATCGAGTGCGCGTAACGACGGCAGGGAAGTGCCGCGAATGCGCGTGCGGGCGTAGATGCTGTCCTCGATGATCGGCACCTGATAGCGCGCTGCAATTTCAAGCAGGCGGCGGCGTTGGGGCAGCGGCATCACCGCGCCGGTTGGATTGTGAAAATCCGGCGTCAGGAAAATCAGTTTCACGCGATTTTGGAGCAGGACATTTTCCAGCGCGTCGACATCGAGGCCCGCTGCGCCGTTGCGCGAGGAATCGGCTTCCACTGGAAGAGTGATGGTCCGCACGCGCGCGCCTGCGAAAATCGAAATCGCTCCGGGATATGCAGGATTCTCGATGGCGACGGCGTCACCCGCGCGAATGAATGCTTTGCAGATCAGGTCGATGGCCTGCTGCGCACCATCGGTGATCAGAAGCTGTTCGGAATCGACGTTCAGCCCCTCTTCGCGGAACCACTCCATCAGCGCACGACGCAGCGGCTCGTATCCGTCGCTCGCGCCAAGCTGAAGAATGCGCCGGCCTTCCCGGCGCAGCACCGTGTTTGCGCAGCGGCGAAAATCCTGAATGGGGAAAAATTCTTCGGATGGCCGCGCGCATGTGAACGCGATCGCGCCCGGAGGCACATCCGGCATAAGGCGGCTAAGACTCTCGTCTCCGCGTTCGTCGGCGAAAAGCGCTTCCCATCGCGCGCCCGTTCCATTTCCGTTCGCGCGGGGAGGCGGAGAGAATTGTTTGACGCTCGGCACCTTGCTGATGAAAGTGCCGCGGCCGACATGCCCCTCGATCAATCCTTCGGATTCGAGTTCCGCGTAGGCGTTCGCCACGGTGGTGCGATGCACGCCGAGCTGGCTCGCCAGTTCTCGGCTGGCGGGAATCCGGTCGCCCGTACGCAGGTCGCCTGAATGCATCAACGCTCGGAGCTGATCGCGCAATTGCACGTACAGCGGAATATGGCTTTCGGCTTGGAGCAGGAGCGGCAGCATTGGCCTTATCCTCCGGGCCAATATAGCTTACATTCGAAGCGCGTAAAGAGCCAATTTGGACGTGCGGATTTGGCTGACTGAAGGTGAGTCGACGCCTTTATTGCTCGCCGAACAGTTTCGACTGCGCGCCCAGCACGGCTTCCACTTCGCGCGAGGGGCGCGCGGTGCGGCGGGCCACGCCGACTACTCCGAGCACCTTCAGCTCGGTCAGCGCCGTACGCGGCACAAACATGTGCAGGACGTTCCCGTGAAGGTCCGGAGGCGTCAATTGAACGCCGGCGTCCAGGAGATCGAGCAGATTATTGGCGACGATGCCTTCCATCTGGTCGTCGTCCTGGAAACGAAGGCGCACCCACAGCCCATCGAGTTTCGGGCGGCTCAGGAAAGTCTTGCGCTCGGGCTCGAAAGACTCCCCAAACTCGCGCACGAAGTAAATCGATTTAATGTCGTGCAGGGCAATCGAATCGTGTTCGCCGTCAAGTGTAAGCAGGTCAATTGCTTCCGCGCGCCCGAGCGTCGACGGGTTGAGGTATCCCCGTGTGGATTTGCGGTCGAGAAACTGGACCACAACCTTCTTGTGCGTCGAGGCTGGGGAGCGGGTTTTCACGTGTTTCGCACGGGATTTATTGCCTGCCCGCGCGGACTATGTTATCGTGCCCCTGATATTGTGGCGACGGCCATTTTAAGTTATTGGTGCTTAAAGGGTTAGGAACGGAGCGCCACCGATAGACAGCAAAGGACAGATTCTCAGATCGGCCTCCGTCGTAGCCTTTGTCACCGTTATCAGCCGAATTTGCGGATACTTACGCGATCAACGGGTGGCTCTCCTGCTCGGGACGTCCCCCGCCGCCGATTCTTTCATCCTCGCCTTCCGAATACCCAACCTGGTCCGCCGGATGACGGGCGAAGGTTCTCTCGGCGCGTCGCTAATCCCAGTCCTCACCCAATATCAGAAAGGCAATGCCGGGACGGGAGCATGGGTCTTTGCGCAGAGAGTTTTTTGGGACTTAGCCCTCGTGCTCGCCACGGTTTGCGCGCTGGGCGCGATTTTCTCACGGCAACTGGTGGCAATCTACACGGTTTTTGGAGGGAGCCACTTCGGGTGGGATTTGGCGGTTTACCTGAATCGCATCATGCTCCCCGGAATCTTCTTTGTGGGGTTGGCCGGCGCCGCAGCGGCGATGCTCCACACATTTCGCGTGTTCGCTTTGCCCGCGGCGACGCCGATTGCCCTCAACCTCGTAATGATCGTGTTCTCTTTCGGAGCGGTCTATCGCCCGATCTTGCGCTGGACGCCCGAAGCGTATCGAACGCCCGCCGTAGCTCTGGGCCTCGGTTTTCTGGTGGGGGCGGCCTTTCAACTCGTAATGCAAGTGCCCGCTCTGGCGCGAAGAGGAATGCGATTTACGCCGCGGCTCTCGGTTTCCGATCCCGGTGTGCAGAAGGTAGCGCGGCTGATGGGCCCTGCGTTTTTCGGGATGGGCGTCTATCAGATCAACGCATTCATCGACACCATCTTCGCGGCGTCGTGGAAAATGCCTTCGGGCAGCGTCACTTCGCTGTACCTGGCGGACCGCGTGATGCAGCTGGTTTTGGGCAGCTACGCGATCGCTATTTCAACCGCCATTTTCCCGGCGATGTCGCACCAGATCGCTGCGGGCCAGCATACTGAAATGAAACGGACATTCGCGTTCGCTCTGCGAATCGTTTCGTTCATCACCATCCCTGCTGCGGCGGGCCTGATTCTGCTGCGGAGGCCGATCATTCGGGTACTCTTCCAGCATGGCGAATTCAGCAGCGCGTCGACGATGCTCACGGCGCATGCGCTTCTTTTCTACTCGCTGGGACTTCCGGCGTATGCGGCAATCAAGCTGATTATGCCGATGTACTACTCGACGCAGGACACTATGACGCCCGCACGCGTGGGCGCGTACGCTCTCGCATTAAACATCGTGCTCAACGCAATTTTCCTTTTTTTCTTTTTCCGCTTTCTTTCTAACGGAAGCCCGGCGCTGGCTAGCTCGCTCGCCGCGTATTTCAATTTTGGGGCGCTGTTCTGGCTTTTTCGCAAGCGATACGGACGGTTGGAGTCGCGGGTTATCGCCAGCTCGCTCGCGAAAATATTCGTATGCGCCTCGGCGATGGGAGCCGTCGCATACGTGGGTCTGCAAGCGGCGCATCTGGCGACGGAAGGGCGATTGCTGCAGCAGGCTGCTCTTCTTACCGCAGTCGTTCTGGCGTCCGTCTCGGCGTACTTCGGCGTCGCGCGGCTGCTTCGCTGCGAGGAGCTTTCCGAGTTGTTTCTTTTGCTGCGCCGGGCCGAGCCGCAAGCTGCCGTGATAGCTCAGGCGGCGCAGTAATTCTTGGTTTGAGCAGTGGGACGAAACGGAACCCGGCCCGTTCATGGGAGTTCTGAGGGAGTAGGTTGGACGCTCACGTTCGCACGTTCCTGAATTCGCTGAGAGTCGAAAAAGGCCTCTCTGAAAACACGCTGCTGGCCTACCGCCGGGACATCGGCAAATTCGTGGAATTTGTACAACAGCGCAAGCTTTCGACCGAGCACGTGCAGCGCGGCGACATCGTGGATTTTCTCGCTACGCTTTACCGCAAAGGGCTCGATAGCCGCTCGGTGGCACGCCATCTTGTGACCATTCGCGGTTTCTTCCGTTTCGCCATGCTCGAAGGGTACGTGCAGGAAGATCCCGCGGCCACGATCGAATCGCCGAAATTTCGGCGCAATCTGCCCGACTACCTCAGCGTCGATGAAATGAATCAGCTTCTGCGGCAACCGGACATCAACTCCGTGATCGGCATTCGCGACCGGGCCATGATCGAACTGATGTATTCCTGCGGCCTGCGCGTTTCGGAATTGTGCAGCCTGCGCGTTTCGGACCTGCAGCAATCGGAAGGCTGGCTGCGCTGTGCCGGCAAGGGAAATAAGGAGCGCCTGATTCCAGTTGGCCGGCAGGCGCTCGAGGCGGTGCAACGGTACTTGCGGGATTCGCGCCCCGATCTACTCGGGGAACGGACATCCACGTCTCTCTTCATCAATCAAGCCGGTGGGGCGGTCACGAGGGCGGCGTATTGGAAGCTGCTGCGCGACTACGGGGCCAAGGCGGGCCTTCGCAAGGCGCTCAATCCGCACATGCTGCGTCACAGCTTTGCGACGCACCTGCTGGACCGCGGCGCCGATCTTCGTTCGGTTCAGTTGATGCTGGGCCATGCGGACATTGCGACCACCCAGATCTACACACACGTCGCCGAGGAGCGGTTGAAGCAGGTTTATAAGGCGCACCACCCGCGGGCTTGATCCAGCCCGCGAACGAGGGAGGAGGCGAACCTCATGCCCGATTACATGTACTTGCTGGAAAGCAGGCTTTCTCCTGAGCAGCGCGCTGCGCTCGAGCGGGTGCAGGAACTGGCGCGGATGCAGGACATGAATATCTATCTAACCGGCGGGGCGATTCGCGATCTCATCTCCGGCCAACCGATCCGCGAGCTCGATTTCACGGTGGAAGGCAACCCGGTGCGAATGGTGCGGGAACTGGAAAAGGGAGGCGCGCGCGTCACCCGGGAGAACGAGAAGCTGCGTTCCTACGAAATCGTTTTCGCAGGAGACGCGGACGGATCGATCAGCGGGGCGCGCGATGAAATCTACGAACGCCCGGGCGCGAAGCCGGAAGTTCGCTTCGCCAGCATCATCGAGGATTTGCGCCGCCGGGACGTTTCGATGAACGCGATTGCGATTTCGCTGAATCCTAATTCGCGCGGTTTGCTCCTCGATCCAACGAACGGATTGGCCGATCTGGAGCGTCAGGAGGTTCGCGCGCTCTCCATTCACGCGTTTACGAACAAGCCCGTCCGCCTGATGCGCGTATTGCGCTACAGCGCCCGCATGGGAGCGAAACTCGAATCCCGCACGCAGGAATGGTTCGACCTGGCGATGGAGCGCGGCCTGGCCCAGAACATCGAAGGCGCCGATGCGGGCGAGGAAGTCAGGGCGTTAGGACGCGAGGATCAGCCCTCCGCGGTTCTCAAGGTCTGGGAATCCCGGGGGCTTTTAGAGGCGATTCATCCGCAGCTGCAGCGTCGCAAGCCGGATTACGAAGGATTAAACAAACTGTCACGCGTGCGCGGGAATTATCTGGCCGCGGGAATTCGTCCCCGACTGAGTGCGGCGGTGACTTATTACGTGCTTGGGCGGCTGAAAGGTCGCGATTTTTCAGGAGCGTTGCGCAATATGGATTTTCGGGCCGCGGAAATTGAGGCCATTTCAGACCTTGTTCCCGAGGCGCAGAAAATCGTCAAGAATTTGAAGGGCCGCAAAACGAACTCCCCGCGGGACGCCTATTTCTACATCGCTTCTGTGGTGCCCGAGATGCTTGTGTTCCTCGAAGTGGAAATGCCGAATCCGCGCGCGATGTCAAAGATACGCAATTACGTTCAAAAGTGGCGGCCCATGCGCCTGGCGTTGCCCGTGGCGGAGCTGGACGCGCTGGGAGTGCCGCGAGGGTCGAAGTTCGACCAGATTCTCGAGCAACTTTTCGAAATGCAGCTTCGCGGAAAGGCGCGTACTCCGGAGGACCGCACGAAAGCTCTTCGCTCTCTTGCCGGAATCAAAGAGGAACCCAAGAAAAAGGAAGAAAAGAAAAAGCGGAAATCCTCCAAAGAAGCGCCGGAATCGAAAGCCGCGCATCCGAAACAACCGCCTTCCGGAGTCCCCGAGAAGACCAAGAAAGCCGAACCACACGAAGGAGCAAAACCCGAAACGAAGCGCGCGAAAGCATCGACTGAACGTGGCACAGCGCGCAAACATCCGCCGGCATCCAGCGCCAAGGCGCGGCCGGCGAAGAAGGCCAGCAGGCGCTAGAAGGTTGAAGACGCGAACGGTTCGATGATTCTGAATCGTCAGCGGCGAGTTCGGATCCCCATGGAAAAACTCGGAAAGTTTGCGGCACGGGCGCAAAAGGAGTTAGGGGTGCGTTCCGGTGCGGTAACCGTCTGTCTGGTTAGCGATTCGGAAATGGCGCGTTGGAATCTTCGCTATCGGGGCAAAAAGGGACCGACGGATGTGCTGTCGTTTCCAGCGGAGACGGCGCGAGAGACGCACGGGAGAAACGCTAATAGAGCGGAGTGGACTCACAGGGCGCGCACGTTGGCGTCGATGGAACAATACCTCGGCGATATCGCCATCGCGCCAACCGTAGCCAAACGAAACGCGCGGCGTTTCGGCCGCACGTTCGAGCGCGAGCTGCGCATCCTGGTTCTTCATGGCCTGCTCCATCTCCTGGGGTATGACCATGAGACGGATACGGGCCAAATGGACCGGCGCGAGCGCCGTCTGCGCAGAAGTTTGGGATTGGACTGATGGAAATTCTTCTCTATACGCTCGGCGTTCTGGTTCTGACGGCGGGTCTCGTTGTGTCGTCTTATCTCGATCGCGTCTACCGCGAATTGGGCCGCGTGACCACCGGACGCACGCACGAGCATCTGGAGGCATTTGAAGCTCACATCGAGCCGCTCTTCAAGCTGGAGCGGCCGCGTGCTGCGCTGGCGTTCAGCCTGCTGGCGCGATTGTGGCTCGTCTTCGTAGCCACGGTCACAGCTCTTGGAGTGATTTTCTTCGTCCCCGGCAGATGGGAAGCGGCGCTGGAAATTGTTCTGCTGCTGGGCGTGCAGGTAGTTATCGCCATGCAGATCCTGCCCGTACTCCTGCTGGCAGGGACAGAGGGGAGCTGGATCGCGCCGCTCGTGCCGTTGATTCTCGTGTTCGTGTGGACTTTGTGGCCGGTCCGCGCGTTTGTGGAACTTGTGGTTTCCGTGCTGCGGATTTCCGACGAAGAGCAAAGTGCGCCCGAGGCGGAACAGCAGGCCATCGAGGCGATTGTCGATGCGGCGACGGAAGAAGGAATCATCGAGCAGGACGAGGCGCGGCTGATCGAGCAGGTGGTCGAGTTCGGCGACAAGCGCGTGCGAGACGTCATGACCCCGCGGCCCGATGTCATTGCCATTCCGGCCAAAGCGACCGTCGAGGAACTGCGGCAACGTGTAGTGGAGACGAAATTTTCGCGCCTTCCGGTTTATGACAAGTCGCTCGACGATATCGCCGGCATTGTGATGGCGCGAGACATTCTCGAAGTGCCCGACCGCGACGCGGCGCGGCGCACCGTGCGCGAGTTGATGCGCCCGGCGCTTTTCGTCCCCGAAACCAAGTTTGGATCGGAACTTCTGAAAGAGATGCAGCGCAAGAATCAGCAAATGGCCGTCGTGATCGATGAGTACGGCCTTGTGGCAGGCGTGGTCACCATCGAAGATTTGGTGGAAGAGATCGTTGGCGAAATCGGGGAAGAGGATCGCAGGCCGGCGCCGGACGTGATCCGCGAAGGCGGCGGATCGATGGTGCTGCGGGGAAGTGTGCCGGTCGACAAGGTTGGCGAGTTGTTCGACGTGCAATTGGAGGCAGCTTCCGAGCACTCCGAAGCGACCACCATTGCCGGGCTGCTCAATGGCGTCGCCGGCCACGTGCCGCGAACCGGCGAAGTCGTCGAGTTTGACGGGATACGGTTCGAAGTCGTCGAGGCCAACCAGCGAAAAGTGCTGCGCGTTCGCGCGCGCCGCGTGTCACCAGGAGCAGTTTCCGCCGCTCGCACCGTCTGAGTCAACCTTCATCGCCTCCTCCTAATGCATTGAATATAATAGCCCTACGTGAACACTAGGGAATTAAATTGCTATTGAATACATCGTACGATATAGTTTCAGATGTGTTTAGCATGTCTAGGAGGTTCTCCAGTATGAGGCTACATCGCGATAGCTGCTGGGCAGGACGCGAGTATTACGGAAGAGTTCGGGGACGCCACGGATTCATGGGCCGCTTCGGCGGGTTCATGGCAGGCCCGGGAATGCGTATGGCCCGAATGCTTGCGTCAGAGGATCTGCAGTTGATCATTCTGGCGCTGTTGAGCGAAAAGCCGCGCCACGGATACGAGATCATCAAAGCGATCGAAGATCACACCAGCGGCATCTACACGCCAAGCCCGGGGGTTGTGTACCCCGCGCTCACGTATCTGGAAGAAATGGGCTACGCCTCCTCCGAGCAGGAGGGCGTGAAAAAGCTGTACCGCATCACCGACGCGGGCGCGGAGCACTTGAAGAGCCACCACGAGAATGTCGACGAGATGCTCGAGCAACTCGCCCGCTTTGGCCGGAAGATGGCGGAGATTCGCAGGCAATACGCCGAGAAAACGGAAGAGGTGGAGGATTTCGTCTCAGAGAGCGGCCGGCACATAAAGGGCGAATGGCGCAGGGCGAAGGCCGAATTTCGCGAAATTCGCGACGAGCTTAAAGCGGCGCTTTACGAGAAGCTGGACGCCTCCGACGAAGAACGCAAGCGAGTGGTGGGCATTTTGCGCCGGGCGCTGAGTGAAATCCGAGGCAAGGACGTAGGCAAGGCCAATTGACGCAGATGCTCGGCCGTCGAACCTTCAACCCGTCGACGGGACCGCTATCCGCGCCAATGTTGGAGTTCTACCCGTCAATCGTGTCGAATAGAATTTCGCGCAAATCTCAGAAAATCAGCGGCTTGCATTTTTCTACCCGTCAAGACTCAAAGGTCCGGCGAGCACCGCCAGTTGCCACGCAACACCCAGACGAACACTCATCAGCGGCTGCGAAGGCGGGCGACTTCGGCGCGAAGTTCGCGCAGCTCCTTTTGCAGTTCGGGCAGGTGGTTGAATACCGCGACGGATTTGCGCCAGGCCAGATTGTCCATCGCGGGATAGCCCGAGTAGACCGCGCCGGGAGGAACATCCGAAGGCACGCCGCTCTGGGACGAGATCGTGGCGCCGTCGCCAATCGTGAGATGGCCCGCAGCGCCAACTTGCCCGGCGAGCACGCAGCGATTGCCGATGTTGGTCGAGCCGGCCAGGCCAACCTGCCCGCAGAGCAGCGTGTCTGCACCGATTTTGCAAGCATGGCCCACCTGGACGAGATTATCGATTTTCGTTCCCCGGCCAACCCGCGTTTCGCCGACGGTAGCGCGGTCGATGGAGGAGTGCGCCTGAATTTCGACGTCGTCGCCGATCACAGTGGTGCCAGCCTGGCGAATTTTGTACCAGTGGCCATTGGCTTCGCGGGCGAAGCCAAAGCCGTCGCTGCCGATTACGACGCCGTTTTGCAGCACCACCCGATTGCCAAGGCGGCAGTCTTCGCGCACGCAACTGTGTGAATGCGCGAAGAAATTGTCGCCAATGCGCGCGCCGCGATAGATGGTGACGAAGCTGTGGAGCACGGCGCCGCGGCCAATTTCCACGTCCTCGTCGATAAAACAGTAGGGGCCGATGTGGGCGCCGACGCCGATTCTGGCGGAGCCGGCCACGATGGCGGTTTCGTGAACGCTGGGCGCGTAGTGCGGCGCAGGATGAAAAAGTTCGATGGAGCGCGCGAAGTCGAGATAGGGATTTGTGGAACGCAAAGCCGCAATCCGTGGCGGTGGTTCGTCCTTGCCGATCAGAACTGCCGAGGCGCGCGTGGTATCGAGCGCGCGGACGTACTTGCGATTGCTGAGGAAGGTGAGATCGCCGGGCTGCGCGTCCTCGAGGCCGGCGACGCCGGTGATCTCGAGAGCTGCGCCGGCTTCCCGTTGATCGCTATCGATGGCGCAGCCGAGCTTTTCAGCGATTTCGTGCAGTTTCATGGCGAGCTCCTGTGCGCAACAAGCGCAGAAATGTACGCAGGCGGAAACGTCGAAAATAGCAGTTAATAGGCGGCGGTTGGAAGTTGAAGTTGCAGGGCAGGCTACGCGCCCACGTAACGGGCTGCCCGGGGTTGTCTACGACAAACACCCGGGCCGCAAATCTGCTGATAAGCGTGTAGAATGAAGGCCGAGCTTCAAAATGAGCGGTCAACGCGACAGAGGAAGACTTTCGCAATTGCTCACCAAGGCCGCGCAGGGCGGCTTTGAGCGCGCCTACCGGCAGATTCGTGTCGACGAACGTCGCTATTTGAAGCAGGTGAAGCGCACGCATCAGTTGCCGATCGAATCGTGGTCGGACATGTTCCTGCTGGGCCCCGAGATCGTCGATCCGATCGCGCGGCGCACGATTCGCGCATCGGCGAGGATGGCGACGCTGGAAGGCATGGGACTCGGCTTGGGCGGTTTTTTGACCGTGGTGCCGGATATGGGAGTGCTCTCGGCCATCACCTTGCGAATGCTGCAGAAGCTAAGCCTGCTTTACGGCTTCGAATATGCGACCGAAGAAGAAAATGTTTCGCTCTGGATCGCGGCAGCAAGCGCGGCAGGCGTCGATCTCGGGCGCGACTTTCTCGAAAAACAAGCCGTGGAGAGATTGGTCCCTCGCATTATCGATCGCATGGCCGTGAAAGTCGGCGCCGAAGTGGCGGAGAAGTGGGCGGGCCGGGTTGTGCCGGTTCTGAGCGCCGCTGCTGCGGGCGCGATCAACTATTACTTCGTTCGCGCGTGGGGCCGGCGCGCGCAAAAACATTTTCTGGCGCGGCACCGTGCGGTGCTGAACCGGAATTACCTTCCGGCCCGGGCACGGACCGGCGGACGCCTGTTGCCGTCGACTACCCCGAGCTGACGTTCGTCACAGTTTTTTCCCAGCCTTTGAATCTGGTGTCGTCCGAAAAACTCTAAGGAGAAATCAAATGGCTGAGCCCGCACTCGCACCGAAAGAAATCGAAATCACGCGCGACCGCCTTGCCGAGCTGCTCAACGAAGATCTGGCGCGAGAATATCAAGCCATCATCGCCTACGTGGTGTACTCGCAGGTGCTCAAAGGCGCGGAGTACATGGACATCGCCGATCAGCTTCAGTTGCACGCGAAGCAGGAACTGGATCACGCGCTGGCGATATCGCGGCAGATCGATTATTTGGGGAAAATGCCGGCAGTGACTCCGAAGCCCGTGCGCACCTCGGAAAATCCGAGAGAGATGCTGCAATACGATCTGGATAACGAGAATGAAACGGTGCGCCAGTATCGCGATCGCGTGCGGCAATGCGAGGCGCTGGGCGAATTCGCGATGGCCGAACAGATCCGCAGAATTCTGGTCCAGGAGCAGGATCATCAGATCGACCTCGCGACGGCGCTGGGCGTCGATGTGCCCAACGTGAACAGCGGGCCGAAAAGCCGGGGTCGCTGAACGCAATCGCGCCAGTCTGCTGAGAAACAAAAAGCAGATTCCTCGACAACGCAGCGCGCCGGCGCTCTACGCCGGGAAATCCAACACGCACAGCTTCGCTCGGAATGGCAATGCGTTCCAGGGGCGGAATCTTAGGCTAGCCTTCGAGGGCGGCGCGGTCCCAGCGGCCCGCGTTGGCGGCGGCTTC
>Ga0335078_10008681_pt1 | contig 15090 bp, 10 predicted proteins | sample Lox_Sample_32_FD_206711 | JGI IMG/M metagenome (GOLD analysis project Ga0335078, IMG submission 206711) | Soil microbial communities from Loxahatchee National Wildlife Refuge, Florida, United States - Lox_Sample_3.2 | ecosystem: Environmental > Terrestrial > Soil > Wetlands | place: USA...
TAGTCCATCGCCTTCCGCTGGAAGAAGGTCAGCACCTCGGGATGCGGGAGGATCAGGAACCGCTCACGGTCGATCGCGTCGACCACGACGTCGGCGACCTCCTCGGGCTCGAGCATCGCGCCAGCGCTCCGAACCACCCGGTGCGCCAGCTCATCGCCCTGGGTCATGGCAGTACGCACGCCCATTGGGCACAGGCAGCTGACCCGGATTCCCTGGTCACCGTAGGTCACCGACAGCCACTCGGCGAACGCGACGGCGGCGTGCTTGGTCACCGCGTAGGGCGCCGACCCGATCTGCGTGAGCAAGCCGGCGGCCGAGGCGGTCGCGACAAAGTAGCCCTCTCCGCGTTCGAGCCACCCGGGCAGCAATCGCCGCGCGGCCAGGATGTGGGCGCGGATGTTGACGCTGAACGCGAGCTCCCACACCTCGTCGGGCGTTTCGATCGGATCCTCGCCGATCGCCACGCCGGCGTTGGCGAAGAACACCCCGACCGGGCCGAGCTCCGATTCCACTGCTGACACCAGGCCGTCGAGTGCGCGCTCGTCTGTGACATCGCAGACCAGTGCGAGATGACCTTTGCCGAGTTCATCCTCGACCCGTTTCAGCGGATCCGCCCGGATGTCGGTCGCCGCCACCCGCGCGCCCGCGGCCGCGCACCGCAGCGCCAACGCCCGCCCGATCCCTCCGGCTGCACCAGTAATCACGACCGTTCGTCCGTCGAGCTTCATATCGCTCCGCCCCGTGCCTGCCCGGAATTTGTCAAATAGATTGTTCGACCGACCCTACAAAGTGAATTGATTATGCGGTTTCCCTCACAAACGCCGCGGGTACGACAAATGGCGGAAATGAGGAAAGAGAGGGCTCCGATGAGTTCTACATCGACCGGTGGACAACAGGTAAGCACGGGCGCGCCACCCGCCGGCGCCCACACGCCCAGGTCAATTCTCGCGCGACTCGACCGGATCAGCGTCTGGTCACTGCCCTTCATGTTCATCGGGATCATCGGGACCGGGTTCCTGTTCGCGTTCTACGACGTGTTCGACATCAACGTGTCGTTCATCCAGAGCTGCGTTGCGCTCAAGCATGGCTGCACGCCCGCCAACGCGGTGACCGCGCTGCGTGTGCCCGTCGTATTGAACCTCGCGGGTTATGTCATCGGCGCACTCGCCCTCGCCCCGATCTCCGACCGGATCGGGCGGCGGAACATGCTGCTGTTCACGATGCTCCTCACCGGTCTCGGGTCGTTGTACAACGCGTTCGCGCCGGACTACACGCAGTTCGTCCTGGCCCGTGTCATCACCGGGATCGGCGTCGGCGCCGACCTGGCGATCGTAAATACATACGTGGGCGAGGTGGCTCCGCGGCGCAACCGGGCGCGATGGATCTCGGTGATCTTCATCATGTCCTCGCTCGGCGCCCTGCTCGGCATCTGGCTCGGGCTGTTCCTGACCACGAGCCCTGCGCCGTGGCCGCACGGCCTGTCGTTCGCCCAGGCTGGACCGAGCTTCACCGACGGCTGGCGGTGGATGTACGGGATCGGCGCGTTGCTCGCGGCGATCGGCGTCGTGCTACGGCTGGAGTTGCCGGAATCGGCACGCTGGCTGGTGGGACAGGGCCGGGTCGAGGAAGCCGAGAAGGTCGTCAGCGACATGGAGGTCGTCGCCGCCAAGCACGGCCCGCTGCCGCCGGTTCCCTATGACGTCCCGGTCGACCACACGACGCCGGAGCGCCGGCTGGGATTCCGGGCACTGTTCAGCGAGCGTGTCTACGTGCGACGGATGATCCAGTTGCTCGGCGTGTGGTTCCTCGCCTACGTGACCGTGTTCGGCTTCTCGGCGGGCTTCACCTCGATGCTCGTCTCGCTCAAGTACCCGCCGCCCGAGGCCGGCCTGATCACGGCCATCGGCGCGTTCGGATTCCTGGCGTGCGCGCTGTTCGCGGTCGCGTTCGCCGACAAGATCGAGCGAAAGCTGTGGCTTCCGATCGGCGCGGTGATCACCGTGATCGGCGGCGTGATCGTGGCCGAGGCCGGGACCACCAGCCTCGCGATCGCATTCATCGGAGCGGCGACCGTGTTCTTCGGCTTCAACATCTGGGTGCCGATGACCTACACGCTCTCGACCGAGAGCTTCCCGACCCGCGCGCGAGTGACCGGCTTCGGCGTGGTCGACGGCGTCGGACACCTCGGCGGCGGGATCGGCGTGCTTGTGATCGCGCCCCAGATCCCTAACATGACCGTGCTCGAGGCGATGTTGGTCGTGTCCGGCTTCCTTGTACTCGCGGCGATCGCGGCCCAGTTCAGCCCCAACACGCGGGGCCGATACTACGAAGAGATTTCGCCCTGACCGACATCGGGTAACTAAAAGGCTGCGCGGTGCGGTTGGCCCGCTCCCGGTCCCAGGGCCGCCGCGCCGCGCTGTTACTCGCACCGGCTCACTCCCACGCGGGGGACACTCCACCCGGCTCACTCCCACGCGGGGGGCACTCGACCCGGCCGGGGGCGGCGAATGGCGACACACGATGGGTCATATCTCCGCACTCGACATCCCGCGGACGGCGAATGCGCGCCAGCGTACGTATATGGGTCGTTTCGGCCATCTCGGTGGCGCGGATTCGTCGAGTGCGCATTTTTGACCCACCCGCCCGGGACCGGACCCGCGGGCCTCGTCCGACCCGCGGATGTGGGAGCCGGCTCAGGCGCCGGCGTCGACGCTCCGCAGCACCGCGCCCATGTACTCGATGTGCCGGCGCATCGCCCGCTCGGCAGCGGTTCGCTGATGCCGGCGGATGGCCCGGACGATGGCCCGGTGCTGACCGATGATCAGATCGCCGTCGATCGCCTGCCCGAGATGGTCGATCAGCGACGGCTGGAGCACGTCGAGGATCCACCGGGTAAACGTGACGAGCAGGTCGTTGCCCGCGGTGATCGCGATCGTCTGATGAAACCGGGTGTCGGCGAGCCGGAACTCGTCCCCGGCCGGGTCGCGGCCCGCCGCGTCGGCGATCGCCTCGGTCAGCGACGCGATCATCTCCTCGTCTGAGCGCTCGGCCGCCAGCCCGGCGAGCGGAACCTCGAGGAACATCCGAGCCTCGAGCAGCTCGTACAGCGTGACGCTCTCCGACTCGAGCATCGCCGCGATCGATTCGCTCACGTGACGGCCGATCCCGGCGTTCGGCGTGTTCTCGACGAACACCCCGCCGGCGCGGCCCTTCTGGACGCGGATCAGGTGGGATCCGGCGAGCCGGCGCAGCCCTTCTCGCAGGGTCGGCCGGCTGACTCCGAATTCCTGCGCCAGCTCGTGCTCGGTTCCAATCCGGTCCCCGGGGAGCAGGCCCCCGCGCTCGATATACATCCGGATCTCGTGTGCGATCTGCTCGCTGGCGTCAGCGTGTACGGCCTCGAACCGAGGCTTCCTCGCGCCGATCGAAGCTGCCATGCGCCGAGATTATGGCGGCGCGGGCCGTCCGTCCGCCGTTTCGGCGCCGCAACTAAGTAAAGCGGCCCCCCTACCGATAACGGGTTCAATGCGGACGACCGACTCCCGCGTTTCCCCCACCCCTCGTGGCGCCCCCAACGAGCGCTTCCGAGTGCTGTTCGAGCGCGCCTCGGTCGGCATCATCACGGTCGGCGCCGACGGTCGCGCGATCGAGGCGAATCCGGCGATCGAGCGGATGCTGGGCTACGGCCCCGGCGGGCTCGTCGGCGTGAGCTTCACCGAGTTCACCCACCCTGACGACGTCGAGATCTCGAAAGACCTCTACCAGGAGTTGCTCGACGGACAGCGCTCTTCCTACGAGTACGAGAAGCGCTACGTCCGTACCGACGACGAGGTGATCTGGGTCCGGGTCAAGGTTTGGAGCGACGCCAGCGACACCGAGTCGACCCAGGTCGCGATCGCGATGATCGAGGACATCACCGAGAGCAAGATCGCCGCCCGCGAGCTGGAGCTGAAGGCCTGCCGGCTCGAGCGGATCATCGCCACCCAGCGCGACATCTCCGCCGCCGCGGCCGGCGACCTCGAGCACGTGATGCAGGTGATCGTCGAGCGCGCCCAAGCGCTGACCGTGGCCGAGGGAGCGATGATCCACTTGATCGACGGCGATGACGTCGTCACGCGGGCGGCTAGCGGGATCGGCCTGCGCTTCCTCTACAACCGCCGCCCGCTGAGCGAATCCGTGTCACGGTTCGCGATCGCGGCTCGCGGACCGTTGCTGATCGAGTACGCCGAGGACGATCCGCGGCTGAACCCGGCGATCCGGGCCAAGATGGGCGACCGCTCCCACATCTGCGTGCCGCTGTTCGCCGGCGAGCTACCCGTTGGTGCGCTCAGCGTGATGAGCACCTCCGAGGACGAGCGGCTGGGCGAGGAGGACCGCCAGACGCTCGAGCTTCTCGCCGGCGTCCTGTCCGAGGGCGTCAGCCGGGCTGCCGAGGTCGAGGCCAAGCGCCGGCAGGTCGATGCGCTGGCGCGGTTTGAGGCCATCTACCACGGCGCGATCACCGGTGTGATGACCCTGAGCGCCGATGGTCAGATCGCCGACGCGAACCCGGCCATGTGCGCGATGCTCGGTCTCGACAACGCCGAGCAGGTCCGCACCCACATCGCCGAGTATCTCGACCCCGAGGAGCACGGGCGCGTGACGGTGGCGGTCGAGGAGCTGTTCGCGGGCGAATCCACCTCGCTGCGAATCGAGACGCGGCTGAACCGCAAAGACGGCTCAGTGCTCTGGGTGTCGGCGTCGTTCTCGATCGTCCGCGAGCCCGACGGCCGTCCGGCCTTCGGCATCGTGATGGTGCAGGACGACACCGAGCGCAAGGCGGCCCAGGACGCGCTGCTGCGCCAGTCCGAGATCAACGAGCACCAGGCGTTGCACGACAGCCTCACGGGGCTCCCGAACCGCACCCTGTTCCGCGACCGGATCGAGCAGGCGATCGCGATCGCGGAGCGCGAGGGCGGCCAGGCCGCCGTGGCGATGATGGATCTCGACCGGTTCAAGGACGTCAACGACTCGCTCGGCCATCACGCCGGCGACGCGCTCCTGGTCGAGATCGGCCAGCGCCTGCGCGGCATCCTGCGCTCATCCGACACCGTGGCCCGGCTCGGCGGCGACGAGTTCGGCGTGCTGATCTCCAAGCCCAGGAGCGACCATGACGTGGTCGTCGTGATCGAGAAGATCCGGGCGGCGCTCGAGATGCCGGTGACCATCGACGGGCTCGGCCTTCCGGCGGAAGCGTCGATCGGGATCGCGATGTTCCCCCAGCATGGGGACGACGTCGACACCCTGCTGCGCCACGCCGACGTTGCCATGTACTCGGCCAAGGAGGAGAAGGGCGGATTCGCCTTCTACGAGAAGTCGCGCAACGAGTCCGACCCGGCGCGGCTCACGCTCGTCTCAGAGCTGCGCCGCGCGATCGAAGAGCGCGAGCTGACGCTCTACTACCAGCCCAAGGCGCAACTCGCGAGCGGCGCTGTCCAGTCCGTCGAGGCGCTGCTGCGCTGGAACCACCCGACGCGCGGCCTGGTCGGGCCGGACGAGTTCATTCCGCTCGCGCAGCAGACCGGCCTGATCAAGCCGCTGACCCTGTTCGTGCTCGACGAGGCGCTCAGCCAGTGCCGCGCCTGGCAGAGCGCCGGCATCACGCTGGGTGTCGCCGTCAACCTGAGCGTCCGCAACCTGCTCGATGCCGAGTTCCCCGACCAGGTTCGGGATCTCCTCCGAAAGCGACGCGTCCACCCCTCGCTGCTCGAACTCGAGATCACCGAGTCGACGATGCTCTCAGATCCCGTTCGCACCAAGCGCGTGCTCGACAAGCTGTCCGCGATGGGCGTGGCGCTCTCGATCGACGACTTCGGGACCGGCTACTCGTCTCTCGCCTACCTCAGCCAGCTGCCCGTCAACGAGATCAAGATCGACCGCTCGTTCGTGATGAACATGGCCGAAAGCGACAACGACGCCGTGATCGTGCGTTCGACGATCGACCTCGCGCGGAACCTCGGGCTCCACGTCGTGGCCGAGGGCGTCGAAACTGAGCAGGCTTGGGACCGCCTGAGCGAGCTCGGCTGCACGCTCGCCCAGGGCTACTACCTGAGCCGGCCCGTGCCCGCGGACGAGCTGACCACGTGGCTCATGCAGCGGGCGACCAAGACGGCTGCTTGACCCCCTCGGGGATCATCGGGCCCTCGCCGGCGGGATCGGCGATCCCCTCCTCGAGCCATTGGTAGCGCCCGTCGAGCACTCGCGCCGCCGCTGCGCGGTTGGCGTCGTCGACGTTGTTCCAGAGCTCTCCGAAGAGGGTCTCGACGCGCTGCTTGGCCTGGGTACAGAACAGCTCGGCGAGCTCCTGAGCCTCGGTCCGGCGCTCCGGCCGCTCGCGGCCGATCGTGTCCGCGTACGCCATCGCCGACGCCATCGCGAACAGCTCCGCACCGATGTCGACGAGCCGTCCGAGGAACGTCTGGCGATACTCGAGCTTGGCCTGCCAGCGGGTCATCCCGTAGAACGTGGAGCGCGCGAGCTTGCGCGAGGAGCGCTCGATGAAGCGCGCGTATGGCGCGAGCGGGCCGAGCTCGTCGTACGAGTTCGGTACCTGGCCCTTCCCGACCGCGAGCTGCGGCAGCCACTTGGTGTAGAACGCGCCGGCCCGGCCGGCGGCCGCGATCTTCTCCTTGATGTCGCCGTCTCCCTCGAGCAGGTCGCCCGCGACCTGCAGGTGCTGGTCGACCGCCTCGCGCGCGATCAGCAGGTGCATGATCTCCGTCGACCCCTCGAAGATCCGGTTGATCCGCATGTCCCGGAGCGCCTGCTCGGCCGGCACGGGCTTCTCGCCGCGCGCCTTGAGCGACGCCGCGGTCTCGTACCCGCGACCGCCGCGGACCTGGATCAGCTCGTCGAGCACCTTCCACCCCATCTCCGAGCCGTACAGCTTGGCCAGGGCCGCCTCGATCCGGATGTCACTCGATTTGTTGTCAGCGAGCCGGCTGGCTACGTCCAGCATCGCCTCGAGCCCGAACGCGCTGCCGGCGATGAACGCGATCTTCTGGGCGACGGCGTCGTGCTTGCCGACCGGCCGGCCCCACTGCACGCGCTCGTTCGACCACTCGCGGGCCACCTTGGTCGCCCACTTGGCTTGGCCGACGCAGATCGCGGGCAGCGCCAGGCGCCCCGTGTTCAGCGTGGTGAGCGCAATCTTCAGACCCTCGCCCTCCCGTCCGATCCGGTTCTCCTCGGGGACGAACACGTGATCGAGCCTCGTCACCGAGTTCTCGATCCCACGCAGGCCCATGAACGCGTTGCGGTGCTCGACGGTGACGCCGGGTAGGTCGTAGGGCAGGACGAAGGCGCTGATGCCGCCCCGGTGGCCGTCGCCCTTGGGCACCTTCGCCATCACGACCACGATGTCGGCGATCGCGCCGTTGGTCGCCCACAGCTTCTGCCCAGTCAGCTCATAGCCGCCGTCGACCGGCATCGCCATGGTGGCGAGCCGTGCCGGGTCAGAGCCGACGTCGGCCTCGGTGAGCAGGAACGCGCTGATGTGATCCTTGGCAACGAGCGGCAGCCACTTGCGCTTCTGCTCCTCGGTTCCGAACAGTCGCAGCGGCTCGGCGACCCCGATCGACTGATGTGCGCTGAGCAGCGCCGACAGCGACGCGTGCCACACGCCGACGATCTGGAGAGCGCGGTTGTAGTAGACCTGCGAGAGCCCGAGGCCGCCGTACTCCTCCGATACCTTCATCCCCAGCGCGCCCATGCGCTTCAGGCCATCGATCACGGCCTCGGGGATCTTGGCCTCGCGCTCGATCTCGAGCGGATCGACCTCGGCCTCGAGAAACGCGCGCAGATCCGCCAGGAAGCGCTCGCCCTTCTCGACCGCCGCCGGCTCGAGCTGGGGCTGGGGATGGATCAGATCGAGGCGAAAGTTGCCGAGAAACAGCTCCTTGCCAAAGCTCGGGAGCTTCCACTCGGACTCGCGTGCGGCCTCGGCGACCTCGCGCGCCTGCCTCTCTGAGACGTTGCTGGACACGGCTTCACTCCTCTGCGACGGTTCCGGGTCAGTCAGGCTGTTCTTGAAGCTACCCGAATATCAGGAGGATCTGTGAAGCTCAGCGCGCGCAACCAGCTTGCCGGCACGGTCACGAGCATCAACAAGGGCGAGGCGATCGCCAACGTCGTCCTCGACGTCGCCGGCCAGCGGCTGGTCGCGTCGATCACGGTCGAGGCCGTGACCGATCTGGGCCTCAGCGAGGGGAGCGAGGTCACCGCGATCATCAAGGCTTCGGACGTGATGATCGCCACCAACGGGGGCTGAGAGCTCTCTTCTACAGCACGGACAACTCCCGGTCGATAACTCCACCAAACGGAGCAATCGGGTGGGAGGGCAACACGGATGGGCCATGTAGAGGCGACTGTTTCTGAGACCGGGGCGAATCGGAGACCGCGCGCGGCGTCGTCGCGAGCGCAGCAGGCTCCCAGCGCACGCTCGGAGCAGATGGGCGGCGCAGTCAAGGCCCTGTACGTGCTCCTTGGCCTGATGCTGATCGGCTATGCGATCGCGCTCGTCATGCGCGCCAACGGCGCGAGCGCGAACTGGCTCGACGGCTGGGGCGTGTCGGCATATGAGCTCTTCTGCAGCGTGCTGGTGCTCATCCGGGCGGCGGTCAGCCCGAAGGATCGTGGCTTCTGCCTCGCCTTAGGTGCCGGAATGTGCCTGTGGGCGCTCGGGGACTTCGCGATGACGTACGAGAGCATCCACAACCCCAACCCGCCGACTCCGGTCCTGGCGAACTATCTGTGGGTTGGCTTCTTCCCGCTCGCATACGTCGGCGTGATGATGCTGATGCGCCAGGAGGTGCGGAAGTTCACCGCCGCGAACTACCTCGACGGCGTGGTCGTCACGCTCACGTGCGCAGCGGCGTTCGCCGCGTTCGCGTTCGGTGCGATCCAGCACGCCGCCGGCGATGACGCGGTCACCGTCGCCTGGAACCTGATCTATCCGGTCGGCGACATCCTGCTCCTGATCCTGACCCTCGGGGCCGCGTGGCTCGTGCCCGCCGGCCGCCGCACGCGGTGGTACCTGATGGCGGCGGCCAGCCTCGCCAACGCCATCGGCGACGTGTCCGCGCTGTTCGACAACGGGATCGGGGCCACGCACTTCGGCTACTTCTGGAACTCGATCGCCTGGCCCGCCTCGCTGTTCCTCTTCTCCCTGTCTGTTTGGGTCGCGTCCCGGCGGCCAGACGAGAGCGAGCTCAAGGAGACGAGCTCCGGCTTCGCGATCCCCGGGATCGCCGCCGGTCTGGCGCTGCTGATCCTGTTCGTCGGCTCGCTCAACCACATCAACCAGATCGCCATCGGGCTCGCGACCGCCACGCTCGTCGCCGCCGGCATCCGCTTCGGCCTCGCGCTAATGCGGCTGCGCGACCTCACCGAGGAGCGCCACCGCCAGCTCGCCGACTCCGCCAAGACCGAACGCGACTCGCGCGAGGCGCTCCAGGCCGCGGTCCGCGACTACTCCGAGTTCGCGGCCAGAGTCGCCGACGGCGATCTGCGCGCCACCGTGAGCGCAAACGGCAGCGCCGACCTGCACGGCCTCTCCGAAAGCCTCAACAGCATGGTCAGTGGGCTCGCCCAGATCTCGAGCCACATCCAGGCCGGCGTCCAGGACATCGGCGCATCCACTGCCGAGATCCTGGCGTCGGTGAGCTCGCACACCGAGAGCGCGAGTCTCCAGTCGGCCTCGATCGCCCAGACGTCCTCGACGGTCAACGAGCTGAGGCTGGCCGCCGAGGACACAGCCAAGATGGCGAGCGAGGTCGCCGACCGCGCCAACGACTCGCTGCAGGTCTCGGGTGAGGCCACGACCGCGGTCAACGCGATCACGAGCGCGATGGAGGACATCCGCGAGCGCGTCGACGCGATCGCCCGCGACATCGTGATCCTGTCCGAGCGGACTCAGCAGATCGGCGAGATCACCGCGACCGTCAACGGCCTGGCGGACAGGTCCAACCTGCTCGCGCTCAACGCCAGCATCGAGGCGGCCCGTGCCGGCGAACACGGCAAGGGCTTCATGGTCGTTGCCGAGGAGGTCCGCAAGCTCGCCGAGCAGTCGAAGGCCGCAACCGCCCAGGTGGAGACGATCCTCGGCGATGTCCAAACGGCGACGTCGGCCGCGGTGCTCGCCAGCCAGGAAGGCACCAAGGTCGTCGAGCAGGGCCTCGTGCTCACCGAGCGCGCCGGCGACGGCATCCGCAGCCTTTCGGACACGATCCAAGGGTCGTTCGCGGCGGCGCAGCAGATCGCCGCCTCGGCTCAGCAGCAGAGCACTGGTATCGAGCAGATCGCTCAGGCGATGAGCCACGTCCACGAGGGGACGACCCAGTTCCTCGACGGCGCGCACCAATCGCAGCGCGCCGCCGAGACGCTCAACGAGCTCTCGGGTCAGCTCGTGGCCGTCACCGAGCGCTACCGCGTCTGAGCGGTCGTAGAGCTCGTCACTGGGCCCGCTGGGTCATCCGTCATCCTGACTCGGGAGCGCGCACATACAGCGTCCCGCCGGGTCCGGAGGCCCGGATCCGCAGTCGCGGCGCGCCGGCCGGCGGCGGCCGAGACGGCGGCTCGATTACCTGGCTCGCGAACGCCCCGCCCCCCTCGATGTCGAGCTGGACTCCGGCCGGGACGAGCACGGTCACGGTGCCGAACAGGTTGTAGATGTCGAGCTCGACCTCGGGGCCCGCGAGCCTGGCCTCGCTCAGGTCGAGCACGATCGTGCCGAACAGAGATCGCCACGACGAGCGTTCGGGCATCTCCCAGGACCCGCGGCGAACGAGCTTGGAGAAGAGCGCGCGATGCTGCGCGGGCGTGATCACCGCCGCCGCGGGCGCGTGCGCCGGCAGATCGACGGTCAGCTCCGTCAGATCGCGATCGGTCCTCGCCACCTGAGCGCGGCCTACGCGCTCGCTGAACTCTTCGAGCGTCAGACGGCCGGTGACGACGGCGTCCCGGAGCAGCACGATGGAGCGCTCGCGCTCCTCATCGCTCGCTCGGATCGCCGGGAGCTGGGGTCGGTCCTCCACACCCGGGACGGTAGACCACGCCACCATTAAGCTTTTCGGCGTGATGGACGCGGTGCGGATCCCGCCTGGGGGCAGCGAGCTTCGGCCGGTCCGCGCTCGGGCTCGTTGGATCGGGTGGGGACTAACGTTGCAGGTGGTCGGCGCCGCCATCCCGATTACGCTCGCGCTCCACCTGGCGAGCAGGGACGGGCTGCTCGGGAGCATCACGCGCTACACGATCCGCCTCGTGTGGCAGCAGACGACTCACAGCGCTACCGATGTCGCGTTCGTCCTGCTCGGGGTGGCGCTGTTTGTCGCCGGCAGCGTCGTGCTCGCCCGGCCGTTCGTCCGGCGGAGGTCCACGCTGCTCATTGGCGTGCCGCTCGCCGCCCTCGGTGGTCTGCTCGTGTTTGGGGTGTTCGCGGTTGTCATCGCTGCCGTGATCGCAGCCGAGCAGGACCCGGGCCCTTTCGCGAACGCCGTCGCGGACAACCTGCCGTGGCCGGGCTCGGGTCGGCGCCGTCCGCGCAGGTAGTCCGGGTCGCCGGACCGGCTACTCCGAGTCGAGATACGTGACGACCGCGAGCACGCGCCGATGGTCGTCGGGCGAGTGCGGGAGCCGCAACGTGCCGAAGATGTTCTTGATGTGCTTCTCGACGGTGTGCTCGGAGACGAACAGCCGCTCGGCGATCGCCTTGTTGGACCGTCCCTCGGCCATCAGCGCGAGCACCTCCCGCTCCCGGTCGGTCAGGTGCTCGAGCGGATTGTCGGCCTGCCGTCGCCGGCCGACGAGCTGGCTGACGACCGCCGGGTCGAGCACCGAGCCTCCCTGCCCGACGCGGCGAACGCTCGCCGACAGCTCATCGAGGTCGGCGACGCGTTCCTTGAGCAGGTAGCCGACGCCGTCGGTCCCGCTCGACAGCAGCTCGATCGCGTAACGGGCGTGGACGTGTTGGGAAAGGACGAGGATGCCGACCGCCGGATGCGCCTCGCGGATCGCCTTCGCGGCCCGGAGGCCCTCGTCGGTGTGGGTCGGCGGCATGCGGATATCAACGATCGCGACATCCGGCTCCGAGCGGTCGACGAGCTCGAGCAGCTCATCGGCGTCGGCGGCCACACCGACGACCTCGAACCCCGCCTCCTGAAGAAGGCGCGCCAGGCCCTCGCGAAGGATCACCGCATCGTCGCCGACGGCTACGCGCATGGGATCTGCGCCACCAGACGGGTGCCGCGCCCGGGTGGGCTCGACACTGTGAATTGGCCACCCAGCGCCTCGACCCGATCGGCCAACCCGCGCAGACCGGATCCAGGACCGACGGTCGCGCCGCCGATACCGTCGTCCGCGATGTTCACGGTGAGCATGTGTCCGTCGTACGACACCTCAACTCTGATTTCGCTCCCGTGCGAGTGCTTGACCGCGTTGGTGACCGCCTCGCTCGCGAAGTAATAAGCCGCGGTCTCGACCTGGTCGGGCAAGCGGGTGTCGAGGTCGACCTTCAAATGGGCGGGAAGGCCGGCACGCCTGCACAGCTCCTCGATCGCGACCGGCAGCCCACGCTCGACCAGCAGTGTCGGGTGGATGCCCTGGGTCAGCTCACGGAGCTCCTCGAGCGCCAGCGTGAGCGCGGTGCGCGCCTCACGCACGATCGGGGCCGCGCCGCTCTCCTCGGGCGCCAACTTCGACTCGAGCAGCCCAAGCGACATCGCGATCGAGACGAGCCGCTGTTGGGTGCCGTCGTGCAGGTTGCGCTCGATCCGGCGGCGCTCGGCGTCGGTGGCCTCGACCAGCCGCCCGCGCGAGGCGTTCAGCTCGACGAGCCGGGCGCGAAGCTCGGCCTGCAGCCGCTCGTTCTCGAGCGCGAGTCCCGCCGCCGCACACACCGACTGGACGAGCCCCTCGTTGTACTCGAGCGCGGGGTCGTGCAGGAGCATCGCGATCGGCGTGCCGTCGCGTTCGACGAACGTTGACCGCCGGTTGCTGTCCGCGCCGGGAACATCGACCGGGCGGCCGTCCCCGGTGACGTAGCGCGCCTCGGCGGGAAACCAGTACGCGAGCTCGAGCGATGGATCGCCGAGTGCCCTCGATAGGGCCGCGCGGAGGTCCGCGGGTTCGTTCTGCGCGCCCAGCTGCACGACGAGCCCGGCGACGCTCCCGCGCGCGAGCCGCCGGCGCACGAATGTGGCCACGATCGCGATCGGCACAAGCGCGAGCGTGGCGAACCAGATCTTCGCCGGCGCCGAGTTGAGCGGGCCGCCGATCAGGTCGTCGACCACCGTCACGGTCAACGCGATCAGGGTCGCGGTCCCGGCGAGCAGGACCCACGTGACCTCGCGGCGTTCGGGACGGCTGGCACGGAGCCAGCGGATCACGAGCAGGACGAGGGCCGTCAGCGTCAGCGCCGCGGCAATCAGCCGCTGGAGGTTGAGCAGGGTCAGCGCGAACCCGTTGTCACCGAACACCTGGATCAGGTTGTGCCCGCAGTCGCCACTGCAGCGCAGGCCCGACCCGCTCCCGAACAGCATCGCGGCTACCTGGAGGCCGAGCGCCGCGATCGCGGCCAGCATCAGCCACCGGTCGAGCGTCCCCCGGAGCCTGCCCGACGGGAACGTCAGGATGATGTAGATGAATCCGGCGACGAACGCGTACTCGACGGCGACCCCGAGCGTGTACAGCACCCCATCCGTGGCCTCGCTCATGAGCCCGGCAAACCAGAGGAAGCCGGTCGCGACCATCACGAGGCCGAGCCGGCTGTCCGGCCTCGCTCGCCAGGAGGCCAGACCGCTGGCGATCAGCGCGGCGCCGACGAGCGACGTCAGATAGGGCCCCGGCTCCGTGGGACGGCCGGCGTTGGCGTTCGCCGCCAGCCACGTCGCGCCGGCTCCCGCGGCGATCGCGGCCAGGACCAGCAGGAACAGCTTCGCCCTCATCTTGCGGCGGATTGTCGCGTCAATTGCCCGCCGGGGCCAGAGCTGCCGGTGGGCATTCGAGCTCTGCGCCCGGGCGATCGAGCTGTTCGCGCGGGAGCCACGACAGGAACCGGGGCAGGTACCAGTTGCGCTCGCCGAGCAGCTTCATCGTCGCGGGCAGCAGCACGCCGCGTACGACCGTGGCATCGAGCAGGACAGCGACCGCCAGCCCGACCCCGGCCTCTTTCAGGTCGAGCGCGCTCGCCGTTCCGAACAGCGAGAACACCCCGACCATCACGAGGGCGGCGGCGCTGACGACGCCCGCGGTCCGGGAGATCCCGTGACGGAGCGCTTCGTCGGTGCTCATCCCCGCGTCGACGCCCTCCCTGACGCGGCTCAGGATGAATACGTGGTAGTCCATCGATAGCCCGAACAGGACCACGAATAGGAACAGCGGCAGCCACGAGATGATCGCCCCGTCCGAGCGGAAGCCGAGCACTCCCTGGGCCCAGTGGTGCTGGAACACGAGCACGAGGACGCCGTACGACGCGCCCACCGACAGGAGGTTGAGCACGATCGCCTTGATCGGCACGACGATCGAGCGGAACGACACCAGCAGGAGCACGAACGCGAGGGCCAGCACGAACGCGACCACGTACGGGACCCCATGCCGCATCTGGTTGGTGAAGTCGACGTCCTCGGCGGTGTCGCCGGTGACCGCGGTCTTTGCGCCTGGGACCCGTCCGAGCGTCTCCGGCACGAGCACGTTCCGCAGGGTCTTGACGGCATCGCGGCTCTCCGTGTTATCTCCGAATCCGGTCAGCGGCAGGCCGAGCGCGAGTGACCGGCGGTCGAGGCCGGGACCCACCGCGAACGGCGGGTGTGCGACGCCCTTCCGTGCGGCGAGCGCCTCGAGCCGTCCAACGGCCTGGCGCATTGCTCGGGTTTCGCCGGCCGGCCATGTCGCGACCACGATCGCCGGTGCGGACGTGCTGGGGAACTCGCCCGTTATCCGCGCGGCAAGCTCCGATTGGCTCGCCGACGACAGCGCGGCCGAGCTCGGCTTGGCCACGTGCATCCCGAGCGCCGGGATCGCGAGCGCGACCAGTAGCCCACCCGACAGGCACGCGGC
>Ga0335078_10008682_pt1 | contig 15089 bp, 13 predicted proteins | sample Lox_Sample_32_FD_206711 | JGI IMG/M metagenome (GOLD analysis project Ga0335078, IMG submission 206711) | Soil microbial communities from Loxahatchee National Wildlife Refuge, Florida, United States - Lox_Sample_3.2 | ecosystem: Environmental > Terrestrial > Soil > Wetlands | place: USA...
CCGACAGGACATGCGTGCAGCTCAGCGCGCGGGATGCCTCGATGATCGCGGCATCCCAGTACGAGAGCCGGAAGCGCTGCCGGGCATCCAGCGCCGCCATCATGATCGCGCTGGTGATGTCCTGGACCGGGAACCGCCGGAACGACTCGATGAGCAGGACGGCCTGCCGGTGGCCGATGGCATCCGGGCGGCTCGCGCGGGTGGCCTGGACATAGAACTCCTGCAGCACCTGCACCGACAGCGCCAGCTCGCGTTCGGCCAGGATGTCGTTGGCGCGTTTGGCCTTGTCCTGCTCCGCGGGATCGCCGGAGATCGCGTAGAGCAGGACGCTGGTGTCGACGGGCGGCATGATCTTACGATGCCCGAACGGTAACGGCGTGTCGTCCGGTATGGGGTACTTATGACAACTAGTATTTGGATCAGCTCTGAGTGTCTTGTTCGTCCCGAGGTATCCGAAGTTGAAGATCACCCCCCTCGTGCTGTGCCCGCAGCTGCCGCTAGACGGCATCGCATCGGGAATCTTCCCCTACCTCGGCGGATCCGTCAGCGCTGATCTGCTCCGGTCTGTCGTGATGGTCTACGAGGGCGCCATCGTGCCGGGCCAGCAGGGAGCCAAGCTGGCGGCGAAGACACCCGGGGTCCTGATCGATCCGGCCGTGTATGCCCCGCAGGCCAGCACCGAGCCGGACACGCTCTTCGACTACGACGACTGGCTGATGCGCCAGCAAGCGGCAGGCGTGCCGCTCATTCTCACCGACACGCCCCGGATCCCGAACAAGGACATATCCGCGCTCCGGAAGGCGCTGGCGCGGTGGGACGCGATCGACGAACCCACCCTGGTGGTCTTGCCCATTGAGCCGTGGTGGCTCCGGGACGGGCTTCCCGGTCTCATCGAGGAGGTCCGGGCGGCCGGGCGGCCGGTGGCGGTCGTCGTGCTGCACCGGTACAACGGCCTCGACATCAAGGGAGCGGTCGCGGGCCTCCTGACGTTCATATCCGCCGTCAAGCCCCTGCCCGTGGTCCTGTTGCGCAGCGACATCTCCGCTGTCGGTGCGGTCGCTCATCAAGCGTTCGCCGGTTTCGTGGGCTGGTCGGCGAACACCCGGCACGGACCCCTTCCCATGCGCCGGCCCGAGGGCGATGACGAGCGGGACGAATCCCCGTCGGTGCTCGTCCCCGCGTTGAACGACTACCTCAAGACGAGCAAGCTCTCCGTGTTCGCTCGCATCCGGCGACTGGACGCGCTGCGCTGCGATGATCGCGTGTGCCGCGGTGACAGCCTGCTGAGGATTGCCGACCTGAGCGAGACCGATCTGCGAGACGGCCGGACGCTGGCGTGCCTGCACAACCTGGCGAGTACGGAACAGCTCGCGAGACGTGTTCTCGCGGCAGCAGATCCACCAGACGCATGGTGGGAGACCTGCGACGCCGGAGCGAAGCTGGCCGCCTCGCTAGCGGAAAGGGGAGTTAGCCTGCCCCAGCGTCGCTGGCTCCGTCAGTGGCTCGAGCTGAGCTCTCCTGCTCACCAGCACCAGCCCGTCGGGTAAGCCAGCGCCGGTACGTCTTTTCCTCCAGCAGCCAGGACCACCCATCCCTGGTCAGGTCATCTGGCTTCTCGGCCGGCAGCAGCAGCCCGTGGCGCTGATCGACGATGCCGACGCCGCACAGCTTTGCCTCCAGCATCGCTGCGTCCGGTGTCCGGCTGGACGTGGCCGCGATCCAGCGGCGCGTGAAACCAGCGAACAAGCTGGCGTCCTGGACCGCGCGTAGCTCCTTGCCCGCGGTCGCATCCACCACCACATCGGTGATCGTGAGCGGCGGCCCCAGGCGTCGCGTGATCCTCGCGCCGTCCTCGTCGCGTTCGAGTACTCCGCGCGGCTGATCCGCCATCTCCGCCCAGACCACAGGATCGGTCACCGGCATTCCTACGGGCAGGTTCATCAGCTGGTCCAGCAGAGCCGGGTTGATCACTGCGCCCATGCCAGCTGCCTCGCGGCGCTGATGCTCGGCGATGCTGATGACCGCGTAAGCAGTGACGCGCACCCCGAGCAACATGACCCGCACCGGCACGCCAGGTTCGCCGTAGTCAGGCGAGGCCAGCGGAGCTGGCGAACTGGTAACCAGCGGTAGATGCATGCTCTACTCATCTGAAGAGGACTATCTACTATCTAAATTCTAGATACTAGATAGAAATTCGGGCATATGGACGCGCCGTTGGATGTCGAAACAGTAGGCAAGGAACTCTTCGGACGGCCTTGCCGGCTGGCGCTGGCCCTCTGGATAGCCAGGCATCACAAGCCACGTTTCTACCAGTCCGAACCACCCCGTGAGGTGATCTTGCAGGGAGAGGCAGCCAAGGAGCTCGGCCGGCTTGTCCGCCTCGGCATGCTAGAGGAAGAGCGCCCAGACGACGGACGGCGCGTTTACTACGTACGCACTAGCAGCCCTCTCTGGAAGATCATCGAAGCAGCCGCCGAGGCGATCGATCCCCATTAACGGTGCGGCAGGCAATGGTGTTCTGCGGCCTGCACCCTACTGGCCCGCGGAGAGACGATCGCTGCTCACCAGCCCGGGAGGAATAATGAGGTTATGTCGTCTTCCCGCGCCGGGGTGCATGAGGAAGTCGCTGGCCGTCAGGCCGGGCAGGATGCACCCAGCCTGATTCTTCCGAACGGTCCCCGGTATCCGCGGATCGTGCAGGCGTGGCTGTGGCTGAAGAAGCCGACGTGGTTCCTGGATCGTTGCTCGCGGGCCTACGGCGGCGTGTTCACCATGCGCCTTCCGCTCGGCATGGACATGGTCCATGTGTCCAGCCCTGAGCTGGTGAAAGCGGTCTTCGGCGGCGACAGTGACGTGCTCAGGGCCGGTGAGGCCAACGCCACGATTCTCGAGCCCCTGGTCGGCCCGCATTCGGTCCTGGTCCTGGACGGGCCGGAGCACCGGCGCCAGCGCAAGCTGATCCTGCCCGCGTTCCACGGCGATCGCATGCGGGCCTGGGAGGCCGCCATCCGCGACATCACGCGGGCGGAGATCGCTCGCTGGCCGGCTGGCAAGCCGTTCGCGCTGCGGCCGGCCATGCAGTCGATCACCCTCGAGGTCATCGTGCGGGTCGTCTTCGGGGTCGACGGGGCCGAACGGCGCGACGAACTGCGCCGCCTCATCCTCACCGTCGCCCGCATCGGCCGGAATCCTTTCATGCTCTTCGCCACCCGCGATCGCAGGCTCGGGCCGAACGCTCCGTGGGCGCGCTTCATCCGGGCCCGGGATGCGCTCCATGCCGCGCTGGATGCGGAGATCCGGCAGCGGCGTGACGCGCCCGGCCTGGAGCAGCGGAGCGACGTCTTGTCCGCGCTGCTGCTCGCCCGCGACGACGAGGGCCGGGCCATGACCGACGATGAGGTGCGCGACGAGCTCATGACGTTGCTGTTCGCCGGGCATGAGACGACGGCGACCGCGCTGGCCTGGGCCTTCGACCTGCTGCTGCACCATCCCGGCGCGCTGAGCCGCCTGGTCGCGGACCTGGACCGCGGCGCGCCGGAGTACCTCGACGCCACGATCACCGAGACGTTGCGGATCCGGCCGGTGGTCGCGCTGGTGGATCGGCGTGTGCGCCAGGACGTTCGGATCGGCGGGTACGCGATTCCCGCGGGGGTGATCGTGTGCCCCAACATCTACCTGGCCCAGCGGCGCACCGATCTCTACCAGGAGCCCGCGGCGTTCCGTCCGGACCGGTTCGTCGGCCAGACGCCCCCGGTGTTCGGATGGTTTCCCTTCGGCGGCGGCATCCGGCGATGCCTGGGTGCGAGCTTCGCCACCTTCGAGATGCGGATCGTCCTGCCCGAAGTGCTGCGGGCCGTGACGCTCCGCGCCGCCTCCCGGCGGCCGGCGCGGGTCCGCCGGGAAGCGGTGACGTTCGTCCCCCACGATGGCGCGCGCTGCGTCGTGACCGCCCGGTCGCCGGCGTTACCTGGTATGCCTGTCTCCGGGCAGCTGGCCGGCCTTCAGTCATCAAGGTATGGATCGCTGAGCGCCTTGAACACCGGGATCCAGCCGCCGCGTAACACTGTGATCACCGAATTTCCTTTTCCTCATGCTCATGGCCAATGACGGCATCCGCGCCGCCTCAGACCCGTAGGCCTGGAATGGCCGTTACGGCAAGGCCCGCAGCGGTCGGATACTTGAATGCAAGGCGAGCCGTGGTGGAGGCGGGAGGACCTTATGAGCGGAGATGCCGTATCATTGGCGGCCGAGATGACGCCGTACATCTCAGCCGCTGTGGGAGTGTACGGCGGGGCCGTGCTGGCCCGGATCCGTGATGAGGCAGCCGACGCCACGGTGGGCCTGGGCCGCCGTCTCCTGCTGCGGGTGTTCGGCTCGCGCGGCGAGGGGGAGCCTCTGCCGGGACCACTGGAAGACCTGGCCGCTGATCCTGACGATGATGATGCGCTGTCCGCAGTGCGTCTGGCCGTCCGCAAGGCACTGGCCGCCGACCCGGTTCTCGAGTCGGACGTGCGGTCGATCCTTGCGGAAGTGACGGCCGTAAGCCAGCAGGTTCACGCTGGCCGGGATGCTTATACCGCGGGACGGGATCAGACCGTCATCCACTACCGGCGCCCGGGCGAGTGAGGCGAGCAGCGCTTCATGCCGGCGGCATCACGGACATGTCGCCAGGTACGGCAGGCCCGGTGCGTCCTTGGCCCACTGAGCAGGCGGGAAAGCCTGCCCGGCCAGCGTGCATAGATACGGAACCGTGCCGGTGAGGTAGGGGATGCTCCACAGTTGGACGATGCCCGCACCCGTGCCCACCGCTAGCAGCGCGTTCTTCGGGCTGACGGCCATGACATCGCCATGAATGAGGCCGTCGTAGCTGTTGCCGGGCAGAATGCCAATTTTCTGACCGGTACCCGTATCCCACAGCTGGACCCCCTTGCCGTTGCCGATGGCCAGGGTCGTGCCGTCGGGGCCGAACGCCAGCGTGGACAGGCCATTGGTGAGGATGGGCGCGGTGATGATCTGCTCGCGAGTGGCGACGTTCCAGAGCCGGATCGTGTCGTTGGCCGTCTCGCCCGCCAGGAGCTTGCCGTCAGGGCTGAACGTCACCGACCACACCAAGTTCGTGACCCCGGCGCGAAGGACGGCCATCACGGTCGGCTCACGAGTAGTGACCGCCCATAGCTGGACGGTGCCGTTACCGGTCCCTGCGGCTAGAACCGTGCCGACGGGGCTGAACGCCAGGGAGTCAACCCCGTGGTTCGTGCCAGCCGGAAGCGTTGCCCGCACGGCCGGCCCGCGGGCGGTGAGGTCCCATAGCCTGATCGTGCCGCTGTCGCTGGCGGCCAGGAGCTTGCCGTCCGGGCTGAACACCGCCGAGGAGACCAGGCCCTTCGCGCCCGCGTGAAGCGTCGCCCGCAGCGTACGGGTGGTGACGTCCCATAGCTGGACGGCGCCGTGCTCGGTGCCCCCGGCCAGGAGCTTGCCGTCGGGGCTGAACGCCACCGACCAGACCAGGTCATCCGCCGCTCCGGCCCGGAGTGTCGCCCGCAGCGTCCGGGTCGTGGTGTCCCATAGCTGGATGGTGTCGGAGCTGGTGCCGGCGGCCAGGAGCGTGCCGTCGGCGCTGAGCGCTATCGAGGTGATGGAATAAGGCTTACCGACCGGGAGGGTGGCGACCGGGCTGCCGATCGCCAGGTCAGCCGCAATGTGCGACAGCCGGGTACCGGTGAGGGTGCCGGTGGCCAGGAGATCGCTGTCAGCGCTGAACGCCACCGACTGGACCGAGTCGGCAGAACCCGCCGGAAGCGCGGCTTTCAGCGTCCGGGAGGTGAGATCCCATAGCTGAGTCGTGCCGCTCCCGGTGTCCGCGGCCAGCAGCTTGCCGTCGGGGCTGAGCGCCACCGACAGAACCGCGGAGGTGCTGTCGGCGGGAAGGGTGGCTTCCAGTGTCCGGGAGAGCAGGTTCCACAGCTGGACGTTGCCGTTGCTCGTCCCGGCGGCCAGCAGCGTGCCGTCGGCACTCAGTGCCACTGCATTGACTACGCCGCCAATGAGGACGGGTTTGGTGGCTTGCGGAACCGGTGAGGTGAGATCCCACAGCTGGACTTCGCCAGCAAGGGTGCCGGCGGCCAGCAGCGTGCCGTCGGAGCTGAATGACACCGAGTTGACCGCGTTGACCCCGTCGTCGGCGCCGACGGCGGGGAGCGTGGCGATCAGGGTCCGGGAAGCGAGGTTCCACAGCTGAACACTGCCGGTATCGGCGCCGATGCCTGCCGCCAGGAGCCCGTCAGGGCTGACCGCTACTGAATACACCGTGTTGCCCTTGCCGGTCGGCAGCGTGAATTCGGGTTTCCGGGAAATCACGTCGAAGACCCGGATCGTGCCGTGCAAGGTGCCGGCCGCTAGGAGCTTGCCGTCGGGGCTGAACGCCACCGACTCGACCCCGTCGATGGTGCCGGGCACAGGCGTGCACGCAGTTTTCCCGGCGAGGTCGCAGAGCTGGATCGTGCCGCCCATGGTGCCTGTCGCCAGGAGTCTGCCGCGCTTGCTGAACGCGACCGCCGAGACCGGGGTACCATCGGGGCTGCCCAGGACGGTTGCCCACGGCAGGAGTGCGGCACTGAGCATGGCGTACCTGGCCCGGGCAGTGGGCTGGATGCGCCACGCGGCGACGGCCTCCAGCCGCGCCATCACCGGGTCCGTGTCGGCGGCCGCCTGGCTCTGCGCGGCCATCGCGTCGGAGGCGGCCAGGTTCCGGGCGGACAGCGCCCGGGTGGTCTCCTGATTAGCGCTGGCTCGCTCATGGAGGGCCACGGCCGCCAGCACTGACGCGCCCACCGCCAGGACGGCGAGAACCGCCGCGACTGAGCGCCACACCAGGGTCATGCGGTGCGCGAGCCGCTGGGATGCGGCGAGGAAGGCCCGGGCCGTCAGCGTGAGCTGCCCGGAGCGGCTGGCGGCCCAGGCGGCCGTAGTTTCCAGGCGGGCACCACGGTACAGCAGCGAGGAGTCGTGGTCGGCCTGCTTCCATTCGGCGGCGGCGTCCTCGACCGTCTGCCGCTTCAGGCTGTCCGCGCGGTCCTCCTCCAGCCAGTCCCTGAGCCTGGGCCAGGCGACCAGCAGCGCCTCGTGGGTGATCTGGACCGCGTCCCGGGCAGTGGTCAGCAGGCGGCTGCTGGTGTATGCGTCGATGACGCCCGCGCTGCCAGCGCCGCTGGTCAGGCCGGACCGGGTCGCCGGGCGCCGGACATCCTCGCCGGCAGTGGCGCCGACCTTGACCAGGCGCAGGAAGATGATCCTGCTCACGCGCCGCCCGTCTTCGCTGAGCCCGGCGTAGACGTCCTCCGCTGTCCTGGCGATCGCGTGCTCCATACCGCCGGTAGCCCGGTAGCCGTCCAGCGTCAGGACAGCGCCGTGGCGCTGCTGCCAGGTCGCCCGCAGCGCGTGGGCCAGCAGCGGCAGCCGGCCGGCGTTGTAATCCGCGGCAAGGTCTCCTCCGCCGGGTTCCCGGTCGTAGTGACCGGCTCGCAAGTCGGCGAGGAGCACGTCGGTGAGCCCCGGCTCGATCTCCAGGCCTGCCGCCTCGGCCGGGTAGCTGATCGCCTGCCGGAGTTCTTCCCCGGACATCGGGCCGACGATGACCTGGCCGCCTTCCAGCGACTGGCGGAGCTGAGGATAACCGCTGACGCATTCGGCGTAGAAGTCCGCGCGGAGCCCGCACGCCACCAGGGCCAGCGCCCGGCGAGCATCGTCGCCGCCGGCGGCCCGCCACAGCCACGTGCCGAACGCCTGCCTCTCGTCCCCGCTCTCGCACAGGGTGAACAATTCCTCGAGCTGATCCACGACCATGACGACCCGGGCGGCCCGCCCGGCAGACGCCTCCACCGCCCTGCGCAGCAGGCGGTCCAGGTCCCCCTCGCCGGGTTCCGGCGGAACTCCGGAGCTGTCAGTGCCGTCAGGCAAGGCCGCTGCCAGGGCGGCAGCGGCGTTCCGCATTGGGCGTGAGCCGGGGGTGAACCAGACCTGCGGCCAGTGCCGCGACCCCGCCGCCGGCAGGCTCCCGCGGGAGATCTGGTCCAGCAGACCGGCCCGCAGCAGCGACGACTTCCCCGCGCCTGAGGCCGCGACCACTATCACCGGGCCGCCCGTGTCCAGGCGTTCATCCATGCGCGCGAGCAGGTCCGCGGTCAGCCGCTCCCGGCCGTAGAACCACTCCGCCTGCTGGCCGGTAAACGCGGCAAGCCCTGGATACGGGCACACCGCATCCGCGGAGTTCGCCCCGGCGGCCACGCGCCGCACGCCGCGGTAGTGGACATGCAGGTCACGGCCAGCCTGGTAAAGGTCACGGCCAGCGCGGCGGATAATCGGGTGACCTGAATCCTGCGCCTCTGCATGACCGAGATCGCTGGAGTCATCAGGCGGCCCGGGATTTGTCATCCGCTCGGCATGCCCTGATCAGGGCCCGTCTCATGGAAACGGCCCGAGCCAGACGCCGGGTGACCGGATCGTAGTAATTCCGTGAAACCGCAATTGCCGAGTTCTCGCGTGTCTGTCGTGACCAGCGCAACCGCTGAAATGGTCCTCAGCTCCGGACCCATCTCATTCCTCCACCCACGGCGCCTAATCGCCGAGCCGACCCCTGGCAGTTGATACCAGGCTAACGGAGGCAAGCCGCGCCCGCATTACCTGGCGATGCGGTTGGCCACCGCCATCCTCCGGGCCCAGGATAGCCACTTTCCTGGCCCTATTAGCGACCGGTCTGTATAATAGCCTTTATGGAGACCATACCCATCACCGAAGCGAAGGCCCGGATCGCGGAACTGGCCGACCGGGTGGCACGCGAGCATGATCACTTCACCATCACCAGGAACGGGCGGGCCGACGTGATGCTGATCTCCGTGGCGGAGTACGAGTCCATGCAGGAGACGCTGGACATCCTGGGCGACGAGGAGACCCTGGCGGACCTGCGGCAGTCACGCGAGGACTTCGCGGCGGGCGATGTCTACAGCGCCGAGCAGGTTCGCGCCGAGCTCGAGCAGCGGCGATCAGGCCTGCGGTGAGCGGGGACCCGGCTGAGCACGGGCCATATTCAGTGAGCCTGTCCGGGCAGGCCCGCCGCAACATCCGCGAGCATCTTCCCCTGGAGGTGGCTGCCGCCGCGATGGAGACCATCGAGGGGTCGATCGCAGTGAACCCCCACCGGGCAGGCAAGCCGCTAGACGAGCCGTTCGACGGCTTCTACTCAGCCCGGCGCGGGACCTACCGGATCGTCTACCGCATCGATGAGGCCAAGCACCAGGTGGAGATCTACTCCATCCGCCACCGCCGCGACGCGTACCGGACCTGACGCGGTCAGCTGGCGAGAATCTGCCAGGTCAAGGCGGGTGAGAACCCGCCGCCAGCCGCCCGTCTCCCGCCGCCAGCCAGCCGCTGCGGGCGGGCAGTGACCGCGCGCGCCGTGGACGCTGCACCTCCTGTCGCTGGTGCGGACGGAAACCCAGGCCGTGATAACCGTCGCCATGCGCATGCACTGGCCACCGGACGGATCGAGCGCGGACCAGGAGCACATCGGGGCCGGGCCGCACCACATGCCGTACGACCAGCTCGGGGCGGTGGACGATCAGGGAACCCGCTACGCCGTCCGGTTCGAGGGCGGCGTGGGCGGCCCCCTTACCTGGTTCGGCGTCGCCCCGCGCCACGGTACCGGTCCGAAGCCGGTAACGAACGTGCAGCTCGGCGCCGCCGTCCTTTAGATGGGGTACCGGGTGGGTTCGGTGTCGTAGCTGCGTCCGGCCGGTGTGGTCCAGCGGAAGGTGCCGTCGGGGAGCTGGTCGACTTTCCATCCGGGCTGCTGCTTGAGCCGGTGGTCGTGCCGGCATTTCGGGCCGCCGTTGCACAGGCAGGTCCGGCCGCCCGCGTCGTAGGGCGTGTTGTGCTCGAAGTCGCACTGGGCGGCGGGCCGGCGGCAGACCGGGCTGGTGCAGGTGGCGTGCCGGACCTGGGCCAGGTGCCTCAGCCTGACCCCAGGGTCGTGGCCCCGCGCTTCGTGCCGGTGCTGGCAGTTCCGGGTGTCCAGGGACTCGATCGCGACAATCAGGCCGGTCCCTCCGCCTGGGGTATGCAGCCGCCAGGTGCCGTAGCCGCCGGGCGGCCCGTCCCGGCTGGCCGGGGTGAAGCTGAACCCGGCCCCGCCCGGCGGGCCGGGTCCGGCGCGTTGGCGGTGGCTTTTGGGTTCAGGGCGGGCGCAGCCGTGCCCGACGGCGTGGCCGTCCTGGTCGGTCACCGTCACGCACCACGTCGTCTTCGGGTTCCGCGCCGCGGCGGTGATGAGGTCGCGGGCCAGCCAGGGGTCGACCGGGCCGTGCCCGGCGAGCTCCCCGGGCCGGTCGGCCAGCCCGGCCGCGGTGCCCAGCGGGACGGTCAGGGTGACCCTTCCGGCGAACCCGCCGCCCGTGCCGCCGCCCGGGCCCGTGCCGGGGGAGGGGCCCGTGCCGGGGGAGGGGCCCGCGCCGGCGGGCGGCCCGGCGGGCTCCGTGGCCCCGGGAGCGCGGGGCCGGGAGTCCTGGCCCAGGACCAGGTCCAGGAAGGCACGGGCCCGCAGCTCGTCCATCCCGCCGTCCAGCCCGGCCTTCTTCAGCTCCTCTGCCCACCAGCGGATCCGCTGGTCGGCGGCCAGCACCTCATCAGGCGGCAGTTCGCGGCCCATCAGCGCGGCGTTGCCGGAGTCCTCGGCCCACCGCTCCACCCTGGCGAACTTCGCCGCGGTCTCCCGCCGCTGTCGCGCCTTCTGCGGCGCGACCTCGATGACGGCCCGCGCGAGCGCGGCGCGCAGCCCGCCGGGGGTCAGCCGCCCGGCCCGGCCCAGGACCTTCGCCTCCGCCGCCCGGGCTTCGTCGTCGTCCAGGTACTGGGTGAGCCGGACGGTCAGCTCGGCCTTGCCCCGGGTGATGGTCCCGCTGGCCAGCGCGTCCAGCGTGCCGCCGAGCCGGGTGGCCAGGTGCCACGCGACGGTCAGCAGCCAGTCCGCCGCGGCCCGGGACTCGCCCAGCGCCAGGGCCAGCTGGTCCCGGGTGAACTCGTGCACCACGGCGGGCATCTGCCCCGGCTCCGGCTCGAACCCGTCCTCGGGATTGCGGCGGAACACCTCCGCGATCGCGGCCAGCTTGCGCGCCGCGGCGTGCGCCTCGACCCGGTCCCACGCGCATACCAGCCCGACCAGCTCATGATCCGCCGAGCCGCCGAACCCGCCGTCCACCGCGGCGTCGGCGGCCACCGCCAGCTGCGCGCAGCCCGGCGTCACATCCCACGCCATCCCGGCACCGAACCCGGCCGCCCGGCTATCGGACTCGCCCGGGAACGTCCGCGCCGACCCGGCCTGCCCCGGCCCCCGCCGCCCGGTGCTGGCGGCATCCAGCGCGAGCATCTCATCGCCGGCCGCCTCGGCGACCCCGGCCAGTTCCCCGGCGGTCAGCTCGTCCTGCCCCGGCGGCGGCACGCACGATTCGGGATCCCCGTACTCCTGCGGGTCATCGGACGGGTCGTCATCCTGCGCGCACAGCCGGTCCAGCCACGCCTCCCGCTCCGCCGCGGTCATCGGGTCGCGGTCCGGCCAGGCGGAATCCTCGCCCCGCCCGGGGTCCGCGCCGGCTGGTACCGAAGGCATGAACCACATCCGTCCGGCAGAAGTATGTTCCTTCGAACATGATAACGTAACTAACCTCAAATTACCAGTATTTCAGCCATATATCGAATAGATAGACGAATGTGACGGATGAGGTTCTATTCAGCGTCTTCGGCCTTCTCTGCCTTCTCTGCCTTCTCGGCATTCCGCATTTCCCGGACGCCGTAGACCATGGTCAGCAGCACGGTCAGGCCCCCGACGGCGGCACCCACGCCGGTTCCCGTGCCGGACAATGGCAGCAGGTCCGTGAATATCAGCACGACGCCGAGGCCGATGGCGCCCACGCCGAAAAGGACGGCGGAGGCCGTGGCCACGCGGCTGGCCGCCGCCTTGAGGGCAGCCGAACGGGCGCGTGCCTGCACGGCGGCTAGATTGCGCCTGGCCCACTGGTACTCGATGGCGAACACGGCCAGCGCGAGCGCTATCACCACCAGGCCAGGCCCGGGCGCGACCAGGAGCACCACGCCGACGGCGAGGATCACCGTGCCGACCACGGTGACCGCGATCCGGCGGAGCAGCCTCACCAGATCCTTCACCTCTGCAAGCATGCCCAGCACACCGCCGGTGCTACCGCGGTCCGCGATCTCGTGATGGTCCGCACGGACCAGACAGGCGGCGCGAAGTTTACCGAGCCGCCGCTGCTCGCGGTCGAGATCCGGTCGCCAAGCACCGCGCTCGCCGACTTGAACAGGCAAGGCTGCGTACGAGAGGTTCGGCGTCAGGTCGTACTGGATCCTGAACCCGGACCCGCCCCAGCCGGAACTGACCGTCTTCGAAGTGGGGGAGGGCGGCGGTTACACCCTGGTAGCCATGGCGTCGGGGCCCTTGGCCGCAGTCCGTCCGGTCACCGTAAGCATCGATCCGGCCGTCGGCCCGGTTCGCGGCAACAAACCACGGGGTCGGCTCGAGGCGCTGGCCAGGGCTGAGACAGCCCGCTTCGTGATCCGGTCAGGCCGCCGAGCGGGCGCGCTGCCAGGCGGGGCTGTCGAGGAAGTGCGTGTCGAAGCGGTCCTGCAGCCCGAGCAGCACCTCAGCCGGCTCGCTGCCCTCCCGGCGCCGGACGACGTGGCGGAAGTAGTCGAACCGTTCGATGCCGGGCGTGGCGATGACCAGCGCCTCGGCGGTCGAGCCGCGGTGCGCGGCGAACGCGTGCGCCGTGCCGGGCGGGACGACCAGCAGATCCCCGGTGCGCGCGACGACGACGCTGGCCTCGACCAGCAGGTCGAACGCGCCGTCGAGGATGTAGAACAGCTCGGCGGAAGTGTCGTGCCGGTGCGGCAGCGCGCCGTCGGCGCCGCGGCCGAGGGCAACGCGGTGGCTGCTCAGCGCGCCCGCGGTGGCGCTGCTGTCGGCCAGCAGCACGTGCCCGATGAGGTCGAGGTGTTCGGCCTCGCCGCCGCGCACTAGTACGGGCGGGAACGGGCCGGTACGGGTCGGGGACATGCCAAGGTGCTCCTTTGACGTAGTGCGGGTTGGTTCTTCCAGCGTCCGCGAAACCCCGCGCATCGGTCCAACACTTTGATTCACTGATCAACATCGGTAAAATCGATTTATGGAGCTCCGGCAGCTGGCTCACTTCGTCGCGGTCGCCGAGGAGCTGCACTTCACCCGGGCGGCGACCCGGGTGCACGTCGTCCAGTCCAGCCTGAGCGCGTCGATCCGCGCGCTCGAGCACGAGGTGGGGGCCGTGCTGTTCGTTCGCGACAGCCGGCACGTGACGCTGACCCAGGCGGGCCGCGCTCTGTTGCCCGCGGCCCACCGCGCGCTGGCCGCGGCCGACGAGGGCCGCGATGCCGTAGCCGGTGTCCGCGGTGTCCTGGGCGGCCAGCTGCATGTGGGAGCGATCCAGACCCTCGGAGTGATCGACCTGCCGGCCTTGCTGACCGCCTTCCGGCGTGCCCACCCCGGTGTCATCATCAGGCTCAGCCACGACGCCGCCGCGGTCCTCGCCGGCGCGGCCGCCGACGCCCAGCTGGACATCGCCTTCATCGACGGCCCCACCGACCCGGCCCGGCTGACTCGCGTCGAGATCGGCCACGACGACCTGGTCCTGGCCGTCGCGCAGGGCGACCCGCTGGCCGAACGGGCCAGCATCGGACTCGGCGATCCGGCTTTGCGCGACCGCGACTTCGTCGACTACCGGGCTGACTCCGCGCTGCGCGCTCAGATCGACGTCGCCTGCGCCGCCGCCGGCCTGGCCCGGCGCACCGTCTGCGAAGCGCAGAACATGCAGTACCTAGCCGAACTCGTCCAGCACGGGCTCGGCATCTCTGTCCTGCCCCCGATGAGCGTGCGCGCGGTCACCGCGCAGGTCTCCGTCATCTCCATCACGCCGCCGCTGCGCCGCGACATCTGCGCGGTCACCGCCGCCACGCGCCCGCCCACCGGAGCGGCCCAAGCCCTGCTCGGCATCCTCCAGGCCGGCCTCGACAGCCGGCAGGCCGGCCTCGACAGCCGGCAGGGTCAAGCCACGGTGCTGGCCAGCGGTCCCGCGCAGTTAGCGGCCAGGTGCAGCATCACCGGCGCGGCCAGGCTCCCCGACCGCTCCCGCAGCAGGCACAACACCGCCCCCGCAGCCGCCGTCCCGGCCACCACCGCGGTGACCGCGGTGACCCGGGCACCCCGGCCGGCAGCGGACCGTCACGGCGTACAGGCACAGGCCGTAGACCAGCGCACCCGCCAGCGGGGCGTCCGGCCCGCCGATCGAGCCCGGCGGAATTATCAGGCTGGTCCCGACGAGAGCCGCCGCGGAAAACATCCACGCGCCGAGCGGGAACCGCGTGCGCAGCGCGAGCGGCGCGCAGTCGACGAACGCGAGCAGCACCAGCAGGCCGGAGGCGTATTGGCCGTGACGGCTGGCGTTCTCGTTGGTCAGCGTCGAGTTCGTGACGGCGAAGCAGATCAGCGCGATGATCACGTCGGCGACCTCGACGAGGTCGTACCGTCCGCGCCGAAGCCAGCGAGGACGCGGGGCCGGCGGGTTCGTGGTGTCGGTCACGAACGTCGCCGCGAACCTCCGCACCGCCTTCACGTCCATGCCCCCAGCGTAGGCACGGCGACCCGGAAACCTCGTCCCCCGCACGGCGTATCCGCGACCCCCTACCCCAGTAGGGGCGGGCCGGCCCCCGGATAGCCGACAGCACCCGCACAACACGGCCCACGCCACCGGCCTCATACCCGCGATGCAGGTCCGCGATCGGCTCCCCGGGCCGACGCCGGCTAGGGGCCCGCGTCCGTAGCTTCCTGTTCGGAAACCCCGATCACGCAGGAAGGACGCCACGATGAGACTCCGCTACCTGGCCGCCGCGCCGCTGGTCGCGGTGGCCATGTTCGGCACCACGGCCGCGGCCTGGCCGTCCAGCACGGCCGCCATGCCCCAGGCACCCCCCGCGCTGACGGCCAGCGCCCTGTCGGC
>Ga0335078_10008683_pt1 | contig 15088 bp, 16 predicted proteins | sample Lox_Sample_32_FD_206711 | JGI IMG/M metagenome (GOLD analysis project Ga0335078, IMG submission 206711) | Soil microbial communities from Loxahatchee National Wildlife Refuge, Florida, United States - Lox_Sample_3.2 | ecosystem: Environmental > Terrestrial > Soil > Wetlands | place: USA...
GCAATGAAGAAGAGAAGATGGAGCAGGAAACGCAGAAAATTCTGGGCGAATTCCGCGGCGATCACATCGAGCCGCTGGCGGCGCGCATGAGCGCGGCTTGCAATCGCGTCCCGGTAGTGGATGGCCACACGGTTTGCGTGAGTGTGGAACTGTCGGCCAAACCGTCGATAGCCGAACTACGGCACGCATTCGAGAATTTCAGTTCGGTCCCGCAGGAACGTAAATTGCCTAGCGCTCCGGCGCATCCGGTGATCTACATGCACGAAGCCAATCGCCCGCAGCCACGGAAAGACGCGGAACGCGAGCGCGGCATGGCGGCTTTCGTGGGGCGCCTGCGCCCCTGCCCGGTGCTCGACTATAAGTTTGTCGCGCTCGGCCACAATACCATTCGCGGCGCGGCGGGCGCGGCGGTGCTAAATGCCGAGCTGATGCACTCCGAAGGGATGCTCGACTGATGATCGTGATGAAATTCGGCGGCACGTCGGTGGAATCGGCTGCCGCCATCGAGCGCGTGGCGGGTATCGTGCGCGCGCGGGGAGATCGTCATCCGGTGGTGGTGGTTTCCGCGATGGGCAAAACCACCAACAAACTGCTGGCGATCGCGCAGGCGGCGGTTAAGGGGCGGCGCGAAGAGTATCTTCCGATGATCCACGATCTGCGCGACGCCCATTCGCGCGAAGCCCGCCTGCTGGTAGCCCTCGATCACCGCGCCGAGTTGGATCATCTTTTGGACGCGCATTTTCAGGAATTGACCGAGCTGGTGAAAGGCCTGGCGGTTCTGGGGGAGCTGACGCCTCGATCGATCGACGCGATTTCCAGCTACGGCGAGCGCATCTCCAGCTACATCGTGACGATGGCGTTTCGCCATTTCGGGATGCGCGCCGAGCATGTGGACTCACGGCGAGTCATCGTCACCGACAAGCGGCACACGCAGGCGGCGCCGAACTATCCGGAGACCTACACCCGCCTGGCCGCCACGATCCCACCGATTGCGGCAGTGAACGTCGTCGTGATGGGCGGCTTCATTGCATCGACCGAGGACGGCGTGACCACTACACTGGGACGGGGCGGATCGGATTTTACAGCGTCGATTGTGGGCGCTGGTATCGGCGCGGAAGAAATCCAGATCTGGACCGATGTCGACGGCATGCTCACCGCCGATCCGACAATTCTCGGAGGCGGCCACCGCGTCAAGACGATCTCGTTTGCGGAAGCGGCCGAACTAGCATATTTCGGAGCCAAGGTGCTGCATCCGGCTACGGTGGTCCCGGCGGTCGAAAAAAACATCCCGGTGCTGATTCTGAATTCGCGCCGCCCGGATGTGCAGGGTACGCGAATTGTGGCGGATGCCGTCCACTGCGAGAACGTCGTCAAATCGATCGCCTGCAAGCGCAAAATCTCGCTGGTGAACGTCCACTCCACTCGCATGCTGATGGCGCACGGCTTTCTGCGGCGAATCTTCGAGGTCTTCGACCGCTACGAGACGCCGGTGGACATGGTGGCGACATCGGAAGTCAGCGTGTCGCTGACCATCGACAACACCGCGCGCCTGGAGGAGATCCTCCGCGAATTGCGGCAGATCGGAGAAGCCTCGGTGGAAGGCAACCAGGCGATCGTGTGCCTGGTCGGCGACAATATTCGATACACTCCGGGAGTGGCGCGTCGCATCTTCATGGCGTTGGATGGTATCAACATCCGCATGATTTCGCAGGGCGCGTCGTTGTTGAATCTCAGTTTTGTGATCGCCGAAGCCGATCTGCGGCCGGTGGTGGAGGCGCTGCACAGCGAGTTCTTCTCGACGCTCGACCCGGCTGTCTTCGAACAATACGAGGCGGTGCATGCCTGACCCGCGGCGCGCGGCAATTGTCGGCTACGGCAAAATGGGCCGGCTGATCGAGCAACTGGCCCCGGAGTACGGCTTCGCGATCGCGCTCAAGCTGGACGAATTCAACAACAGCAATTTCGAGGGCCTGACCGCGGAGAATTTTCGCGGGATCGACGTCGCTATCGATTTTTCGATTCCGGCGGCCGTGTCCCGCAATGCCGAGGGAATCGCGGCGCTCGGGGTCAATCTGGTGATCGGCACGACCGGTTGGGCAGAGCACATGCACGCGGTCAAGCGTGCGGTCGAGCGGCATGCAACCGCCGCGGTCTGGAGTCCGAATTATTCCGTCGGCGTGAACGCGTTCTTCCGACTGGTGGCGGAGGCCGCGCGTCTCCTGGAGAAGCAGCCGGATTATGGCGCGTGGGCATGGGAGATTCATCACTCGACCAAGAAAGATGCGCCATCGGGGACCTTGCTGAAGCTGGTGGAAGCGATGAAGAAGGCGGGGTACAGCCGGCCGATCAGCGAATCCTCGAGTCGGGCGGGGGCGCATCCGGGAACCCACGAGATCGGTTTCGATTCACCGGCCGATACGATCACACTTCGGCACACCGCGCGGAGCCGGGAAGGATTCGCCCGGGGCGCATTGCAGGCGGCCCGGTGGGTGATCGGGAAAAAGGGATTTTTTGAATTCGGTGAGACTCTGTTTGAATGAGCCGTCAGCTGTCAGCTTTCAGCTCAAGAGGCCGGGCGACCGGCACCAAGGTGGCTGTTTGCTGATAGCTGATAGCTAATAGCTCAGGAGGTGGCACATGTTTACAGGATGCGGAACGGCGCTGGTCACTCCATTCCGGCGCGACCAATCGCTCGACGAGGAAGCACTGCGGCGTCTGATTCGCCGTCAGATCGATGCCGGCATCAATTTCGTGGTGCCTTGCGGGACGACCGGCGAAAGCCCCACGCTGACGCGCGCGGAACATCTCCGCGTGGTGGAGATCGCAGTGGAGGAATGCAAGGGAGCGGTCCCGGTGCTGGCGGGCGCGGGTGGCTACAATACTCACGAAGTCATCGAGCTGGCTCAGGAATGCAAACTGCGGCGCGCCGATGGCATCCTCTCCGTCACTCCCTATTACAACAAGCCGACTCAGGAAGGTCTCTTTCAGCATTACCAGGCCATCGCATCCGAGGTCGCGCTGCCGATCGTCGTCTACAGCGTCCAGGGACGCACCGGAGTCAACGTGGAACCAGCGACGCTGGCGCGGCTGGCGGCCATTCCGAATATCGTAGGGGTGAAGGAAGCGTCCGGCAATATCGGGCAGATGGCCAATGTGCTTCATGAAGTGCGGTCGAGTTTTGCGGTGCTCTCTGGCGATGACGCCATTACCATTCCGCTGATGGCGCTAGGCGGGCGCGGAGTCATTTCGGTGGTATCGAACCAGATTCCCGCCGAGATGACGCAGTTGGCGCAAGCCTGTTTGCGCGGCGACTTCGATACCGCCCGCGCGATTCAGGCTCAATATCTGCCGCTGATGAACATCAATTTCGTGGAATCGAATCCGATCCCCGTGAAGGCAGCACTGGGGTTGATGGGGCTGCTCGATCCGGTGTACCGGCTGCCGATGACGCCGCCGTCCGCGGCCAGTCTCAAGAAAATCGAAGCCGTGCTGGATTCCGCCGGCCTGCTGAAGGGAGTCCGGGTTGCGGGCTGAGATCGAGAAGCTCTACGACGCCAAGCCCGAGAAATACACGCGGGCGCATCATAAGCTGTTCGACCAGTTCAAAGAGGCATTGAATGAGGGACGGGTTCGCGCCGCCGAGCCGGATGCTGCTTCTCTTACCGGCTGGCGCGTTAATGCCTGGGTCAAAAAGGGAATCCTCCTGGGATTCCGCATGGGCACGGTGGTGCCGATGGTTTTCCGCGGCGGGACCATCGCGTCGAGCAAGCTTCAGGAGATGGAAGCGCCCTACTTCGACAAATCCACGTATCCTATCCGGCGGATGAACGCCGGCGCGGGCGTGCGCGTGGTACCGGGCGGATCGAGCATTCGCGACGGCTGCTACGTCGGCAGGAGCGTCACCTGCATGCCGCCGATGTTCATCAATGCCGGCGCCTATATCGGCGAGGGCAGCATGATCGATTCGCACGCGCTGGTGGGAAGCTGCGCGCAAGTCGGGCGCAACGTACACCTTTCGGCGGCTAGCCAGATCGGCGGCGTGCTGGAGCCGGTGGGCGCAATGCCGGTGGTCGTGGAAGATGACGTCCTGGTGGGCGGCAACTGCGGCATCTACGAAGGGACGGTGGTGAAGAGCCGCGCGGTGCTTGGCACAGGCACCATATTGAATCGCTCGACTCCGGTCTACGACCTGACGAACGGCACGATTCACAAGGCAACCGATGACCAGCCGCTGGTGATTCCCGAAGGCGCGGTCGTCATCGCCGGCTCACGCGCGATTACGTCCGGTCCGGGACGGGCTTGGGGCATCTCGATTTACACGCCGGTGATCGTGAAGTATCGTGACGCCAAAACAGACGCCAGAATTCAACTGGAAGATCTGCTGCGGTAGCTGAAGCTATTGAGTACGCCGTCGTTTGCGTCCAGTGGTCGCCTGGGCAGTGTCGGCTAACAACCGGAGAGCCCGATTCACGGAATCACTATCTGGAAAGATCGCGAAGAGCTCTGGCCCAATGAGGGCGACATTGCTGCCGGCAAGCGCTTGCTGGTAGTATCTACCGCGAACACCACCCCGCAGGCGCGAAGTGACTGTTCGCCCCCGGCTATTCAAATTCTCTTCCGCTTTCATACAAATCCGCTCTGGCTTTGTTGCTCGCCGCTCACGGATGATCCGGACCTGTTTTCCATGTGCGGCGTGTGATACAAACAGAAGCCGCCCTTCTATTGTATTTCCTATTTTGATTTCTCTTTCTTCTCTAGCGAGTGCTCCGAATCCGTGAAGGTCAGCGCGAGCGGGTTCAAAAAGACCGTGATCGCTTCAAAAAGACACGCGGTGTTTCCCCAGATTGGCCGCTGCTTTGCCGGTGTTCCATCGGTACACCATCACTTCAACTTCCGGGCCCGTTCGAAATCGTCCTTCAGTTTGGATGTGATCTTGTCGGCGACATCGGCGCTGGCGCCTTTAAATTTGGCGCCTTCGCTTTCCTGGGTGGTCGACCAGATGACGTCACCATCCTTGTTTACGATCCGCACCGTCGCCAGCGCTTCGTGCTTTCGCTCCGAGGAATGCTCCGATTCGTTTTCGCCGATCCCGATGCCGGCTTGCGTGCCGCGCGCCGCGCTGCTGTAGCCGCTGCGATTGCCGAGATTGGCGTGTGCATTGATGCCATCGGAGGATTGGTGAGCTTCCGTGAAAATCAGATCCTCGGCGGCGCCGCGAACGGTGGCATCGGCGCGCCCCTCGTTTTCGGTCACAATGAACAACCCGGCGCCGGCCAGGCTGCTGATCAGGATGTCGCGCATTTGAGCAGCGGTTTCCCCTCCCGTGAGTCGGTCTATGTAGACACGGTGGATTGTCAGCAACTGGCGAAGGCCCACCGCCTCCAGTTCGGATGGGGCGGGCGGACCATCGGCGCCGGCGGCCGCCGCCAGGCCGAAACACAATAACCAGAACAACCGCGATCTCATTGGCCCGCCTTTCGCGCCTCGTCGTCCTGGTAGACCACCTTGCGACCGCTACGCGTCTCCAGGCTGGCGAGCACGCCGCGGATATCGCCTTTTTCGACGCGGAAGACGACCGCCTGGTGCTGGCCGGAACCGTCTTCGTATCCGATGGTCACGAAGTGTTTCCGCGACTTGCTCAAAAGGAAGATCGGCGAGAGCAGGACGGCTTCGGCGTAGCGGCGGCTCACATGCTGACCGTACTCCAGAGTGTCGATCCTCCGGTACGGTATCTCGACCTCGTTCTTGCCGGCCGAGACTCTGAATATCTCGGGATCGGTCAGGCCAAGCCGGGCGGTGGTCCTCGGGGCCACCCCCGGCAGCGTTCCGCCGACAAATTCCGCCTTTATGCCCGTTTCGCCTGCAAGAGCCGCCAACAGAAAGGCCGTGCCGCTCAAAAGCATGATGGATCCGCGGAACATGAGTTGTGCGGATGCAGTGCGAGAAGCCCGAGAAAATTCTCATGGAAGATCGGGATTCATCGTGGATTCAGGCTCGGTTGGTTATATTCAGCCAGGAGATTACGAAATGCGTATATTCGTCGTATTGTTGGGGATTACCATCGCCGCCGCGTCCGCTCCCGAGGAGAAGGGCAAGAGTCTGCAACTCAGCAGTCTGCCCGCAGCCGTGCAGAAGACTATTCAGGACAATCTGAAGGGCGCCGATATCAAGAGCATCGGCAAGGAGAAGGAAGACGGCGTGGAGCAGTATGAAGTCGAAACCTGGCTGAACGGTAAGTCCCGTGATTTCAATGTCGATATCAAGGGCAACTTATTGGTCGTAGAGGAAGCCAGCACAATCGATGCCGTCCCGGCCGCCGCGAAGGCCGCCATCCTCAAGAAAGTCGCCGACGGAAAAATCACGTCGATCGAGACTGTCACCAAGCCGGGCCAGGCGTCGATGTATGAGGCCGGCTACACCGCCAAAAATGGCAAGAAGCATGAGTTTCTGGTAAAGGCAGACGGGACCGAAGTCAAGGACTAAAAATAAGCCGAGGTACGAAACCCCGAGGTCGAAATTCATGACACGCGCGATCATCGTCGCGGCGAGCCTGCTACTGGCTTCGCTCGCGGCTCCGGCCCAGAACACGGCCGATTGGCAGTCGTCCTTTCCGGTGGAGAAGAAGAATCTCGGAGTCAAGGGAGTCAATCCGTACTTTCCGCTGACTCCTGGATACCGGCTGTCGTATAAAAACGGGAGCGAAACAGATGTTGTCACCGTTCTGCGAGAGACCAAAACCATCGATGGCGTGGAATGCCGTGTAGTGGAGGATCGCGAAGAGAAGAATGGCCAACTGGTGGAGCTCACGCACGACTATTACGCCATCGATTCAGCAACCTACGACGTCTACTACATGGGTGAGGATGTGGATGTCTACAAGAACGGCAAGGTGGTGAGTCACGAAGGTGCGTGGCTCTCCGGCGTCAGAGGCGCGAAGTTCGGGCTGATGATGCCGGGCCAACCGAGGCCGGGAGCGAAGTTTTACCAGGAGCAGGCGCCCGGCATCGGCATGGACCGTTTGGAGATCAAGTCCACCAACGAGAAAGTGGCCACGCCCGCCGGGAATTTCGAAAACTGCCTGTTGATGGAGGAGACTTCCCCGCTGGAAAAGGGAGTGACCGACCACAAGTGGTTCGTCAAAGGCATTGGAGCGGTCAAGGACGGCAAGTTGCTGCTGGTCTCATACGGGCCCAAGTGACACGATTGCTGAGCATCGAGCGAAAGGACCCGTAAAATAATCTCGTTCGCAGAACGCAACTTGGGACATCGTCTTTGTTGCCGCCAGTCGACCCATGGCCGCTCCCGTCAAACGAGCTGCCTCCCGTGCCTTGGCCTCGCGTGCGACCGCCGTTACGCTTGGTTCATTACCCCAGCGTCGCCATATCGATCACGAATCGATAGCGCACATCGCTTTTCAACATCCGCTCGTAGGCTTCGTTGATCTGCTGTATCGGAATCATTTCGATGTCCGACTCGATTTTGCGCTCGCCGCAGAAGTTCAGCATTTCCTGCGTCTCGGCGATCCCGCCGATCAGCGACCCTGCCAGACTTCTACGCTTGCCAATCAAATTGAACACCCCCGGCGAAGGATGCGGCTCGCCCGGCGCGCCTACCAGGCACATGGTGCCGTCGAGCTTCAGCATCGTCAGATAGGTATCCAGATTGTGCGGCGCAGCCACGGTGTTCAGAATGAAATCGAAGCTGGTTTTGTGCTTCTTCATGGAAGCGGCGTCGCGGGAAATCACAACTTCGTCCGCGCCCAGCCTGCGCGCGTCTTCGGCTTTGCTTGGTGAGGTGGTAAAGAGCACGGTGTGCGCACCGAAGGCGTGGGCAAGTTTGACGCCCATATGACCCAGGCCGCCCAGGCCGACAACCCCTACCTTCGTGCCCGGTCCGGCGTTCCAGTGGCGCAGCGGCGAGTACGTCGTGATGCCCGCGCAGAGGAGCGGCGCCGCTCCCGCCGGGCTGAGCGATGCCGGCACGCGCAGTACAAAACCCTCGTCCACCACGATGCGCGAGGAGTAGCCTCCATAAGTCACTTTTCCAGTGTGCTTGTCGGGGCTGTTGTACGTCAGCGTCATGCCGTTTTCGCAATACTGCTCCAATCCCGCGCGGCACGCTCCGCAGGTACGGCAGGAGTCCACCATGCAGCCTACGGCCGCCACCTCGCCCACACGGAACTTCGCGGCCGCGATGCCCACGGCCGTCACACGGCCGACGATCTCGTGTCCGGGAACGCACGGGAACTGCGTGCCTTCCCAGTCGCTGCGCACGGTGTGCAAGTCCGAGTGGCAGACGCCGCAATAGAGAATCTCGATTTGCACGTCGTGAGGCAGCGGATCGCGCCTTTCCAATTCCCACCGGCGCAAGGGATCGGCCGCGCCGTGGGCCGCATACGATGAAGATCGGATCAAGAAAACTTCCTCCTATAAATCGCTTCGATATAGAGATTCCACCACCGCCCAGTACATCTCCTCGATGGACTGTTTAATCCAGCGCTCGTACACCGGCACATACTGCGTGGGATTGTCCACCTGCTGCGCGCGCAGGCCTTTCAATCCGCCGGCGAAAGATTTGCCGAGCAGCAAGCCGCGATCGCGCAAGCGGAAGACGCGGATATCGATGCCCAGGTTCAGGCTGTCGCCGGGAGGCGAACAGGCCGCGCCCGGCTGCACCTGGATGTTTACGATCGCGGGTACATTCGAGGCTTCGGGCGGCGCCACCGCGTCGGCGGTAAAGCCCGCGTTCATGCCGCGCGGCTGCGAATCGACGATCTCCATCAGGTTCCTGCCGGAGACGGTGGCGAAGGCCTCGAACTGATCGAGCACCAGGCGATCGAGCCGCAGTTTGCCGATTCCGCCGGCCAGTTCGGGCGCGGTCATGAAGCAGGAACTGACCAGGCGAACCGCGGTCCAGCCGGAATTGACGATAACGCGCGGGCGCGGCGGCGTCGGCAGAGCGTCGAGGGCCTCGTGGTGCAGACCCTTGCCCGCCGGCGCGAACATGGCGTAACCCCACGCGGTGAGACCCGATTTGTCGCGGGTATTGGGATTCGCTCCCTTGGAAAGCAGCAATGAGATCACGTCGACGCGGCCGTGTTGCGCCGCCAGCATCAAAGCGGTACGGCCGTTCTTGTCGGCGGAGTCCGCCGAAACGCCATCGGCCAGAAGGTTCTCAACGGCGTCCGTATGACCGCGCGCGGCAGCATCGCGCAACGCCGCAGCTTTGTCGGTGGTTTGGGCTGAGAGCGGCAAAGCGGCCAGCAGAGCCAGGATGAGAATGGATCGCATCTCTTAACAGGATAGTCGGTTCGCGGGAAGAGCCCCAGCATGAATTTGCCGGTCCGCTGCGCCGGCATGAATGCCGGCGCTGCACGCAAGAGTGCGTGCGCCACAGAACTTCTAATGCCCGGGCATTCCGCTGCCTTGATGTCTCGGCTTTTTCATCACCAGCAACAAGGGCAAAACAAGCAGAAATACCAGCGAGAACGCCAGGAATGTGTCCACGAACGAGCCCATCGACGCCTGCCGCTGGATCATCCCCCACATCGCGACGTACGATCCGCGCGCCGCGTCCACGGGATCGACGCCGTGCGTCACCATGGCGTTGGCGATGCCGTGTTGCATCTGCCGGGCTATGGGATTGAACGGGTTGATGTGCCGCACGAGATCGTGCGTGTGGACCTGCTGCCGGCGATACAAATATGTCGTGCCGGCAGCAATCCCGAAGCTGCCACCCAGGTTGCGCATCAGGTTGAACATGCTGGTGGCGTTGCCCATCTGTTCTCTCGGGATCGGATCCATGGTCGCGGTCGTCAGCGGCACGAAGATCATGGCCAGCGATACTCCTTGGATAAACTGCGGCCAGAAGATGTCCCAGTATCCCGCCTGCAGGTTCAGACGCGATAAGGCATAGAGCGTCCACGACGCCCCCACGATTCCCACCGCCAGCACTTTGCGCGGATCGAATCTCCCCAGCACCGTGCCCACAATCGGCATCATCAGGAACGATCCGAGGCCGCGCGGCGCCATGGCGATACCGGCCGCCAGCGCCGGATAGCCCATCAACGTTTGCAGAAAGATCGGCACCAGCAACAGGCTGGCATAAAGCACGAAGCCGAGAATGGTCATGAGGAACACACCGGCGGCGTAGGTCCGTTCCCTGAAGACGCGCAACTGCACTACCGGAGCGCGAGTGCGCAGTTCATGCACGACGAACCATGCCAGCGCAACACCGGCGATCACCGCCAGTAGCAGGATGAAGTGCGAGGCAAACCAGTCGTCTTCCTGTCCCTTGTCGAGGACCACTTGAAGCGCGCCGACGCCCAGCGCCAGCATGCCGATGCCCCAGTAGTCGATGCCGCGGTCGGTTCGGCGCAGGTATGGCGGATCGAAGATGAACCATTTGGTCATGAACACCGAAGCCAGGCCGACCGGCAGGTTGATGTAAAAAACCCAGCGCCAGCTATAGTTGTCGGTAAGCCAGCCGCCGATGACCGGCCCGAGCATGGGCGCCACGACGATGCCGAGACCCCAGAACGCCATCGCCTTGCCGCGATCGCGCGGCGGGAAAGCCTCCAGCATCACCGCCTGCGAAAGCGGCTGGAGCGCGCCGCCCGTGGCGCCCTGCACGATGCGAAAGAAAATCAGCATGCCCAGATTGGGCGCCAGCCCACAGGCAAATGACGCGGCAGTAAAGCCCATGACCGCGGCCATCAAGGTGCGTTTGCGTCCGAAAAATCCGGCGATCCAGCCGGTCATGGGGAGAATGACGGCGTTGGCGACAAGATAAGAGGTCAGCGCCCAGGCAGCTTCATCGACACTGGCTGAAAGGCTGCCGGCGATGTGCGGCAGCGACACATTGACCACGGTCGTGTCCAGCACCTCCATGAAGGTGGCGAACATGACGGCAATCGCGACAATCCACGGGTTCACCTGCGGATTTGTATCCGGCCCAGTCGACGGCATCCCTGATTATATTTTAGTCGTTAGTCATCAGTAATCAGTCTTCCGCTAAAATCCAAGGACGCGCGAGCCCTCCGCAGGCTAAGACCTGAAAACTGATGACTCACAGCATCACCAAACCGCGGCGAATTCCGATGGCCACCGCCTCGGCACGGGTGGATGCATTCAGCTTCGACAACACACTGGCGACGTGGAACTTGGCGGTGTGCTCGGAAATGTTCAGCTTCCAGGCGATTGCTTTATTCGCGGCGCCTTCCGCCATCATCGCCAGAACTTCCAGTTCGCGCGGAGTCAGCGTGGGATTTTCGTTCGACGCAGCCACGGAAGCGGCCGCGGGAAGGAGAGCTTCCAGTTCCGCGGGGCCGATCGCCGCCATTCCCGCCGCGGCTGCTTCCACGGCTGCCAGGATCTCCGCCGCCGAGGCATCGCGGGGCAGAATGGCGCGGACGCCGGAACGGATAGCTTCCTGTGTCCACGGCGTGCGCGCATCTCCGCCCAGCAGGACGTAAGCCGGACGCACGCCATCCCCGGCCGGGATCTGCTCCGGCGTGACGGCCGCCAGGACCACGTCGGGACGCAGGTCGTCGACGGCCGCCAGATCGGGAAACGCCCCCACCAGTTCGATAGCGCCGCTCGATACCGCCAGCGCCTCCAGACCCGCGCGCACCACGGCGGATCCAGCCGCGATGAGCAATCGGATCACGCCGCCACCGCGTGCCGCTGCAAACAAACCACGGTCTCGCGGACGCGCCGCCGGTCGTCGCGCAGGAACTGCAATCGGACGGATTCGCCGCTGGAATCGAGCGCGGCATTCAGGTCGTCCATGGAGATCAACAGCACGTCGCCCGGTTTGAGCGCGGCCTCCGCCGCGGCGCCGCCGTCCTCGACTTCCAAAATCAGCAACCCGACCGACACCGGCCGCAGCACCACCCCCAACGACGGCCGAGGCCCGGTTCGCAGAAGTTCGCGCGCCGCTTCCGCGGGCGCGGCCACGCCGAGCCCGTTGACGATCGCCGTGTTGATGCCGATCACGCGCCCTTCCGCATCGGCCAGCGGTCCGCCGGAATTGCCGGGCGCCAGCCGCACGTTCGCCAGAATCCAATTCTGCCCGCCCATACCGGCCAGCTTTCCGACGGAATGAACCACACCGGTCGAAACCGCGCCCGCGAACCCCAGCGGATTGCCGACCGCGATCACCAGTTCGCCCGGCCGGACCGCGCCGGAATTGCCCACCGTCACAGGCTCCAGCCCGTCGGCGCTGATCTGCAACGCCGCCAGGTCGCGGCGCGGATCGCGAGAGGTCACGCGCGCCGCGAGCCGCCGTCCGTCCCACAGTTCCACCTGCTGATCGCCGCCCCGCCCGCCGTGCATGACTACGTGGGCATTGGTCACGATCAGTCCTCCCGCGTTCCAGATCACGCCCGAGCCGAAACCCGGCCGGTTGCCCGAAACCACGCGCACGGTAGAGCGTCGCAGCCGCTCGGAGATTTCGCCGAATCCGCCCATGTCAGTTGCTCCGCGGCCGTTCCCCGATCGCCACTTCAATCGAGCGAGCCACGCCCCCGCGCACCACACCCGCTGTCAGCTTCGTGCCCACAGCATTCGATTCCACGATGTTCTGCACGTCCTCCGGTTCGGCCACGGCGACGAGATTGAGCGAAACCAGAATGTCGCCCACCAGCACTCCCGCCTTCGCCGCCGGTCCATTCTCGCCCAGTGACAGGATGATCAGACCTTTTTGATGATCCGGCAGTTCAACAGGTTGCAGGCCCACGCCCAGGTACCCCCGGGCCACCTGTCCGCGTGCCAGGAGCTCATCCACTACACGATTCAGGGTGTTAGATGGGATGGCCACACCGGCGATTCGCGAGAGCGCGGGTGTCGCGATGCCGATGGCGCGTCCCTCGACGTCGACCACCACCGCGCCCGTCGATTGCGGATAGAGCGTGAGGTCGAGCCGAATATAGTGGTCGAGCCGCCCGCCGCGCCAGGTGCGCCACGAACCGCTGACGGCACTGATAGCGCCCAACGTCGCGTTCACTCCGGAATCGGCTGACCGGCCGACTGTCAACGCGAGGTTTCCCGGCACAGGCGCGGCCACGGATGGCAGCACCACGCCCTCCGCTTCGACTTTCAGTATGGCGATATCGGTGCTTTGGTCGCTGCCGGCCAGCGTTGCCGGTGCGCTCTTGCCGTCGGGCAGCGTGACCGTGATTTCCTCCTCGCGGCGGATGGCGTGTTCCGCGGTGACAATGATTCCGGGCTTCCAGAATATGCCGCTGGATGAAAATCGCGGACGCGCATGCACCGCGACAGCGGCGCGTCCCGCCTGCTCCACTACCCCCGCCAGATCTTTCGATAATTTGGCCAATTCGTTTGCCATTCAGGTCCCTCCACAGCTTCAGTGTGGCGCGCGGAGGGGCTCCGGGACATCGGCAAATCGGGTAGATCCACCTGGCCGAACGGCTAGCCTGGCGGGCGGATTCGTCAGTTTTCGATCAGTGTCTCGAACCTATCGACCACCACCACATCGATTGCCGCCTGGCGCTTCTCCAGGCGCAATCCGAGTTCGCCCTCGATTGCCTCCTGCATGATCATGAGACGCGCTTCGCTGTCTGATATCGGGTGCGGATCGGCGGCCAGACGCGCCCGCAATGCCGCGACATACTTCCGCACGTTGAAGGTGAAATCGAACCGGCCTTTGAGGCCGGTCATATCGACGATCGGAAGCTCCGTCTCGCGCGACAGGTCGTCGGCGAGCGCCTGCAAAGCCGCGCCTTCCACCACCTGGCCACGCTCCGGGTCCTGGCGATTCTGCGTCGGCCCTCCGATTTTCGACGGTGTCATCTTGTGGCCGCTCTTGGGCAGGATCAGCGCCAGCACCTCCATTTTGCGGCTTTCGCGATGCATCTCCAGTTTGAAACGCTCCATCAGGAGCGGCTGCAACAGCGGCCACATGTCGTCGCTATCCATGGGACGGCCGGTCTTGGCGAAGATATCGTAGCGGTGCGAGTTCATTGCGTCGGGCCCAAAGACCTGCGGACGTTGCACGCCAAAGGCCCACGCGACGAGCATGGTCATATTGACGTTCCGCAAGGTCAGGCTGCCCGGATTGTGCTTCACGTCGATCAGCCAGGTGGCGCGATCCTCGGGACGAAACTGTTGATTGATCTTGACGCTGGCTACATCGAACGCCGGCGGTGCTGGTGTCTGCGCGAGAGCAGCCACAGCAAGGAACAAGCACAAAGAGCTTGGGCGCATCGGCTTGTGTTCTCGCTATTAGCAGGATACGATCCCGCGGCGTCGATTGTTCCGCCGCAAGCGTGCCCTCGTGGCGCACGCACCCGTGCCTCCAGCCCGGTCACTCCTGACCGCGTGGCCGCCAGCAGCACGCGGCACGCCGGCTATTTGACGACGTCGGGCGGGAACACAAGCCTGCGCGCGGCTGGGCCTTTGTAACTGCCGGAGACCTTAATATTGCCGCTGACTGTCGCATCGGCCGTTCGCAGGAACATATACATCTCGTCGCCGCGAAGTTCGACTTCCTGCGACACGGGATCGAGACCACGAATCACCAGGTGTCCCCATCCTTGCAGTAAGCCGGTCTTCACCACCAGCCGGTCGGCCGCGATGCTGACGCTCTTATCGGTGACGAAGGTCGCCGAGCCATATCGAAACACGCTGTGATCGGCGCGCGCCGGCAGTACCGCCTGGACGTGGCCAAGCAGTTCCACCTCGCCCGTCTCCGTATTGCAGGTCGCTTGATCCGCCGCTAGATCGAGGGCCTCGGCTTTTGCCTTGACGTGCCCGCCGGCCCGCACTAACTTACCATCCCGGCTAAGTTTGCCGGCGGTAAGATCGCAGTGGACCGATGCGGAAGACGAACTCGCTTGAGCGAACCCCGCGGCGGCCAGCAACGGCAAGAGGGAAACAGTCAACAGCAGCCTCACGGTTTCCTCCTCCCGTGATTATAGTCCGGCCGATGGCCCTGAAGGCTTTACTCGGTTGGTCGTGAACCTGACCATCGAGCTGGACCGCGAGGCGGACGGCCGCCGGATCGCCGAGGTTCCGGAGTTGAATATCCTGCTCTATGGAGATTCGCAGCCGAACGCGATCCAACGAGC
>Ga0335078_10008684_pt1 | contig 15088 bp, 10 predicted proteins | sample Lox_Sample_32_FD_206711 | JGI IMG/M metagenome (GOLD analysis project Ga0335078, IMG submission 206711) | Soil microbial communities from Loxahatchee National Wildlife Refuge, Florida, United States - Lox_Sample_3.2 | ecosystem: Environmental > Terrestrial > Soil > Wetlands | place: USA...
GGCCCTGGTGTCGATGTGCTGCGGTGGCGGTCTCGCCACCGGCACCGTCCTCGAGCGGCTCTGAGCGCGCCACGAAGCGGCGGCGTCGGGACCGGAGACGCCGTGGCCGTCCGAAGCTCGTCGTGAGTGCCGCCGGGTCGGACCGGCCCCGGGCGGTGCCGGGCACGCTGGCCGACGGGGTGGTGCGGGCGCCGCCCCTGGCGGAGGTGGCGCCGCCGGCGCACGACGTGGCCGAGCTGCTCGAGCGCACCGCCGCCGACCCGGTCGCCGGGGCGCGCCCGGCGCTCGTCTACGGCGAGCACGTGTGGACCCACGCCGAGCTCCTTGCCGAGGGCCGCCGCTTCGCGGCGCTGCTGCGGGACCGCCTGGACCCCGCCCGACCGCCGCACGTGGCGGTGCTGCTCGACAACACCCCCGACTACGTCTTCGCCCTGTGCGGCGCGGGCCTCGCCGGGGCCGCCCTGGTCGGGCTCAACACCACCCGCCGGGGCGAGCACCTGGCGCGCGACCTCGCCCACACCGACGCCCAGCTCGTGGTCACCGAGCCCCGCCACGAGGCACTGCTCGCCTCGGCCGGCGGGGTCGAGCTGCCGGGCGGGATCCTCGTGTCGCGGCGCTTCGCCGACGACGACGACCCGGCGCCGAGCGCGCTGCCCACCCTCGACGACGCCCTCGCATCGGTGGACGAGGCCGCCTCGGCCCGAGCCCTCGGGCCGGCCTGCGGACCGCAGACGCTGTGGGCGCTGGTGTTCACGTCGGGGACCTCCGACGCCCCCAAGGCGGTGCGCTGCACGCAGGGACGGCTGCTCGGCACCGGGGCCCGCATGGCCATGATGCTCGAGCTCGGCCCGGACGACGTGGGCTACGCCGCCATGCCCCTGTTCCACACCAACTCCCTCATGGCCGGGCTGGCGCCCGCCCTGGTGGCGGGGGCGACGCTGTCGCTGGCCCGGCGCTTCTCGGCCTCGCGCTTTCTCGACGACGTCCGCCGCTACGGCGTGACGTGGGTGAACTACACGGGCAAGGTCCTGGCCTACCTGCTCGCCACCCCCGAGCGGCCCGACGACGCCGCCACCACGTGGCGCGTCGCCTTCGGCAACGAGGGGTCGCCGGGGGTGGTCGAGGCGGCCGCCGCGCGCTTCGGCATCCGCATCGTCGACGTCTTCGGCTCCACCGAGGGGGCCATCGCCCTCGACCGCAGCGGGGGACCGCCCCGGGGCTCGGTGGGGCGGCTCCGGCAGGGGATCGCCGTGGTCGACCCCGAGGGCAACGAGGTGCCGCGGGCGAGCTTCGGCACCGACGGCGCCCTCGCCAACGCGCCGGCGTGCGTGGGGGAGCTCGTGAACACCGACGGCGTGGGACCGTTCGAGGGCTACTACCGCAACGACGAGGCCATGGATCGCGCCACGCGGGGCGGGTGGTACTGGAGCGGCGACCTCGCCTACGCGGACGCCGAGGGCTGGGTGTACTTCGCGGGGCGCACCTCGGACTGGCTGCGCGTCGACGGGGAGAACTTCCCGGCCGGCCCGGTGGAGGCGGTGCTGGGCCGCCACCCCGACCTGGGCATGGTGAGCGTCTACGGGGTGCCCGACGCCGACGCCGGCGACCAGGTCATGGCGGCGCTCGTGCTCGCCCCCGGGGCGGCCTTCGACCCCGCCGGCTTCGCCGCCTGGGTCGACGCCCAGGGCGACCTGAGCCCCAAGTGGCGGCCCCGGTACGTCCGGCTGTGCGCGGCGCTGCCCACCACGCCCACCAACAAGGTGCTCGTGCGCCAGCTGGTGCACGAGAGCTTCCGCGCCGAGCGCGTCGGCGCCGATCCCCTGTACGTGCGGCTTCGGGGCGACCCCGCCTACCGGCGCTTCGGCGCCGACGACGAGGCCGCCCTGCGCGCCGGCTTCGAGGCCGCCGGCCGGGGCCGGCTCTGGGACCTGTGAGCGTCGCCCGCCCCCGGGCGGGGGCGGGAGGCAGGGCGCCGGCGCGCCGCGGTCACTCGAGGGGCTGGTGGGCCAGTGCCGAGGGCTCACGCCCGGCGAGGAGCCATGCGACGACGGCGGCGAACGCCGGCATGGCGAGGAGGATGAGGAGCAGGTCGCGCACCGGGACGTTGTCGGCGAGGGCGGAGATCCCGCCGTTGAGCGAGTTGCTGCGCAGCCAGCCGATCATCCCGATGTAGCCGCCCCCCACCCCGAGGAGCGCGCCCAGCAGGCCCAGCGCCCCGGCCGTGACCGCCGTCAGCGTGCGCCGCGTGAAGCTCGATGCGCCCGTGGCCGCCAGCGTGCGGAGGTCGCTGGCGGCCTCGCTGCGGACGAGCCCGACCGACATGCCGAGCACCCCCAGGGCGATGATGATCCCGAAGATCGTCGCCCAGGTGATCACGGCGTACGACGAGGGCTGGTCGTTCTTGGACTCCACCGAGAGCTGCGCCGTCGACGCCGCCAGCTGCGCGCTGCTGATCTGGGCGGCGGTGAAGGGCTGCGTCCCCTCGATGAGCCAGTCGGTCGTGGTCGCCGCGATGTGGAACCGCTGCATGGCGTGCTCGGTGACCACCGTGTTCGGCGCCGAGGTCCCGGAGGGCAGGGCGGGGAGCTCCTGGATCACCGGGTGGGCCAGGCAGCCGTTGGCCGCCGTGCAGCCCGTCGGGGCGGCGGGGCCCCCCGGTGCCGATGGGCTGGAGGCGCCCTTGCCGCCCATGGAGTAGTTGAAGACCAGGTTCGACAGGCCCGACAGCCCCGGCCGGGAGCTGAGGATGTCGGCGTCGGGGTCGATCTGCGAGGGGCTGATGCCCAAGGCCCGCAGCAGCTGGGGCGTGGCCACGTAGATCGGCCCGTTCCAGTCGCGGCCGCCCTGCGTGCCGTTCAGCCCGGCGTTGGGGGTCTCGAGCGCCACCAACTGGGCCCCGAGGCCCCGGGCGATCTGGTGGGCGGTCGCCGTCAGTTGGGCGGGGCTGGCCGTCTCCACCTGTGGGTGTGCCACCGGGCCGGGCCGGCCGTTCGGGCCGACCTCGACGACCTGGCTGCCCGGCGGCGGCAGGGCCTCGTGCAGCGCCAGCTGGTTCGACGCCAGGTTCGGCCCCGCCCAGTCGAGCACGTTGCCGTAGCGGGAGGCCGCCGCCAGCATCACGATCACGGCCACCAGGACGCCGATGCTGATGGCCGCCAGCGCCGATCCCGACCGCGCCCGGTAGCGGGCCAGGTCCCGCAGCGCCAGGCGGGGCGTCACGGGCGTGCGGGCGGCGGTGCGGGCCGTCACCGACAAGAGAAACGGTGCCAACAGGATGAGCCCGGGGATGAGCAGCACGAGACCGAGCAGCAGCTCGGGCGAGCCCCCGCTGCCGTTGCCGTGGTTCGTGCCGCCCGCGTAGCCGAGCAGCAGGAAGGCGATGACCAGGAGGACGATGCCGGGGACGGCGGAGCGATGCACCTGGCGGGGTGGGGCCGGCCGGCCCGACAGGGCCTGGACGATCGACACCTTGGTCATGGCCCGGGCCGGGCGCGACGCCGCGAACCATGCCGCCACGACGGCGAGCACCATGGCGGCGATGACGACGACCCACGAGAGCGCCAGCACCCCGATGACGTGGTGGACGCTCTGCTCGAGGCTCGGTCGGTAGGCGAGCCAGACGCCGAGCCCGAGGACGAGGCCGAGGACGGCGCCGAACAGCCCGACGATCGTGCCATTGGCGCGCATCACCAGGCCGACATGGCGGTCGGTGGCCCCGGTGGACTGCAGCATCCCGATCGAGCGGAGCCGGCGCTGGGCCAGGACGGTGAAGCCGCCGATCGAGACGAGGGCGATGAGCAGCATGCCGATGACCAGGGCCGCCAGCGAGATGGTCTCGGGGTTGAGCGGGTTCGACTGCGCCACCGACGCCGGCGTCTGTACGCCGTTGCCGATCGAGTGCAGGGCCACGCCCGGCGCGTCGAACAGCGCCGTGACGCCGGTCGGGTGGGGCACCTGGCCCGGTACGACGAGGGCGAACTCGTCGAGGAGGCTCTGGGGGTTCTGGACGATGCCCACCACCTGTCGCTCGGTGCCGCCCACCGCCCAGTGGCCTCCCACCCGCAGGTGGAACGCCGAGGCGACGCCGTCGGTCACCGCCACCTGGTCGGGTGCGTCGGGGTAGTGACCCGAGACCAGCGACAGCATGGGACCGCCGAAGGGGCCACGGGGGTCCTGGGCCCGCAGCTGGTAGGTGTTGATCGACCCCGGGATCGACTCGGTCTGGTTCTCGATCACCTGGACGGCGCCGAAACGGTGCCGGAGGCTGGCGATGACGGTCGCGCTGTGGGCGGTGGCGGCGGGGAACGACACGGAGTCCTGGGCCGTGCCGAAGCCCGAGGTCTTGGGCGGGGGAGTGTTGGTCGCCACGGCGGAGCCCACGATCGTGGCCGCCACCGCCACGGTGATGAGGGCGAGGATCAGGAGCTGCTGGCGCCATTCGCGCCGGAACAGGCGCCAGGCCCAGCGCACCACGGCCCGCCGGGCCGCCATCCCGCCGCTGCCGTTGCCGAGGTCGACGGCGGGCCGCTCGAGGGTGCCGATGGCGCTCATGACGGCCGGGTGCGGGCGAGGATGTCGTCCACGTCCTGGCGGGCCGTCTGGTCCACGATCCGGCCGTCGCGGATGAACACCACGCGGTCGGCCCACGAGGCGAGCTGGGCGTCGTGCGTCACGACGACGGCCGCCATGCCCCGCCGGCACGCTCCGAGCACGAGGCGCATCACCGCCTCGCCGTTGGCCGAGTCGAGGGCGCCGGAGGGCTCGTCGGCCAGGAGGAGGTGCCGTTCGCCCACCACCGCCCGGGCGATGGCGACGCGCTGGCGCTCCCCCCCCGACAGCTCGTCGGGGAAATGCTCGGCCCGGTCGGCGAGGCCGAGCTCCTCGAGCACGGCCATGCCCGCTGCGTGCGCCTTGCGGGCCGCGGTGCCGTCGAGCTCGAGCGGCAGCGACACGTTCTCGGCCGCGCTCAGCCCGGGCAGGAGGTTGAAATCCTGGAACACATAGCCGATGGAGCGCCGCCGCAATCTCGCCTTGTCGTTGCGCGACATGCCCGACAGCGAGGCCCCCCCCACCGCCACCTCGCCGCTGGTGGGATCCTCGAGGCTCCCGGCGATGGTGAGCAGCGTGCTCTTGCCCGAGCCGCTCGGCCCCATCACCGCCACCATGGTGCCCTCGTCGACGGCCAGGTTGACCCCGGCCAGGGCATGGACCTCGGTGGCGTCGTGCCCGTAGGTCTTGGAGACGTCGTGCAGCTCGAGATAGCTCATCGCGGTGTACCCACCCTCCGCCGCTGGCGCGGCATTGCCGCCGGCGCGGCCGGCGTCGATTCGATCGAGGCGCGTGTGAGGCGCCCGTCGGTGCTGTCGAGCCACCGCACCACGGCGTCGAGCCGGAACAGCTCGGCGTCGACGACCAGGGCGAAGTTGAGGTCGACCTGGGCCTCGTTCTCCTTCAGCCGGGTCCACTGCTGCATGACCTCGACGACGTAGCGGCGGTGGACCTGGATGACCTCCCGGACATCCACGCCGGGCACCCGCATGGCCACGAGCACCTTGATGACCAGCTCGTCGCGCGGCGGCAAGCTCAGGTCGGGGGGAGTGCGGAGCCAGTCGGTGAGCTCCTGCTCGCCCTCGGGGGTGATGCGGAAGCCCTTCTGGGGACCGGCCTCGGCCTCGTCCTCGCCCTCGGAGGCCACCAGGCCGTCGCGCTCGAGGCGCTGCAGGGTCGTGTAGACCTGGCCCACGTTGAGGGGCCACACCTCGCCGGTGCGGGCCTCGAATTCCTGGCGCAGCTGCAGGCCGTACTTCGGGCCCTCGCTGAGCAGGGCCAACAGCGCATGACGGACGCTCACCGCTTCTCCTCGGTCAGTAGAATACTACGTATCCTACTGATGGAAGTCACGATGGCAAGACCGGAGGGGTGTTTTCCCGGATGCAGGGCCCGACAGGAGGGCACCCTCAGCCGGTGAAGAGCTCCCCGAGCTCGTGGGCCAGGCCGGCGGCGGCGGCGCGGTCCACCGAGATCTCCAGCCTCCCGCCGTGGCGCCGGGTGGACACCAGGCCGGCCTCGCGCAGGTGCTTGACGTGGACGCTCACGGTTGGCTGGGAGAGGGAGAAGGCCCGGGCGATGGCGCCCACGGACGTGGGCCCGCCGCCCACGAAGTCCAGGATCGCCAGCCGCGTGGGGTCGGCCACGGCCCGGAGGCGTCGGGCCACGCGGTCGGTGCGGGCCCGGGCGTACTGGCCGTGGGGGAGGACCCCGAAGCCGAGCAGGTAGGTGTCGGGGAACTCGAAGTACAGGCCCCGTCCGAACAGGGCGCAGGCCACCAGGCAGATGGGGCGACCCTCGTCGTGGTGCTGGGTGATGGTGGGCAGGTGGTCGACGAGCGTGTCGCAGCCCTTGCCGATCACCTCCTGCCAGTCCTCGCCCCGGCCCAGGCCGGCCCGGACGTCGTCGGCGGCGGCACGGGCCGCCGGGGCGCCCTCCGCCTGCCACCAGGGATCGAACCGAGCCCACAGGTCTCGCAGCAGGGCCAGGTAACGCCGCCGCACCTGGGGTGAGTCCGCCAGGGCGGCCAGGCGGCGCAGGATGGCGGCGCGGTCCTGCGGGGTCTCGGACCCGAGCGGGAGATCGAGGGGGACCGACCCGATGACGCCGGCGACGCCCTCGAGGACGGTGTCGAGGTCGGTGGCGCCGGCCACGCCGGCCATCCAGGTCAGGACGTCGAACTCACTGAAGCAGCCCAGGCCGTCGTCCCACATGGCGCCGATCCGGTCGGCGAGGGTGGGGTCGTCGAGGTAGGCGCGCTCCAACACGGGGTGGGCGGCCCGGAGGTAGGTCGACGCCGCCCCATGCACCGACCAGGTCAGGTCGAAGGCGAGCGACGGCCCGAGGACCGTCACGGTCCCGGGCCCGGCAGGGCGTTCCTCGGCAACCTGCATAGGTAGATGACTATATAGGAAATTCGTTGTTTTGGCAATTCAGAAGGTTTACCATGGACGCGTGAGCGTGATCGGGCCTGTCGAGATGTCCGGAGCGCGGCGATGAACCCGGGGCTCGGGTTGGCGGCCGCCCGGGCCCGGGGGGCAGAGCTGCGGAACCAGGCGGCGACCACCGCCGGCACCCGGCGGCCCCGCCGACGCCGACGCCGGGCCAGTCACCGTCTCGGGGTCGTGCTCATCCGGGTGGGCTGGCGCCTCGCCGGCCCCGAGGGGCGTCCGGCCCTGGGCGCCGTCTCCCTTCCGACCTCGGCATCCTGAGGGCCCCGCCGGGGAGCGCTGCCAGCGAGCGCCTCCTCATGACGCCTCTTCGGGGAGCGGCCGCCCACCGGCGGCGCCCCGGCGCTCGGAACGGGCGACCGGTGCAGGCAGCGGGAGCGACCAGACTGCGGCCATGACCGTCCCTGTCGCTGGCTACTGCGACCGCCGCTTCGCCGGCGTCCGCCGCGCCTTCAGCGCCAACTTCGCCGAGCGGGGCGAGCTGGGCGCGGCCGTGACGGTCACCGTGGGCGGCGACACCGTGGTGGAGCTGGTGGGCGGTTGGGCCCGCGCCCACCCCCGCTGCCCCTGGCAACCCGACACCCTGGTGGACATCTACTCGGCGGCCAAGCCCTTCCTGGCCCTGCTCGTGCTGGCGCTCGTGGACGCCGGGATCGTGGGTCTCGACGACCCGGTGGCGGAGCTGTGGCCCGAGTTCGCCGAGGGGGGCAAGGCCGCCGCCACGGTGCGCCACGCCTTGTGCCACCGGGCGGGCGTGCCCGCCATCCGGGCGCCGCTCGACAACGACGCCCTGTGGGATTGGGACCGCATGGTGGGCGCCCTCGCCGCCACCGAGGCGTGGTGGGAACCGGGGACCCGGCATGCGTATCACGCCAACACCTACGGCCACCTGGTGGGGGAGATCGTGCGCCGGGCCACGGGGACCATGCCCGGCGCACGGCTGGCGGCGATGGCCGAGTCGGTGGGGGCCGACCTGCACGTGGGGGTGTCGCCCGGGGACCTCGGTCGCTGCGCCGACGTCGTGCTCGCCTCGCGCACCCCGGGTGCCGGCATCGACGGCTCGCCCCTGGGTGCGGCCGACGACCGCCGCCCGCGTGCCGCCGCGCAGGCCGGTGGTGATGGTGGTGGTGCCGCCGGAGGCAGCCCCGCCGGTGCGGGCGAGGCCGAGCGGTCCATGCTGGCGCTGGCCTACTTCAACCCGCCCGGGTATTCCTCGATCGGCGTCGAGAACACCGAGCGCTGGCGTCGCGCCGAGGTGCCTTCGACCAACGCCCACGCCACCGCCACGGCCATCGCCCGCGTCTACGCCGCCCTGCTCGAGGAGGGACGGCTGCTGTCACCGGCGCTGTTGGCCGAGGCCACGAGCGTGCAGTCCGAGGGGTACTGCCCCGTGCTCGGGGAGCACGCCACCTTCGGGCTCGGCTTCACACCGACCACGGTGCGCCGGCGCTTCGGGCCCAACCCCGGGAGCTTCGGCCATTTCGGCACCGGCGGTGCAGTGGGCTTCGCCGACCCGGTGGCGGGGGTGGCCTTCGGCTACGCCATGAACCACGTCATCCCCCGCTGGCAGAGCACCCGCAACCGGGCGCTCATCGATGCCGTGTACGAGGCGTTGGCCCCTACGGGTGCGAGCGGTGGGCGTCGCGCTGGTGCAGCACCTCCATGACCGCCCCCACGAAGGCCGACGGGGTCGTGACGGCCGCCGGGTCGGACAGCATGGCCAGCTCGAGCGGGACCAGGACGCGCAGCTGCAGGTCGTGCAGCCCGACGCCCTCGTCGTGCACCACGCACCAGATCTCGTGCGCCAGGTACGACACCGCACGCTGCCACGTGGCGGCGTTGCCCCCCTCGCCCTGCCAGTGCGGCGGCTGCGCGGCGAGCGACGCCAGGTCGTTGCGCGACCCGTGGGCGAGAGGGTTGAGCCACGCCCAGGCCGGCAGGCGCCGCCCCTCGCCGTCGACGAGCTCGGCGTAGCGGCCCACGAGGTAGGCCGTGCACTCCTGCACGAGCAGCTCCTCGGTCGGCGTGCCGTGCTCATTGTCGTGTCCGCGCCGTAGCCGCCACATGATGCCCACCTCCTGCTCGTCGTCATCGTGCCGGGCCCGGGCCCCCCGGACCCAGGGCCGAAGGTCACCCCGCGCCGGGGCCAGTGGCATCGGGGGGCCGCTGGGAGGGGACTGGGAGGGGCCTGGAGCCCGTCTGAGCCGACGACGGCGTCATGCCGCCCGGGACGGCGCGCGCCCCACCGGTGGCCGGGGGTGGGGCAAATTGCTCGGGTGGGGAGCGCAACCGTGACGTCTCGGGTTCCCCGCACGCACGCGGCTCGGTGCCGATCCGGCCTCAGGGCGGCTCGGTAGACTCTCGCCCCCGTGGCTCGGACCGTGCAGACCACCGGTGGGGTGGCGTGGACCCGCGACCGGGGGGACGTTGTGGCCGGGGTCCACGCCCCGCGCGCCGCGCGCCACGGCGCGCCGAGGACGTCGCTGGCCACGTGGCTGCGGCGCCACCCCGACCTCGTCGCCGTGGTGATCCTCGCCATGGTGCCCGTGGTGTGGTTCGGCACGCCGGCGCTCGCCGGGCATCCCGCGCTCCCCGGCGACGACCTGCTGCAGAACTTCCCCCTGCGGGTGCTCGTGGGCGAGCAGCTGCGCCACGGCACGCTCCCCACCTACGACCCCTACATCTGGGGGGGTGCACCCCTGCTCGGCGGTTGGAACGCGGGCGCCTTCTATCCGCTCACGTTGCTCTTCGCCATCCTGCCAGGGGCGCTGGCGTGGACGATCAACCTCGTCGCCGTGTACTGGGTGGGGGTCCTCGGGCTGTACGCCCTGGTGCGCAGCCTGGGCAGGCGACCCTCCTCGAGCGCGTTGGCAGCGGCGTCCTTCGGCTTCGCCGGTGCCATGGACGTGCAGGTCGTGCACCTCGGGCTGGTGGCCGGCATGAGCTGGGCGCCGCTCGTCCTGCTGGCCATGCGCAAACTGGCGCTCGACCCCGACCGGCGAGGGCGGCTGCGCTGGACGGCCGTGCTCGCCGTGGCGTCGTCGATGGTGGTGCTCGCCGGCGAGCCCCGGGCCATCGCCACCGTGGCGGTGATCGCCGCCGTCTTCCTCTTGTGGCTCCTGGCGCGCACGGCCCGGCCCCTCGTGCCGTTCTTGTCGAGCGTGTTCCTGGCCGTGGGCATCGCCGTGTTGGTGAGCGCGGTGCAGTGGCTGCCGGGGGCCGAGGCGGTGAGCACCTCCCAGCGGGCCGTCGACACCTACATCCTCTATGGCTCGGGCTCGTTGCCGCCGCGCTGGCTCACCCTGGGGCTCGTCCCCACGCTGCTGGGCGGCAGCGGGTCGTTCGGCAGCGCCGGCTGGTTCACCGGCTACAACCTGCCCGAGGTGATGAGCTACGTGGGCCTGCTGCCCCTGGCGGGCGCCCTCGGCATGCTCGGCACGCTGCGGCGCCGCCGACCGCTCCCCGACTGGCTGGTGTGGCACGGCATGGCCCTCGTGGGCATCGCCCTGTCCCTCGGGAGCTTCACGCCGCTCGGACATGTGCTCGTGCGCATCCCGCTCTTCGGGGGCCAGCGGCTCCAGAGCCGCAACATCGCCGTCACGGACCTGGCGCTCACCGTGCTCCTCGCCTACTTCGTCGACTTCCTCATCGATCGGGCGCGCCCGGCGACCTCCGAGGCGGCGCTCGTCGGGGGCCCGGCGGCCAACGGCGACACCGCCGCCGCCAACGGCGCGGCGGCCAACGGCGACACCGCCGCCGCCAACGGCGCCGCTCTGCACACCCCCGGCGAGGCGGTCGATGACGCCGCCCGCCGCGCCCAGGCGACGCCGGGGCGGGTGGACCGGGCGGGGCGTGTCGCCGTCGGGGCGGCGCTCGTCGTCCCCCTGGCCGGCGCCGTGCTGGCCATCGTCGCCGCCGCCAGCCCCGCCACCATGGGCCGGCTGATGGGCGCCACCTCGTCCCAGGCGGCCTTGGCCGCTCCCCAACGTCCGCTCGACGTCGCCTTCGCCGTCCTGTCGATGGCGCTGGTGGTCGTGCTGGTGCGGGCCCGCCGCACCGGGACGCGGCGGCTCGTGGGCATCATCATCGCCTTCGTGGTGGCCGACCTCACCTTCTTCAACCTGACGAGCGTGTGGGCCTGGGCCACGAACCTGGGCCGCCCCCCGGCGCAGGTCACCGCCACCCCCGGGGCGTCGGGCGTCCCCCTGCGCCTGCCCGCCCCGCTCGGGACCACGGGGCGATTCGTGATGTACAACCCCAACGTCACCACCGCCGCCCTCCAGGGCGCCGGCGAGCCCGACCTCAACGTCCCGCAGCACCGCTACAGCGCCCAGGGCTACAGCTCGATCGTGGACGGGACCTACGCCGCGGTGACCGGGTCGCATCTGGCCACCGGGGCCGGCACCAACACGCTCGCGCCCAACACACTCGTGAACGGCGTCTTCGACGCGCTCGACACCACGACGCTCGTCACCTATCCGAGCGCGCTGATCCTGCCCGGCGCGCACGCCGCCGTGCCGGGGGACGAGCACCGAGTGGTGCCGGCGGGCACCACCACCCGGTGGGTGTTCGGCGAGCAGCTCGACCTGCTCTCGGTGTCCCTGCCCGTCGCGCCGCCGGCCTCGGGCACGGTGCCGGGGGCCGGGCTCCAGGTGGTGCTGGAGCAGGGCGACGGCCGCGACGTGGTGACGCATCCCGCCCTCTCCTTCGCCCGGGGCGTCCTCGACGTGCGCTTCGCGTCGCCGTCGCCGGCGGTGGCGCTGGTCGTCACGGCCACGGCCCGCTATCAATTCCCTTCCGCCCCCGTGCTGCACACCACCGGCGGCGGCGCCTACGTCGCCGGCGGTCTCCTCCAGGACGTCCTCGACGGCACGCACTGGAGCTTCGTGGGCGACCACGGCCCGCTGGCGTACTTCTTCAACAACCGGGCCCAGGCCCCGCTGTCGTTGCTCCCCGCACCCGGCGCCGCCACCACGACGGGCGCGTCGGTGCGGGCGGTGTCGGGGCCGACGATCGTCCCCACGGCGGCGGCCGTCTCCTCGCCCCGGGGTGTCCGGGTCGTGCGGTCGGTGGCCGCCATCCCGGGTTGGTCGGCCACCTGGCGACCCGACGGCGCGGGGCGCGCCGAGCCGCTCGCCGTCCAGCGCCTGGGTCTCGTCCAGGCCGTGGACGTCCCGGCCGGCCAGGGCGTGCTCACGTGGCAGTACGCCGCGCCCGGGCTCGAGACCGGGGCTTGGTGCGCGCTGGCCGGCGGGGGCCTGTTGGTGGTGGTGCTCGGTGCGCTGTGGCTGGCGGGTGCGGATCCTCGGTGGGGGCGAGGCCGAACCCGACGAACGACGCGCGACCATGTGTCGGTCCCATGACGAAACCGTCGGTAGTCTCTCTCGGATGCCCCCCGTGCCCGACCTCCGGCTGAGGCCGGACGGCGGCTCGCGCCCCGAGCCGCCGACGTCGGCGTCGCTGGAGCTCGACGCGCCGCCCGGCGGCGTGGCGGACGGGGCGACGGTCCCCGCCCACACCGTCGTGGTCCGTACGCCGGGTGCCGGCACCGACGCGCCGGCCGGGCGGGTGCGCCCGAGGCCGTCGCCCTTCGTGACCTGGGTGGCGCTCGGGACGGCGGGTGCGCTGGGCCTGGCCCTGTTCGGCAGCCGCGTGGGGGCGCTCCCCGTCGAGGGCCGGTGGTGGTTCTCGCTGCCGGGGGGCCGGATCGCCGACGGCATACCTTTCTATGTGTCGGTGGCGGTGCTCACCGCCGCCTGGCTGGGCCTCGGCCGCCAGGCGCGCCGCGGGGGACTCGGCTCGCGCCGGGCCTGGGTGGTGCTCGGGGCGTGGGGCGTCCCCCTGGCGCTGGGCCCGCCGCTGTTCAGCCGCGACCTCTACAGCTACATGGCCCAGGGCCTCGTCGCCCACGGCGGCCACGATCCCTACACGGCGTCGGCGTCGGTGCTCGGGCCCGGGCCGGTCCTGGCCTCGGTGGCCGAGGTGTGGCGTCACACCCCCGCGCCCTACGGCCCGTTGTTCGTGTCCTCCACGCGTGCGGTCGCCGCCCTCTTCGGCTCGTCGTTCACCGCCGACATCCTGGCCCTGCGGGTGCTGGAGCTGGCCGGGGTGGCACTCGTCATGGTGTTCGTGCCCCGGCTGGCGCGCACCATGGGTGCCGATCCGGGATTGGCGCTGTGGCTCGTGGTCCTGAGCCCGCTGTCGCTGTTCAGCTTCATCGCCTCGGGCCACAACGACGCCCTCATGCTGGGCCTGCTCGTGGCGGGGTTGGCGCTGGTGGCCGAGCGACGCATGACCCTGGGGCTGTGCCTGTGCGCACTGGCGATCACGGTGAAGATCCCGGCTGCCGGAGCCGTCGTGTTCGTGGGCGCGGGGTGGCTGCGCTCTGAGCGCGGCCGGGAGCGGCTCTGGGCCCTTGCCCGCGTCGTGGTGGTGCCGGTGGCCACCGTCGTGGCCGTCACCGCCGCCTCCGGGCTCGGCTTCGGATGGCTGGGCCCCTCCGCCCTGCGCGTCCCCACCGACGTGCGCGTGCTCCCCACCCCCTCGGTGGCCGTCGGATCATTGCTCGGGCAGGTCCTGTCGGGGGTGGGCGTGCACGTGCAGCGCCACGCCGTGGTGACCGTCGTGCAGTGGGTGTGCGTGGCCGCCTCGGCGGTGATCGTGCTGTGGCTGCTGTCGAAGGTCCGCCGGCCCGACGACGTCCGCCTCCTCGGAGTGGCGCTGGCGGCGTTCGTGCTCCTCAGCCCCACGGTGTGGCCCTGGTACCTGCTGTGGGGGCTGGCGCTGCTGGCCGCCGGCGCCGCCCAGCGCGCCCGCACCCTCGTGGTGGTGGGCGCGCTGGCCATGCTGGTGGTGGGCCCCGGGGGGACACCCCTGCTGTCGGGGGAACTCTTCGTGCCGGTGGTGGCCGTGCTCGTGGTGGCGGCGTGGTGGCTCGTGCGGCACCGGCGATGGGCCGCTGTGGCCCTGGGCCGCGTTGTCTGAGCCCGTGGCGTCCGCGCCGGGCGTGGCCACGGGGACGCTCCCGTCCCCGCCACGACCGGTGGCCCCCCTGGCGGCGACCACACCGGCGCGCCGCCCGCGCTGGTGGCGGCGCCCGGCCCTGGTGCGTCCCGCCCTCATCTATCTCGCCTCACGGCTCCTCACCTCGGCGGCGATCGCCGTCTCGGCCCCCATCGCCCACCTGTCCTACGCCGGGGCGGTGGACCGCTGGGACACGCGCTGGTTCCTCCGGGCGGCGGCCTACGGGTACCCCTCGCACCTGCCCACCACCCACGGCCACGTGGCGGGGTCCCCCATCGCCTTCTTCCCGCTCTTCCCGCTGGCCACGCGCGCCCTGTCGGTGTGTACCGGGACGTCGCTGCTTCTGAGCGGGGTCACGCTCTCCATGGTGAGCGGGCTCAGCGCCATGGTGGCGCTGTGGTCCCTGGTGCGCCGCTACGCCGGCGACGGGGCGGCCGACCGTGCCACCGCGCTGGCGGCGTTCTTCCCGGCCTCGTTCGTGTTCAGCCTGGCCTACGCCGAGGGCATCGTCATCACCTTCGTGGCCCTCGGCCTCCTCGCCCTGGGCAGCCGGCGCTTCGTCCTCGCCGGCCTGGCGGGCGCCGTGGCCAGCGCGGCGTCGCCGGTGGCGCTGGCCTTCGAGGTGAGCTGCCTGTGGGTGGCGGTGTCGGAGCTCCGGCGCACGCGGCGCCCCGGCGTCCTGACAGCACCGGTGCTGGCCCCGGCCGGCTTCGTCGCCTACCAGGCGTGGCTGTGGGCGCACACCGGCAACCTCATGGCGTGGAAGCTGACCGAACGCGGCGGCTGGAAGAGCTATCTGTCGCCCGCCTTCCCCGTGCACCTGCTGTCGTGGTTCGTCACCCATCCCGTGACGAGCACGGCCAACGAGAACATGATGATGGCGGGCACGGCGGTGGCGGTGATCGGCGTGGTGCTCGCCCTGCGCCAGCACCAGCCCGCCGCCCTCGTGCTCTTCGGCGCCACGGCGGCGGCGGTGGCCTTCCTCACCGCGCCCGTGGGCGTGCGCCCCCGTTTCGTGCTGGACGCCTTCCCGCTGGTGGCGGCCATCGGTGTGCGGCTGCAGGGCC
>Ga0335078_10008685_pt1 | contig 15086 bp, 11 predicted proteins | sample Lox_Sample_32_FD_206711 | JGI IMG/M metagenome (GOLD analysis project Ga0335078, IMG submission 206711) | Soil microbial communities from Loxahatchee National Wildlife Refuge, Florida, United States - Lox_Sample_3.2 | ecosystem: Environmental > Terrestrial > Soil > Wetlands | place: USA...
GCGCTGGCAGATCGTGCACCGGGCCACCGGGCAGTGCTACGAGCCCCCGGCTGACGAGCCGGCCCCCGCCCGCGCCGACCTGGCCTACGTCGGCCGCCGGCCTTGGGAGGCTCATGGCGTGGCTCCGATGGGGACGGCCATGGCGGCGGCCTCAGCGGCGTCGGCGGGCACCGGGGGCTCGGAGCGGCGCCAGTCGAGCACGCCGAGAATCACCATGGCGACGCCGAAGTAGATGAGCAGGACGGTCAGTGCCTCGGTGGTGCCGTGGCCGTTGAAGTAGATCGTGTGGTGCAGCAGGATGTAGGCGTTGCGGGGCGGCAGGTACGGCCCGAGGTCCCGCCAGAACGTGGGCAGGTACGGTACCCCGGTGGCCCCTCCGGAGGAGGGGTTGCCGAGCAAGATGATCACGATGATTGTCAGCAGCGTGCCCGCGGCCCCGACCAGCTTCTGCAGCACCGCGGCGACGAAGGCGACGGCGGCGGTGATCAGCGAGCAGATGGGCCATACGATCCAGAACTTGCTGCTGGGGAATCCCTGCAGCCAGAAGCACACGATCACGTCGACGGCCAGGCCCGCGACGATCGCGAACCCGGCCAGCGTGGCGGCCCGCCAGCGGCCTGCCGCCTTCCCGGTCGCGGCCATGAGCAGGGTCGAGCTCATGTACCCGCCGATTAGCAGGGGGATCAGCATCAGCCCCTGGACCAGCCCGAACGGGTCCTTGGCGGCCAGCGGGACCGGCGCGTACTGCTGCACGGTGAGCTTCTGGCCGGTGCTCTTGGCCGCATCCTCGAACCGGACCGCCAGGTCCAGCGGCGCCAGGTCGCTGATGGACGGGACCACGATCAGCGTATTGGAGGTGCCGGACGTGATCAGCGCACCCCAGATCTGGGCCTGGTCGATTGCGTTCTTGGCCGCCGATTCGCCCGGGTACTTGGTGACCTTGAGGGAGATGGTCTTCTCGGCCGCGGTCAGGACCGGGGAGGACCCGGTGACGCCGAACGGCATGTCGGTCGCGGCGGGAGCATGCTCGGCGCTCATGTAGGTGGTCGCAAACAGGCATTGCATGATGGCGCAGACGCCCAGCGCCGCGACGATCGCGATCATGGCCCGCCTGCGGCCCGGCGGGCTCGCCGCGGGCTTGCCCGGCGGCAGGCTGGCCTCCGGGCTGGCGTCGGACAGGTCTGCCTGGCGGCGCGCGGCCGCCGCCCGGGCCGGGCGGATCCGGCCCAGGTAGCCGATGACGGCCACCCCCGCCGCTGCGTACAGGAACAAGACGATCAGCGGGGTGGTGATGTCGTTGCCGCCGAAGTAGATCACGTTGCGGATCAGGGAGACCGCGTTCTGCGGCGGCAGGGCCACCCCGATGTTCCGCCAGTACACCGGCAGCAGGTAGGTGCCGGCCCCGCCGGCGGGAGGACCGCCGACGACGATGAACAACGCCGCTACCAGCAAGGTGCCCATCTTCCCGGCCAGTCCCTGGATCGCGGCGGCCGCCAGCACCACCGCCGAGGTGACCAGCCAGAAGCACGGCAGCAGCGGCCAGAAATGGCTGCTGGAGTACGCGCCGATGCCAGGCCCGGCGATCAGGTCGGTGAGCAGCGCGCCGAGAAGGGCGTAGCCGATCAGGATGAGAGCGCGCCACGGCGCCGCCGCGGTGCCGCGGGCCGCCTTGAACACCAGCACCGCGGCCAGGTACCCGCCGATCAGCAGCGGCAGCAGCAGCAGCCCCGTGACGCCGCCGACCGGATCGCTAGGCGGGAACGGCCTGGCCGTCTGGACGGTGACCGGGCGGCCCAGCTTATGCGCCGCGGCCAGGAACGCCGGCTCCAGCTCGGTCTGGGCGAAAAAGCTCTTCGCCGGGACCACGATCAGCGTGTCGCTGGAGCCGCCGGTGACGTACGCGCCGTAGAGCTTGCCCTGGTTGATCGCGGTCATCGCCGCGGACTGGCTCGGATAGTCAGACAAGGCCAGCCCTAGCTTCGATGCCACCGCGGCGACCACCGGCGACGGCGCACCGGCCACGCCAAAGGGCATGTCCCGCGCCACCAGCAGCTGCTGGGCACTGACGAAGCACAGCGCGAACAGAGCCTGCAACACGAGCACGGCGCCCACGGCGCCAGCGACCTTCCGCGTCACAGCGTGCCTGGCCGCTCTGCGAGCCGCCGCTGGTGTGACATCAGTCAGCTGCCTTGCCATCTCTGCACCTCCGGGCCGTGCGGCCGTCAACGGCCTCCCGCGCCATATCACGACCCCACCATGCGCCGCCCGAAGCGGCATCGCCCAAGCTTGGGTATAGGCGACAGGTCTGCCCTAAGAGCGGATATGCCTGGCGGGCCGCACGCCGTCGGCGTCTTGCGGCCGCCGCTGCCGGCCGCGGCTGATCGCACCCACGATGATCTTGATCGCGAGCCCGAGGATGACCAGGTCGGCGATCATCTGCCCGGTGACGACGAGCCGCGCGGCCTCGGCCTTGGCGGTGATGTCGCCGAACCCGACGGTGGAGAACACAGTGACGGTGAAGTACACGCCGTCGGTGTGCGACAGGTGCCCGCCGAAGTTGCTGGCCGACAGCGCGGCCATCACGACATAGGTGCCGGCGAACAGCCGTCAGTGGTCATCGCGATCTTCCAGTGCGGCCTCGATATCGTACCCGAACGCGCCCGCGACGCCGGGGGCGGCGCCGACCATCCGGCCGAGCCCGATCACCGGGGCGATGGCCAGCAGCACGCCGGCGATCTCGTCTTCGGTCGCGCCCGCCGCCAGCGCCTGGCTGCTGCTCCATTCCAGGCAGACCTCCGGCGCCCCGATCGCCGCCAGCACCCCGACCCGCACCAGCGCCGCCGTTTTGGGATCCAGGACCCGGACACCGGGCAGGCCAAGCACGAGCCCGGCCTGATCGCCGACGAATCCTTCATCGACGATCGCCAGCCTGCGCAAAATCTCCTGGTATGTCACCGCCCGGCCCATCGGTCCGCGCTTTCCGCCTACGCCCACTGCATCGCGCCGGGGCGGGCTTCCCTGCCTCTATCGTCGGGATGCAAAGGCGGCCTCGGCATCACCCTGATATGGGTATGTACTGGATGACCCGCAATCGCGGGTGGAGACACCTCGGGTCGGCGGCCTGATAGACCGGGCGGCCTGGCGTCTACCGGGCCAGTTCTTCGAGCGTGCGGCGGCGCTGCCGTTTCCCGAAGATCGTGACCATGGAAGCGGGAGGAGCGCGGCCCGGTATGGTGATCAGCACGATCCAGCCCAGCGGCGCGGCGGCGGTGAAGACCACTCCGCTGAGCAGGACGCCGCCCCAGGCGCCGACGTGACCCTGGCCGGGCTCGTCGCCGCGGTCACGCAGCCGCTGCGGCGCGCAGTGCCGTCGTTCCTCGCGCCCGGGTATTCAGGCCGGTGCGGGCGTGGCTTTAGCCGGTTTCTGGGCGCTTGACCCGATCTGCATTCTCAGCTGATGATGGGACGGCAACCCTCGGAGGTACACGGGCCACTGGCGGGGTCATGGTTGACACGGGCGTGAGGGAGCGACCCGGCCAGGTGGGCGTTGAAGCTAGGCCGGTGTTCGATGCTCTGGTCGGCAAGCTGCGCATTCCCTCGACGCGGCCTGGGTCGGTCCGCCGGACTTCGCTGATTGAGCGGCTGGCGCGGGAAGCCTCCCGTCCGGTCGTGTCGGTGGTCGCTCCGGCGGGTTACGGCAAGACGACGCTGCTGGCGCAGTGGGCGGAGCGCAGCGGCCAAGCTGTGGCGTGGGTGTCGGTGGATGAGCAGGACAACGACCCGAAGGTCCTGCTGGGCTACGTGGCCAGGGCGCTGGATGCGGTGCAGCCAGTCGGCCGGCCGGTGTTCGACGCGCTGGCCTCTCCCGCCAGTTCGGTGCCCGGCTCGGTCGTGCCGCGGCTCGGCAACGCCTTCGCCGCGATGACGGCGCCGGTGCTGCTGATCCTGGATGACTTGCATGTGCTGCACAACTCCGAATGCCGGGCCGCGCTGTCAGCGCTGGCCGGTCACGTGCCGGGCAGCGGGCGCCTGGTGCTGGCTGGGCGGGATCAGCCGCCGGTGCGGGTCGCGCGGCTGCGCGCGGAGGGCAGGATCGCCGAGATCGGCCCCGCGGACCTGGCGCTGACCCGCGAGGAAGCGGCCGTGCTGGTGCGCGACGCCGGGGTGATGCTCGGCGTGGAAGCGCTGACCGACCTGCACCGGCGGACCGAGGGGTGGGCGGTCGGGCTGTACCTGGCGGCGCTGTACCTGCGGGAAGGCGGCTCGCTGCCGGACGCGGCGGCTTCCTTCGGCGGCAGCGACCAGTTCGTGAGCGAATACCTGGAGTCAGAGTTGCTGGCGCAGATCTCGCCTGGGCAGCGGGTGTTCCTGACCCGGGCCGCGGTCCTGGAACGCATGTCCGGGCCGCTGTGTGAGGCGGCGCTGGCCCTGCCCGGATCCGGCGGGACGCTGGCCGAACTGGCCCGGTCGAACATGCTGCTGGTGCCGCTGGATCACCGCGGCGAGTGGTACCGGTACCATCACTTGTTCCGCGACATGCTCCTAGCGGACCTGGAACGCCGCGAGCCCGGACTGGCCCCCGCCCTGCGGCGCCGCGCCGCCGCCTGGTATCTGCAGCAGGACTCGCCTGAGGAGGCACTGGAGTACTCGATCCTGGCCGGGGATGCCGACACTGTCGCCCGCCTGGTGCAAACGCTGTGGAGTCCGGTCTACCGTCAGGGCCGGACCGCCACCCTTCAGCGCTGGTTCAGCTGGCTGGAGGACCGGGGCGGAATCGAGGAATATCCGCTGAACGCCATGAACGCCGCGTTCCTGGCCGAAAAGACAGGGCAGCCGGCCCAGGCCGAGCGGTGGGCCGATGCGGTCGACCGCTGGCAGCATCAGGACGCGGGCCCGCCCGGTGACGCGTACACCGAGGCGATGGCCGCCACGCTCCGGGCCCTCTTGTGCCGCCGCGGGGTGGAGCAGATGCGCGCCGACGCCGACGAGGCCGCGCGGAAGTTCGCGGCGGCCAACTTCGCGGTGACGGTGACTCCGCTCCTGCAGGGAACGGCGCGGGTGCTGTGCGGTGATCCCGACGGTGGCGATGCGTTCTTCTCCGATGCCCTCAGCCTCGAAGAAGAACGCGGTGCCCCCGATATTCTCGCGGTCACGCTGTGTGAACGGTCGCTGGTGGCGATGGCACGCAACCAGTGGAACGATGCCGGGGCCTTTGCCAGCCGCGCCCATGCTCATCTGCGCCAGGCCGGGACCGAGGATTCCTACGCCGCCGCCCTGACCAGCGCGGTGCAAGCCTGTGCCGCCGTGCACCGCGCAGACGTTCCGGCGGCGCGCCGGGAACTGATGAATGCCCTGCGGCTGCGGCCTTTGATGACGTACGCGCATCCGCACTGGGCCGTCCAGCTCCGGATTGCGCTCATCCGCGTTCACCTTGCGCTTGACGACCTGGCCGGGGCCAGGACGATCATGCGGGAGCTCGGTGAGATCCTCAAGCGGCGGCCGGACCTGGGCACCCTGGCCGGCGAAGCCCGGGAGCTCCGGGCCCGGCTCGCCGCCGAGCGGGCCCCCAGTGCTGCCGGAGCCTCCGCCCTGACCGCCGCCGAGCTCCGCCTGCTGCCGATGCTGTCCACCCACCTGCAGATGCACGAGATTGCCGCCGAGATGTACCTATCCCCGCATACGATCAGGGCGCAGGGCAAGTCGGTCTACCGGAAACTGGGCGCCGCCAGCCGCAGCCAGGCCGTCGCCCGGGCCCGGGAGCTCGGCCTCCTCGAGGGCTGAGGTTAGGTGCCGAGCAGGCCGATCGCCGTTGCTCGTTGCACCGCGTCGTTGCGGGAAGAGACACCCAGCTTGCGGTAGATCGACTTGATCTCGGTCTTGACCGTGTGGCTGGAGAGGAACAGCCGCTCCGCGATCCCGTCAGCGGTGAGATGTGTTTGCAGGTAGGGGAGCAGCCGCAGCTCGGCTGGGGTCAGCGGCAGGGTGCCGGCCGGTGTTGAGATCGCACTGGAGGCAAGGACGCTGCGGAAAGCCTTGACCTCATCCCCGAGGGTCCCGAGGGCCGGGCGGTGGGCCAGGATGTCGTCGATCTCGCGCAAGAGCTGGTGGGCCGTCCCCAGGCCGGCGATGGTGAGGTAGACCGTGGCCAGCTGCAGCCGCAGCCGGACGGCATGGTACGGCAGCAGGTAGGTAGCTGACGGGCGCGCCCGCATCGCCTGGGTGAGCTGCCGCTGCGCGTCGTTCGGGTCACCGCGGTGCACGGAAAGCCTGGCGGCCCCGGCGAAGGCCGGAATGGCGAAGACGTGGTCGTGCATCCGGCTTTGTTCGATCGTGGCCAGCGCCATCCCCAGCCGGTCGGCCGCCTCAGCCCACTCGCCGCGATCCATGGCGAGCCACGCGAGCCGGGCTTCGCAGATAACTGTGTTATCAAAGTTGCTCATCGTGACGGCGGCGGCGGACGCTTCGGCGAACAGGCTGCGGGCCTCATCCAGGCGGCCAGTGAGCAGGTGAGCCTCGGCCAGCAACCACAACGCAGTGTCTCGGTACGGGCTCCAGGCCGGCTCCCGGGTCACGGCGAAGGCCGCGTCGGCCGCCATCTGATCTGGGCCGGCCGCACACATGAACGCCCGCAACATGGCGCGGGAGGAGTCGAAGGAGGCCGTGCCATCCGCAGGCACCGGATCGAACGAGGCAGCGTCAACGGCCGCCGCCCACCGCATTGCCCCGGGCGTATCGCCGGTGATCACGCTGGCGAGGCACGCATGTACCGCGAGCGGCGGGTAACGTTCGATGTTCACGTCGCCGATCGCGCGGTACCAGCGCTGCAGCGCTGACACGTGCCCGGCCTGGTAAGTCTGCCGGGCCAGCTTCGTCACCAGCCGTACGGTGCGGTCCCGGTCGGTCGTGAGCAACAGGTGCTCGACGGCCGGCACCGGGGCTCCGCTGGACTCATACCAGTCGGCGGCCCGCTGGTGCAGCGTCATGATGATGTCAGGTTCGGTGCGGCGAAGCTCCCCGAGCAGGAACTCGCGGAACAGGCCGTGATAGCGGTACCACTGCCGCCGCCGGTCGAGCGGAGTCAGGAACAAGCCGTGTGCCTCGATGCGGCGCAATTGTATGGCCGCGGCCGACGACCCGAGGACGGCCTCGCACAGCGGGCCCGAGAGCTGGTCGAGCACGGCCGTGCGCCGCAGGAACCGCTGAATGGCCCTCGGCTGCCGGACCAGGGCCTCCCGGTACAGGTAGTCGGCCACGTACCGGTCGTCACCGGCGACGGTAGCTGCCCGGCCGTGTTCCTCCCTCTCAATCAGGGCGGCGAGGTAGACGCCGACCGGCCAGCCTTCGGTCCGTTCGGCCACCGCTGCCGCCAGCTCAAAGGGCACGCTGACCTGCGCGCGTGAGAAGAGCTGCCGGGCACTGGCCGCATCGAAAGCCAGGTCGCCGGCCCCCAGCTCGAGGGCATCGCCCGAGACCCGAAGCCGCGGCAGGTGAGGCTGCTCGGAACGGCTTGCGGCAGCCAGCTGGGATCCACGGGGAATCGCCGAGATCACCACGCCCAGCACGTCGTGGCAGGCGGGCGACCGCAGCTCATGAAGATCATCCAGCATGAGGACGAACGGCACCGGGCTCGCGCGGAACTCCGCGGCCAGCCGCGGCGCCGCACGGTCCAGCACCGATACGCGGGGCCCGCCGACGTCGTCGGTCAGGTCACGGCTGGCCAGGCCGGCCCGGCAATACGCGGCCGACAGCGCGGTGAGCAGGACCGCGGGATCATCGTCAAACCTGTCCACAGACATCCACGCCACGCGGCGATTCTCGGTGGCCGCCCACTCCGCCAGGAACGTCGACTTGCCGTAACCCGCCGGCGCCGTGACCGCGACGTAGCGGCAGCCGCTCGAACGGGCGGCCTCGATAAGGTCACCGCGGCTCACGGCGTCCGGCCGGGGTGGCGGGACGGAGAACTTGGCGTCGAACAGCGACTGGCTCAGGCCGGGAACCAGCGAGCCCGCTTCGTAAAGATCCAGGTTCACGGCCGGGCCTTCACCTGTCCGTGCCGCAACCCCACGCTCTGCCGTGGTACATACAGACATCGCGTCCTCCCACCAGGACACAGCCACGACCCGCCGATGGCGGTCACCAGCCGCCGTTCTCTTCCGTGATCGCCGGGGGTCAGCTCCTGCCGCCCCTTCCCATGGTCCCTATCGGGGCACCCGGGCGCATAGCCCACCGTGGGCTATTTGCCGGCTGATGGACCCGGCGGCTCGGCGTTTACCGGGCCAGCTCTTCGAGCGTGCGGCGGCGCTGGCGTTTCCCGAAGATCGCGACCATGGAGGCGGGGAGGAGCGCGCCCGGTATGGTGATCAGCAAGATCCAGCCCAGCGGCGCGGCTGCGGTGAAGACCACTCCGCTGAGCAGGACGCCGCCCCAGGCGCCGAGGTGGCCCACGCCGTCGGTCCAGCCGGTGCCCAGCGAGCGCATCCGGGTCGGGTAGTTGCCCGGGATGTACACCCACATACTGAACTGCCACAGCGTGGTGCCGACGGTCGACACGACAAAGAAGGTGACCAGGGCCGGGGTGTTGTGGGTGGCGTAGACGCCCCACCAGCCGCCGGCGAACATGATGGCGCCTGCGAGCTGGGTGTACTTGCGCTCGACCCGTTGGCCGAACAACGCATTGAGCAGGTAGACGGCCGCGGAGGCCGCCGCGGCCCAGGCGGCCAGGGCGAAGATGAAGCCGGCGCTGTAGTGGCGGCTTTCGGCCAGGAACAAGAAACGGTAGCCCACGCTGCCGTAAACGATGCCGCCGTAGCCGAGCACCATGACCACGAGCAGCAATACGGTGACGACCACGTACTGCCTGCCGAACGGCGCGAACCATCGTGTCTTCTCCTCGGCCACCACCTGGTGCGGAGTCAGATCCGGCTCGGGCAGCACAGGATGACGCTTTATCACCCGCGCCTCCATCCGCTCCACGATCGCGCGGGCCTGGTCGCGGCGCTCCCGGGCCTCCAGCCAGCGCGGCGACTCAGGCATCCGCCAGAACAGCACCAGCGCCACCACGATGTTCAGCCCGGCCAGCAGCCACAAGTAGCGCCGGTACTGTCCGGGGATCCAGTAGTGCGGGATGAGGCTGGCCAGGACGACAGCGAGCAGGAAGATGGCGAGTACCTGCGCGCCCATGATCACCTTGCTCCGGACCGCCGGCCCCATCATCTCGCTCATGTACACGACGTTGACGGCCAGGTACCCGGCGAAGCCGAGAGTGTCGGCGATCGACAGGGCAACCAGCGCCGGATAGCTGGTCACGTACCCGAATGGCCAGATGAACACCCCGGCCAGCACCGAGGACAGGATCAGTGCCTTGCGCCGGCCGATCCTGTCGGCGAGCCAGCCGATGGCGTAGCCGCCGATCAAGATGCTGATCCCGGTCTCCAGGGCGTACAGGACCGAGTACTCAAATGACGTCATGACGTGACGCGGCAGCCAGATGAACGGGTACAGCCGCGCGCTGATCCCGTCGGCGGATGCCGCGCACGCCCAGCCCACCTGCACGAGCAGGGCTATCTCCCAGGCCATCCTGCTCATGGGCAGGCGATCAACCCGGGCGGCCATCTCGCCGGGAATGACCGCAGTGGTGCCGCCTGCGGCGGCCCCGGTTCCCGGCATGTCTTGTGCCATTGCAGTTCCCCCTGGCGCCATCCTGTGTCACGGTGTGGCGGGGGTAAAGAGGGAAGTGCGCGGGGCCATGGCCGATACGCAGGCTAGGACTACCGTCGTCCCAGGTAACGCGCACGGCAGCAGCGGCTCGGTGGCATCGGGGCGGGCCAGCCGCAGGTTGTCGCGGATGGTCGCGTCGAACAGGTGCGGATCCTGCGGGCACCCGCCGATGACCGACCGGACGTCATCGGCCGCATAGCTGGCCAGGTCGTGGCCGTCGAGCAGGGCGGCGCCGCCGCTGAGTTCGCAGAACCGCATCAGCACCGCGGCGACGGTGGACTTGCCGGCCCCGTTGGCGCCGACCAGCGTCACCCGCCGGCCGGGCGGCAGGTCCAGGCTGACCCGGTCCAGGGCAGGCGGCCCGTCCGGCCGGTACCGCACGGTGGCCTCGAGCAGGGGCCAGCAGGTCCCCCGAGCGGAACACCGCCACCCCGGCGGGGGCCAGCGCCTCCAGCCGCCGCCAGATCGCCACCCGCACCTGGGCCAGCACCCGGAACGCGACGTCGTGGGAGGCCAGCCGCTCCAGGTAGCGGGACACGCCGCGGCCGATGCTCAGCGCGCGGACCGCGACCACGGCCACGGAGATCGCGATGATGGCGGGGTGCTGGGACGCCCGGGCCAGCAGGAACCCGGAGACGGCGGCCATCCCACAACGGCCCGATCGTGTTGATCGCCGCGCGGCGCTCGGCGTCGTCCCGGCCGACCACGCTGTGCAGCATCCCGACGCCGAAGTCGAACCCCTCCAGGACGAAGAACCCGGTCCACAAGATCGCGATGACGATGAACCAGAACGGGACGAAGGCGCTCATCGGGACCCCTTCAGTACTGGACGGCGGGCAGCGGTGTGCCGATGTCCGCTTCGGTGCGCTGGGGCGGCAGCTGCTCGCGGGAGTACCGCAGCATCAAGATCAGGTCGACCGTGCCCAGCGTGCCGTACAGCACGATGAACCCGATCAGGCTGATCCACAGCCAGGTGGTGCTGACCGTCGGGGAGATCCCGTTCTTGGTCAGCATGATGCCCTGCACGATCCACGGCTGCCGGCCGCTCTCGGTCAGGAACCAGCCCGCGGTGTTCATCAGGAACGGCAGCACCGCGGCCCAGGTCGCCACCCACAAGAAGACCCGGGAGATGGCCAGCGTCTTGCGCCAGATAGCCCACAGCCCCCACAGCGAGATCAGCAAGGTCAAGGCGCCGAGGTAGGCCATCACCCGCATCCCCCAGTACTGGATGAACACGTTCGGCACGTAGTTGCCCGGGCCGTACTGCTTGGAATACTGCTGCTGCAGCGGGGTCAGCCCCTCGACCTTGCCGTTCCAGTGGTTGGTGGCCAGCAGCGACAGCAGGTGCGGGATCGCGACAACTGGGATGCGAAGCCGGTGTTCGTGGACGGGAAGTACATCTCCAAGGACGCCTGGTTCGACCGCGACGGCAAGGGGTTCCAGCCCCAGGTTCACTACTTCGTCGGCGGGGCCACCAAGCTGTACGGCGCGGCCCTGTACCGGCTGCGCCCCGGCGATTTCGGCGAGGTCAGGCACGTCAGCGGGATCTCCCCGGCCTGGCCGCTGTCCTACGACGACTTCGAGCCCTGGTACTCCGAGGCCGAGCGGCTGTACCAGGTACACGGCAACGCCGGCGAGGACCCCACCGAGGGCCACCGCAGCGAGCCCTACCCCTGGCCCGCCGTCTCCCACGAGCCCAGGCTTCAGCAGATATCCGACGACCTGGCCAAGGGCGGCTACCACCCGTTCCACGCGCCGTGCGGGATCATGCTGGACGAGGCGCACCGGCCGATGAGCACCTGCATCCGCTGCGCCTGGTGTGACGGCTACCCGTGCCTGGTGCACGCCAAGGCCGACGCCGAAATCATCGCGGTCCGGCCGCTGCTGAACCGCCCCAACGTCACGTTGCTCACCGGGGCCGAGGTGATCAGGCTGGAGACCGACGATTCAGGCCGAACGGTCACGGGAATCGTCGTCTCCCGCGACGGCAACCGCGAGGTCTACCGGGGCGACATCGTGGCTATCTGCGCCGGGGCCGCCAACAGCGCTAAACTGCTGCTCAACTCGGCCAATGACCGGCACCCGAACGGTCTGGCGAACAGGTCAGATCAGGTGGGCCGCAACTACATGTTCCACAACTGCAAGGCGGTCGCGGCGCTGTCCAAGGAGCGCAACGACACCATCTACCAGAAGACGCTGGGGATCAACGACTTCTACTTCGCCACCAAGGACTACGAGTACCCGGCCGGCAATATCCAGATGGTCGGCAAGTCCAACGCCGAGGCCATGCGCGGCGAACAGCCCGACCTCACCTGGTTCGCCCCCGAGTGGGGCCTGACCGATACGGCCAGGCACTCGGTGGACTTCTGGCTCACCACCGAGGACCTGCCGATCCCCGAGAACCGGGTCACCACCGACAAGGACGGCCACGTCCACCTGACCTACTCGCCGACCAACGCCGAGGAGGCCGACCGCCTGTACGAAGAGCTGAAGAAGATCCTCAACCACACGGGAATGGCCGCGCACCACGTGTTCAGGAAGAACTTCTACATGGACATGGGCATCCCGCTCGCGGGCTGCGCGCACCAGGCGGGGACCTGCCGGTTCGGCACCGACCCGGCCGCCTCGGTCCTCGACACCAACTGCAAGGCCCACGAGCTGGACAACCTCTACGTGGTCGACACCAGCTTCTTCCCCAGCATCGGCGCGGTCAACCCAGCACTGACCGCCATCGCCAACGCCCTGCGGGTCGGTGACCACATACTGAGCCGCATCACCTGATCCGGCCAGATGACCAGCAGTAAGGGCACCAGCGCCGGCCCGGCTGCGTCCCCGCCCGGGAGGATGACCGAGGCGGAGTTCCGGTCGCTGTACGAGCGGCTGCGCGCGCGGGTGCCCTGGGGGCCGGATGACCGGCGCGGGGCGCTGAACTACATCACAGAAGCCGAGGTGCTCGCCGCCCTGGGCGAGCCCAGGCTGGGCCGCACCGTGTCCCTGGCCGCCCCGGTGGAGGACTGGGCCACGCCGGACAACCCCGACCCGGCCCGGCACCAGATGAAGGAGCCGCTGGGGGCGGACGCGGGCCCGGGGCTGTCGTTCAGCATGGACCGGATCGCGATGAACATCCACGGCAACGCCGACAGTCACGCCGACGCCCTGTGCCACGTGATCTTCGACGGCCAGCTGTACAACGGGCTGCCCGCGGACACGGTCACCGAGAGCGGGTCGGCCGAGCTGTCGATCGCCGTCGCGGCCGACGGCATCGTCGGCCGCGGGGTGCTCCTCGACGTGCCGCGCGCCCGCGGCGTGCCCTGGCTGGAGCCAGGCGACCACGTCACGACCGACGACCTGCTCGCGGCCGAGCGGGACCAGGGCGTCCGGGTCGGCCGGGGCGACATCGTCTTCGTGCAGGTGGGTCACCGCCGTCGGCGGACCGAGCAAGGCCCGTGGGATGCCGCTGCGAGCCGGGCGGGGCTGCACCCCACCCTGCTGCCAGTACTGGCCGAACGCCAGATCGCCGCCCTGGGCAGTGACGGCAACAACGACACCGCCCCGAGCGCCGTCGCGGGCGTCGATTTCCCCGTGCACGTGCTGGCCGTCAATGCGCTCGGCTTGCATCTGCTGGACTACCTGCAGTTCACCGAGGTGGCGCAGGCGTGTGCGGCGGCAGGCCGCTGGTCATTCCTGTGCGTCATCGCGCCGCTCCGGCTGCCCACCGGCACCGGCTCGCCGGTCAACCCGATCGCGATCTTGTGACGGCTCGTCATTCCCAGATGGCCGACAGGCTGATGCCAGGCGTCTTTCAGCGGGCCGACGCCGAAGGCGGCGTACCCGAGCTGGCAGAAGGCGATGATGCCGCCGGGGGTAAAGCTCGCCTATATGTCTTCCTCGCCCCGCCGGTTTCCTAATTGCCTAGGGGTGGGGATTAGGTACCGTTACCAGGCCAGATCGCTTATACGTAATGCGTGCTAGCCGGCCTGCGTCTTCGGGATGCTGGCCGCAGAATCGGCTTGGCTGCTGTAGGCGGCGATCGCCATGTCGTCGATGGTGAAACCGCGTTCACGGCGCAAGTCGCGGGTGAAGGCGTACCACCAGCCGAACAGCGCGCCGATGCGGTTGTGCCAGCCGGTGAGGAAGCCGACGTGGATGAACAGCCAGGCGACCCAGCCGAGAAAGCCGCCGAAGTGCATCCGCCGTGTCGAGACCACAGCGCGCCCGCGCGAGATGTAAGCGGCAGAGCCCAGGTCGTGGTACTTGAACGGCTTGTCAAGGGTCTGGTCCACGGACGCCAGCGTGATCTTGCGGCCCGCGTAGTGGCCCGTCTGCATGGCGACCTCGGCTAGTCCGGGCAACTTGTCCAGGCTCATCATGTCCCCGGTGACCAGGACGCCGGGATGGCCGGGGATGGTGAGATCGTCGCTGACGCAGATGCGGCCCGCGCGGTCCTGCTCCGCACCGGTGGCCTTGGCCACCACCGAGGCCAGCGGCGGCGCCTGGACGCCCGCGGTCCACAAGATGGTGCCCACCTCATGCCTGGTGATGTTGCCCTCGTGGTCCTTGACCTTTACGCCCTGCAGGTCGGCCTCGGTGACGATCGAGCCCATGTGCAGCTCGACACCCAGTTTGGTGAGGTCGCGGGCGGCCATGGCGGACAGCTTCGGGCCGAACATCGCCAGCGGCGCGCTCCCGCCGTCGAACAGCAGAACCCGGGCGTCCTCGGGCTTGATATGCCGGTACTCCTCACGCAGCGTCTTGGTGGCCACCTCCCGGACCTGACCGGCCAGTTCGACGCCGGTCGGCCCGGCTCCCACGAGCGCGAAGGTGAGCCAGCGGCGGGAACAGGTGATGCTCAGCCCGGTCCAGGAGGGTCACCTGGACCGGCGCGTTCCGCAGCGCCCGGGCGGCGAACAGGCCTGCGAGCCCGCCGCCGACGATCACTGCCTGACGGGAGCCGGATGCCTCGGCCATGGCTCACCCCGTCCTTTCGTTGCCTTGTACGGTCTTCGGGCCTCTGGATGTCATGGTGGTCGCGCCGGAGCCGGCGGGCATCGCCCTGATGGAGGTATTGCCGGCAGCCGAGCCGTGCAGCGCGTCGACCATGGCCTGGAACTCGGCGACCTGGCCGCCGGGGCGGCCGGCCCGGACGGCCGCGGAGTAGCCGTTGTGCGGCGCGAAATACCCGATGGTGTTGTGGCCCCAGTAGTTCGTCAGCCCCCGGCCGATGAGGAACGCCTCGGCTAGCCCGCGCTCCTCATGCCAGGCGGCGGCGTTATAGTGCAGCCGCACCACCCCCGCCCCCGAGCTGGGCACATGCAACTTGGTGGCCAGCAGCACATCCCGCTCGGACGCCGCGCCCGCCCGGGCCGCCG